>OHNG01000003.1_pt1 | contig 141330 bp, 145 predicted proteins | sample 1569511 | NCBI WGS metagenome assembly OHNG01 (sample SAMEA3879530, study PRJEB24766) | human gut metagenome | biome: human-associated habitat; feature: feces | place: USA | collected 1985/1987
CCGTCGCTCAACGGATAAAAGCTACCCTGGGGATAACAGGCTGATCTCCCCCAAGCGTCCACAGCGACGGGGAGGTTTGGCACCTCGATGTCGGCTCGTCACATCCTGGGGCTGAATTCGGTCCCAAGGGTTCGGCTGTTCGCCGATTAAAGTGGCACGCGAGCTGGGTTCAGAACGTCGTGAGACAGTTCGGTCCCTATCTGTCGTGGGCGAAGGATATTTGAAAGGAGCTGTCCCTAGTACGAGAGGACCGGGATGGACGCACCTCTGGTGCACCAGTTGTCACGCCAGTGGCACAGCTGGGCAGCTAAGTGCGGATCGGATAAACGCTGAAAGCATCTAAGCGTGAAGCCGTCCTTAAGATAAGATATCCCACTTTTAAGTTAAGACCCCTTGTAGACTACGAGGTTGATAGGTCTAAGGTGTAAGTTGTGTGAGCAATTTAGCCAGCAGATACTAATCGGTCGAGGGCTTAAACCTAATGAGAATATATGTTTTGTTTTTGGTTCGTTATTCAATTTTGAGGGAATATCCCTTAAAAGTCGGTGTTGATTGTGATGAGGTTCCACCTGTTCCCATTCCGAACACAGTAGTTAAGCTCATTTACGTCGAAAATACTTGGCGGGTGACTGCCTGGGAAGATAGATAGATGCCGACATAAAAGAAGAAAGCACAGTTTCTGTGCTTTCTTTATATATTCCTCCTTAGCTCAGTCGGTAGAGCGCGTGACTGTTAATCACGATGCCGTTGGTTCAAGTCCAACAGGGGGAGCCAACTTTATGTGACCAAAAAGATATTATGCCCGCAAATGGCTTGGCAGAGCCACTTGCGGGCATAAATCTTTTGAAAAACAGGATTCGCGGTCCACAGATATTTTCGACACGAAAGTGGACTTGAACCCTACCACACTAAATTTTCTTGGCTGAATTTGTACAGCTTGCACATAATTTAAATAAAGCACAAATGGGCGCCTGTAATTGCTTTTCTATTTATGAAAAGCGATTTACAGGCGCCTTTTTTTGTTTTCCGACACAATTCGGAAAGGTAAATTGGTCACCAAGCCGTTACGGGCTTGAAATATACATTTGGAGGAATCAATATGAGCAACGAAAACAATCCTGTGAAATCCGACTGCCCGCTGATTGGGGAAAACGGAAACATCTTCAATCTTGTCGGGATAGCAGCACGAACCTTGAAAAGGAACGGTCTTTACGAGCAAGCGTCCGAAATGTCGGAAAAGGTATTCAAGAGTGGCAGCTATGAGGAAGCCCTCAGCATCATCGGCGAGTATGTCAATATAACCTCGGTTGATGAACCCGATGAGGATATTGATTTGAAGATGGGATAACGGAGTATCAAAATGATCAAAGCAACAATTCAGAGCAGCCCATACTGTACAGAGATCACATTCCCTTGCACGGAAACGGAGCTATCGAAAAAACTCGGCGAGCTTGGCATGAATCCGGAGCATCTCGCGCCTATGGCGACAGTAATCAAGATTGAGCCGACCAAGCTGTCAATGCTTGAAGATTGCGAAGTAAGTCTGGACGCGCTGAATTATCTGGGCAAGCGGCTTGACGGGATGGATAAGTTGGAAAGGAAACAGTTCCTTGCCGTGCTGTCATGCGATGAAGCGGAAATCGGTTACGGGTTGAAAAATATCATCAACCTTACCGACAACCTCGCACGTTACACGTTGATAGAGGACACGGACGATCTTGAACGCGTCGGACTGATCCATATGCTCAATGCTCGCGGAGGACTCTCCGAGTCCGAATATACCAATAGTGAGTGGCTCATCGCCGAGGGCACAAAACTGTTGGAATCCGGCAAGGGGATCGACACGGAATACGGAAAGCTATTCATTAACGAGGATATTCCGTTTGAGGAAAAATTCAACGGAACGACGCTCCCGCCGTATCTTTACAACGGCTCGCCCGTGACGGTGGATATCGGTTACATGGGATCGACCGAAATGGTCGAGCTGCCATGCGAGGATATATCGATCAAAAAAGCCGTGTGCAGACTCGGAGCGGACAGCGCCAGTGACTGTAAAATCGAGATTTCGACGTTTACCGACTTGCCGGACGATTTGCGCGATAAGGTTATGGCGATTGAAAAAAATAAGGATATCTTCGGGCTGAACGAGCTGGTGAAAACCGTTGATTTCAGCGTGAAACAAGAGAAGCCCAAAAGCATATTTTATCGGGAAATGTCAAAGTGGCTGAGAGAAAGTAAGTTTGAGTTTTTCGAAAAAGACGGCTGTATGATAGTTTCCGTTGATGACGGTGCGGAGGCGAAGATATATAACAACGGTACTATTGCGGCACTTACCGAAAACGTTGGTGATGAGTATCACGACATATTGCGGGCTGCAAGGTGTATTTACGAATACTGCTCGGTGTACGAAAAAGCCGCGCCGCTGAAAGCTGAGGGCTTGTCGGGAAACTATCGCTGCCTTTCGGAATTTAACGGCACGGTCTTAGCAGCGAAGTACAATGAGGAATACGGTTTTGAATTTGTCACTTGGGGCAGAACCTATGACGGAAAAGCGGTTTGTCAGGGCAATTATTACACAGATTATGCTGCGGCAAAAGAGAACTTCGCGGTGCGGTCGGGGCTGGTGAATAAGGATAAAATGTTCAGCACGGAGGAACTTGAAAGCATCAGGAAATGCATCAATTTTACAGCAATGTATAACGATGATCTAAACTTTGACGACTGCGATTTTCTCAAAAAAATAAGCGAAAAAATATCCGAAAATATTCCGGACCGACAGCAGAACGAAGCTCCGGAAATATCGATGTGAGGTATATGATGAAGATAAAATTTAAAAGTGCTTGGCACAGAAAAACGTTTACGGAGTTTATCACCGCAAATGTTAAAAACCCATATCTCAGCCGCAACGAATATATCGCGGCTGTTTTTTTATTGTCCGCAGATAAGTTTTTGTGGAAACGGGCGCGGAGAGCATTGACGGGATACTCGGTTAATTTCAGCAGTTTGAACCTGTCCGGAATTTCCACCGAGGGATATGCGTTATTTATGACGGCAAAGGCGATATACCGCGGCGACGTGGATATTTCATTACATGAATTATGCGACGCGAATCTGATCGATGACTCGACCGCTATGACGATTTTTGCGGGGGTTATGCTGTTCAGGGATAGCATTGGACTGCTGAATTGGAGGATTTGAAATGATAAGATTTGTTATTGAGAACGGAAACAATTGTCTGAAATTTGATATGCCCACCTGCGAGTTGGCGGAACATATGGGCAGTATCGGAATTTGTAAGGATATTCCGATAGGCGGTACGGAGAATGTCTCTGTGGATTATTATCCGGCTGAGGACGATGACAAGATTGCGAAAATCGTCTGCGACAGGCTCTTACCCGAGGATAAGATTTCCGATGTGAATCAGCTTTGCGAGAAGCTCGACGGAATGTGGAGAATTACCGCCGAGGAGTTTGAAAGCACCCTCTCGGAAAATGATGTTCGCGGCGCTTTGAACATAAAAGCGGCTTATGAGAAGCTGCGCGAGGATTTGACGCAGATAAACGATTTAAGTATGTGACGGCGCGAGCCTTAGCATAAAAATTCGCACAGATTGGAGGTGTTACTATGGCGATGAGCAGAGGACGTATCGAGTTCTACAAAGAGCATTATCCGCGCGGAACTCGTGTGAAGCTTGACGGCATGGGCGATGATCCGTGTCCTGTTGAGCCGGGAGCGGTCGGCACCGTGATCGCAGTGGACGATATCGGCACCTTGCACGTAGAATTCGACAACGGGAGATCGCTCGGTATCTGCCCCGAAGTGGACGGTTTCCACAAGATCACGGAACAGATCGAGGCTCAGGAACCGAAAATGTCGATGTAAAAAATCGGTGCGAAAATTTGTAAAGGAGTGATTTTATAGCAATTAAATTTTTCGACTGCTTTTCGGGAATCGGCGGTTTTCGCAGCGGTCTCGAGCAAGCGGGCGGCTTTGAATGTATTGCGTACTGCGAAATAGACAAGTACGCTGTTGCCGCTTACAAAGCCATTTACGACACGGAGGGGGAGATTTATTATAGCGACGTTACAAGAATTGACACAGCAGGAATGCCCGACTTTGACTTGTTCGTCGGCGGGTTCCCTTGTCAAGCCTTTTCTTGCAGTGGCTTCGGACGGGGATTTGCCGACCCTCGAGGCGCTCTTTTCTTTGAACTTGCCCGAATTATCAAAGAAAAGCGACCTGCAGCTTTTCTGCTTGAAAATGTTCCCCGACTCATATCTCATGACAGCTTCAGGACGTTTCAGACCGTCCTCTGTACGCTTTCGGAACTGGGGTATTGTATTGAATGGATGGTGCTTAACAGCGCAGCCTTTGATCTTGCGCAGTCGAGGAACAGGGTGTACATTGTCGGACATCGCCGTCCCGAATGCGCCGGACAAATATTCCCTGTCGAATGCGGCGATTACCAAACTCCTATCCAACTCATCGGCGGTTCGCAATGCTCGAGAGTCTACTCCGCCGAGGGAACTGCCGTGACGCAGTGTGCCGGATCGGGCGGCGGAGGCGGCAAGACGGGTTTGTATTTTTTCGATATGAATCCGAATTTTGACTTTACCGAAAACGCGCGCTGTCTGCTTGCGCGATACGATTCGGGCGTGAGCAACCATAAGGGCGTGAATTCGGGAATATTCGTCGAGGGAGATTTCCCCGGCGCGGTAAGGTTTATCGACAAAAACGGAGTGCTGCGAATCGGCATTCTACGCAAACTTATGCCGATTGAGAGCTGGAGATTACAAGGCTTTGATGACGCTCAGTTCAATAAAGCGGCGGCGCTCGGACTGCGTGACGGGCAGCTCTACAAAATGGCGGGAAATGCGGTTTCCGTACCCGTTATCAAGGCGATAGGCGAAAAAATCCGCGATGTAATTTTTGACGGAGGGAGTGAGATAATTGCCGAACCATATTATGAACCGCCTGCGCTTGGAGGGGGATCAGAACAGAATTGACGAGCTGCTGAAAAGCGTTAAGGGCAAGGACAGCGTTCTGGATTTTAACAGGATTATTCCGATGCCGGAATCGCTGAATATCGAAGCGGGAAGCCGCACGGACAACGGGCTGAAAGCGTATAAGGATTTTGTGTACGTCTACACCTTTGCCGGAATCGAGAAGAAAGACCTGCTGAATATCCCGAAAGAAAAAGAGGAAATTTTCCTCCGAACGCGGCAGGATATCCGACGCGATGAATGGGAGCTCGGTAAGGCGGCGTTCCAAAACGAGCAGAAATACGGCGCGGCGACATGGTACGAGTGGGCGCGTGAGAATTGGGGAACAAAATGGTCGTCTTATAACGCGGAACTCGGCGAAGATAACACGATCATGTTCAACACGGCATGGTCGAGGGCAATGCCCGTGATCCAAAAGCTCGCGGAGAATTTTCCCGACCTTTATTTCGAATACTGCTGGGCTGACGAGGATTTGGGGGTGAACGTCGGAATGGCTGAATTTGAAAACGGAGAAGTCACCTTCGACGAATTCTACAACGCCCATTCCTATGACGCATATGAGCTTGCCGCGGATCTGTGGGATATCGATCTTGCGGAAGAAGGCTTCGTTTTTAATGAGAAAACGCGGTCGTATGATTACTGTCCCGATGAACCTGACGAAAGCCCGAAAATGGAATGAGGTGAGTTTTTGAAACCTATAAACGCTAACGAGGCGGACTACGAGCGATTTGAAATTCTCGGTCATGATGCGCTTTTTACTTGCTTGCGGATTGATCGGAAATCGCTCCCCGAGGGGCTTTACGCATACGACTTGCGCGACTGCGATGATTGTTCCGGTGATCCTTGTCAGCTTAAAAGTCATGTCATGGTAAATCATTGGGGAACAATCATTGTGAAAGAAAAAATTGACGGTGCAGACGAAGGTATCGACCTTGATAAAAATGATTACAATTACCTCGGTGAAAGCATGACGCTTGACGAATTCGCAAATCCCGCTCCGAAGATGGAGCAAACCATGTAACAAATAATTGTGTTCGCCTGTGAAATAGCAGGTGCAGCACAACTCCAAATTGAATAATGCTGATTGTTCACCTTGCTGTTTTGCAGCGCAACGCAAAAAGGAGGTGATGACGACGAATAGCTTTATGAGCTGGATTGGCGGCAAGAAAAGCAGCCGCGACATAATAATTCCGAGATTTCCATTGTACTATGAAAAGTATGTGGAGGTTTTCGGCGGAGGCGGTTGGATACTGTTCGCGAAGCCGCCCGGTAACGATCACGAAATATTCAACGACGCGAATTCAAATATATCTAATTTGTTTTATTGCGTTCGCGAACACAGCGAGGAACTAATCGAAAAGTTGCGGTTTGTGCTTAACTGCCGCGAGGACTTTGATCGCATAAAACACATAATTTCCGAAAAAGCGGAAATCGGCGATGTGCAGCGCGCGGCGCAGTTTTATCAATTGATAAGATATTCTTACGCAAGCGGGTGTGACAGTTTTGGCGGAAAACCGCACAGTATGTGGGGCAACTTTCCGCTTATTGAACAGGCTTCGCGGCGGCTTCAAAAGGTTGTAATTGAAAATAAGGATTTCGAGAAACTCATCTCTGCACAGGACAGCGAGGTGAGCTTTTTTTATTGCGATCCGCCGTATTTCTCGACCGAGGGCTATTACGAAAACGTAGGCTTTACGACCGCTGATCATGAGCGTTTGCGGGATTCGCTGAAAAATATTTCGGGCAAGTTTCTGGTGTCATATAACGACTGCCCCGAAATTCGCGAACTTTATGGAGGCTATGAGATGTATTCATATGAGCGCTTGAACAATATCCGTCAGCGGTTTGACGGCGGGAGTATGTTCGGCGAATTATTGATCGCGAATTACGATTTGAACGAAAGGCTGAATACCAATCAGCAGATTTCACTTTTTGAGATGGAGGATAATTATGGTGACATTTAACAGCAGAATTACGAAGAATGGGAACATTAAAATTTCTGGGCAGCTACGCGACATACTCGCGCTTGTGCCGAACGACCGCGTTACGGTGACAATTGACTGCGACGCTCCCGATGAACTGAAAATTCCGAGAGAATTTCTTGATGAGGCGGGGATTCCCGAGAATAGCGTTCTCGAGGTTTTCGCAGAAGATGGTCGCGTAATAGTGCAGGTGGCAACTGATGAAGAATAAAATTGTCATTTTCAAGCATGAGGAATTCGGCGAAATCAGAACGCTGAATATCGACGGCGAGCCGTGGTTTGTCGGAAAAGATATTGCGGTAGCGCTCGGTTACTCAGCACCACGCAATGCAATTCAAGCACACGTTGATAATGAGGATAAAACCACTGCACTGATTCAGTGCACAGGTTCCGAATATAAAAGTAATGCTGTTATTATCAACGAAAGCGGCTTATACAGCCTCATCCTTTCGAGCAAGCTGACGAGCGCGAAAAAGTTCAAGCGTTGGGTCACATCCGAAGTTCTCCCCTCCTTACGAAAGCACGGTGCATACTTCACCGCGGAAACCCTGCACAAGACCATGAGCGATCCGCGCGAGCTGGCAAAGCTGCTCACCACACTTGCGGACGAGCAGGAAAAGCGCAGAAAGCTCGAGGAAGAAAACGCTTTCCTTTCGGTAAAAGCGAATTATTATGACCGCATTTTGCAGAGCAAGAATTCCGTCCCCGTAACGCAGATCGCAAAGGACTATGGCATGACAGCGATTGCGTTCAACAGAATGCTGCATGATTACGGGATTCAGTATTCCATCAGAAATTCGTGGGTGCTTTACGCGGAGTACGCTAACCTCGGCTATACGCAAAGCAAGACATATCAGATCGGCGATGACAAGGCGATTATGCACACTTGTTGGACTCAGGCGGGGCGAATTTTCTTGTATAACTTCCTTGCCGAGCGCGGTATAACGCCTATGTGTGAACGGGAGGATTATGATGAAACCCTTGTATAAATATTCGGCTGAAACTGCAAGGCATAACGGCGAGCTTGACGCTTGGCGCGAAAGCAAAAAAGAGAATATCCGCTGTAGGGATTTCCTTGACGAACAGATCGCAAAGCGCTTTGACGGTATGACGCTCCCTTCGGACTGCGTAGAAAATACCGTCAAGGAATTCGGCTACGACCGTACTATGTGGGTAATCGCGAACACCATTCAGAACCGTAAGGGCGACGGCAGATTTCACAGCAGAAATACCGAGTGGGCAAAGCGCTTTAATATTCCCGACACCGGCAGAAACTACGAATTTGCACTGAACTCGCATAGCTGTCTGGTGGACGGCGCGGCGGACGATATCCGGAAAATGTATGCGGAATTAAATCTGTTTTCCGTAGAGGATATCGTCCGGTCAGACGAGCCGCAGGACTACACAAATAAGCTGCTAATTCTTCGTGATACATCCTTGAAAGAGGAATATCGGACGCCGGAAAATCAATTGTTTTTTTGCGACAGGCGGCTTCGGCTGTTCCCCTACGGCAAGTGGTCGCAAGGTGTTCGGACATTTTCTGTCGGACGGCGAAAAAGCGGAATTCTGCCGCCAAGACTTCATCGGCATTGCCTCCGATGAGCATATTCCCGATTGGGCGAGCGAGAAGCTCGCGGCGATGTCCGAGGATAACGAGCCATCACAGGACAATTCGCCCGAAATGAAGATGTAAAAAGCCGCGGAGAAATTCGCGGCTTTTGCATAAATAAAAATTTTTTTTGGAGGACATTTTTATGAGAAACTTTTTTAAGAGTGCAAAGGCAAAGATCATTGGCGCGGTAACTTTTGTTAAGACAGCGGTATGCCGCAAAATTCAGAGAACCCGTGCGGCAGCGTACAGACTTGCGGTTCGCAGCAATACCATGCTTGCCGCCAACCGTGCGGAGAATTTCGTGGACAGCGGTATCAAGATTCTGATCGCGGTCGTTATCGGCGCGCTGCTGCTAGGCGGTTTGTATGCGCTGTTCGGCGATACGATCATGCCGACAGTGACCGAAAAGGTCGAGGATATGTTCAACTTCAAGGGCTAATGGAAAAGTTCGTGATGTGGCTTCTGGTGCTTATTGCGGTCGTGTTTCTTGCACGACCGCAAGGCACTGAAGCAACAAATAATTCGGAAATTATTGCAAGCGCGGAATGTGCCGATGAGAAATCAGATGACGGGTCAATCATTTTAACGGTCGTTATAATCGTGATCATTATCGGCGCAGCCGCAACCGCTTGCGGATCGGAGGAAATTCATGAAAATTGACGTAAGGATCAACAGTTTAACGCCCAGAGAGGGCAATGTAAAGGCAATCGCGTCAGCAAACCTTGACGACTGCTTTGCGGTAAAAAATATCCGCGTGGTCGAGGGCAAGAACGGGCTGTTCGTTTCCATGCCCTCGTACATGGGGCAGGACGGCGAGTATCACGACCTGTGCTTCCCCACCACTCCCGAACTGAGAAAGCAGCTTAACAATGCGGTTTCAGAGGCTTACAAGCAGGCGATTATTCAGCTTCAGGAGCAGTCAAACGCAAATTTTCAGCAGTCGGAGCAGATGGGTGAGTCTGCTCCGACGATGTCAATGTAAACCAAACAAAAAATATATGGAGGATTTTTTATGAGAAACTTTTTTAAGAATATAAAGGCAAAGATAATTCGTGCGGCGGTGCTGATGCAGGAAAAGCGCGGCGAAAATTTTGTTGACAGCGGTATCAAGATTCTGATCGCAGTCGTTATCGGCGCACTGCTCCTCGGCGGTCTGTATGCGCTCTTCGGGGACACAATTATGCCGACCGTGACCGAAAAGGTCGAGGATATGTTCAATTTCAAGGGCTGATGATCGGCTCTGTGGTGCAGTTTGCCGCGATTTCACTTTTGCTTGGAATAGGCTCATACATGGACATAAAAACCCGTGAGATTCCGAATTGGATAAGCGTTATTATCGCTTTGACAGCGGTAATAAATTTCCGTTTGGATAATTTGTGGGGAATAATTGTCGCCGTTATATTTTTTTCCGTGGCGCTCGCTACGGGAAAAATCGGCGGAGGTGATGTTAAATTGATCGCGGCTTTGAGCGTGGTGTGTGGACTTTGGGGCAGCTTCGCGTTGCTCCTTTTCGCGCAGATTTCCATGCTTATTTTTTATGCGGGAAAATATATTCTCTGCAAAATTAACGGTAAGACGGCAAGTAAATCCTTGCCGTTTGTGCCGTTTATTTTTATCGGTTACTTGGTTACAAAAATATTTTTCTGAAAGGAAAGATTACAATGAAATTTTTAAAAAACAGAACGGTTCTCGGCGTGGTGTGTATAGTGCTGTCGCTAATTATCTGCTTCGCGATCACTCCGCTTTTTAACGCCTCGAAAAGCAGTACAATGAAGATCGTGCGCGTGAAAAGCAACTTGAAGATCGGGCAAGAGATCACCTCAAAAGATATCGAGGTTGTCGAGGTTGGCGCGTATAATATGCCGTCCGAGGTGATGAAAAATTCCGAGGACGTTATCGGGAAATATGCGTCAGCCGAGATGATAAAAGGCGAATACGTTCTCGCGGCGAAAATAAGCGATACTCCCGCTTCGGAAAATGCTTATTTATATAATTTGACGGGCAAAAAGCGCGCTATTTCCATAACGATCCCGTCCTTTGCGGGCGGTCTTTCGGGCAAACTTATTTCGGGGGATATCGTGTCCGTGATTGCGATTGACTATAAGGAAAAGGGCGAAACCGTTGTTCCCGAGGAATTGCAGTATGTAGAGGTAATCGCTGTGACCGACAAGAAAGGCAACGACGATGAAACCGTTACCGTAAAGCCCGACGGCGAGGAGGAAACCGAGCTGCCCGAAACCGTGACGCTGCTCGTCACTCCCGAACAGGCGAACATCCTCGCGGAACTCGAGGCGGAGGGTGAAATTCATGTCGCACTCGTATACCGCGGAACGGCTGAAAACGCGCAGAAATTCATTTCGGCACAGGAAAAACACTTGACAGAATTGGCGGCGGAAAATGAAAAAGAAAACGAAAATATCGGCAAGCCCGAAGTACCGGAGATACTCTCGCAGAGCCAGATTACCGAGGAAAACTCCGGCGAAAATAATTCCGAAATCGATAAAGTGATTATTAATCCCGAGAATAGTTCCGATACGAATTCCGAAAGTGTTTCGGAAAATACTTCGGATAATACGGAAACGGAGGTGACTTCAGATGCCGAATCTGTTTAAATCGCTTATCTCGCGCGGCGATGACGATGAAGAGCTTGACCTCGAATTTGACATAAACTCTCCCGAGAGCGCTTGTTTCGAGTTGCCGCCCGACAGACGGGATAATCAGGTGCTGGCAGTCTGGGGATCGCCGTCCTCCGGCAAGACAATCATGAGCGTTAAGCTGGCTCGGTATATTGCTTCGCAGAAAAAGAATGTCATCCTTGTGCTTGCGGATATGTCTGCGCCGCCTCTGCCCTACGTCTGCCCGCCGTCCGACCTTGAAGCGGAAACCTCGCTCGGCAATATTCTCGGCGCGGCTCATGTTGACGGAAATCTTATCCGCCAAAACGCGATTTTGCACAAGAAAAACGAGTACCTCACAATGCTCGCAATGCTGAAGGGCGAGAATGCGTTTTCCTATGCTCCGTACACCGAAACGCAGGCGCGGGAGCTGCTCTCGGAACTGCGGAAAATGTGCGAATACATCATCATCGACTGCACCTCAAACATCACAAATGACACGCTTTCGGCGGTTTCGCTGATTGAGTCTGACGCGGTTCTCCGTTTGGTGTCATGCGACTTGAAATCAATCTCTTATTTGAACTCGCAGCTCCCCTTGCTCCTCGACAATAAGTTCAACGCAAATAAGCAGTATAAGGCGGCGAGCAATGTTTCGTCATTCCAAGCAGATGATGAGATAGAACAGATCGTAGGCGGTGTGAGCTTTAAAATTCCGCACTCAGATGAGGTTTACAAGCAGTTTCTCGCGGGGAATTTATTCGCGGGACTTACCGAAAAGGGCAGTAAGGATTTCCGCAAGGCAGTGTCAAAAATAGCAAACGAGGTGTTCGAGCTATGAATTTAACATCACAAAACAGTACGCAGAATCTGTTCTTTAAATCGGATAAGAAGCGCGAGTTTACCGACGTTCTGAACGAGGTGCAGTCGTACATTTCGAGCAAATATTCCGCGCTTGTGATTGACGGAATCAACAATGTCAACTCCGGCGATGACAATATAAAACAGCAGGTCAAGCGGTACATCGGGAAGTATTTGCTCGATTATCGTATCTCAGTCGAAGGGCTTTCCCAAACGGAATTGGTCGATAAGCTGTACACGGAAATGGCGGAATTTTCGTTTCTGACGAAATATATTTTCGGTACGGGAATCGAGGAAATAAATATCAATTCATGGGACGACATCGAGGTGCAATATTCCAACGGCACCAACGTCAAAATTGATGAGCATTTTGAGTCACCAGAACATGCTATAAATGTTGTCCGCCGAATGCTTCACGTTTCGGGAATGGTGCTGGATAACACTTCGCCTGCCATTCTCGGACATCTTTCAAAAAATATCCGTATCGCCGTGCTGAAAACCCCGCTTGTGGACGAAGATGTCGGAGTGGCGGCTTCTATCAGAATTGTCAACGCGCAGAAACTGAAAAAGGAGGATTTTCTCAAGTCAGGAACGGCGACCGATGAGATGATGGAGCTGCTCTCCGCGCTCGTTCGTTACGGCGTTTCCACGACCGTTGCGGGGGCGACGTCAAGCGGAAAAACGACACTTACGGGCTGGCTGCTGACAACTATTCCCTACGACAAGCGAATTCTTACGATAGAAAGCGGCTCCCGTGAGCTGGACTTGGTGGTGCGCGATGAGAACGATAAGATTTTGAACAAGGTCGTTCATACCATAACGCGCGAATCCGAGGATGATAAAAAATCCGTTTCACAGGACGATCTGTTGGATATGGCTCTTCGTTTCCACCCCGATTATATTGTGGTCGGCGAAATGAGAAGCAGCGAGGCAGATTCAGCGCAGGAAGCAGCGCGAACGGGTCACACGGTAATCACCACAATTCACTCCAACTCTTGCGAATCAACATGGCGCAGAATGGTGACACTCTGTAAGAGAAAATATCCGAATGTCGATGACAAAGTGATCCTCAACCTTGTAACAGAAGCGTTTCCCATTGTCGTGTACGCAAAGCAGCTTGAAAATAAGCAGCGCCGCATCATGGAAATTATGGAGTGCGAAATTTGTTCCGACGGAACGAGAAAATATCACTCGCTCTACCAATACAAAATTTTCGAGAACCGCATGGAGGACGGGAAATTTATAGTCAAGGGTACGCATGAAAAAGTCGAGGATATTTCCGAATCGCTCCAAAGACGGCTGCTTGAAAACGGTATGCCAAAAGCGGAACTTGACGTGCTTATGAAAGGGGGAAAATCAGCGTGAACGCTATATTAACGGCGGCTTGTATCGGCATGGTCGTCGGATTTTTTCTGATGTTCGGGATCTCGCCGATGGAGTTTACCGAGGGGATTTTTAATAGGCTCCTCGCCAAACCGAACAGCATAAAATCTCAGATCAACGAGGCGACCAAGCGCAAGAAACCGAATATTTTCAGGCGCGAGATATCGGAAGCGCAGGAGATATTGCGGCTCACCAACAGAACGAATATGTTCGGTATCCTTTGCGCTTGCTCGTTGGGATTGTCCGCAATCGGTATCTGCATTGCGGTCGCTATCGGGAACGCTTTTCTCGCTCCCGTTATGGCTGTGGGATTGATGTTTGTGCCGTTCTGGTATGTCAAAACAACGGCTACCAACTATAAAAAGGCAATATCTTCCGAGTTGGAAACGGCGCTGTCCATAATTACAACGGCTTATTTGCGTAACGAAGATATAATCACTTCCATTGAGGAAAACGTTCACTACCTTAACGCGCCTGTCAAGGCAGTTTTCGAGAATTTTATCAGCAGAATCAAGCTGTCAAATCCCGACATTACCGCCGCAATTTTGAATATGAAAACCAAAATCGACAGCGAGGTTTTTCACGAATGGTGCGACAGCTTGATCCTCTGTCAGACAGACCGCAGCTTGAAGTCGACGCTTACCCCGATTGTGAACAAGCTGTCGGATATGCGCGTGGTGAACGCCGACCTCGAATATATGATCACCGGACCGCGCAAGGAATTTATTTCAATGGCGTTCTTGGTTATAGGCAACATTCCGCTGTTATATATGCTTAACAAGGCATGGTTCAATTCGCTGATGAATACTGTTGTCGGGCAGATCGTGTTGGCGATTTCGGCGGTTGGAATTTTCATATCTACGGCTATCGTCATTAAGTTGACCAAGCCGATTGAATATAAGCGATAAGGGGGGATCTGAATGGAATTTTTAATGATCATATTCGGAATTACACTCGCTGTCGGGCTGTTTATGCTTCTCGCTAACGCACTGAAAATTCCTTATCTCAAGACCTCTCAAGCGGTTATGAATACGGGCAGAAACGACAAAAAGCTGTCGAAATCCATTGAGGCGATACTGCTCGGCATCGCGGCGAAGCTCGGAAAAATTATTCCGATGGATAAGTACAAAAAATCTCGTCTGGAAAGCACCTTGAAGTCGGCGGGAATTAAAATGATGCCCGAAACCTTTACGGCACTTGCGTTTCTGAAAGCCTTTTGTATCGCACTTTTGGCTGTTCCGTGCGCGTTCTTTATGCCGCTTTTAATTCCGTTTTTCATAATTCTCGCCGTTGCGATCTACTTCCGCGAGAACGGAAAAGCGGACGAGAAAATGCGTGAAAAACGTGACGCTATCGAGCAGGAACTCCCCCGTTTTGTGGCTACGGTCGAACAGGAACTGAAAACGAGCCGTGATGTTCTGTCGATCATGGAGAATTTCAAAAAGCACGCGGGAGTGCATTTTGCTTACGAGCTTGACGTGACCTGCGCGGATATGCGTAGTTCAAGCTATGAAGCGGCTTTGACGAGATTTGAGGCGCGTATCGGTTCGGCACAGTTATCCGATGTTGTTCGCGGTTTGGTATCGGTCATCAGAGGTGATGACAGCGCAGTATATTTCAAAATGCTGGCGCATGATTTCAAGCTGATCGAACTCCAAAGGCTCAAGGCGAAGGCGGCAAAGATTCCGCCGAAAATCCGTATTTTCAGCTTCGGAATGTTAATGCTTTTCCTGCTCACTTACCTTGTGGTTATGGGAATGCAGCTTCTCGACTCGCTCAGTTCTATGGCATGACGGAGGTGCGAATGAAAAAATTATTGAAAAGCAAACGCGGCGAGGGCTACTTTGACATCGTGATCGTCGTTCTCGTTGTGGTCATGGTAATTGCGCTTATTATGGCGGTAGCGCCCGTGGTCTCCGCGAAAATCCAGCTTGACAATTACGCTGACGAGCTTGTGAGAGAAGCTGAAATATCCGGTCGGATCGGATCGGAAACCACAGCAAGGGCGCAGGTACTTACGGAACGCACGGGGATCAAGCCGACAATACAGTGGTCACGGTCTGGCAAGGTACAATTAAATCAGGAGTTCACGGTCACTTGCACTTATAAAATTGATATAGGCTTTGGCGAGTTCGGGAGCTTTCCAGTGATGCTGACCGCGAAAGCAAGCGGAAGGAGTGAAGTTTATTGGAAATCGTGAGGAAAATCCAAAAATTACTTCGCTCTAAAAAAGCCTATTCCTCCGCGCCTTTAGCGGTGGTTATCGCGCTTGCGGGAATGATGTTTTTTGTTGTGCTGTGGCAGATAATTCGACTGATTACTATATCGGCGGGAGTTAAGGATGCGGTACAGTCGGCGGTGATCGCGACCTCGGTCGGAAATTACAGCAACGTCTATGACGGCGTTCGCGAGGGATATTCGGGCGGGTACAGATTTTCGGGAAATTCATGGCGCGCGGCGGTGTCTACGGGCGACGTTTACGGACGGCTGGATCAACTGCTCGGATTGCACAGCAGCGGCGGAAAGCACGTCAAGACTAACTCTGACGGAACGGAATATGCAGTCTACGGACTTTCCGTGAATGTGGATAACGCGCAGTTCGCGCCGACATCGGGAGATATCCCGCAGTTCTCGGCAACATCGTATATAACGCTGGAAGTACCGCTATCGTTCTGCGGAGATATTCTTCCGCCGATGAAGATCAGGCTCTGCGTGAAATCCAAATACACCCCGAAATTCTGATGAATATACACAGGAAAAAGAAAAAGTTTTGTTGTATCTGTAGAAAACATTTTTTTGACTGGATAAAATTCTCACGATATGGTAAAATGCAGATAACAGCAAAGCGCCGACATGAAAGGACAGGTGATTTTATGACAATGAAAACAAAAAGAGGTCTGGCGGTAGGCGGCGGGACGGTACTGTGCGCGGCACTCGCGATACTTATAGCAACAAGGTTCGCACCCGAACCCGAGGCAACGGCTCCCTACACTTCTGATACAAGCTCAACACCCCCGATAAGTGTGGAGATATCCACCGCAAAACGTGAGGAATCCAGGTCTATTGAGATAGAAAAGCCTGCGGAAAGCACAATCATACCCGACAATAGCGCAGCGGACAGCGCTCCCGAAGAAATCAATGCTGAATTTATTGAAAACGGCGGTATCGAAATTGAGCAGAATTTCCCCGAACCCGAGAAAACGGAGAGCGCTCCACAGAACGAACCGCCCGCTCCCCCGCAGATCGAGGACGAGGAAATGCTCACCAACCCCGACAAAGAGCCGACTTACGAACCCGAGCAGACCGAGGTCAAGCCGCAGCCGGAAACTCCTTCGGATACTCCCAAACACGGTGACCGAAAAGACGGTATGATTTATATCAACGGCTTCGGTTGGGTAAAGGATGAGGGCGGTGGCGGAATCGGATACACAGATACCGAAATGTATCAGAACGGCAACAAAATAGGGTACTTCGGATAAACAATAAAAGCGCTGAGTGAATAACTTGGCGCTTATTTTCTTGGAGGTGTAAATGAAAAAATTCATAAGAATAATTGCCGCAGCTATGGCGGCATTTTTCTGTTTGCAGATTGTCGCATTCGCTGAGGGAGATCCCAATATTGACAACGGCGGCGGTGGTTTAAAGGACGGAAGCTCCGAAAATTTCTGGAATCCCGGTAACGACGGAGTTCGCGTTACCATTGTTGATGCCGAAACGGGTGCCGTGAAATCCGCGTCAATAGACTACACAAATACAAATGCGTCAGATATTGCTCTTCACTTCGGAAAGGTAAGTAAGGCAGAATATGTAGGCGGAACGGCGCTTTCCGCGACTACTTCCTCCTACACTTTTATCAATCCCACAGAGCCTCTACCTACAATTATCAGTGACGGTTCAGGAGCAAGCATTGAGGAAATTCGCAGCTATTTTACAGATGAACAGGTTGTAAAGCGTATAGCCGAGCATACGAGAATTGAGTTTGACGATCTGACAAACGGCGATTATAAATTGATGGTCGAGCCGATCATGTATATCACGTTCAACGGCATAAGAACTGCGATGACGGCTACCGAGGCGGCTTTGTACAATATGCAGACGGGCGGCGAGATGATCAATAAAATGGGTCCTCTCTCGCATAAAAATCTGCCGCTTGCGATGTTCCTCGAAAAGGACGATCTCGGCTATACCGCTTGGACGGGTTCGAAAAACTCCTATATGACCGACAGCGATATTATCCAATATCTTGGAGTCGGAATCGTTTCTTTCAAAGAGCCGGAGGAAGAAGTCGAAGTCGCGGCGAGTGATTATGAATATCGTGTTGATACCGATGTTTATACAAGCATCACCGTAACAGGCGGCGAACATACTCCCGACAATCCGGTGACCGTAAGATTTTATATCAAGAACAAGGTGTACACGGTCGGGAATATCGTATATCCAAAGGGCGCTTCGCAGTTGGTATGGTGCAAGTGGCACACCCCCAATACCGAGCAGACAGTCAACATTAAGGTCACGGTGACGGGCGGCGCGTCCGCGAGCAAAACCAATATTACGGCGAATATCGTCGATCTCAATAAGAACCCGCCTCCCGATCCGACCGCCGATGACCGCAACGACAGCTTCCGCGCAGTAAGTGTTCCGAATAGGGAACAAAGAACCTCGGCGGCTTGGAGCGTTTGGAGCGCGTATTGGCAGCCGAAATGGGTTTGGCAGTCAAGGTGGAGATGGACGGGAAAGCGATGGGTTGACCGAGGAAGTTGGGTCGATAAGGGCGAGTGGAAATTCCGCAGTAATTCATATTCCGTTTCCATGAGCGCGAATATGCAAATAACCTGCGATGAAAAAAATCCGACAAATGTAGGCAGAACCATGAAATCCGGCTACGGAATTAACGAAACAGTGACCGCTTCAATTTCGGGAAATGGACAGCATACCGAGCTTCAGAACGCTGTTGCTTACTTCCCAGAATTTTATTACAAAACCTATTGGCGGCTGTTGGAGTATACAAACGGCGCACTTGAATTCCGAAAAAACAAGTACAGTACTTACAATAATCGGACACATTTTACTCCGCTCTGGTATCCCGACGGAAATTACAAGGTCTACACATGGGCGATTGATTGCTGGACTCCTGCGGGAATGCTTTCCGCAAATCTGACCGATAGTCTTACCATTAAGGGCAACGTATTCGACGATTGGCATATTGCTCCGTCACACTGAAAGGATGATTTTTTATGAAAAAGAAAATTGTTAGAGTTATAAGCGTGGCAATGATTATAATTGTTGCAATGACCGCTATGTCTGTCTTTGCTTTTGCGGACAGCGGCAACGTCGCGGGAGCGATTGAGGGTACATGGAAATCTGCTTCGGGGCAGATAAAGCAGGTTGTGAACAATGTTGTGTTCCCGATCATAGATGTGATTCTGGCGGTGTTTTTCTTTGCAAAACTCGGGCTTGCGTACTTTGACTATCGAAAGAGTGGGCATTTCGAATGGTCGGCTCCCGCGATTCTTTTCGCGTGTCTTGTTTTCACGCTAACCGCGCCGATGTATGTCTGGACAATCATAAATATCTGATTTTTATACTCCGCTGACAAGTAAACAAAGGCGGCGTTCGTTAAATCGGGCGCCGCTGTTTTGGAGGTGACGAAAATATTTTTATTGGACGTAGGCGCGGATTTTGTAACCAAAATATTTGATTACTTTTCCGACCTGATATATCAGAAAATAATCGCGCTGCTCGGCGACTTTTTCGGCGTTATGAACGCCACAGGATACGATTTATTCGGTATGCCGTGGGTACAACAGATCGTGCAGCTTTTCTCAAACCTCGGCTGGGCGCTGTTTGTAGTTGGGATCGTGGTCGCGCTTTTTGAATTCGCCATAGAATCCCAAAACAGGCGCGGCGATCCGAAAGCACTTGCGCTGAATATAATCAAGGGATTTTTTGCGGTAAATTTATTCTGCAATGTTCCCGTTCAGTTGTACGGCTTGGCGGTATCGCTGCAAAGCAGTATGTCCGCCGATATGACGGGCTTGATCAGCCCCGAGGGGAGCGGAACGCTGCTGAACGCTTGCCTTGATGTGATCAACGGATTCTTATTCGGTCCGCTGCTTGGAATTCTGATCGCCGTGATGATGGGCTACAGCGTTATAAAGGTGTTCTTTGCCAGCATCAAGCGCGGCGGAATACTTTTAATTCAGATCGCAATCGGATCGCTATATATGTTCAGCGTACCGCGCGGATTTAACGACGGTTTCGTCATGTGGGTAAAGCAAGTTATAGCGACCTGTCTGACCGCTTTTTTGCAGTCGACCATGCTCGTTTGCGGATTGATCCTGTTCAAGGATTACTGGCTGCTCGGCTTGGGTATCATGCTTGCTGCGGGAGAAATTCCGAGGATCGCTGGAATGTTCGGTCTGGAAACATCGGTACGTCCGAATATAAACGGCGTTATCAATACGGCGCAGTCGGCGGTACACCTCAAACAGATGGTTACCGCCGTATCGAAAAAGTAAGGGGGAGGCAGAAACATTATGTACATTTATCCCGACAACCTCAAAGCCGCGCCGATGCTGTTCCTGTGGCGGCTGAAAGATCTCGCCATGATTGGGATCGGCGCACTGATCGCCGTGTTCGCTATGGCACAAACGGGGTTTACAATTCCGCTGATCGCAACCATTGTTTACGGCTTTCTGGCGATACGATTTGAGGACACCAGCATTCTCGATTTTATCAAATATGCCGTAAAATATTTTTTTGTGGAGCAGCAGGAATATAGGTGGAAAATTTAGCTGGACTTCTCAAAACGGCTGTGGTATAATCGTCGTGGAGGTGATAGACGTGCGCAGAATAATAAAGAACTGCATAAAGTGCAATTTATGCGGAGATATAATCGTTTCGGAGGATCGTCACGACTTCAAAAGCTGCAAGTGCGGCACGGTATCTACAGACGGCGGGAACGAATATTTGCGGTGCAGCTATAAGAACAGCCCCGATGATTATACCGAACTTTCAGAATATGAGGAAACCGAAGATAGGAGGTAATTTTGAAGAGCAAAAATCAACAGCAAAACAACCAAAGCACCCGACAGCTCCTCGGAATCGAGGACATAACCGAATATTCACTCAAGACCGCTTCGAATGAGGCGGTCTTTTTCAGTATCAAGCCGAGCAATATTTCGGTGATGTCGGAGGCGGGATTGTCGGCGAAAATATACTCGCTGATGAGCGTTCTCAAGGGCTTGACGGAAATAGAAATTCTCTGCGTGAACTCGCGCGAGAGCTTCGAGGGCAACAAAAATCACTTGAAAGCACTCGCCAAAAAAGAGGAAACTCCTGCGGTAAGAAAGCTGCTCGAACAGGACGCGCAGCACCTCGATCACATTCAGGCGATGACCGCAACGGCGCGGGAATTTCTGCTTATCGTGCGTATCCGCGGACTTAAAGATAAGGAGATTTTTTCCTACTTGAATCGCATAGAAAAAACACTCAATGAGAACGGATTTTCCGCTAGAAAATATGCCGGCGAGGATATAAAGACGCTCCTCGCGGTCTATTTCGAACAAAATGTGACAACGGAAAAATTTGAAAACGCGGACGGAGAAAGGTGGATTTTAAATGGCTGATAAACTTGTATTAAACGCAAATATGATCTGCAAGGCGGACAGATTCATCCCCAAGAAATGCGCTGTGGAAAAGGTTATCGAGGTGTCCGATTCGGAGTTCAGAACATTTATCGAGAACCCGATGAAACGCAATTATTATCTTCCGCAGTACAAAGATTTAATGGGATATTATGATGACTCGTACCACGGAGTCCTGTTCTTCAACATGGAAAACGGTGACGGACTGCTCGTCAATTCCGAGGGTTACGATTATGCGCGTTACTCGCAGTATATCCCGAACGCTCGCGGAATTATTAGAGATTTTGAACAGACAGCAGCGCTTGAAAATTTGAAAACTCGCATGGACTGTTGCATTGACAAATGGCTTAAACAGTACGAAAGCGAGAATAAATTCGGCATACCCCTGACAGACCTTATTGTCGACAGTAATCTCGCTGAATTTTTTGTGGATTATGTTTCGGAAAGGTTGATCGGCGATCCGAGGATCGAAACCTGTGAGCTGACGCATAACTCCATTGAAGTGACTAAGCACGAGCTTGTTGAAACAAGACTGTACTGCCCACTGAAAATTATGATCGAAGATGAGGACTGCTGCGATTTGATCGAGGTCGATTCGGCAAATTATATTGGCTACGATGATGAAATAAACGATTTTATCCGCAACAATCTGAACCGCGATGAGAACGCTGTGGAACGAGGTCTGGCGGCGTACTTACACGATGGAAATCTTGATAAAAAAGTCTATTCCATTATGCCGATGGTGGAAACCCTCAACGGAAATTTGTACGGTATGGCGGTAGTGCAGTCTTACGGTGAGCTTGACAAAGCGGAAACCGCCGACCTTATCGGGTATGTCACCTCACAATACGCGGACGGCTTTGGAGAGAGCTTGGAGCAGCACCCCGTAACGCTCGGCGGGGACGAGGTATATATTTCTCTTTGGAACAGCGATGATTATTATCTCAAACCCGAGTACGAATTATTTCACGATCAAAAACTTGATCAGACAATGGGAGGTTTATCTTGAAGAAGAAAATAAGCACAGTCGATAAAGAATTTACGACCAAACCGCAAAAGAACTTCTTGGATATGATAGCGCCGTCCGTGATAAAATTTTTCACGGACTATTTTATTTGCGGAAACACATTCCGCTGCGTATGGGCATTAAGGGAATATCCGACCTCAACAAGCGAACAGGCTATATTGCGTTACCTCGGCGAAAAAGACGGCGTTACCTTGCGAATTTATACGCGCCCCGTAACCGCCGCTGAGGAAAAGCGGATCATCGCGAACGCCGCAAACAAGAACCGTATGCAGCGCAATTCCACCAACGATTTGCAGCAGACGGTCGCCGCTGAAAGCAACCTGCAGGATGTGGCGCAGCTCGCCGCAGATATGCACCGAAACCGCGAACCGCTACTGCACACAGCGGTTTTCCTTGAAATGATTTCGGATAATCTGGATAATCTCCGCATTTTGCAGACCGAGGTGCAGACGGAATTGGTACGCTCCAAACTGAATGTGGACAGGCTGATGTTGCGCCAGCAGCACGGCTTTATGAGCGTAATGCCAAGCGGACGCAATATGTTCCGTGAGCAGTTTGAGCGAGTGCTGCCCGCATCCTCAGTCGCCAATCTTTATCCCTTTTCATTTTCCGGCAAGACGGACGAAAACGGTTTTTATCTCGGGCGGGATAAGTTCGGCAGCAACATTATTGTGGATTTCGATAAGCGCAGCGATGACAAGACCAACGCGAATACGCTTATACTCGGCAATTCCGGACAGGGAAAATCCTATCTGTTAAAGCTGATTCTGACCAATCTTCGCGAGAGCGGAAAGAATATAATCTGCCTCGATCCCGAAATGGAGTACGTCGACTTGACAAAAAATCTCGGCGGCTGTTTTATCGATCTGATGTCGGGAGAGTATATTATAAATGTACTCAAGCCGAAATCATGGGGCGATGAGCGGGGTGACCCCGCTGTCGATTCCGAGCTTCGCGCGGATGATGAAAATGTCCCGAAAGCGTTCAGATTTAAGACCAAGCTGTCGCAGCATATCAGCTTTCTGCGCGATTTCTTCCGCATCTATAAGGATTTTTCCGACCGCGAGATAGACACGATAGAATTACTTCTCATAAAGTTATACGAGAAATTCGGAATATCAGACGACACGGATTGGAATAAAATGCAGCCCACAGATTATCCGATACTTTCGGATTTTTATGAGTTGGTGGAGGCTGAATATAAGGCTTTTAATCCGAAAGAAAAAAGCCTCTACACCGTCGAAAACTTGCAGAATATATGCCTCGGGCTGCACTCGATATGCAAGGGTGCGGAGAGCAAATTTTTCAATGGTTATACAAATATAACCGACAGCAGATTTATAACTTTCGGCGTAAAAGGACTGCTCCAGGCAAGCAAAAATATCCGCAACGCTCTGCTGTTCAACGTCCTCGCGTATATGTCCGAGCAGCTTCTGAGCCGCGGAAATACCGTCGCAAGCATAGATGAGTTTTATTTGTTTTTGACAAATCTCACGGCAGTCGAGTACATCAGAAATTTCATGAAACGCGTCCGAAAAAAAGAGTCCGCCGTTATTTTGGCGAGTCAGAATATCGAGGACTTCCTCGTGGAAAACGTTCGCGAGCTGACAAAGCCGCTGTTCTCGATACCGACGCATATCTTCCTGTTCTATCCCGGAACTATCGAAAAGAAAACCTATATGGATACGCTTCAGGTTGAGGATTCCGAGTACGGGCTTATACAGTTTTCACAGCGCGGGGTGTGTCTTTACAAGTGCGGCAACGAACGGTATTGCTTATGCGTGATCGCGCCCGATCATAAGGCGGAGAAGTTCGGGGCGGCGGGAGGTAGATGATATGGCGGTATCTCCGGTTGTAATAAAGGCGATCGTCACGGCGGCTACAGATAAGCGCACATGGAAGGTACTCGCTATACTGTTGGCGGCGATTTTTATGCCGTTGATCCTGCTTATTTTCATGATCGCCGCGATGTTTTCGGGAGTGGGAACGGCGAATAACGATCTGCTCGATTACAGTTTTGTTGGCACGTCTATGCCGAGCGAGTTCACCGATGAGCAACGCGGAGTGATCGAGGATATGCGGGAGTGGCTCGGCGAGCTGGACAAAATTATTTCTGAAAAAGAGAATAATGAGGACTGCAGCCTTGACAGGAACATGGTCAGGGCTGCGTTTTATTGTCTGAATTTCGGCGGGGAGCTTGCCGAAGAATTTGATTACGAAGCGTTCTGCGACTGCTTTGACGGGCTTTCTTTTGAACAGCTTAAAACGGCTCTTCAAAACGTTTCGGAGGAATTTCCACAATATATAATCACAGAAAATATTGAATATTCGATCCCCAAAGTTTACGAATATCTGAATGGGATGTAACATGACAGAGAAATTTAATTATGACAGCAGAACCTATATCGGCGCGACCGCGGAGGATTGCAAGGTGATACACCTTGCGCTCTCAGAGGGCAAAAAGCTGACGATAGACAGCAGCGGACGTGTTCGCGACGACACGGGACGGTGGATCGCGGACGGAAAGGAGCGTAACAATGCTTGAAATAACAATAGAAGAACTCGGAGCTAATGGCGGCAATGTCGCGTATGTGTTGCTTCCGGCAAATAGAAACGATGTTATTGATGCGCTGGACAGGGCGAAAATCTATGGGGAAACTTTTTTGAGGATCGAGGAATGCGACGAGGTTCCCGAGTTCGTGGGATACGAATTCTCGGAAGAACCGACGCTTGAAGAACTGAATTTCCTCGCAAAACGGCTTGATGATTTTTTCGCGGACAAAGAGGATTTTACATCAATCATCGCCTACCGCGCGCTCTTGAAAAGAGGGTTTGGCACAATAGGCGAAGCGATAAACAGCACATATAATCTCCAGACTATACCCGTTTATCCGTGCAAAAATGTATACGCATACGGCGAGATCGTTTTGGAGAATGAAATGCTCGAAGGTCTCGAGGACGTTCCCGATGAATTGTACGATCTGCTTGACCCCGATAAGGTCGGACGCGCAATGATGGAACGCGATGGCGGAGTTTTCATCGACGGTTATTACGCAATACCGGATTCCTACGAGCCTACCCTTGTATATGGTGAAGAACTTCCCGAGCGCATGGAGAACTGGATTTTCCGACTTGAAATTACGGGAAATCCCGCCGAGAATGAAGATGTTTCCGAAAAGGATTCTGAGGTTCTGACGCTCCCCGCCGATGAGGAATATATGCGGCAACTCGCGGAAAAGGTCGGTGAAAAACACATTGACGAATGCGTATATGTTGGCTTTGAATCGGCGATTCCGCAGATATCCGACGTCTGCTTTGAGAGCATGGAAAATATCTATGCGGTGAACGATATAGCGCGGAGATATTCCGAATTATCCCGCGAGGGCGCGGCAAAGTTCAAGGTGGTTCTCGAGCATGAGCTGTGGCGCGATTGGAATAAGATCAACGCCATACTTAACGATCTTGACTGCTATGAGTTTGACGGGACGGTCAATCACGTTTCCGAATTTGGCGAGAAATATCTTTCGGAAATGCTCCCGCCCGATTTTGACAGATCGCTTTTGAAAGGCGCTTGCACAGCCGAATTCGCAGAAAAAATAATTGCCGCGAACGAGTGCGCTTTTACCGAATACGGTGTTGTCTCCAAGCATGGCGGTCACTTGTTCTCGGTGGTGGTGGCTCCCGTGCAGGAGCAAACCTCGGATTTTGAGATGGGAGGAATTTCATGAAATATCAGATAAAATGTGCCGATCCGGAACAGCATTCCATGTTTTATTCGGACTGCGATCCTGCTCTGCGTAACGCCTGCGTAGGGCATTTGCGAATGGATTTCGGCAGCGATAATGAATTCTATTCGTCATGGTGGGAGAACCGCGATGACTTAAATGACAGCGCTTTCAAAGCAGAACTGAATGACGTTGTAAACGAGCTTCGCAAGGACGGCTTGCTGAAGAACAGAAGCTCCATGCAGCGTTACTGCGCCACACATCGGAACCTCAATCTAAACGAAAGCTACGGCTTTTCCGTGGAAACCGATGACCATCTTTTTCTCCTTCGATGTCGCCCCGAGCGCGGAAATTACGACTGCTATATGTACTGCTACGATAAGCGCGAGCTGCAGCTTGCACAGTCGCAGGAGCAGCTCGAATCACATTCACCGGAGATGTCATTATGAGCAGAAAAAATCATGAAACCGACTACGCCGCGGCACTTGAAAATGACTACGCTCGATGGTATGAACTGTTCACCAAAGGCGGCTTTGATCCGTCTTGGGCGGACGGTTCCAACTTGAACTTGGTGAGAAATCATATTCTTTATGACAAGGAGCAGCTCGCAAAACAGGAAAATTCGCTGTTAGGATTGCCCGAGGTTTATTACAGAGAAACGCCTCCGGAGGTCGATCCAGGCTACATGGCTCGTCCCAATGTGATTCGCGAAAACGCTCGTAAAGCGATGGAGATTATTGACGCGGACGAGAACTTGAAATTCGTTCGGGAGCAGTTCCCAAGCCTGTCCGAACAGCAAAGGAAGCGATGGTGCTTGTCTGCGATAATCAATTATGCGGAGAACTTGCGGCAAGCAATAGCGGCGGACGATTTCTTAACTATGCGGTTGTACGAACACCTTGACAGATACCTTGAGAGCTTCGAGAGCGCGGCGATCAAGATACGAAATCTGGAAAGTACACGGCGGATAAATGATAATCTGACCGTCTGCGATCCCGAAGATGACGAGGAAATCGGTGAGGGTTTCGATGATGAATGTTCCGAAACAGAACAGGTAGAGGCCGAGCCGGAGGAAGATTTTCAGCTCAGATTATTTTAATTCGAAAGGAAAAAATGTACATGAAAGTTGTTATGGTTGAGCCGAATAAGCCCGCATATATAACAGAAATCGGTGACGATTATAAGTCGATCCATGATGCGGTCGGCGGTCTGATAGAGCCGATATATTTCCTCCATGAGCGCGGCGTAGTGATGGTCGGAAACGAGGAAGCGAAACTCCTCGGCATGGAGGAAAACAGGCGGTTCAACGATGGAATCGTTGCCGGACCGTTTTTTATCTGCGGCGATAACGGCGAGGACTTCTGCTCTTTGACGGACGCGCAATGCGAGAAATATGTCCAGCAATTCGCCGAGCCGCACACGATAACTCAGCAGGAAGTTGAGGACGATATGAAGATCGAAATATCATTTTTTTAGGGGGTATGGCTATGAAAAACACGGTAACAATTACGCTTGACGATAAAAAGGTTCAGGCGCTGAAAATGTATCTGTCGGAGAAGAAAACCTCGCTTGACGAGCAGCTCTCGGCATACGCCGAGCAGCTTTACGGCAAGATCGTACCGCAGAACGTGCGCGATTTTATTGACATGACTGCAAGGGAGCAGAGCGCAATAAAACCCAAAACCACCCATGCCAAGCCAACCAATCAGCCGTGACCGATTTTGAGACGGCTGTGTCGCGCTGAGTGCGATTTTGGCACGGCGGTAGGGTACGTTTACCTCCGAGCTGTTCTCGAGCCGATTTGGGGTGGTTTTCGTGGAGTTTGCGAAACGTCTCTGCGAGCGGGGTGAGGGCGGTTCGGGGGTATGATTTTGATGCAGGAAAAAGGGCTTATGCCACCGCTGGCGGCATAAGCCCGTAAACACCGTCGGGCAAAGCCCCCCGGAGATTGAAAAAGTGATTAAAAAACGGGGATTGACTCGGATTTCTAATTAAGTCTTCGGCGGGAATGCGGCGGTTAAGCCAAATAAAGTGATACAAGGGAGCTTTGGTTGAAAAATCAAAGATTTTTCAGCCCCGTCGTTTTGTGCCTCAAACGATTATCTCGGCACAAAACTTCATCCATAGGAAAGGTTGATTGTAATTGAGCGAAAATTCAAACAAAATCCGCACAGGATTTTACCTTGAAAAGGAGCTTCTCGACGAGTGCGACTGCTTTCTGGAGCAGTCCAATTCCTGTTCGAGAAACGAGCTTGTCCGAAAAGCTATCGAGTTTTATCTTGGGCATCTGAAAGCGCAGGACAATGTGGAGTACCTTGCTCCCGCGATCAAAAAATTAGTGACGGCGGCGGTTGCGGCATCGGAAGAAAAAACATCGCGGCTGCTTTTTAAAATAGCGGTGGAGCTTGGGAAAATATCCAATATGCTGGCGGCGGCGAATGAAGTCGATGATGAAACGCTCCGTGAGCTGCACATCATGTGCATTGACGAGGTGCGGAAAATAAATGGCATCATTACCTATGACAGCGCCGCGAAATTTCAGAGGAACGACTGATCATGCCGAAAATAATTGTGGCAAGCAGATACCTCAAACCCACATCGAAAGGCACTCGCAGCAATCTCGTTAAATATATCGCAACACGAGAAACGGTTCAGAAATATTCTCCGAAACGGAAAGACACTTCTGTTACGGAAAATCAGAAACAACTGATAATGGAACTGATCCAAATAAATCCGGACGGAAAAAAACTGCCGGAATATTCGGACTATCTGAAAAATCCATCAAAGGAAAACGCTTCGGAACTGCTCTCCGAACTGCTCGAGCAGAGTGCGGATATGATCGCCGACAAAGAAATTCTGGTGAAATATGTTGCGGAACGCCCGGGCGTTGAAAAAATCGGAAAGCACGGATTGTTTTCCGACGGCGATGATGAAATAATTCTGTCGCAGGCGCAAAAAAATATTGCAGAGCATCAGGGGAATGTTTGGTCGCATGTTATATCCTTAACCCGCGAGGACGCGGAACGACTCGGGTATACCACTCCCGAGATATGGCGCAATCTGATCATGCGGCATACCGATGATATAGCCAAAGCACAGAATATCCGTTTGGAAAATTTGCGATGGTATGCGGCGTTTCATAATACAACTCATCATCCGCATATCCACTTGCTTGTGTACTCGACGGATATAAAAGAGGGATTTCTGACCGAGAACGGGATCGAGCAGATCAAGAGTGCGTTTGCAAACGATATATTTCACAACGAACTGTATCAGGTCTATGAAAAGCAGACCGCCGTGCGGGATCAGCTTCGATCCGAAGCGGAAAACGTGATGAAAAATTTGTTGTCGGAGCTGCAAAATAATAATCAATTTGATCCGCAGCTCGAACAGCTTATTTTGAAACTGCAATCGCAGTTCCGCAATTCTAAAGGCAAAAAGGTGTACGGCTACTTGCAGCCGAACGTCAAGAAAACCGTTGACCAAATTGTCGCGGAGCTTGCCAAGAATCCCGTGCTGAAAAAGATGTATGACGAGTGGTGCGCTTTGGAGCAGCAGAAATATGAAACCTACACAAGTGCCGTACAGAAATTTCCCCCATTGGAAGAAAATAAAGTTTTCAAGCCGATCAAAAATACTGTTATTCGTGCGGTGCTGGAAATAGATAATCCCGCACCGGAACTTGATTCGGAGATGTTCGCAGATAGCGATGAAAGCGACCTCGGTGAGGCTCAATCGTCAAGCGAATTTTATATTAAATGGACAGCGGAATATAAATCCGCTTGTTCCGAGTTATATAAAAATCATGATGCCTCGAAAGCGTTCGAGTTGATCCAAGCCGAAGCCGAAAAAGGAAATATTCTCGCTCTGCACGACCTCGGGAAAATGTATCGGAATGGCTTGCTCGGTGATGAAAATATCACAAAAGCTGATGAATATTTTCAAAAGGCTCTGCAGGGCTTCCTCGCACTTGAACCGACCGCAAAGCGGCACCGTGATTATGTGCAGTACCGAATCGGAAAAATGTATGCGCTCGGATATGACACGGAACAGGACTACTCCAAAGCGTTCAGGTGGTTTGAAAAATCTGCGGCGGCGGGAAATAAGTTCGCGCAATACTCGCTCGGCAGCTTGTATTTTTATGGGAACGGCGCGGTGCAGAATTACGAGAAAGCGTTTGAATATTATAAGCTGTCCACCGATCAGGATAACGCCTACGCTTGCTATGAAACCGCGAAAATGCTTCGTGAAGGGATTGGCATTGAAAAGGATGCGGAGCAAGCGGAAGATTATTTCAGAAACGTTTACAGTGGATTTTCTAAAATTGCTAACGACAATCCTGATGACAAGATTATATATCGGCTCGGGTTAATGATATTCAGCGGAACAGGCTGTGACGCGGATCGGGATTTAGGTATCGAATATATAAAGCAGTCTGCCGAATTGGGAAATGAGCATGCTCAAGCGTTTTTGGAAAACAGCAACAGATACGCTCAGACCGCAGCGCAGAGCGCCGTGTTCTCCATGCTGTTCTCGTTCGGCAAACTTATTTCCGATGATTACAATCGCAGTCTGCATGGGCAGGAACTCCGCACCGAACATAAGCTGAAAGCCGCTATCCGCCGCAAGAAACAAGCGCTCGGCATGAAAGAAAACCCGTTGGAGAATCCACAGTTTAAGAGGTGATTTATTGCTAAATAACCGTGAAATTTATTCCACAAATTTACCGCACCGCGCTATCACGGTGTATATGTATTTGCGCGACCGCGCTGGAAAGGACGGCTCCTGCTACCCCGCTATCAGCACAATAGCGCAGGACTTGAAAATGTCCCGAAGCACCGTGAAACGTGCGCTCGGCGATCTTGAAAAAGCAAAATACATTCGGCACGAACGCAGATACAGACAATCGGGTGGGAATTCATCAAATTTGTATTATGTTGAACAAACACCCTAATTTTTAAAAAAATTCCACGCACAAAGACAAATTCTGCCCTGTCGGTGGACTAAGGGTTGGTTCATCATGGACCAACAATGTTAAGTAACCAATATAAAATTATTTTATTTTGGAGAAAGGAAGTTTTATGCCCTACATCAATTTTTCCGATGATGATCTTTACCGTGCAAATACCGCCGACTTGGTGTCTTACTTGGAACGCCGCGGTGAACGCATGAAACGTGTCGGCTCGACCTACAAGTACATTTACACGGACGGCAGCGGAACGCATGACAGCGTTACTATCAGCGGCGGCAAGTGGTACGATCACAAGAATCAGCACGGCGGCTATGCGGTTAAGTTTCTTCAGGAATTCCTCGGTTTTTCTTTTCAGGATTCCGTGCTTGAATTGCTCGGCGGGAATTGCAGCGCGCAAATTGCGAAACCATCAACAAAGCCTGTCACCAAGCCATTTGAACTGCCCGAAGCAAACTTGGATATGCGCAGAGTTTTCGCGTATTTGACGAAACAGCGCTTCATTTCTCCGCAAATAATTTCACACTTTGCCCACGAACACAAAATCTATGAGGACAGCAAATACCACAATGTCGTGTTCGTCGGAATGGACGAAAACGGAACTCCAAAGCAAGCCTCGGTGCGCTCCACACTTAGCTTCGGGAAAATATTTCGCATAACAGTCGCAGGCTCGGATACAGATTACAGCTTCTCTCATTTCGGAAATGACGGGAAGCTGTTTGTGTTTGAGGCACCGATTGATATGCTGTCGTTCATCACGCTGAACCCAAAGGATTGGAAAAATCACAGCTACATCGCGATGAACGGCATATATGAAAGTGCTGCGCTGAAAGCATTGGAAAACCACTCCGATCTTCGGAGCGTTTACCTCTGCACCGACAACGATGAGGGCGGGATTGACGCTGCCGAACGCTTGTGGGATATTCTTCATGAACACGGTTACACGGATATTTTTCGGATCGCGCCACAGCAAAAGGATTGGAACGAGTGCTTGAAACAGCGTTATGGTGTGGAATATCTTTCCGCCGTTCCTCACGAGCGCAGAGAATTGTACTTACAGAGCGCTGTCGAACTGAACGAGATGAAAATCAACCCAAATCGCATCGCCGCGGATCTCATAGCCACATACAACTCCGCCGACCGAATACGATTGGCGGAGTTTTCTGTTGCGGCAAGCGAGCATTTTCTGAAAATAGCCGGAGAGGATTTTCCGCTTGAAAAGATGAAGAACAGGCTTGTGAATGAATACAAAGCCTATCATGATAAAGGCAGCACTTCCGTTAAACTCGGCAAGCTGCAAAACGCGATGACAACGGGATTGGAGCAGCTTCGTAAGCCATCGCAGACCGCCGCCGAGTTGAAAATAACGGCAAGGAAATTATACGATATAGCGGATCACGCTCTTCGGTTGGCGGCAGAGGAAACGCTTGATATCCGCAAGGAACAAAAAGAAACGTCCGAGGAATCGCCCTCGGACGAGCCTCAATATTCGCAAGTAATGAGCTGTTAAATGGGGAGGTAGTTATGAACCAAACACAAATCCTGCTGCTCTGTATCTGCGGAGCATTTTTTCTTGTAGTCGCGCTGATCGCCGCGATTGGCGACCACTATTCCCTCAAGGGAATTCCGAACAAGCCCGTGGGCAACGGGCAGCACGGCACGGCGAGGTTCGCGACTCACGGAGATGTTACAAAGACCTACAAGCATATCCCCTATACTCCTAAGTTATGGCGAAAAGGCGAACAGCTCCCGAGCGTGGACGGTCTGATAGTCGGTTGTCACGAAACAGTGGGAGGAATGACCGCGCTCGTTGACGACGCGGATATCCACACGCTGATGATTGGCGCGTCCGGCGTCGGCAAAACCGCAAACTTCCTCTACCCCAATATCGAATACTGCTGTGCGGCGGGAATGTCGTTTGTCACCACCGACAGCAAAGGCGACCTTTACCGCAACACCGCGACCATTGCCGAGAGGTATTACGGTTACAAAATTTCGGTTATCGACCTGCGAAATCCCACCCGCAGCAGCGGGTACAATATGCTGTATCTTGTGAATAAATATATGGATTTATACAAGATAGAGGGCAAGTTAGAGTATAAGGCAAAGTCCGAAAAGTTCGCAAAAATAACCGCCAAAACTATAATTTCGGCGGACGGAAATGTGTCAAATATGGGACAGAACGCGTTTTTCTATGAAGCAGCGGAGGGCTTGCTGACGGCGGTAATTTTACTTATCGCGGAATTCTGCCCGCCCGAAAAAAGGCATATTATCAGCGTGTTCAAGCTCATTCAAGACCTGCTCGCGCCGTCCGGAACGAAAGGCGTGTCGCGGTTTCAAATGCTGATCGATAAGCTGCCCGGCGAACATAAGGCGAGGTGGTTTGCGGGCGCGGCACTCAATTCGTCAGATCAGGCAATGGCGAGTGTTATGTCTACCGCGCTGTCAAGATTGAACTCGTTTATTGATTCGGAACTCGAACAAATTCTCTGTTTCGATACGAGTATTGATGTTGAGAACTTCTGCAATCACAAATCCGCGATATATCTTGTACTACCAGAGGAGGATGCCACTAAGCACTTTTTGATCTCGTTGATTTTTCAGCAGCTCTACCGCGAGATTTTAACTGTTGCCGATGAAAAGGGCGGTCAGCTTGAAAAGCGCGTAATGTTCTACATGGACGAGATAGGAACACTTCCTAAAGTTGACGGCTTGGAGATGATATTCTCCGCATCACGTTCTCGAAAGGTTTCAATTGTGGCAATCATACAATCGCTTGCGCAGTTTGAGAAAACTTACGGCAAAGAGGGGGCAGAAATTATTGTGGACAACTGCCAATGCACTCTGTTCGGAGCGTTCGCGCCCAATTCCAAGACCGCCGAGACGATGTCTCAGAACCTCGGAAAGCAGACCGTTCTCAGCGGCTCGGTATCGCGTTCCGCAAGCAAGGACGGCTCATCGAGGTCATTGCAGATGATAGAACGTCCGCTGATGACCGTGGACGAGCTGAAGTCCATGCCGAAAGGTCACTTCATCGTGATGAAAACGGGCTGTCACCCGATGAAAACACGCTTAAAGCTGTTCTTCAAGTGGGGTATCCAATTTGAGGACGCATATTCGATTGAGGAAAAATCCGAGCGTAAGGTGCAATATGCCGACAGCAAAGAGGTTGAGGCAGCTGTGCTGGAGAGGTTTCCTCTCAAACCTGTTCCGATGGAGTTTACAGATAGCTTTGAGGAAATGAGTGAGGAAGTCGTGTCCAAAAAGCGTCCGCCCAAGACGAGAAAAAACGCAACTTAAGATTTATAATCCGCATATCGGATATTTTTTGAAATGAAAAGCAAGTACGCTGAAAAATATCCGTACTTGCTTTTTATTTCGTAAATTCTTCAATTATGTGAACGCTGTTATACTGCGGTTTTGTGGTATACGCTATAATTTAAGCGCAGACTATCTGCATTATTATATCACATTAAACACTATTTGTAAAGCCCAAATTTGTAAAAAATCTAATCTATTTTGCGGCTGAATTAATATTTCAGCCGTCAGACCAAGCGTCAGAAAGGAAGCAAAAATGAGAAACACAATGAATATTTACAAGAGAAAAGACGGTCGTTTTGAGGGGAGAATTCCACTCGGATATGATGACAAAGGCAAAATTAAGTACAGATATCTGTATGCGAAAAGCCTTGCCGAGATAAAGGAAAAAATGCTTTATGCATATACCGACTCGGGAAATCCGGAGCGTATCGTCTGTGACAAAACCTTTAAAGAGCTGTGCGAGGAATGGCTTACGTCTGCTAAGCTGCGGGTCAAGTATTCCAGTTATTGTTGCTATGAAAAGCTGATAGGCAAGCATATTATACCCTATTTCGGGAATATCGGATACGACGAACTCGGCACGCCTGTTATAAATGAGTTTTCGGAGCACAAGCTGAAATTCGGCAGGGTGAACGGTTTCGGCGGTTTGTCGGCAAAAAGTGTTCACGATATTCTTGTTGTAATGCGCTCTGTGGCGAAGTACGCGGAGCGAGAATACGGTTACCGAAACCCTATGCGGAATATTTCCATACCAAAATCTGAAAGCAAGGAAGCCGAGGTGTTTGACAAGGACGAGCGCGGCAGGTTACAGAATTATCTCCGAAGCAATCTCACCGAAAGCAATCTGGGAATACTGCTGACAATGTATTCGGGGCTTCGCATTGGGGAACTTTGCGCGCTTACATGGAATGATATTGATTTTAAAAGCGGAGTTATCCGCGTTTCTAAAGCGCTTCAGCGTGTTCCCGATAAATCCAGCAAAGGCAGAACGGCGATCATAGTTACCTCTCCCAAGAGCAAAACCTCGGTGAGAGATATTCCGCTTCCTGCATTTGTCCTGGATATTCTGAAACAAAACAGATGGTCTGGCTATATTCTTTCGGGAACTAACAAACCTGTAGAACCACGCACCATGCAGAACCGCTTTAAAGCGGTTCTGAAAGAATGCGGCGTTCGCAGCGCTAATTTTCATCTGATCCGCCACACTTATGCTACCGTCTGCATTGAGAGCGGGTTTGACGCTAAGACCGTGAGCGAGCTACTCGGTCACTCAAATGTAAACATCACGCTCAACCGTTATGTTCATTCCTCTATGGAGATGAAGAAGAAATGCGTTGCCGGACTTAACCTTGTGGCATAAGTCTGTCAGCCGTCAGTTTTGAAAATGTACGTTGTCGCAAAACGTATTATATAGCCGAATTGTTGCGTTATTACCCGTATTTGAAGATTTTGCGAAAGCAAATCCTTGCCTAAGTATCTTTATTATACCGCATTCCACGGATATATACATTGATTTTATAAGAAATATATGGTATAATGTAAGATATGGGGGTGAGGATATGATAAGAATAGCTGTTTGCGATGATTTTAAGGATACAGTCAATCAAGTGAATGGGTATTTGTCTGAATACCAACAGCTTAGGAATCGAAAGCTCGATATTAAATCTTTTTTCAACGCAGAGGATCTGTGGGAATATTTAAGGAAAAATCGCTGCGATCTGATAATCCTTGATATCGAGCTTGTTAAGATGAATGGCGTGGAACTTGGACATCTCATTAGAACGGAACTGAAAGATAATGTTATAAAAATTGTCTACATATCAGCCAAAAACTGTTATGATAGGCTACTTTTTGATGTACAACCTCTTAATTTCCTTCAAAAACCCATAGACAAAGAAAAGCTGTTTAAAATGATTGACTTGACCATACAGCTTTCAAACAATAATGAACGGTTCTTTACATTTGAAAATAAGCAGGGGGCATTTAGAATAAAATTTAGTGATATACTGTACTTTGAGAGCTTTGACCACGATATAAAAATCGCAACAGCAAGCGGAAACTATGAATTTAAATCCACTCTGTCGGAAGTAATGAAGCAGCTATCCAATTCGAGATTTTTACAAGTGCATCGTTCTTACATTATAAATTACAACAACACAAACCATATTAAATATGAAGAAATAACCATGTCGAACGGCGACAAAATACCTGTCAGCAGAGACAGGCGTAAGGAAGTACGGAAAATCATATCCGAGTGGGAAGGAGTAGGGGTAGGAATATGAATGAGTTTATGCTATACACGTTAACCTATCTGTTTTCACAGGCATTGGGAATATATTCAATCTATAAACTGGTGAGAGCATTTTTTGAAGAATGCATAGTAAAAAGATGTGTTGAAGTGGGTGCTTTTGTGGGATATTATGTGTTGACTTCTTCGTTATATCTAATTGTAAACGTTCCTATAGCAAATTTTGTAGTGAATATTATATCGGTTTTCTTGCTGACGTTTATGTATTCCTCATCGATTAAGAAAAAACTCCTTGTAGATGTTTTGACTTACATCTTTATGGCTGGAGTAGAAATGCTGGTTGTTACCCTAACCGGATACATTAGTTTTTCAATTACACAAACAAATGATTACCATTCAATATTTGGAATCGTAGTTATAAATATTTTAAAATATGTTGTATCAATGGCGGTTAGCGGATTTAAGAATATAAAGAATGGCAACACATTGCCTGTGTCATATTGGGTGTTGCTTTTGGTTATACCGGTTTCATCTCTGTTCATGCTTGTGGTGATTTTCCAATCCGACGGACTTGTTATATATCAAATTACGCTTTCAGTCATTGCCGTGTTAATTATTAACTCCACCGTGTTTTTCTTATTTGACAGATTGGCGAAATCACTTCTGGAAAAACAAGAAAAGGAGTTTGTGGAACAACAGAACAAATATTATGAGAATCAGTTGGAGCTTATAAACGTTTCACTTGAAAATTCAAGCATTCTGCGGCACGATATGAAAAATCATTTGCAAGCCATATTTACAGATATTAAAAACGGAAACATTATCGAAGCTCAACAACATATCTCAGACATAACAGATGTCTATAATTCAGATGGCGAAATAATACACACCGGGTATCCCGCAATTGATAGCATAGTCAATTTCAAACTGCAAGCCGCAAGGAAAAACGTAGTGAAAGTCAATGTCAGCTCCACTCTTCCGCAGGGGTTGAACATTTCCTCTTTTGATTTAACCGTTATCTTTGGCAACTTGATAGACAATGCTTTACAAGCGGTTTCGCTTGTTCCAGAAAACAAATTCATAGATTTAGCCTTACACTATTCCAAAGGAATGATGCTGATAAAGGTCTCCAATCCCTTTATCAATGAGATAAAAAAATCTGGCGACAAAGTAATAACCACAAAAAAGGATAAGAAAAATCATGGATATGGATTGACAAGCGTTAAAGAAGCTGTTGAAAAATACGACGGAACGATTGACATTATCCCTGAAAACAACATTTTTACTGTTACAGTTGTTCTTTATGTCGATTGAATTGTGAACAACAGGCTCGTGGGAATAACCCCATGAGCTTGTTTTTTTACAGTTCACGTTCGATTTATATACAGTTCACGATTTACTCCTTGAAAAATCAGCCAATTTTATATAGAATAATGTTATGCAAGTTATGGAATGCTTGTCAAAACAGAAAGGACGGTTTCGTTATGAAAAACCAAAAAGCAATTACCAAAGCAATAGGCATTAAAAAGGCGATTGCAGCTGCAGCTAAGATGGCAACAGCAGCCAATGTTAATTCGACTTGTATGTTTGTTGCTTACCAGCCGAAGCTGCCTAAAGATGCAAAAAAGCTCCGCAAGTTCTGATTATGGAGCTTTTAGCAAGGCTGGCGGTCAAAATCGTAAACAACCTTGTTCATAGCGGCGTGATCAAAGAGGAAGACGCGGAGATATACATATACGGTATAAATCAAATACTGACATCTGTGCTCAACGTGTCTTCCGCTTTGATTATCGGATTGATTTTCGGTGTGTTTCCTGAGATCGCGGTATTCATGGCGGCTTATATTCCGCTGAGATCGTTTGCGGGCGGATATCATGCCAAAACGCCTTTGAGTTGTTATGTTTTTTCTGTAATAATGCTGATTGTCGTTTCAATCGGTTTGAAATATCTACATTTAGCGGATTGGGTATACTATGCCGTTTTGGTAGCAGCAACACTTGTTGTGCTTGTACTATCTCCCGTTGAGGATAGGAACAAACCGTTAGATGAAATAGAGCAAAAGGTATATAAAAGGCGAACGATACTCATAGCGGCAGTGGAACTTACTCTTGCCATGCTGCTCAAACTGCTGATGTTTGACGATTTATTTATTGCAACAGCATATTCGTTTGTCGTATTGAGCCTTATGCTTATTGCCGGAAAAGCAAAAAATCGCTTTGAATTGTCAAAGTGAACGAACTTCCGTTCTCCCTTAAAAGAGAACCCGAACAATGGGCAGATTTATATCAGTTGATAAAGATAGCTGCTATAACTGCAGAAAGCGAGGAAATAATGAACAGCAAATTTAAACAAACAGTCAAGAGACTTATATCCGGCTTAGTAGCCGCGGCAACGGCAATAACCATGTTGCCGCATATTCCCGCATTTGCTGAAACCGGAACAACTACATATTCATACGACGGTTATGATGTGGAGTATTCCGTTTTAAACGAATGGGATAACGGTCAGACTGTCGAAATTAAAGTCACCAATACGAGTGATGACTCTATTTTGAACTGGGCGGTGAAGTATAACGCTCAGGGTGAGATCAGCAACCTTTGGAATGCTGCCGTTTATGATAATCAGGGCGAGGACTACATTATCAAGAATAGCGGCTGGAACTACGAGATTGCTCCCGGTCAGACCGTCAACTTTGGGTATACGCTTGTTGATGACAAATTTGAGACGCCGGATGATTTTGAATTGTGTTCAAAGCGTGTTGATGTGGCAATCGGCTATGAAGCTGCGCTCAATATTATTGAGCAATGGAACACAGGAATCAAAGGCGAGATTGTTATCACCAACACTTCCGACGAACCGCTTGAGGCATGGACATACTCGTTTGACAGCAACTTTACGATAGACAATCTTTGGGACGCTCGTATACTTGCTAGCGCGGACAATCACTATACTATCGCGAGTGAAATGTGGACGAATCCTATTGCTGTCGGTGACTCCAAAGTAATTGGTTTTACCGCTTTCATTAATGAGGATATTACACCCGAAATTTCAAACGGCATGCTTACCGTTATTGAAATTGACATTCTTGAAATTGATTGGGAGGACACAACGGATACCGACGGGGATGGGCTGCCCGATGTTTATGAGAAATTCCTTTTAGGAACAGACGAAAAAAATCCAGACACTGATGGTGATGGACTAACTGATTATCAAGAAACTTTTATCACAGAGACCGATCCCTTAAAATATGATTCTGTAACTGAAGAGATTTCGGATTCTGATGTTGATATAGACGGTGATGGACTATCTAATATTCAAGAAATTGAACTTGGTACTGATCCAAGGAAATCTGACACGGATAACGATGGGTTATCCGATAGTGACGAATTGAACATTTACAATACCGATCCATTGAACCCCGACACGGATGAGGATGGGTTAAATGACGGAGATGAAGTAATCCTCGGACTTAACCCATTAAAATCAGACACTGACGATAATGGCGTATTAGACAGTGATGAGTATATTGAGCAAGACGTCAACAGAAATAGATTTGACAACAGTCTTTTCTCAAATAACGTTGCTATTCCTTCTGCACTTAATGTTTCTGCAAAAGGAAATGCAAACAATAACATTAATATTTCTGAATACACCGGCTATTTAAAGGGCGAAGAGCGAGCGTATGTGGGAAAAGTTATTGAAATCACAAACTCGGATATCAATAATGGAATACTTACATTCGCTTTGGACAATAAATACAATGTAAAGAAATATGAAATTGGTGGCACAATCACCAATGGACTTTTAATATGCTATAATGATGGAGAATATACAACTCCATTAGAAACTGTTTATGATGAAGAAACAAGAACATTAAGTGCAGATATATCTTCGGAGGGTATTTATTTTGTTCTTGATGTTATGGGTTGGCTTGATTTAATGGGAGTTGATCTTTCCGAGGAAGAGAATTTTAGCATAACACCCGCAGCACGAAGGAAATCAGCTAATAATGTATCAAAATCAGATATCAGCATCGCTGACTCGAAAATTAAAGCGCAGGTAGATATAGTTTTTGTAATTGATACTACAGGTTCAATGGGTTCGTATATTACTAACGTAAAAAACAATATTACTGCGTTTGTTAATGAAATTGAGGCAGCTGGTATTTCACCGTCTTTTGCTTTGGTTGATTATAGAGACATTACCTGTGATGGTCAGTATTCTACCAATATAAAGAAAAACAATGATGGTGATAATTGGTTTAAGAATGCTGAGGATTTCAAATCAGCTATTGCAAAATTAACTGTTAATGGTGGCGGAGATGGTCCGGAAACGGCAATCGACGGACTTGAAATGGCACGTAGGCTTAATCTGAGAACATCATCTCAGAAATTCTTTGTTCTTGTTACAGATGCTAACTATAAGATTGCTAACAATTATGGAATCGAGTCAATGAGTGAGATGATAGAACTACTCGTTAATGACAAAATTAACGTTTCTGTTGTTTCCAACACAAGTTATAACTCAACATATAGAGAGCTTTATGAAAACACTGGCGGTTTGTTTGCAAATGTCGGGAGCAATTTTAAAGATGAATTACTTAAAATTGCCGATATGATTAATGAAGAAACCAATAATGGTTACTGGATTGCTCTCAAAGGACTTGTTCCTCAAATAGTAAAGCTTGATGAAAAACCCTCAATTGGCAGTGCTGCTAACACGGATGAAGATACCCGTTTAGATATAGAAGAGCTCAAAAGCGTAGAGCCGATGGATACCATTGATGTTTCGTGGTTTTTGTACCTTTTAGGATTACCTAGAGATTACACTGAGGAGACTATTCCTTATTACGATTATTATAGCAATCCCACTTTGGAAGATACTGATTTTGATGGCATTGATGATGGGTTTGATCCGTTTCCAACAAATAACACCTTTAGTGGAATAATGCATTATAATCATAATGACGATAATAAAACCTGTGATGTTGAATTTAATGTGGATTATCGTACATTATTTGGCAATAACACAGAGTATTCCCAAAGTTTAGCAAATCTATCTATTTTATATGCTTCTGATGCATATGATGACAACTATATTGAAGTAACTGAAGGAACTTCTGGTGGGGCAGATGATGGCTGTGTAACGTTTGGAGGATTATTTGGTTTAGACGGTAAGTTTATAACAATTGACGGGGATGACTACCTTGAAGACAAAGACGATATCACACAGTTTTATGTTGGTCATCGTACTGTCAAATATGGTGGAGAGGAGCGTGAAATAATCATACTTTCAGTGCGTGGCACTAATTCAACCAATGCCGAATGGTCAAGCAACTTTGATGTGGGTGCTGATACGTCAGAATATTATAATTTGACTGGCTCTCATCCTGACTGGAAAAACAAAGAAAATCATAAAGGCTTTGACGTTACAATGAATCGTGTGCTGAAAGAATATAATAAATACGCTGAATCACAGGGCTTCAATAGTGATTCAATAAAGAAAACCATTTTAGTCACTGGACATTCGCGTGGAGGCGCAATAGCCAATTTGCTTGGTGCATACTTTGAAAAAAGAAGTGATTATAAATCATTTACATATACATTTGCTTCTCCATTTACTACGACAGACCCGTTAGCAGAAAGCTACTCCACCATTATGAACGTTATGAACACCGATGATCTAATTCCACATTTGCCAATTAAAGAATGGGATTTTAAAAAATACGGCAAGATGTTTAAAATAAGTGTTGAAGACAACTATGAATACAAGGGTCTTTTTATCGGTAATGCAGGTGATGGGACATTTGAAAAACTTGTTGGCTTTGACTACAACAATGATGGTGGTACACAGAGAACTTTGAGCTATTTTTCTAAAATCGCTACTGGACGTGATGATTTGTATGTTTATGATGAATCCGATGACGGGAAAGTTAACTTGAAAAACAAATATCACACTACGAAGTCTGGTGCAGAAGAAGAGATGGAGGAACTCAAAGAAGAACTTGCAAAATATAAACTTGACAAATTCTGCACATTGTATGTGGTTGGTGGCGGTTTCTTAACACCTTACCATGTTGAGGTTAATTATTGTCCAGCATACTTGATGCAAGATTTGGCTAATTTAACAACTTCTAAACAATTGGAGAACTATCCGACGTTTGGATTTGATACAAGAGGCAAGTATGCCTATGCAAAAACTTCGTTTATTGTTTCAAGTGGCTTTGGTGCGGATTTTGTAGTGGGTGGTATGGTTGATCCACATATGCAACCCACATATTACCTCATTGCTCATAACACACTTGAATCGCAATATGATTCTGAATAAGAGGTGAGAACGTGAAGTCAAACTTAAAAAAACACATTCTGATGACTGCACTAAATATTGTGGTTGTTGTTGTGTACTTTGCAATAAGCTTTTTTGCCTTACCTAATATTCCAGGCATCGGAAAATCTATCAGTACAGATTTAGATGTTATAATAATTAGTCTGCCTATTTTGCTGATTTCGATTATCATGATGATTAATGAGCAGCATTTGTGGTTATGGATTGTGCCAGATATCATCTACTGTGTTCTTATGATTACAACCTCAAATGATAATTATCATCCATACGGAATAGGTGTATTTGGGTTTGATCCATTAAACCGAACTTATGAAAGGGATATTGCGCTTATTGAGAGCATTATAGTTTTGGCTATAATGCTAATAGTGCAATCAGTCGCCAAATTGCTAACCAGACTAATAAAAAGAAAAAAGGAGGGTGGTAAAGGAAAATCATAATTGATTTATTCGTGATATAAGCGTAAGTTTTGATGAAACTATTTTACAAGGTGGTAAAACCGCAGACAAAACAATAAGCTTGTATTGATGACCTTATATCCGAGGCGGAACACCGTCTCGGATATTTTTTGTTCAAAACAGAATAATGTTTCCCAAATGATCGCATCCCATGTGAATTATTGCAAAAAAGTTGCTTTTGCAGCATATTAAATTGGTTAATTATGCCTTGTTTAGTTCTTTAACTATTAAATCATGCACTCCGGTTTGAATAAAACAGTTTATAAGTTAGAGGGATATGGTGGAAGACGAGAACATTGAAATCGACATAATCGAACAGAAAATGTCATTCTTAAATGGGAAAGCAAATTACAAAGTCTACTCATTTTTAGTGTCCGTCCGAATAATACTGATATGAGTTATACTTACGATCAATCTATCGATCGGTCACAGGCAGGCATTCAAAATTTCTCGCCCGGAGCTGACGGATTGATTGACGCGATAGAAAGAAGTACGGTTGAGGAAAAAGTTAAGAAACAGATCGACTATGACTGCCTTATCTCTCACCCCGACAGCTCTGTTGTCCAAATGGCAGAAGAAATTAAAGATCTCATGGTCGATGTTCTCTGCGGAGAGCGAAGTGTGGTATCGGAGGGAAAACGGGTATCGGAAGAAACGGCAAAGGCAGCATACAGAAAAATCACCTTCGATCACGTTCAGTATGTGATGAAAAGTCTTGTCAGCTATTCCGACAAAATCAGCAGGATTGACCGTTTCCTGACAGCTTCTTTGTTCAACTCGGTTTACACGCTGAAAAATTCAACGTTTGCAGGGTTTGAATATGATTGCGTATGAAGATGCTTTAGGCAGAAAAAATTCACAGCACTTGTTGGCGTACTGTGAATATATGCCCCCGATAAATTGGAAGTAGTCAATGCCTTTTAAATAAACGCTCTTTAAAAGCTCTTATTCTATGCCCATAACGACTTGTAAAGATGATACCGCATAAAATCATTCCGATTGCGGCACCTTCGGCAAATGCTGACACTGCATTTAGAGCTGTATCATTACTTAGCTCTGTATGGCTAATCAAACTTGCCACAAACCAAAATACTGCACCTGTCTGTAAAAGTAAGCGTACACGCTTTGTATATTGTTCTGTTCCCATATTCATGTACTCTGCTGCTTTTATTACTGTTTCTTTTGTTTTTTTATCCATATTCTCGCTCTTCCTTTCTCCATCAATGAGTTCTCGAATATCTACCTCATAGAAATCTGCAAGTTCAATGAGAATATCTATATCCGGCATATTGTTTCCGTTTTCCCATCGTGAAACAGTGCGTGAAGAAACACAGAAATGCTCTGCCAGTTGTTCTTGAGTCAACCCTTTGTTCTTGCGAAGATATTTAAGAAATTCACCTATTTTTTGCTGATTCATTAACGTTTCTCCTTTCACAATAATTATAACAGAGCTTCATAATAAATACCATGACACAAAGCGAGAATTGTTGCAATTTATGGGTAGACATATCATGTCTGCTGGAATTTAATTGGTAAATTCCGATTTGTAGGGCAGGTTAACCACCCTTATAAATCCATTATATCACGCAATACCACTTTTTTTCAACCACTTTTCCTATCAAATTGCCATTGGGCTGACATCGTAACCGCATAAAAAAGGGCCTTGCGGCTCGGGGGTATATGAAAAAGGGGCAGCCTGGGTGGGTGCTCCTTTTGTGGTAAACTGCTCGATAAACGGGAAGTTGTTATTTATTCATATTCTCAACTAAGCTTGTAGCTTTTACAGTCATCTCCACCCAACCCGGCACAAAACCGTGTTTATTATTCTAACATTCATTATAAATTCTGCAATGTTTCTATCATTTCCCGCCAATCCCTTACGCTCAAAAATTCAAAGTCGGCATTGGCATTATTATTTGTATCGCTATAATAAACAGGAAAAATTCCTGCGTTATTGGCACCGACAACATCATTTGAGTAGCTATCCCCGCAATACCACACCTTGTCAGATGTCAATCCGGATTTCATCAATGCAATTTCAAATAGACGCTTATCGGGTTTTCGTATCATATAATCACAAGAAGATATTATAAATTCAAACCGATTGTTAGGGAGTAATCTGTCAAAACGCTCCTTTATTGCTTCGCCTGACCACGCATTGTTGCTGATTACCGCAGTACGAATACCTGCTTGATTAAGATAATCTATCATTTCATCTGCATAAGGCATAATTGCTCCTTGTGAAGCAGCAGTCCAAAAAATTATTTCGTGATCTAAAGGCGTCAATGAAAATTCTATGCCCAAATGTTCGAATGCAAGGCGGTTTCCGACTCTTGCCGGAATGTCATATCCAAGAGTATTCCTTACACTTTCAATTTCTCCGAATATCTTATTTACTTCACTCCGAATGTCTTCAATCGTGCAATTGTTTGGATTTTTCACTATGTATTTCATAAGTTCGACGTTTCCTCTGTCAGAATTCCAATCAGGCTCGCAAAGCAAAGTATGTCCATAGTCAAAAATAATCATTTCGGGTTTTGTTATTTTCATTTGAAATCACCTCAGTATTATTTGATATAGTATTCCAACAGCTTCTCATCAATAGGAGTAATCGGCTCTTTATCTTTAATATCCTTGTAAAACGCCAACTTCGCCCTCATTTCAAGTTCATTTTTTATGTTCGTTTGTTATTGATAACATGTAAACCATGTGCTTGCACAAAGTGTAAACCATGTTACTCTTGACAGAAAACCGTCCCCTACAGTATTATATATAAATCAGCAAGATAAATTCCGATTTGTAGGGCAGGTTAACCACCATTATAAATCCATTATATCACGCAATACCACTTTTTTTCAACCACTTTTCCTATCAAATTGCCATTGGGCTGACATCGTAACCGCATAAAAAAGAGCCTTGCGGCTCGGGAATATAGGAAAAGGAGCAACCGTGACGGGTGCTCCTTTAGTGTGTTAAGCTGCTCGATAAATGGGAAGTTAACTAATGGATGCCATTTTATCAGTCGGCCATGATCTCCTAAGAGCCACATAGGAGATTAAAAAGTTTGCAAGCCAGCCAACCGGTACCGCAAGCCAGACAAAGGCAATGCCGAAACGTGGTGCACAGATTAGGGCAACGGACAGACGAATCGCAAGATTCACTATGTTTGCAATGAGGAACGGACGCATAATTCCGAGACCGCGAAGAACTCCATCGGTTGCCATCTTGATACCCATGAAGATGAAAAAGTAACCAAGCCACCTCATATAATCACCGGACACCTGATAGGCAAACGCCGTTCCGTCTTTTCCTAAGAACAGTGAGGAAATCTGCGTATGCAGCGCTTCAATGGTCACAAACGCAATGACCGCAAAGCACAGATTCAGCACCAGTGCAGCATGGTAGCCTTTTTTGATACGATCAATTTTCTTTGCACCAAGATTCTGGGAAACATACGGCGAAACCGCATTGCCGATGGATACAAAGATCAATGAAAAAACATTTTCCACCCTCATCGTTGCTGCATACCCGGCGAGTGCCTGTGTACCGAAAGGATTTACCACTGCCTGCACGATCATCATACCGATGGACACTGTGGACTGCTGTAAAACCGACGGCACCGCAATGCGAAGCATGGAATACAGCTCCTGCCGATCAAACCTGTTAAAGGGGCTTTTATATTGCCGCATCCGTGCAAAGAAAATCAAAAACGAAAACACTGCGGAAATTCCCTGTGCAATCAGGGTTGCAATAGCCGCACCGAACACACCGAGACCTAGCCCGGCTACCATCCAAAGATCCATTAAAATATTCAGGATGGACGAAAAAATCAGCAGTCCCAGCGGAATTTTGGATTCGCCGATTGAGGTGAACATAGTAGAAAGAATGTTATACATAAACAGAAACGGAAAGCCCACAAAATAGACCCGCAGATACAGTACTGCATCATCCAGTATGTCGGCAGGGGTTTGCAGTCCACTCATCATCGAGTTGGCAAAGAAAAAGCCAAAAACACCAAGGACTATACTTAGAAGCAAAAAGCTAATCAAGGAGGTTGACACGATTGTTTTCATTTTGCCATACTCCCTGGCTCCGAAATAACGGCTCACAAGCACACCGGCTCCGACACCGGCTCCCAGTGCCACACAAATGAACACATTGGTCAATGCTGCACATGCACCGACAGCTGCAAGTGTGGAAGAACCAACAAACTGGCCGACAATAATAGAGTCGGCCATATTGTATATTTGCTGAAAAAAACTTCCAAGAATCATTGGCATTGCAAAAACCGTCAACGCTTTGAGGGGCTTATCGGTTATCAAATACTCATCTTTCGACATTATCATATTCCTCCATGGTATCTTGTATCATGGTATCCCATTTACTTACCTTCTCAAATTCCGATTTATCGGGCAGATTAATTGCCCTTATAAACTCATTATACTACGCATTTTCACTTTTTTCAACCGCTTCTCCAATCAAATCCCCATCGGCATAGCGTCATCAATATCCGCTTCACGCTTAGGCTTTGCAACCCCATAAAAACTTGAAGTAGGATTACAACAGTTTTTCTAATTCTATCAGTAACTTTTCTTTCATATCTTCTAATTCTGTCTTTGAAGGGCGGTTATTATCATTGTACATTTTTTCCATAGGATACCACCAAACAGGTCCTTTTCCGTTGTTGCCATAGTTTTCTATATCTCCGCTTTTCCTTGGGAATAGGTGCCAGTGCAGATGTGTATCGCCATTACCTAACAATTCATAGTTCATTTTTTCTGCTCCAAAAGCGTTTGAAACTGCTTCGGCGACTATGGACATTTCCTCTAAAAACATAATCTTTTTCGAATGGTTTAATTGAAACAGTTCTGTTTTATGTTCTTTGCAAAGAAATAATGTGTAGCCCTTAAAATGCTGATTATCACCAATAACTACATAACCCGTTTGCAATTCTTTAACGAAGTATGGATTCGTACCATTGTTGACCATTTTAATTCTGTCGCATATAAAGCACATACTCTAAACCTCTCATTTTCTGTTTGTCCGGAATAATAACTACTTGTTCAAGACTATTATAGCATAATCCTTTATGTCAGTCTGCTTTATAAATGAAAAAAATTATAAAATCTTTTCCATATATCCACAGGTAAAAGGGAAAAAATCATATTTTTTGGTTCCTGTATGTGTAAATCCGAATTGCTCATACCAATTTTTTAATTTTTTGTTTTCCTCGACTATTCCGATGTTGATTTTTACGCAATTTGTTTTTTCGGCAGTATTAAAGGCATGTAATAACAGCTCTTGACCGATTTTTCTGTGTCTGTATGCCGGAAGTACACACAAATTATTTAACTCACACTCATTATTACTCTGCAATAGCAATGAATAGTAGCCAACAATTTTCCCGTTATCCCAAAAGGCATACATACGTCTATGCTCACCGAATAAATGCCACTTTAATCTTTCTTCCGTCGTTGCGAATGCTGTGAATTTAGGTGCATTTTCAGCGGTAAAGCCAAACTCGTCAGCAACTGTGGCAAAGCTGACTCTGATTACATTTACACATTCAGAAATATCTTTTTCTTTCACTTCCTCTATCATGGTAAGTACCTCCGTATTTCGATTTAGGAGCAGTGCGTTGGTTCTTAAATAAATTGTATCATATAAAACTTAGTAATTCAAGAAATATTTGCAAAAAGGCTCAACAATCACTTGATGATGTATGAGAAAGAATTTCGAGCGTTTACGCTCACTGCTAATCAAGCCTTTTAACAGCTTAAAATACACGGACAAACAAGCCGTGAATATTAAGCTCTCGTATTAGGCGGATATTATATAAATTATAATGTCTGTCTATTGCGTTTTGTTGCCGGATTGCGCAACCAACCAAAATATGATAAAATCAATTCCGACATAAAACAGGATTTAAGGATTATTTAATAATTTCTATGCTACAATGTAATCACAACGATAAAAGGAGCAAGGAAATGTATTTAAACATACTGAAAAAAGACCTTAAAAGCAAAAAAACCATGAATATGATACTGCTGGTGTTTATTATACTTGCGACGATGTTTGTGGCAAGTGGTCTGAACAACGTATTTACCGTTATGAACGGCACGGATTATTATCTTGACAAGGCAGAAATCGGTGATTTTGTTGTTATTACAATGGGTAATGAGTCCACAGGATATGCCGACGGCATACTCGACAAAGCCGATTGTGTAAACGGCTACAAAATCGAAACCTGTATTTTCGGCTCACAGGACAGCGTTTCACACCTTGACGGCGCAGAGGCTGAAACCAAAAACACTGCGTTGTTTCAATCAATATCTGATGCAAAGCTCAAATTCTTTGATACGGCGAACAAGTCTGTTTCCGCTGTAAATCGGGGCGAGGTTTTGATTGCGGGTAAATTTATAGAAAACAACGGTTTCAAGGTAGGCGATTATATCCGCATAAAATTGGGCGATGTGGAAAAGGAACTGAAAATTGCAGGAAAAGTAAAGGACGCTTTTTTAGGCTCTGATTTTATGGGCAATACACGCTTTTTGCTCAATCAGGCTGATTATGAAACATTCCTTGCGGATGAAATGATAAATGCACATTATCTGGGCGAGGTTATCTACATCGAAACCGATGATGTCAAAGCAACAACCTCAGCTATTGCCAATATCCCCGGAATTGCCTTTACAGGCGCAAGAGATATTCTTAAAATGTGCTATGTAATGGAAATGATTGTAGCGTTTATCATACTCATTTTAAGCGTATGTCTTATAATTGTTTCTTTCGTGGTACTCCGCTTTTCTATCGGCTTTACGATTGCCGAAGAATACAGAGAAATCGGCGTTATGAAGGCTATCGGTATTAAAAATCACAAAATCAGGGGGCTTTACATAGTAAAGTATCTGATGATGTCGGTAATCGGCGGAATTATCGGATTTTTCGCAAGTATTCCCTTCGGAAATATGCTGATTATGTCTGTAAGCGAAAATATGGTGCTTGGAAATGACGCAGGCTTCCTTATAAATATTATCAGTGCAGTCGGCACTGTGATTATAATTCTTCTGTTCGCTTACGGGTGCACAAGCAAGGTTAAAAAGCTTACACCTATTGACGCAATTCGCTCGGGACAGACAGGTGAACGTTTTGGAAAAAAGAGCTTTCTGCGGATAGGAAAAACAAGTTTAAAACCCTCTGTATATATGGCGTTAAACGATGTTTTAAGCGCACCAAAACGCTTTATGACGATTATAATTTCGTTCTTCCTCTGCACACTTTTTGTGCTTATGCTGGTCAACACGGTTGCAACTATGAAAAGTCCGAATCTTATTACAACTTTCGGAACAGAAAGCAACCTTTACATAAACGATGTAGATGGTGTAATGAAGTTTATGAATACAGGCGATAAGGAAAGCTTGTCAGATGGGCTGAATAATCTTTCCGATAAAATTTCAGACGATGGTATGCCTTGTAATGTAAGCGTTGATATACAGTATAAATACAAGGTTATAGCTATGGGAAATGAATATGCTGTAAGCTGTGCACAAAGCCTGAATATCCCCGTAGGTGAATACGATTATCTAGAAGGCTCTGCTCCGCAGAACAGGAATGAGATTGCCGTGACACCCAAGATTTCGGAAATGCTTGGTGCCAAAATTGGCGATACTGTGACAATTGATTTCGGAACTGAAAAAATCGACTGTATAGTAACAGCGTATTTTCAGACGATGAACAATCTCGGCGAGCTTATCCGTCTTCACGATGGTGCGCCCACCGATATGAGCTGTGTTTCAAGTATCAGACAGTATCAGGTGGACTTTACCGACAACCCCTCTGAAAGTGAAATCGAAAGCCGAAAGGAAAAAATCAAGGAGCTTCTGGATGTTGAAGATGTAATGAATGCAACTGAATACTGTATAGACTGTGTATCGGTTGTTCCCACAATGGAGGTCGTTCGGGTTCTGCTTTTGGCAATAACGATTGTTGTGGTAATTCTTGTTACAGTTCTTGTTGAACGCTCCTTTATTTCCGATGAAAAAAGTCAGACTGCCCTTTTAAAGGCTATCGGTTTTCAGAACGGAACTATAATCAGCTGGAACACCCTGCGTTTCGGAATAGTTGCTCTTGCAGCAGCAATTTTAGCGGCAGCAGCTTCAATACCTATGACAGAACTTTGCATTACACCCATTTACGGAATGATGGGCGCAACAAAAATCAAGTTTAACATTGACCCGTTGCAGATATTCCTGATTTATCCGACAATTATTTTTACTGTAACAATTATTTCAGCATTTCTCACTTCGCTTTACACAAGAAAAATCAAGTCCTCAGACACAGCCAATATAGAATAAGAAAGGAAACCGTTATGAACATCTTAGAAGTAAAAGACCTGTGCAAAACATATATCGTAAACAAGCGCCAGAACAATGTGCTTAAAAATGTCAGCTTTACTGTAGAGGAGGGCGAGATGGTAGCCGTTATGGGACCGTCAGGCTCGGGTAAGTCAACTCTTCTCTACGCCGTTTCGGGTATGGATGGCATTACCGCAGGCGAGGTGCTGTTCTGTGGCAGAAATATCGCAAAAATGGGTGAAAGGGAGCTTGCCGGTTTAAGACTTGACGAAATGGGATTTATCTTTCAGCAGATGTATATGCTGAAAAATTTAACGGTGCTTGACAATATCATACTCCCTGCGGTACAATCGAATAAGAATACCGAAACACGAAAAGAAATCGTTCGGCGTGGGCAGGATTTAATGCGTAAGCTGGGCATTATCGAAATCGCCGACAACGACATTAACGAGGTTTCGGGCGGACAGCTTCAGCGTGCCTGCATCTGCCGCAGTATGATTAATAATCCGAAAATGATTTTTGCCGATGAACCGACAGGCGCACTCAACCGTACATCATCTGACGAAGTTATGGAAGAGCTTGCAAAGCTAAACGCCGACGGTACGACAGTTATGCTTGTAACTCACGATGTTAAGGTTGCGGCAAAATGCACAAGAGTTATGTATATAGTTGACGGCAATATCAGGGACGAATATAATCTCGGCAGATGTGAAAGCAATTCTCAGGTGAGAGAGCGTGAACGTGCGCTGAATAACCGGTTACTTGAATTAGGGTGGTAATATGACCGATATTTTGATTGTTGAAGACAACGAAGAACTTGCCGATATACTGTGTGATTTTCTCCGTGCGGAAAACTACACTGTATCTGTTGCCAAAACAGGTGAAAAAGCCTTGTCGCTGTATGAAAAATACGGCGCAAGGCTTATCGTGCTTGATGTAATGCTACCCGGAATTGACGGCTTTGCGGTGTGCAGAAAAATTCGTGAAGAAAGCGACACACCCATACTTATCGTAAGTGCAAAGGTCGACAAGGAGGATAAGCTGAACGGGCTTATTCTTGGTGCTGACGATTACATTGAAAAGCCGTATGACATTGACATAATGCTTGCAAAAATTGCAGGTATTTTCAAGCGTCGGTACGCTGTTGATGAGCTTATCGACGGGGATATTCGTGTCAATAAGGTAAGCAGAACGGTATGCAGAAACGACATACCTATTGAAATGACTGTAAAGGAATTTGAATTACTGGTATTGCTTATCGAAAATAAGGGCAGGATTCTTACAAAGGAGTATCTATTTAATCAGATCTGGGGCAGTGACAGCTTTTCGGAACAGCAGACTCTCACAGTGCATATAAAGCGGCTTCGTCAGAAAATCGAGGACGATCCGAAAAATCCGAAGCATATACAGACGGTATGGGGAGTAGGCTACAAATATGAAAGCATTTAATAAAATTTTCGCCTTAGCGGTGGCGGTTATAATTACGGTTTTTGTTACAGCAAATGCGATACTTCTTAAGGATAGCACCGGCGGCAGACCATATCTTGTAGAGGTTTCAAGGCTTGTAAACGAAATCGAAAACGGGAACGCTTATGACATTTCAGATTGCAAATATGTAACGGGCGTAAGCGAGTACGCCGAGGACTTTTACAATTCCCACAGCGACTATGTAATCAGAGAGATAAACGGCGAGTTGTACCGTTTTGATTATACCGCTGACGGAAGCGTTGTTAAGGCGGAAACAATAATTGTTGTGAACGTAATCCTTAGCATAATGTCTGTGGTAATCATTGCGGTTATGATTTACATACGGGCAAAAATTCTCGCTCCGTTTGAGAAACTCACCGATATTCCCTATGAACTTTCAAAGGGTAATCTTACTGCACCTGTAAAGGAAGCGAAAAACAGGTTTTTCGGGCGATTTGTCTGGGGTGTGGATATGCTCCGTGAGAATATGGAACAGCAGAAAGAGCGTGAATTAAATCTGCAAAGGGAGAAGAAAATGCTTTTGCTGTCCCTGTCGCACGACATAAAAACTCCCTTGTCGGCTATAAAGCTGTATTCAAAAGCACTCTCAAAGGGGCTGTATACCGATAAGGAAAAGCAACTTGAAATTGCCGAAAGCATCAATGCCAAAGCTGATGAAATAGAGGGATATGTTGCTGAAATCATCACTGCTTCAAGAGAGGACTTTTTAAGTCTTGATGTAACAATGGGCGAGTTTTATCTGTCGGAGCTTGTAACAAAAATCAAGCTTTACTATACCGAAAAATTGTCGCTCATAAAGACTGATTTTTTCGTCGGAGAATATGGTGATTGCCTTATAAGCGGAGATCTTGACCGAAGTGTCGAGGTGGTTCAGAATATAATGGAGAACGCCATAAAATACGGCGACGGCAAGGAAATTTCAATCAGCTTTTCCGAAGAGGAGGGCTGTATTCTTATTGCTGTGAAGAATAGCGGCTGTACGCTTCCCGATACGGATCTGCCGCACATCTTTGAAAGCTTCTGGAGGGGCGCAAACGCAGAAAACCTGAAGGGAAGCGGACTTGGGCTTTACATCTGCCGACAGCTAATGCACAAGATGAACGGCGAGGTATTTGCACAGATAAATGACGGAGATATGTGCGTAACGGCGGTGTTCGGGAAAACATCTTGCGATAGGCGGGTTTGAAGAAGCTGTAAAGGACAATGTTTTCGGCAACAGTAAGGGGAATGCTTGGAAAGCAGAACACTATGATGTTGCAATTATGACGCTGTCGGTTTTAGAAAGCCGGCTGTTTGGTGCTGTGACGAGGGGCTTTGCTTTTCGTTACGGCACTTTTGCTATTGTTTTCGTTGTAATGCGGATAAAAGAGCAGAACAAATCTGATGAAACGAAAGTTTGCCGTAACAGGAATATCTGCTTTTCGGAAGCGGTTACATTCAGTTATTGAAATGTACTGTTTATGGGATAACCGCTGTGGTATGATATATTAATATATAACAAGTGGTATTCAACAAATTCGACAAAATTTTTAGCAATCAGAAAAGTAATTTGTCAATTATTTAAAAAATATGTTGAAATCTGTAATCAGTTGTGATATGATACTATATATAAATAAGCATACTGATTGATTATTTGGGTAAATAAAAAACTCACCCGAAGGTGAGTTAATATTCACAACACTTGTGATGTACTAAAAAGTACGATTTGAAATAATTTTTATTTGAACTCGTAGTGTAAATTTATAGGGTAGTAAAATGTGATGCGGTAAAGGTGTTATTAAGTGGGTTTATGGAGCGGTTTATGAAACGATATATTCAAGAGTCGGTGTGTGTCAACGGCGTTTCTGAAGAATCTTCCACAGGAGTTTTCTGGGTGATAGAGGATGAGTTGTTTGCTTATCCGTTTGGAACTGTAGATACATACAACGGGCTGGCTAAATCGGGAGCGACTTATAATCATAAACGACTATGGGCGGATGTCAAGCCGAAAGGCTGCAACAAACCATATAATTATTATCCAAGAGGCAGAGTTGAGCTTTCTAACAAAGGGAAACCTATAATATATATGAATCCTAACATAGATGTCTCGTTGATTGACGATATAAAGGCTAAGTTCGGCTTGAGGAAAAATCCGGTAATCAGATATGATTATAGTGTTCACTACAGGTGCTATCTTGATGAGGGGTCTGAGCCTGAAAAATAATATATGAGAGTTTTGCGCTTAATGATAGCGTAAATTTGAAGGGCGGTAAAACGGTGGGGAACGATACATTACTCAAAAAACGGAACACATCTTGTACCTGCGGCACCACTGAAAGGAAATAAAAAATAATGGTTGATTCATTAACGCTGTACAATGCTCAGTTTCACAAAGTCAAGCTGACGGAAACAAACGGCGCAGTTCATATCGAAACGGCTATTCTGTACGAAAGCGAAGATGATAGCGACGAAGGCGTAGCAACAATAGGGCTTACAAACGGTTATTATTATAGGACCGATGAAATAAGTTCTATTGAGATACTTGATTGAGTTTAAATGCGGTGCAAAGAATCCGGATAGTCAAATCCGTATAGTCGGAATTGATTGCAGAAACCGATTATGTACTTCGCACTTACAAATAATTTGCTGCACCACAGCAAAGGAGGCAAATTAAATGAAATTGTTGAAAAAATGCAATTTTGTATTATTAGCTCTTTTTATATGGGGTTTGACAGTTTTATACAACGGCGTAATCGTAAATTATTTGGCGAATCTGTTTCTTTCTTTTTCCAATCCGTCTTGGCTTGGATTTATAGTGCATATATTGATACAATTATTGATTATATGCATACCGACAATAATTGTGATAAAGTACCTTGATTTAAATGTAAAACAGTTGTTGTTTTCAATTCCGGTTATGTATCTGTTGTTTGCGGTTTATTCTCCCCCTGCCTTATATATGTTTGTATTTACGGGTGAATGGAATGGCTTCTGGCAACAATCTCATCCTGCTATGTCTGCGTGGATGGCTTCGTTGCTGATTACTTTACAATACGGCATTGTGATTTCTATAACAAAATTAATTGTTTATTTAAAAGCGACATCAGAATGAATAGGCAAAACGGGAATTGTTGGATTTATAACGGGCGGAGATGCATCTTCATAATGCGGTCGATTGCTGTAAGGAGGGATTACGAATGACAGCACAAATTGGTGATATATATAAATATCAAAAGAAAGAGTTCACCGTCGTGGCTCTATCTTCTGTGATGCTGTTTGACCCAAAGAATTACGGAATGGAGCCACATGCCAGTTCGACTGCTTGTTGGCGGGGATATTGGTGTGAATATGCGATTGAAGATGATGAATTGTTGCTGAAGGATTTGTACCTTTACAATTCAGATGATAAGTATCCGCCGTTAAACGGCGTAGAGGTATCACTGCCGGAGTTTAAGGAATACAAGATAGTTGATTGGGTTCAATTGTTTATACAGACTGAAAATCACAACTAGTAGAATGAACATATATTATGGACTTAATGTAGGTTTGTTAAGTAATTCTATTTAAAAATCAAAACAAATGAAAGGGCGTTTATTATGTTTCGCAAAATCAAGCATGGGTTTGACAGGAAAGGTAAAAGGGCGGTTGCGCTGTTAGCAACGATAACATTGCTATGTAGTTTCACGGGATGTTCTAACGGTGAAACACCATCTCCAACGGACCGCAATATAACCTCGGTCGGTGTGTCGAATAGCGTAAATGAAACCGGATTTGACATTGATAGAGTTAGAAAAAGTATTGTCATTAAAGGACAAACGATTGAAATTCCCGTTAAACTCGGCGAAATACCAGAGGGTTGGAGCTACAAATTATATGACGAGAAGGACGTTTACCTTCGGGATAATCAGTTCTTGGCAACAATGTATTACAACGGAAATGAAATGTATATAGCCGCTTTGGAAAACTACAACAAAAATAAACCTGAAGAAAGTATCATCTATAATTTAACAATATATGAAAGCGATTGTTCGATTGATGGATTAGTTCCGTCTGAAACCACAAAGCAAGAAGTGGTTAAAAGATATGGCGAACCGCTCTCCGGAGTTGGTAATGAGCATTATTATTACTATGGCATAGTAAATGGCGAAAATAAAACCGGCGGTAGGCTTAATGATCATAGTATTGGCGTGAGGTTTACCGAAGATGATCTCATTAAATCGATCAGCATAACTTACGCAGATTTGAGTGTTAATTATTGATGAGAGAAAAATAATACAGCAAAAGAATTTTAGTGTGGACTTAGAAAAGGAACTTACGGATACATCTTCAGGATGGGGTCGATTGCTGTAAGGGACACATCGGACACTTTAAAGATAAAACGGTTTGCAGATGGCTGACTTGATTCAGCCGCCTGCAAACCGTTGTTTTATATTTTAATAGTGAACATAAGCATATTGGTGTTTTGTTTATCTGTGATGTCGGTGCGGGATTCTGTAGCGGAGGCAGATACATTTTCAGCGGTTATCGAGCCTTTGTGGAGTTCGGCTATTGCCTGAGCTACCGATAAGCCTATGCCGTAGCCGCCGTTTTTCTGCGTTCTTGCGCTGTCGCCCCGATAAAAGCGGTCGAACAGCTTTTCGGGGTGGTCTATAGGCTCGCAGGTGTTGGCGATGCTGAGTGTTATGTTCTTTTCGCTGCCGTAAAGCTCAGCCCTTATGACACCTCCGCTTTCGGTATATTTGACCGCATTGTCAAGCAGTACCGTCATAAGCTGTACTATACTGTCACGGTTGCCGCTGAGCCTGATGCCTTTTTTGATGTCCTGTTCAATCATTATACCTTTGAGGGCGGCAGGCTCTATAAATGCGCCGACGGTATCTTCTGCCGCAGTGCTTATATCGAATTCGCACATCGGGAGCTTTGTTGAGCTTTCATCCATTTTGGCAAGCATCAGCAGATTCTGCATAAGTCCGCTGAGCCTGAGCGTCTGCGCACGGATATTTTTGCTCCACTTGTTTTCGCCGTTGTGAAGCTCCATTGCATCTGTATTGGCAAGGATAATGGCAAGCGGCGTCTTTATTTCGTGACCTGCGTTTGTGACAAACTGCTTTTGCTTTTCAATGCTTCGTGCAACAGGGGCGATAGTTTTGCGGGAAAGAAGAATTACGAGCAGCAGCATCATAAGCCAGCCGAATATTCCTGCACCGACCGATATAAACAGTACGGTAAAGAAGGAGCTTATCTGCATACCGTTGTCAAGCAGGATGATAACCTTTCCTTCTGCACGCTTAGTTTCGCTTATCCTGTACTGATAGCCGCTGTATGTGCCTGTTCCCGCAGCGGTATTTTTAAGTGCTTCGGTAATAGCGGCCGCTTTGTCCTCGGTAAGCGAGGATATATGAGTTACATCCGTCCTTATGATATTGCCGTTTTTGTCGATCGCAACGGCGGCGTAGCGTGCAGAATCCACTGCGTTTTTATCGTGTCTGCCAAAGCCGTTGTTCTTTTTATCGTCGGGCGGTTTAGTGCCGTTGTCCTGCGGCGGAAAATCGGGATTATTCTGACTGCCGGATGCGTCGGTTGTATCTGCGTTCCACTTTGTTGAGGTTTCAAAGCTGTAGCAGAGCATCTCCATAAGCCTGTCGTTATCGCCACTGGTGGTGAGATAATTGAAAACGTTTATTCCGCCGATAAGCACGACAAGCAGAATTGTTACTGCCAGCATAGCGGATATGATAAACTTTTTCTGCAGCTGTTTTACCATCAGTCAGCATCCCCGATCTTTGCAAGAGTATAGCCAACACTGCGCTTGGCTCGGATTTCAATATCCGCACCGATAGCGGCAAGACGTTTTCTTACATAGGATATATATACCCATACTGCGCCGCTCTCGGCATCGCTCTCATAGCCCCAGACCTTTACGAGAATATCCTCAGTGGAAAGATAGATGCCCTTGTTGAGCATAAGAAGCTCCATCAGCTTGTATTCTATCTTGGGCAGGACAATAGACTGCAACGGTCCTTTAAGCTCGCAGCTGCTGAGATTGAGCGACACATTGCCGAATGTCATTATATCGGGTGTGAACCTGTCTTTTCTGCGGAGCATTGCTCTGACACGGGAAAGAAGCTCGCCCATTACAAACGGCTTCGGAAGGTAATCGTCTGCACCCATATCAAGCCCCGCTATCCTGTCCTCGACCTCAGCCTTTGCGGTAAGCAGGAGAATGGGAGTGGTGTTCCCCTCGCTCCTTAGTGTTTTAAGCACCTCCAAGCCGCTCTTTTTCGGCATCATTATATCAAGAATTATCCCGTCATACTGTTCGGCTCTTGCATAATCAAGAGCGTCGGCACCGTCATAAACCGTGTCTACCGTATAATTATGATAGGTCAGAATGTCGGTTACAGCCTCAGCCATACTGACCTCATCTTCTGCAAACAGGAGCTTCATAATATCACCGTCCTTTATGATATTGATATTATAGTGCGGTTAGCTTAGAACAGCCTTAGAGCGTATAAGATTTTGTGTAAAATCTGATGTCGGGTGATTTGCAAGGATTGATACGGGTTGCTGTCTTTGCCTTTTTTATAAGTTAATAAAGACAGAGCAAAAAACAAGAAACACGCTCCAAGACTACATACAGCGGCTACGATATGCCCCTTAAATAAGTTTATGACCATACAGATGAGAAGGAATGCTGTAAAAGCAAAACCGCAAATGGCGATGCATTTTTACATTTGTTGTCCCTTCGAGTAAGTTTTGTTTAAGGCTATACCGCATAATTATTGTCGTGCGATTGCGCAGTCAGATTTCTCGTCAGATTGTATAAATTGAGTGCGGGCAGGCTGGCGCCTGTCAAGCAAAATTTGCGCAAGATGGCGGAAAATATGCAAGCAAGCGTGCGGCAAAGGCGAAAGCCGTTAATTATGCGGTGTTGCCTTTAATAATCATTGATTATATTGTATCATAACAGGGCGTTTTTTTCAACAGCTCAGCATTTACTTATATCCGGCGAACGTTGCCGGAACAATCAGACATATACAAAAAAAGCTGCCGCAGTGCGACAGCTTTTAAAAGCATTAATTATTCTGCAGATGTTTCTGTGCTTGTTTCAGATGAGGATTCAGCTACTGAGGAATCAGCAGAAGAAGCGTCAGATGAAGAAGCGGAAGAATCTGTCGATGAAGCATCGGAAGATGCTGATGAAGCTGACGAATCGTCACTTGTAACGGAAGATGTTACAGATGATGTTGCGGAGCTTGTTGTCGAAGAATTATTCGACTTGTTGAAGTTACCGCTGTACATAACGATGAAGTTAACAACGAGAGCCACAACAAAGAAAATCACTGCGGCAATCTTTGTAAGTCTGTTCAGCTTAGCCTCGTTTGAACGGCCTGAATTTCTCTGATAATAGTTGTCTGCACTACCGCCTGTAATCGTCTGCGACATACCCTGCTTTGTATCCTGCATAAGTACTACGAGTACTATGAAAACACAGGCAACAATCAGAACAATAGCACTGATTATTTCTAATATTCCCATTTATATGTCCTCCTTATAGGAATACGGGTATGTCCGAGATCTGTTTATCGTACAAACCCAAAATTATTCTAACACGCAAATGCTATTATAACATAAAAGGAAATGAAATGCAAGTGTTTTCGGGAATTATTTTAAAGCGGAAAGAGCTTTTTTTCCTATATCGTGGCGGTAATGTGCCTTTTCAAAGCTAATCGTATCCACTGCCTTATAAGCTGTGTCGAGTGCTTCCTTTAATGTATCGCCGTAAGCGGTAATACCGAGAACACGTCCTCCTGCCGTAAGGAACTTTCCGTCCTCCAGCTTTGTGCCTGCGTGGTAAACGAATGCACCCTCGCACTGACCGTTTTCGTCAAGTCCGCTTATCACCTTGCCTGTTTCGTACTTTTCCGGATAGCCGCCGCTTGCCATTACAACGCAGGCACAAGATTTATCGCTCCACTTGATGTCAAGCGTATCGAGTTTTTCTTCCCATACAGCTTCGATTATATCCATAATATCCGTTTCAAGCAAGGGGAGTACCACCTGCGTTTCGGGATCGCCGAAGCGGCAGTTGTATTCAATCACCTTTGCACCGTTCGGGGTCAGCATAAGACCAAAGTAAAGGCAACCCTTGAACGGTCTGCCCTCAGCCGCCATAGCCTTTATAGTAGGCAGGAATATCTTTTCCATACATTCCTGCTGTTTATCGGGGGTGTAGAGGGGGTTTGGAGCAATCGTACCCATTCCGCCTGTGTTAAGACCCTCATCGTTGTCATAAGCACGCTTGTGATCCATAGAGCTTATCATAGGCTTTACTGTCTTGCCGTCTGTGAACGCAAGAACTGTTACCTCGGGGCCTGTCATAAATTCCTCGACAACTATTTCACTGCCGGATTTGCCGAATTTTCTGTCAAGGAGCATTGAACGTACTGCGTTTTCTGCTTCCTGCTCGTCCTTTGCGATTATAACGCCCTTGCCGAGTGCAAGACCGTCACACTTGATAACGGCAGGGAAGCTGTTCTGCTTTTTGATATATGCTATAGCCTCGTCTGCGTCCGTGAAGGTTTCGTAAGCCGCAGTGGGAATGTTGTACTTCTTCATCAGAGCCTTTGAGAAAACCTTACTGCCCTCAAGAATAGCGGCATTTGCTCTCGGTCCGAAGGTCTTGAAGCCCTCTGCGTTGAGCTTGTCCACCATACCCATAACCAGCGGATCGTCGGGGGCTACGAATACATAGTCGGGTCTGAGCTTCTTTGCAAGCTCGACACAGCCGTCAATATCGGTTGCCTTTACATTAAAGCACTCGGCATATTTCGAGATACCGCCGTTGCCGGGTGCGGCATACAGCTTGTCTACCTTCTTAGATTTTGCAAGGGCTGTTATTATGGCGTGTTCTCTGCCGCCTCCGCCTATTACAAGTACGTTCATGTTAAAAATACCTTTCTTTCTTTTGATTTATTCATTATTCGATGATAAGGCCAAGCAGCTTTGCGAACATTGCCGCCTGCCACACATCGACCTTTGCGCCTTTTAGCTCCGTTCCCGTATCGGAAACGGTAAGACCTTCGATATTACAGGAGGTGAAGTCAAGCCCTGCGAGCTTTGTGCCGAAAAACACAGACCTTGCAAGCGTAACGTTTTTAAGCTCCGTCTGTTTTATCTCGCAAGAAGAAAACAGAGCGGAGGAGAAGTCGGTATCTGTCACAGCTACCGATTGCAGTTTTGAACGCTGAAAATCCGACAGCTCAAAGCTGCCGCCGTCAAAGCTGACATTTTTATAAAACGAGTATTTGAAAGCTGTTCCGACCGCTTTACAGGAGATGAACGAGCAGGCTTTGAAATAGCTTTCGGAAAAATCGCTGTTTGAAATATCGCAGCCCTTGAAAACGCAATCTATAAAAGTGCATCCGGAAAAATCGCAGGCTGTAAAGCGGCATCCGTGGAACAGGCAGTTTCTGAAACAGATGGCTGAAAAATCTGTTTCGGCGCATATCAGCCTCGAAAAATCCGCCGCAATAAAATCCGATTCGTCATCACGCACTTTTGAAAGCTCGGCATCAATATCTGCTACCGTAAAAAGATTATCGGGCAGCTTCGGAGCGGTCAATGACGCAGATAATAACTTTGACTCTGCTGTCATGTGTTTAACGAATTGTCGAATGACATTGACCCGAGTGTGTATTCAAGCGCCTTTGTGACAGCTTTTTCGTTATCGTCAAGGTGCAGTGCTATCAATGTGTACACTTTATTGCCGTGACGGGCAAAATATATGTGCTGTGTTGCGGCAACCGAAAAATCTCCGTCCGAAGATTTTACAGTTGCGTAAAATGCATCGGTGTTGCCTATTTTTATCATACTCTTGGTCGATGAATCGACATTATCACCGACGGCGTAATAGCTCATAAATTCCTCGCCGATCTCGGCTACCGTTCTGCCTTTAGTATCTTCGTCCTCATCACTGCACATAGCAACGATATTAGATGTGACCTCGCTGTCATCGGAATAATGTACAAGATAAAGCTCGTTTTTATCTTCCTCATATTCACTGATGCCGGTATTGAAGTATACTCCGTCATCGTACATCAGAGAGAATTTGTTTACTTTATGTCTGACAAGACTTCCTACAGGGGTATACTTTGCAGGGGCAGGGGACGGTTTTTTTGTTTCGGGCTTTGCGGTCGTTGTTTCCGCTTTTGTTGTTTGCGTTGATGTTGCCGCAGTAGTTACTGCGGTGGTCTGAGGTGTCACTGTCTGGGGAACGGGGGTCGTTGACGATGTGGTCTGATTTTTTGGAGTGAAGTAAGGGGGATTTTCAATCGTTTTGGAGCAACCGCACATTCCTGCAAGAATTGATGCGGCGCAAATCAATAATAGTGCTTTTTTCATCGGTCTTTCCTTTCTTCCGCTTTTATCGGCGGATGTTGAAGAATATAGAACGGTGTGGACTCTATGGTAAAAAATTCAGCGCATGACGGCATGATATAACGGAAGAACAGCGTGGTATTTTTTGTCGTAACAGTAACAGTATAGCCTTTTTGCTTTGTAAACAAGGTCATAGGCTTGTAGGTCACGTTTTCTATGTCCGAGTACCTGAAAATATATGTATGGCGTTTGCTTGCTATACGCATAAGACGTTCATCGGCGTAGTAGCTGTACTGCTGTTCGCCACCTGCAACTATGAGTATATACCATATCGGCAGTATCGGCAGAATTACAGCGAGAGCAATTTTGATTATTATGATTGATGTGTTATTTGATGCTGCGCCTCCGTTAAATAATACGTTGAGAGTATACGGGGCAATCATCGCTTCGATTATACACGATATGATTATTTTCAAATGTGCAAACGCAGACAGTACCCGAAACGTGCCGCTCTGCCTGAATTCAAATCTGCCGTCAAGGATGTCTTTATCTGTGTAAGTAAAATGCATAGTGATACCTTTATCGGAATTTAAAAATAACGGGCGGACGTGCCGCCCGTTTAGCTTGTAGAAAAAGTTTATTTTTTAAAAATAGAGCAAACTCTCTAACCCTAACCCCTTCCCCTCGGTGAAGGGCTGTGTATGCTTTGTTGGCTCTGCATCGTGCAGAGCCTTTGGGCATACACGCCCGGCATCCGTGCCGGGGCTGAGTGTGGGGCTGCCGCCCTCACCCCGCTTGGGGCTACGCCCAAAGCAAGGACGCTTTGGTTGCTTGCCAAAAGTTTTGCACGATGCAAAACCAACATAGCAAGCAACGCTAAACACCCATTTTCAAAAAATATATAGGTTTATCGACAGGACGTGCCGCCCGTTTACTGAGCTTATCAGTGGTGGAAAAGTCTGATTCCCGTGAATGCCATTGCGATACCGTACTTGTTGCAGGTGTCGATAACATTATCGTCACGGATAGAGCCGCCGGGCTGTGCTATGTATTCTACACCGCTTCTGTGCGCTCTTTCAATGTTGTCACCGAAGGGGAAGAATGCATCTGAGCCAAGCGCTACGCCCTTCATTGTTGCAAGCCAAGCTTTCTTTTCTTCTGTCGTGAATACGGCGGGCTTTACCTTGAAGATGTTTTCCCATGCGCCGTCTGCGAGAACGTCCATATAATCTTCACCGATGTAAAGGTCAATAGCGTTATCTCTGTCGGCACGTCTTATGTTATCTACAAACTGTAAGCCCATAACCTGAGGCGACTGTCTTAAGTACCAGTTGTCAGCCTTTGTACCTGCAAGGCGTGTGCAGTGGATTCTTGACTGCTGACCTGCGCCGATACCGATAGCCTGACCGCCGCAAGTGTAAGCTACGGAGTTTGACTGAGTGTACTTTAATGTAATCATTGCTATTGCAAGATCAATCTTTGCGCTCTCGGGTATATTCTTATTCTCGGTCACAATGTTTGAGAACAGCTTATCGTCAATAACCAGCTCGTTTCTGCCCTGCTCGAAAGTAACGCCGAAAACCTGCTTACGCTCGATAGGCTCAGGAACGTACTCGGGGTCGATCTTGATTATATTGTAGTTGCCCTTTTTCTTTGACTTGAGAATTTCAAGCGCTTCGGGATCGTAATCGGGAGCGATAACACCGTCGGAAACTTCACGCTGTATTATCTTTGCCGTTGAAACATCGCACTTGTCCGACAGAGCGATAAAGTCGCCGTATGATGACATTCTGTCAGCGCCTCTTGCTCTTGCATAAGCGCAGGCAAGGGGTGACAGCTCGCCGAGATCGTCTACCCAGTATATCTTCTTGAGCGTGTCTGTGAGGGGAAGTCCTACAGCGGCACCTGCGGGTGAAACGTGCTTGAATGATGTTGCGGAGGGAAGGCCCGTAGCCTTCTTAAGCTCGCTTACCAGCTGCCAGCCGTTGAAGGCGTCCATAAAGTTGATGTAACCGGGCTTGCCGTTAAGCACTTCGATAGGAAGTGAATTGCCGTTTTCCATGAATATTCTTGACGGCTTCTGATTGGGGTTGCAGCCGTACTTTAACTGAAGTTCGTTCATTGTAGTAAAGTTCCTTTCGCTTACTTGTTTTTATTGATTATGCGTGATTCGTACTTGCCTGTGGCAATGTCGATGTAACGTGTAAAGAGTGAAACCTTGTTGTCTGCATTGAGGTTTTCCCATACCATTGATGTGAACGTGTCTATATCCGTATCGGGAATAACCACTGTCTTGGGTTCGCCTTCGTAGCTCGGCAGGGGATTGCCGTCACACTTGTAGGTGTGAATGAATTTTCCCTTGCCGTTTAAAGGATTGCTGTAAGCGTAGGTGTATCTCTGACATGATGAGCCGTCGCCGTCTGCGCTCTTCAAGATAGACATTGCGAAATTCATATCGCCGTTGTCAAGGTGGACTATACCGGAAATTCTCGGTGTGTAGTTGGGCTTGTCATCTTCAAATTCTCTTGTTCTGAGAGCCTGCTCGAATGTCATCTGCTTGTCCATAAGCTCATAGATAGTGTCGGTCTGGTCGCCGTTTGTAACTATCGTCTTGTTGCCGAGAACTCTTACGGGTGCATAAATGATGAGGTGGGGATCTTCCATCTTGCTTTCATCGAAAGCCTGTGTTCTGATACCCTCGCCGTCCTCTACAAAAATTCTGTTACGGCTGTTTTCGCTTCTGCCCATAATAAAGTAGGCGATTACCGCTTTTGTGCCGTCTGCGGATTTTCCTATCACGATGCCTCTGCCGTGATAAGCAAGAGAGTTAAGCTCTTTTTCAAGTGTTACAACTTCCATATAGCCTCCTGTTGCGGTTTTGCGTGGAACACGCAGTTTTCTGAATATAACTTGTTATAACGTCCTCAAAATCCCGTTTAATCGGAATAATGCTGACATAAGGTTCAATCATCGATAACGGTTATGCCGTCTTTTACGGTTATCTTTCCCTCGCAGAAAAGACGCGCGGCACGGGGAAGAATCTTCCACTCAGCCTGCTCCATAACACGTTTCTGAAGAATTTCGGGGGTGTCGCCGTTTCTGACCTCAACTGCCTTTTGCAGAATGATAGGTCCTGCGTCACATTCCGCTGTTACAAAATGAACGGTAGCGCCTGTTACCTTTACGCCCTTTTTAAGTGCTTCCTCGTGAACGTGAAGTCCGTAGTAGCCCTTTCCGCAGAAAGAGGGGATAAGGGCGGGGTGAACGTTTATCATCTTATACCTGAACGCATCGCATACCTGCTCGTCAAGTATTGTCATAAAGCCTGCGTAGATAACAAGGTCAGCCTGCTCTTCTTTTAAAGCGTCAGCCATAGCCTTGCTGTAAGCGGCAACATCGGCATAGTCACGTCTTGCGAGCACTCTTGTCTTTATGCCGTTATCTGCAGCTCTTGTCAGTGCGTAGGCATCGGGCTTTGACGCAATCACGCAGGTGATTTTACCTCCGCCGAGTCCCTCGGACTTTTCAGCATCAATAAGCGCCTGCAGGTTAGTTCCGCCGCCCGATACAAGTACAACGATATTTTTCATATTACTCAATTATGATGCCCTCGTCACCCTTGATTATTTCACCGATGCAGTAGCTTTCAACGCCTGCGTTTCTGAGTATCTGTACAGCTTCATCGGCATCGTCCTTGTCAACTACAACGGTCATACCGATACCCATATTGAAAGTATTGTACATATCGTGTTCGGAGATGTTTCCGACTTCCTGTAAGTGCTTGAAGATATAAGGCACTTCGTAGCTGTGCTTTGTAATCTTTGCTGTAAAGCCGTCGGGGAGTGAACGGGGAACGTTCTCGTTGAAGCCGCCGCCTGTAATATGCGAGATAGCCTTTACGTTCTTCTTTGAGATAAGCTCCAAAATAGGCTTTACATATATCTTTGTAGGTGTAAGGAGCGTTTCGCCGAGAGTTTTTCCTGTGGGGAGGACTTCATCGAGAACTTCCTTGCTGTTTATGTTGAACACCTTTCTTACAAGAGAGAAGCCGTTTGAATGAACGCCTGTGGAAGCAAGGCCGATTATGATGTCGCCTTCCTTTACGGTGCTGTTGTCGATTATCTTCGACTTGTCAACGACACCTGTTGAATAGCCTGCGATGTCATATTCGTCTTCGGGCATCATTCCGGGATGCTCAGCGGTTTCACCGCCTATAAGCGCACAGCCTGACTGTACACAGCCGTCAGCAACACCCTTTACTATAGCGGCTACCTTTTCTGGTACGTTCTTGCCTATAGCAATATAGTCAAGGAAATAAAGAGGCTTTGCACCGCAGCAGATTATGTCGTTTACGCACATAGCGACCGCATCTATACCGATCGTATCGTGCTTATCCATCAGCATTGCGAGCTTGAGCTTTGTGCCGACACCGTCTGTACCCGAAACGAGTACGGGTTCTTTCATATCTGCAATATCAAGCTGGAACAGACCGCCGAATCCGCCTATGCCTGTAAGTACACCGGGGATATTGGTGCGTTCAACGTCCTTTTTCATCAGACGAACACCTTCGTAGCCTGCGGTAACGTCAACGCCTGCTGCTTTATAGCTTTCTGAAAAACTGTTCTTCATAATAATAATTCCTTCCGTTTGGGGACTGATGTCCTTATGTGGTGGTTTTTTCTTTGCTTTCGCTGATTTTCCTGTCGAATTTATCCTTGTGCATTTCCGTGGGAATATTCGTGGGATATTCTCCGCTGAAACAAGCGGTGCAATAACCGCATTCACAGCCGTTTGCGTGTACCGCAAGCTTTTTTGCGTTTTCCACGCTCAGATAGCCGAGCGAATCTGTGCCTATTATGTCGCTGATCTCTTTTATCGAATGATGACAAGCGATAAGGTGTTCTCTCGAATCTATGTCGGTACCGTAGTAGCAGGGATTGAGGAACGGGGGAGCGGATACTCTCATATGAACCTCGGTGGCTCCTGCATCACGCAGTAATTTTACAATCCTGCCGCTTGTGGTGCCTCTTACTATAGAATCGTCTATAAGAACGACACGTTTGCCTTTTACGACACTGGCAACAGCGTTCAGCTTTATACGCACCTTGTCTTCTCTTGACGATTGACCGGGCGAAATAAAGGTTCTGCCGATGTATTTGTTCTTGATGAAGCCGATGCCGTAGGGGATACCCGACTGGTGAGAATAGCCTATGGCGGCATCTATACCGGAATCGGGAACGCCGATTACTATATCCGCCTGCACGGGATGCTCAAGCGCTAAGAATGCGCCTGCACGAAGTCTTGCCTCGTGAACGGATGCACCCTCTATGACCGAGTCGGGACGTGCAAAGTAGATATATTCAAAAACGCACAAAGTATGCGGACGCTTGCCGCAATGATCTTTTATTGAGCGTACTCCGTTTTCATCGAATACAACAATCTCGCCGGGGAGCAGATCTCTTACAAATTTTGCGCCGACCGAGTCAAGAGCGCAGCTTTCGGAGGCAACTATATATGTTCCCTCGTTTGTTATGCCGTAGCAGAGCGGTCTGAAACCGTTCTCGTCACGGGCGGCAATCAGCTTTGCAGGCGACATAATAACGAGCGAATATGCGCCGTTTATCTTATTCATCGCACGGTTGAGAGCTTCTTCTATCGAGGGAGCTTCAAGCCGTTCCTTTGTTACAAGGTAGCTTATAACTTCTGTGTCGCTTGTCGTATGGAAGATAGAGCCTTGTTTTTCAAGCTCGTGACGTAACTCGTAAGTGTTTACAAGGTTTCCGTTATGGGCGAGAGCCATTCTTCCTTTATAATGATTTACCAGAATAGGCTGGGCATTAAGACGTGCATTTGCTCCGGTCGTGCCGTAACGCACATGACCTACCGCCATATTGCCCTGTCCGAGTCCGTCAAGGCGCTCGGGAGTGAACACATCGTTCACAAGACCGGTGTCCTTGTAGGAATTGAAAACGCCGTCATCGTTCACAACGATTCCGCAGCTTTCCTGTCCTCTGTGCTGTAATGCGAATAATCCGTAATATGTTGTTGCGGCAACGTTGGTCTTTTCTTTTGCAAAAACGCCGAACACGCCGCATTCTTCATGCAAACCGCTTGTCAATGGAGTCATTCCTTTCCGTTCCAGCAATAAGTGCAAAGCTCACACTGTGGCTTGCCTATTGCCCGTACAGTTCCGTCAAGCGACTGGAATTCAAGCGATGTCAGCTTTAGTCTGCGGCATATTTCGTCACGCAGTTTTTTTCCACGCTCTGTGTTGGTGTCACTGTACTCGTCGATAAATCTGATACCATCTGCACCCTCGGCCTCATCAATTATCTGTCTTGCAATCAGCTCCATCTCCGATGTGCTGCGGGAGAAGTTGAGATACTTACAACCGTACATTATCGGAGGACAGGCGCTGCGCATGTGTACTTCATTAGCACCGTTCTCATAAAGGAACTCTACTGTTTCTCTCATCTGAGTTCCTCTTACTATGCTGTCGTCAACGAACAGCAGTTTTTTACCCTCAATAAGCTCGTGGACCGGAATCAGCTTCATTTTAGCTACCTGATTTCTCATTGTCTGGTTGGTAGGCATAAAGCTTCTGGGCCATGTGGGAGTGTACTTGATAAAAGGACGTGCGAACGGGATACCGCTCCTGTTTGCGTAGCCTATTGCGTGAGGTACGCCCGAATCCGGAATACCGCATACATAGTCAACGTCGGGCAGCTTGCCGTTCTTTATATCGTTCTCCGCCATAATCTCGCCGTTGCGTGTACGCATAGTTTCAACGGTCACACCCTCATATACCGCATTCGGATAGCCGTAATATGTCCACATGAACGAGCATATATGCATTTTGCTTTCATCGCCGTCGCTCAGCACTTCACAGCCGTCCGCAGTTATCATATCTATTTCGCCGGGACGAAGCTCTTTATATGTGCTGTAGCCGAGCTTCTGGAATGCGAATGATTCAAGGGATACGCAGTATCCGTCGCTCCTTTTTCCTACAATTATAGGAAGTCTGCCGTACTGATCTCTTGCGGCGATAATTCCGTCCTTTGTAAGAATGATAAGGGACATTGTACCGTCAATCTTGCTTTGAGCATATCGTATGCCTTCTGTAAAGTTGTCCTTCTGTGCGATAAGCGCACCGATGAGCGAGCCGGAGTTTATACTGCCGCTGCTCATTGTTTCAAAGTTTGCACAGCCGCTCTCGAGCAGCTCGGTTGAAAGCTGTTCGGCATTTCTGATTATGCCGACACTGCATATCGAATAAATACCGAGCTTTGAACGCACCAGCAGGGGCTGAGGGTCGGTATCGCTGATACAGCCGATACACAGCTTTCCCCTCATATCCGTAGCGTCCTGTTCAAACTTTGTTCTGAACGGTGAGTTTTCAATACTGTGGATAGCACGCTGAAAGCCTCTGTCGGGGCTGTATGCGGTCATACCGCCTCTGCGTGTTCCGAGGTGGGAGTGATAGTCTGTTCCGAAGAAAACATCGGTTATGCAGTCGTTGTTTGACGCCGCACCGAAAAATCCACCCATATATTATCCTGCCTTTTCCTGTTAGATTCTTTTCAATTGTTGTGATTATTTGCCCATAAGACGCTTCATTATTTCAGCGTAAGCGTCCTCAACACCGCCCATATCACGACGGAAACGATCCTTGTCGAGCTTCTCGTGAGTTGTGCTGTCCCAGAAACGACAGGTGTCGGGAGAAATCTCGTCGGCAAGAATTATTGTGCCGTCTGAGGTCTTACCGAATTCAATCTTGAAGTCGATAAGGTCGATGTTGAGCTTCTTGAAGAAGTCAAGCATAAATTCATTTACCTTGAAAGCGTACTTTGAGATAAGGTCGATTTCTTCCTTTGTTGCAAGACCGAGTGCAAGCGCATAGTAGTCGTTGATGAAAGGATCGCCCAGATCGTCATTCTTGTAGCTGAATTCAAGCGTGGGGCAGAGGAGCTTTGTGCCTTCCTCGATGCCGAGCTTCTTCGAGAAGCTGCCTGCGGCTACGTTTCTTACGATTACTTCGAGGGGAACGATAGAAACCTTTTTAACGAGTGTTTCTCTGTCGTTCAGCTCTTTAACAAGGTGAGTGGGAACACCTGCTTTTTCAAGCAGACCGAACATATAGTTCGTCATTTTGTTGTTGATAACGCCCTTACCTGAGATAGTGCCTTTCTTGAGGCCGTTGAATGCTGTTGCATCATCCTTGTAGGATACGATAACAAGGTCGGGATCATCGGTTGCAAATACCTTCTTTGCCTTTCCTTCGTAAAGCTGTTCTTTCTTTTCCATTTTGTTTATCCTTTCTTCAGCGGCTGTGCCGTATTTATTGATTACATTATATATAGTACACCGATCAAAGCTCGGCAAGTACCTGCTCCATTTTTTTATCAGCCTCAAGAACCTTTGCGGTCTGTGCTGCACGGTATGCCTTCATCTTTTCCATAAGGGCATCGTCTGATACCGCAAGGATCTGTACGGCGAGGAATGCCGCATTTGCCGCACCGTCAATAGCTACTGTAGCGACGGGAACTCCGGCAGGCATCTGTACTGTAGACAGAAGTGCGTCTATGCCCTCAAGTGCGCTTGCTTTTATCGGGATGCCGATAACGGGCAGGGGAGTCTGACCTGCGATAGCTCCGGCAAGGTGAGCGGCTTTGCCTGCGGCGGCAATGATAACGCCTGTGCCGTTCTTCTCGGCATTTCTTGCAAACTCGGAAACCTCTGCGGCGCAACGGTGAGCGGAGAGAACACGAAGCTCTGTAGGAACTCCGAAGTCCTTAAGCACCTGAGCCGCTTTTTTTACGATAGGCAGATCGGAATCGCTGCCCATTACTATAGCTACTTTTTTCATTTACGAACATCCTTTCAGAAAATAAATAAAGCTGTGTAATCCAATTGCACAGCTTAAAAAATACACTTATTCTTATAATACGGCGTAGAAAAAGACATATATGAAAATTTACCGAGGCTTATCAAAGCTGTTGTAAGCTGTATTTTATTCATAGATCTCATGCTTTCCCTCCGTACTTGTTACTATATCATTTTACCTTATTTTAATAACAAATTCAAGTGCTAAAGCAGAAAATCTCTTAAATTGTGCTTTTTCAACAATAGTGGCGCTTTGTTTTTGTGCTATATGTACATTAATTACTTTACAAACTTTTTGTGAGCTAAATTAGCATAAAAACGTTTACACGACGTTACAATTGAAGAATTTCCGATTACAGAGCGGAAAACAGGGAAAATCAGTAATCAAGTTGCGACCGAATTGTTACAAAAATGTAACAGATTTTTGTGCATGATGACGGAAAAGTGCCAAAAAAACATTTTTTGTAATCGTTTACGGTAAAAAAACACAACTACGGGCTTAAAATGCTTGCAAATTTGTGAAATCTGTGATATGATTATGTCAACGAGGAAAAAGTGAACAAAACTTTTGACAAGCTACAGGTCTTTTTAGTGAATTATCCATTGTTACATATACGGCAGTATATACCGTTATGTCACAGGAGCTTCAACCGGAAGCCTGTTCTTACCGGGGATTGTTTACGGCTCCTCTTTAATGAGGCCGTAAGGTCAGGCAGTGAAAGCGATAGCTATTCACAACAATGAATACTTCTGGAGGAATTACCAATGAAGAAAAGAATTTTAGCAGCTGTATTAGCATCTGCATCAATTCTGGGCGCAGTAGCAGGCTGCTCAAGCAACGCTACAAGCTCAGCAGGATCTTCTACAACAGATTCGAGCAAGACTGAAAACTCAAGCAAGACTGAAGACTCAAGCAAGACTGATGATTCAAGCAACGCAGGAACTTCCGATAAGTTCACACTTAAGGAAGGCGAAGGCAAGACTCTTAACATCGCTGTATGGAACGAAGAGTTCAAGAACTACTTTGAGAAGTACTTAAAGGATAAGATGCCCGAAGGCGTTACAGTAAACTTCAAGATCACTGAAAATGCTAACAACGCTTATCAGAACAAGCTCGATGAAGACCTTCCCAAGAACGAAGCTGCATCTGCTGACGACAAGATCGATATGTTCTTATTCGAAGCTGACTACGCTCTCAAGTATGTTAACTCAGAGTACACACTTGATGTTAAGTCACTCGGTCTTACTGACGAAGATCTTTCAGGTATGTATCAGTATACAAAGGACGTTTGCACAACTCAGGATGATGCAAAGTTACTGAAGGGTGTTTCATGGCAGGCAACTCCCGGTCTGTATTCTTACAGACGTTCAATTGCTAAGGACGTTCTCGGTACAGATGATCCCGATAAGGTACAGGAAGCTCTCGCTGACTGGACAAAGTTTGACGAAGTAGCTGCTAAGGCTGCTGATAAGGGTTACAAGATGCTCTCAGGTTATGATGATGCATACAGAACCTTCTCAAACAACGTTTCAGCTTCTTGGGTAAACGAAAACAATGAAATCATCGTTGACGCCAACATCATGAAGTGGGTTGACCAGACTAAGACATACACAGACAAGGGTTACAACAACAAGACATCTCTTTGGTCTGATGCTTGGGCTGCTGACCAGGGTCCCGAAGGTAAGGTATTCGGCTTCTTCTACTCAACATGGGGCATCAACTTCACACTTGCAGGTAACTCACTTGCAGTTAAGGAAGCTGACGGCGGTAAGCTCGAAGTAGGTAACGGCGGTTACGGTGACTGGGCAGTTTGCTACGGTCCTCAGGCTTACTTCTGGGGCGGTTCTTGGCTCGCTGCTGCAAAGGGCACAGATAACGCTACATTAGTTGGCGATGTTATGAGAGCATTCTGCTGCGACAAGGACTTCGGTCTTCAGTTCACAAAGGATACACAGGACTACTACAACAACGAAGCTGCAATGAAGGAACTCGCTGCTTCTGACTTCAAGTCAGCCTTCTTAGGCGGTCAGAACCACATCGCTCTGTTCGTTGAAACAGCTCCCAAGATCGACATGAGCAAGATTTCTATCTATGACCAGGGTCTTAACGAGACATTCCAGGCTAAGTTCAAGGAATACTTCGACGGTACTGTTGATAAGGATACAGCACTCAAGAACTTCTACGAGGCTGCTATTGTTAAGTATCCTGAGCTCAAGAAGCCCGCTAACGCATAATCAAGGCTTTGTGGCTTAAACAATATTGACCTTCATCTTGACTGCGGGTTCTGTGAATTCGCAGTCAAGTATGTTAATGGGGCGAATTGCGGATGCTTCCGCCTTATTAACATACTTGACTGCTCAAGATGGAGAATATACCGAGATTTTTATAAGGAGTGTTTTTATGGCTCAGGCAGCTAACGCAGGAAGTGCGCCGGTAAAAGCCAGAAAAGGACAAATCGGGAAATATAAAAAATGGGGCTACATATTCATGCTCCCGTTCACAGTAGTTTTCCTTGTTTTCCAGGCTTGGCCGCTTATTCAGACTTTCTATTACAGTATGTTCAAATACTTCAAGTCGGGTCTTAAATGGATAGGACCGGAGTTTGTAGGATTTGATAACTTTGTGGCAATTTTTGATATGAGCTCAGGTAACAATATACTTGCGCTCACATGGAATACTCTTATCATGTGGGTACTGGGATTTGTTCCGCAGATAATCATTTCATTACTTTTTGCTTACTGGTTCACTAATGTAAGACTTCGTTTAAGATGTCTTGGATTCTTCAAAACTGTAATGTATATGCCTAACCTTATCATGGCATCTGCATTTGCAATGCTGATATTCTCAATATTCTCCGATATCGGTCCTATCAACGAGCTTATCAAGCACACTACCGGCGGCGAGGCATTCAGATTCCTCAGCTATACGGGCAGTACAATGGGACTTGTAGCGTTTATGAACTTCATTATGTGGTTCGGTAACACGACAATTCTGCTGATGGCGGCAATGATGGGTATCAATGAATCTGTTATTGAGGCTGCTGAAATCGACGGTGCAAGCAGCTCACAGATATTCTGGAAGATAACACTTCCTCTTATCAGACCTATACTCGTATACGTTATGATCACATCGCTGATCGGCGGTCTTCAGATGTTCGATGTACCGCAGATTCTTACTAACGGTCAGGGAAGCCCGAATAATACCACCAAGACGCTTATTATGTATCTGAACGAACAGATCGGTACATCTAAGAACTATGGTATGGCAGGTGCGCTTTCAGTAATTATATTCCTTGTATGTGCGGCACTAAGCCTGGTTGTTTACTACTTCTTCGCTGCTGACAGAAGCAACAAGAAGTCAAAAAAAGGAGGTAAGTAAGTATCATGGCAAAAAAGGATAAGGTACTTGAACATACCTCAGCACTTCAGCAGAACAGAACAGATCCGGATATGAAGGTAAAGCCTACGCTTATTATTCACAGAATAGTTTGTTATATCGTTCTTATCTTCTTCTCAATCCTGTGTTTGTTCTTCTTCTACATCCTGCTTGTTAACGCAAGCCGTTCACATTACGATATTATGTCCGGCTTCTCGTTCCTGCCGGGAAACCAATTTATCAAGAACTTCCAGAGTGCGATTTCAAACACAACGATACCTGTAGTAAACGGTGTTATCAACAGCTTGATTATCGCAACGTGTACAGCAATATTATCGATTTATTTCTCGGCAATGACAGCGTATGCAATTCATGTATATGACTTCAAGGGTAAGAAATTTATCTTTAACTTCATATTACTTATCATGACGATTCCTACACAGGTTTCTGCACTCGGTTTCTTCAGTATGTGTACCGATTGGGGACTCAGAGATACATATATTCCTCTTATAGTTCCTGCTATTGCGGCTCCTGCGGTGTTCTTCTTCATGATTCAGTACATGAAGAGCTCGCTTCCGATTGATATTATCGAGGCGGCAAGAATAGACGGTTCGGGCGAATTCAGAACATTCAACACGATCGTTCTTCCTATGCTGAAGCCTGCTCTTGCAGTACAGGCAATATTCAGCTTCGTTGCATCATGGAACAACTACTTCCTTCCTGCGTTGATTATTGATACATCAACAAAGAAGACAATGCCTATCATGATTGCACAGCTTCGTTCAGCAGACTTCTTAAAGTTTGATATGGGTCAGGTTTATATGTTCATTTTCATAGCAATCATACCTGTTATCATCGTTTATTTCTGCTTATCGAAATTCATCATCGCCGGTGTTTCACTCGGTGGTGTAAAGGAATAAGACAATTTTGGGTTAATATATTTTATACAGAAACGGCATCGGAAATCTTCCGGTGCCGTTTTGCCGTATATAATGCCGTGACAGCAGTGCGGTATTTGCCCTGTCATATCAGCTAGGAGCGTATGAAGCATAAGAAAATCCCCTGTTAATCGCTTAACAGGGGATCGGAGTTTATTCGGTTATGGATTAGCCAAGTCTTGCTTCGAGATCAGCGAGTTCCTGCTTTAAGCCGTCGGGGAGCTTGTCACCGAACTGCTTGTAGAATTCCTTCATCTCTTCTACTTCCTTCTTCCAGAGGTCTCTGTCAACTGCGAGCAGCTTGTCTTCAACTTCTGATGTAACCTCGTCCTCGATACCCTTGAGGTTGATGTCACCCTTCTTAGGAAGGTAGCCGATAGGAGTCTTTTCAGCGTCGATTGTACCTTCACATCTCTTGATGATCCAGTCGAGAACTCTCATGTTGTCGCCGAAACCGGGCCAGATGAAGTTGCCGTTCTCGTCCTGCTTGAACCAGTTAACGTTGAATATCTTAGGAGCCTTGTCACCGAGCTTCTTGCCCATTTCGAGCCAGTGTGCCCAGTAATCAGCCATGTGGTAGCCGCAGAAGGGCTTCATAGCCATAGGATCGTGACGGAGTACGCCTACTGCACCTGTAGCTGCTGCTGTTGTTTCAGAAGAAACTGCAGAGCCTACATATGTGCCGTGCTGCCAGCTGAATGACTGGTAAACCAGAGGAGTTGTAGCTGCACGTCTGCCGCCGAAGATGATAGCTGAGATCGGAACACCCTGGGGGTTGTTGAACTCAGGTGAAATGCAGGGGCAGTTCTGAGCGGGAGCTGTGAAACGTGAGTTAGGATGAGCGAGCTTGTTGCCTGCTGCTGTGTATTCCTTACCGTTAACCTTGTTGCCCTTCCAGTCTGTTGCATTCTCGGGAGGATTCTTGTCAAGACCTTCCCACCAAGCTGTCATATCATCATTGTTGATAGCAACGTTTGTGAAGATTGTGTTCTTTCTTGTAGATGCAAGTGCGTTGTAGTTGCTCTTTGCGTTTGTACCGGGAGCAACGCCGAAGAAGCCGTTCTCGGGGTTGATAGCGTAAAGTCTGCCATCGGGACCCTGCTTCATCCAAGCAATATCGTCACCTACTGTGAATACTTCATAGCCTGCCTTCTTGTATCCCTCGGGAGGAATAAGCATAGCGAGGTTTGTTTTACCGCAAGCTGAGGGGAATGCTGCTGTGATATACTTGATGTCGCCATCGGGCTTCTTAACGCCGAGGATAAGCATATGTTCAGCCATCCAGCCTTCCTTCCAGCCCTGGTAAGAAGCGATACGGAGTGCGAAGCACTTCTTGCCGAGCAGTACGTTACCGCCGTAAGCTGAGTTGATAGACCAGATTGTGTTGTCTTCGGGGAACTGAACGATGTATCTCTTTTCGGGATCAACGTCAGCCTTTGAGTGAAGGCATCTTACGAAGTCGTTGGAGTCATCGGGCAGGTTCTTGAATGCCTGTGCGCCCATTCTTGTCATAATGTCCATGTTGAGTACAACATAGATAGAGTCTGTCAGCTCAACACCAACCTTAGCGATAGGTGAGCCGATAGGACCCATTGAGTAGGGGATAACGTACATTGTACGACCCTTCATAACGCCGTCATAGAGCTTTGTCAGCTTAGCGTACATTTCCTTAGGATCCATCCAGTTGTTTGTAGGACCTGCATTCTCCTTCTCTCTTGAGCAGATGAATGTTCTGTCTTCTACACGGGCAACGTCGTTTTCAGCTGTTCTGTGATATAAGCAGCCGGGGAGCTTTTCCTGGTTGAGCTCAATCATCTCGCCTGTTGCGATAGCCTCGTCACGAAGCGCCTTGAGCTGCTCCTCGCTGCCATCGATCCATACAACCTTGTCGGGCTGTGTGAGGGCTTTCATTTCTTCAACCCACTTTAAAACATTCTGATTCTTTGTCATAACCGATTGTTCTCCTTTTCTTTATTTTATCAGCTTATGCTGATGAAAGTCATTCGGTAGGGAATTACTGATACTGTTCATCGTACCTTGTTCCCCGTTTACTATTATAAACTATTTTTTGCAATAGGTCAATAGCAAAATTGCAAAAACGGCAAAAAAATTGCACAAAGTAAGCGTTATATAACCGTCTTTATTTTACAGCATCTAAAACTCCCGAATCCGGCTGTATAAAACAAAGTAAGTATAGTCAACGCACACCTTGTGCTTTTAATTTTACTATTTTAATATCTACTGATTTTAAAGGAATTAAATGTCAGCTTTGACTTCCTTGCGAAGCAGTATTATCGCAAGAAGGTTCGGTATTGCCATAAGGCCGTTGAACAGGTCGGATACGTCCCATACGACTGTCGCCTGAATCACTGCGCCCACGAAAGCGGTAACAATGAAAATTGCAAGATATACGCCTACCCACTTCTTTGTGAAAAGGTAAACGAAACAGCTTCTGCCGTATATCCACCAGCCTGTAACGGTGGTTATCGCAAAGATGAACGTTGCGATACTGAGGAATGCACCGGCAAAGTCACCGAGTCCGTCCTGGAATGCTATCAGCGCCATATCAAAACCAACGCTTGATTTCTGATCTGCACCGCTTGAAAGAATGCAGAGTGCTGTCATAGTGCAGATAATGATAGTATCAATGAAAACCGAAAGCATTGCCCACATACCTTGCGTATGGTGCTTGTCGGCGCTTGAGTTTGCATTAATCATTACTGAGGAGCCAAGACCGGCTTCGTTTGAGAATACGCCACGTTTTACGCCCCACTTCATAGCCTCGAGCATTACAACACCGACAGTTCCTCCGCCTACAGCCTTGAATGAAAAGGCTTCTGTGAAAATGCGCGCGAATACAGAAGGAACATTTTCAATGTTCATTATAATTACAGCAAAACAGCCGAGCAGATAACCGCCTGCGGCTATCGGAATTACCCACGATGTAACTTTACTGAGGCGGTGTATGCCTCCGGGTGCTATTGCGGCAATTACTGCGGCACAAAGGATTCCCGATACCCACAGAGGCACTCCAAGACAGTTCTGAAGCGCCATCGAAGCGGAATTCACCTGAGCCATATTGCCTATACCGAAGCTGGCACCTATACAGCAGACAGCGAACATTCCCGCAAAGAACGCACCGAGTTTTTTGCCGCCGAATGCTTTTCTTATGTAGGCGAACGGTACGCCGCCCGTAAGGCCGTCCGATTGCACGGTTCTGTATTTTGCACCGAGATAGTTTTCGGCAAAACTGGTAGCCATACCGAGAAGTGCGGAGATCCACATCCAGAATATTGCACCTGCACCGCCAAAAGCAATAGCGCTTCCTATTGCGATAATATTTCCTGTTCCTACTGTTGCACCGAGTGCGGCGGTAAGGGTTCTGAAAGGCGAAACCTTCTTTCCGTCAGCCTCAGGCTGTTTTGTAAGGAGTGTACGCTTTATTATAGTAGGGAAGTGCAGTACCTGCAAGCATCTGGTTCTTATTGTGAAGATGATTCCCGAACCTGCAAATAGTATAAGCACCGGTATGCCCCATACTATGTTTTCGTTTATCCACTCTAATATTTCCATACTGACTTGTTCCTTTTCATCAAGCACAGACGTGGGAGCCTGTACGTTTTATATATTGATTGTATTCCCGAATATCGCCGATTATGACGGGGAAGCTTCACATCAGATAAAATCTCGGCATTTCAGGGTAATTTCCGATTAAAAATAGTATATAAAAAAAGTAAAATCTGATAAAATTTTGAATAGTTACTGCTTGTTAATAATTAAAAGCAAAAGTATACAAGTCGAAAAATAACCCCTCCGGTTTTCCCGGAGGGGCGTAAAAACCTATTCTATTCCGACTATTCAAAATTTTTGGGCTTTTAGATTATTTCGTGCGGATTATTCGCCGCAGTATTCCTTCTTGTAGTATTCAACAAGGCCTACGAGATCCTCGTAACGCTTCTTGGAGTTAGCAACAGCCTTATCGAACAGTACGTTAGCTCTTTCGGGGTTAGCACGCATAAGAGAGTTGTAACGAACTTCTCTCATCATGAATTCCTTGTAATCGCCTGTAGGAGCCTTGCTGTCGAGTGTGAACGGATTTGTTCCTGTAGGAGCAGCGGGGTTGAATCTGAACAGATGCCAGTAACCTGCCTGTACAGCTTCCTTTTCTACCTTCTGAGCGATTGTAAGGCCGCCCTTGATACCGTGGTTGATACAAGGAGCATAAGCGATAACCAGTGAAGGACCGTCATATGCTTCAGCTTCTGCGATTGCCTTTAAGCACTGGTTCATATCTGCACCCATTGAAACCTGAGCAACATATACATAACCGTACTTCATAGCGATACCGGAGAGATCCTTCTTCTTAACGTCCTTACCGGCTGCTGCGAACTGTGCAACTGCACCGATGTTTGTAGCCTTTGAAGCCTGTCCGCCTGTGTTGGAGTAAACTTCTGTATCGAATACGAATACATTTACATTCTTGCCTGATGCGAGAACGTGGTCAACACCGCCGTAACCGATGTCGTATGCCCAGCCGTCGCCGCCGAATATCCAGTTGGACTTCTTAGCGAGGTAGTTCTTAGCCTTGAGAACTGCATTCTTTTCAGCGCAGTCGCAATCAAGAGCTTCAAGAGCAGCAACGAGATCCTTTGTAGCAGCAGCGTTTGCCTTACCGTCGTTAGCTGTTTCGAAGTATGTGTCGATCTTAGCCTTAACGTCAGCGTTTTCAGTCTTTTCAGCAATTGCCTTTAACTGACCCTGTGCTCTGTGTCTTAATGTATCCTGAGCGATGAACATACCGAGACCGTACTCAGCATTATCCTCGAACAGTGAGTTGCCCCAAGCGGGACCCTTGCCTTCCTTATTTACTGTATAAGGAGTTGAGGGAGCAGAGCCACCCCAGATTGATGAACAGCCTGTAGCGTTGGCAATGTACATTCTGTCGCCGAAGAGCTGTGTGATGAGCTTAGCGTAAGGAGTTTCACCACAGCCTGCACAAGCGCCTGAGAATTCGAGCAGAGGCTGCTTGAACTGTGAACCCTTAACTGTTGTTTCCTTGAACTTCTCGTGAACCTCGGGCTTGTCGGCTACTTCCTTAACAGCGTAGTCGAACATGGGCTGTTCGTTCATCTGAGAATCAAGTGACTTCATAACGAGTGCCTTGTTCTTAGAGGGGCAAACCTGTGCGCAAACGCCGCAGCCTGTGCAGTCGAGAACAGAAGTTACCATAGCGAACTTCATGCCGGGAAGACCCATAGCGTCCTTCATCTTTGCACCAGCAGGAGCCTTAGCAGCTTCTTCTTCGGAAAGAATTACGGGACGGATAACTGCGTGAGGACAAACGAATGAACACTGGTTACATTCAATACAGTTCTCGGGAATCCACTCGGGAACGTCTACTGCGATACCACGCTTCTCATAAGCTGCAGAGCCCTGGGGGAATGTACCGTCAGCCATACCTACGAATGTAGATACAGGGAGCTTGTCGCCTCTCTGAGCGTTAACGGGGATAAGGATATTGTTAACGAAATCAACGAGATCCTTTCTGTCACCTGTAGCTGTGTGAACGGGAAGTGTACCCTCAGCATCAGCCCAAGATGCAGGAACGTCAACCTTGATAACCTCGCCTGCGCCCTTTTCGATTGCGGCGTAGTTCATTTTAACAATGTCGTCACCCTTCTTAGCGAATGACTTGTAAGCAGCCTTCTTCATATATTCGATAGCATCCTCAGCAGGGATGATGTTAGCGATTGAGAAGAATGCAGACTGTAATACAGTATTTGTCTTGTTGCCAAGACCGATATCCTTAGCTACCTTGATAGCGTTGATGATGTAGAAGTTGATGTTGTTCTTAGCGATGTATGCCTTAACGGGAGCGGGGAGCTTCTCGTCAAGCTCGTCAACTGTCCACTGGCAGTTGAGCAGGAATGAACCGCCGGGTACAACGTCCTCAACCATATCGTACTTGTCGATGTATGAGGGGTTGTGGCAAGCTACGAAGTTAGCCTTGTTTACAAAGTAAGTTGACTTGATAGGCGACTTACCGAAACGAAGGTGAGAAATCGTAACACCGCCCGACTTCTTTGAGTCGTATGCGAAGTATGCCTGAGCATACATATCTGTGTGGTCACCGATGATCTTGATAGAGTTCTTGTTAGCACCTACAGTACCGTCTGAACCAAGACCCCAGAACTTACAGCAGGTTGTGCCTTCGGGAGTCGTGTTGGGGTTCTCACCGATGGGCAGTGAAAGACCTGTAACGTCATCCTCGATACCGATTGTGAACCTGGGCTTTTCTGTGTTGTTGTATACTGCAATGATCTGAGCAGGGTTAGTATCCTTAGAACCAAGACCGTAACGACCTGTGAATACGGGTACATCCTGGAACTTGCCTGCCTGCTTGAGAGCTGCAACAACGTCGAGGTATAAGGGTTCGCCGAGTGCGCCGGGTTCCTTTGTTCTGTCAAGAACTGTAATCTTCTTAACAGTTTCGGGAATAGCAGATACGAAAGCGTCAACGCTGAAGGGTCTGTAAAGTCTAACCTTAACAAGACCAACCTTCTTGCCCTGAGCTAACATATAGTCGATTGTTTCTTCGATAGTATCGCAAACAGAGCCCATAGCAATGATTACCTGCTCAGCATCGGGAGCACCGTAGTAGTTGAACAGCTTGTAATCTGTACCGATCTCAGCGTTTACCTTGTCCATGTACTTCTGTACGATAGCGGGTGTAGCTTCATAGTACTTGTTGCTTGCTTCTCTTGCCTGGAAGAAGATGTCGGGGTTCTGAGCTGTGCCGTGCAGAACGGGCTTCTCAGGATTGAGAGCTCTGTTTCTGAAAGCGTCTACAGCTTCGTGGTCGAGCATCTTGTCGAGTGTTTCGTAGTCCCATACTTCAATCTTCTGGATTTCGTGTGATGTTCTGAAACCGTCGAAGAAGTGAAGGAAAGGAACTCTTGCCTCGTATGTTGAAAGGTGAGCTACAGCACCGAGATCCATAACTTCCTGAGGGTTAGTGGAGCAGAGCATAGCATAGCCTGTCTGACGGCAAGCGTAGATATCGCTGTGATCACCGAAAATAGAAAGTGCGTGTGTTGCAAGAGCACGAGCGGAAACATGAATAACGCTGGGCAGTAATTCACCTGCAATTTTATACATATTGGGGATCATGAGCAGTAAGCCCTGTGATGCTGTGTAAGTTGTAGTACATGCACCTGCTGCGAGAGAGCCGTGAACTGCGCCTGCTGCGCCGGCTTCTGACTGCATTTCTACTACCTTTACTTCCTGTCCGAAAATGTTCTTTCTTCCGGCTGTTGACCAGGAATCTGTTACTTCAGCCATTACTGAAGATGGTGTAATGGGGTAAATCGCTGCAACGTCAGTAAACGCATAAGACACGTGACCTGCGGCGTTGTTACCGTCCATAGTAAGTTTTTGTCTTCCCATGGGAATCGTCCTCCTTTGTTTTTGCATACGGTAATACCAAGACGTATGCTTTCAACTTAGTATTATATCATAATCGTTCCGGAATGTAAACCTCTAAAAGTGAAAATTTTCAGAATTTTTTAGTTTCCTGTACAATTTTTTAAGTCAGCTTAAGCTAACCCGATATAACTGTCTTTGAAAAAATGTTTTCCGCCGGCTACGCAAAATATGCTCTGTATAAGATATGACAGGCGTATTTCCGCTATCTGTGCGGTGAAGGCGGTTGTGCCGCTGTGAGCGGATATCTGTTGTTTCGATAATCTTTGTGAAAAGTAAGAAAAAATTTCCCGCTCCTCCTTGAAATAATCGCCGTTTAATGATACAATATTATATATAAACTTACTATGAAATTCGCTGCAACAGCAGTTATAGGAACGGAGCAGAAAAATTGATCCAGTATTTAAAGGATATCTGGGAGAATATACAGAGTGTTTTTGCAACAATGGGACTTGTTGATTATCTTGATATTCTCCTTCTTGCCTATCTCATATATAAAGGCATTAAAATCATCAAGGAAACACGGGCGGAGCAGCTTATCAAAGGCATAATTCTGCTTGCTATACTTTTCTTTGTCGTAAACCAGTTTCAGCTGAAGGCGATGAAGGTTATAATAGAAACCTTCCTCAATGTCGGAATTATCGCTATTCTTATTGTGTTCCAGCCTGAGCTTCGCCGTGTGCTTGAAAAAATGGGACGAACCACAAAGGTGAAAAAGCTGGCTCTTAATTTTGAAAGTAAGACGGATGCGGCGACCGCCGACATACATAACTGTATAGAGGCTGTCTGTACGGCTTGCGAACAGCTTTCGCAGACCGCTACGGGCGCACTTATCGTATTCGAGCGTGAAACAAAGCTCGGTGAGCAGATAGACACCGGTACGATAATCAACGCAACGCCAAGCCCTGAGCTTTTCGGTAATATATTTTTCCCGAACACGCCGCTGCACGACGGTGCGGTGATAATCCGTGACAGCAAGGTATATGCCGCAGGATGCTTCCTGCCTAAGCCCCAGAAGGAAGAACTGATTTCAAAGGCTCTCGGCTCACGTCACAGAGCGGCTATCGGTATGAGCGAGGTTTCGGATGCGGTGATAGTTGTTGTTTCGGAAGAAACCGGTACTATATCTATAGCCGAAAACGGAAGTCTTACACGCTTTTACAATAAGGATACACTGCGAAAGCTGCTTACGGCAAAGCTGATTCCCGAAAAGCCCGAAGCAAAGAAGATGAAGGATAAGGCTTTAAAAAAACATAAGAAAAACGCACCCGATGCGAAAAAAGAACAGGGGGCGGATAAATAATGAATGAATGGATAAAGAGCTTTTTACAGAATTTTGTAAAGAATCTTAAGAATATTATATTTGCGCTGATTATTGCAATCATTGTATGGTTTGCAATCTCAATGCAGATATTCCCCGATGTCACTACTCACGTCAGCAATATTCCGGTTGAAGTCAAGGCTACTGAATATATGACGGAAAATGCGCTATCCGTAACGAACAGTTATGTTGATAAGATAACCGTACAGGTAACAGGCAAAAGATATGAGGTAGGAAACCTTACTGCAAGCGATTTTACAGCCAGTGCGGATCTGTCGGCTATCACGGCGCCGGGTGAATATAAGGTAAAGGTTAACGTAACACCGGTAAAGGAAAACAGCTGTACGGTTGACGATGAGGGCCTTAGCGTTAAACTCAAGGTCGAAAAGACGGTATCAAAAACGTTCAGTATTTCCGACGGCAGTATGAAGGCTGTAGCTGAAGGCATTACCGCTACAGCGGGTATGAAGATAGACAGCGTTACCGCTGAGCCTTCGACTATAACGCTTACGGGCGACAGCACCGCAATAGACGCAGTGAAATCGGTCGAGATACGTTCTGTATTTGCAGGCGAAACCTCAGAGTCGGTTTCTTCAAAAGGTCAGATTGTTCTGCTTGGCAGTAACGGAGATATAATCGAAAATCCCGATATAAAATACGACAACGAGAGCTACACCGTGAATATAACGCTGTATAAACAGAAAACTCTGCCTCTTACGGTACAGTTTACGAATGTTCCGTCAAACTTTGATTTAAGCAGTCTTAAGTACAGCATCTATCCGGAATCGCTCACCGTTTCTTCACCCGACGATTCACTTGATTCACAGGAGAAGTTCGAGATAGGAACGATAGATCTCAGTCAGCTTACGACCAAGTATTTGCAGAAGCTGACGCTTCCGATAGCTTTACCCGAAGGATATAAGAATATCAGCGGAAACACATCCGCTATGGTTTCCTTTGAGGATGCGGAGAATTACACGTTCCTCAGCTATACTGTCCAGAAGGATAATATCCGTATTATAAACGCACCGGACAATTTTGATGTTGATGTTCTTACAAACGAACTCAGCGTTAATGTTACGGGTCCGGCAGATGAAATAGCGGCGCTTGCGTCAAAGGATATTTATGCGACAATAGACCTTATGGGAACTACGCTTACCGCAGGGCTTAAAGATGTGACTGCGGAATTCACGTTGCGTGGAACCAAGGTCAGAAGCTGGGTGACAGGAGAATACAAGGTATCTATACAGGTAACCGAGAGGGCAGAGGATACTGCAAACTAAAATCGGAACGGAGATGTTTTCTTGAATATTTCATTGCTTTCACAGGCGGTCGGTACGTCTACCGATCCGCTTGAGAATGCGCAGGAGCAGATAAAAGAAGCGGAAACGTTTTTCAATCAGATGATAAACGCTTTTGTAGGATATCTGCCTACGCTGATTGCGGCTGCGATAATACTGATAGTAGGAATAGTTATTTCCAAGCTCGTACTGAAAATGATGAGCAGGGGTATGAAACACGATGTTATCGACAAGACTGTTTCACGCTTTATTTATTCATTGGTCAGAATACTGCTTTATGCGCTGCTTGCTACTATTGTTCTCGCCGTTCTCGGCGTTCCGATGACTTCTATAATAGCTGTGATAGGTACGGCAGGCGTTGCCATCGGACTTGCGCTTCAGGACAGCCTTTCAAATATAGCGGGCGGATTCAGCATAATGCTCACAAAGCCGTTCAAAATAGGAGATTATATCAAGGTCGATGACGTCGAGGGTACGGTTGAAGCAATCAATATGTGGTATACCGAGCTTCATTCATACGATAATAAAGCCATCTTCTATCCCAACGGGCAGATAACATCAAAGAAGGTCACCAACTATACAACGCTTGGAATAAGGCGTGTGGATATGGTGTATACGATTTCTTACAATGCCGATTTCAGAAAGGCGATGGGGGTTCTCAAAAGCATCACAGACGCCCACGAGCTTATACTTAAAGAGCCTGAGCCGAAAATCAGGATAACCGAGCTTGCCGAGAGTGCTGTAAGAATAACCTGTTATCCGTGGGTAAAGGCTGAGGACTACTGGACGGTATACTTTGACCTTAACGAAGCGGTCAAGGAGCAGTTTGACCGGAACGGTATCGAGATACCCTATAATCAGCTTGATGTGCATCTGAAAAAAGACAATCAGGATGCCGCTACTAAAAAATAAAGCAGGCAATAATGCTTTCGCAGAGCTGTCGCAGGCTCTGCGAATTGTTATATCGGACAATATACGGTAAGGAAAATTGATTTGCGAATGAGAAAAGGAGTTTTTTGTGGATAAGATACATCTGAAATCACCGTCAAACTGGATAAACGATCCCAACGGATTTATATATTATAAAGGTAAGTACCATTTGTTCTATCAGCATTTTCCCTATGCGCCGGTATGGGGCAGAATGCACTGGGGACACGCTGTAAGTGACGATCTTGTTACATGGGAGCATAAGGGGATAGCTCTTTACCCTACCAAGAAAAATGACAGGAGCGGATGCTTCTCGGGCAGTGCGGTCGAGCATGACGGGAAAATGCACATTTTTTATACCGGCATAAATTATCGTGAGGAAGATCCCGAAAATATCAACTGCGCACTGAATTACGGCTTTATAGCGTCACAGATGAAGATTGTTTCGCAAGACGGATATACCTTTGATAATTTCAATGCGAAAACTACGATAATTCAACCTTTGCGTGGCAGCACTTCAGGCTCGGAATCCGACACCAGAGATCCTAAGGTATGGCGTGGCAGTGATGCGTGGTATATGATAGTCGGAAGCACCTATGACAATAACGGAAGATTCCTGTTTTTCAAAAGCGAAAATCTCGAAAACTGGGAATATGTGAATTATTGCGAAAAAAGAGGATTCGGCTGTATCTGGGAATGCCCGGATTATTTTGAAGTCAACGGTAAAGGCGTAGTAATCTTTTCGCCCATCGGAATACTTGATGATAATATGACGTATGATTCTGCGGCAATATGCTGTTTTGCGGATTTTGACGAAAAAAGCTGTAAAATGACTATGTGCGATGAATACAGTATGTTTGATTACGGCATAGACCTGTATGCACCGCAGAGCAATACGGATGAAAACGGCAGACGTGTAGTTATTGCGTGGGCGAGAATGCCCGAAGCGGTAGGCGATAATGAGAATAAACGCATAGGTATGATGTGTATACCTCGTGTGGTTGACATAAGAAATAATCATATATATTTTTCACCTCACCCGAACATAAGAAAAGCCTTTTCAAAAAAGAGCGGCAAGCCTTCGCATAAATCGGGATATATGCTGAAAACAGCGATAAACAACGGGGAGAGCATAAATATCGGCGGTTATATCATCCGCCGTGAAGATGATATTATTATAACGGATCGTACAGCGGTTTTTATAAATGATAAAAATTACAGGCTTATTGCAAAAACACCTGTTGTGAAAGAGGGAAACAGGCTCGAAATCTATGTCGACAGCAATCTGATAGAAATATATATCAATGACGGGGAATATGTGCTGAGCAGTGTGGTTTACGGATTGTCGGATATAATTGAAGGCGGAGAATACGAGATTTTCGTAACGGAATAAATATCTGAAAGGAAATATATCATGGAAGAAAAGAACACAAATGTTTCGCAAACGGAAGAAAATCCGGAGCAGAACAGCCCTGAAATATCGGCTGAGAATGAAAGCGTGACCGAAGCGGCAAAAGACGGCGTTAAGACGGCAGTGCCTAAATGGCTTATCGTAATTATAGCGGCTATGGCGGCGGTGATAATCGGGCTTTCGGTAACGCTCGCAGTGATTCTTGCGGGAGGGAAAACCGTCGATGAATCGTCATCATCACAGAGCGGCACATCCGATGATAACAGCGAAAACTTATCATTATCCCAAAGCACGCAGAGCGATACTTCGACAGACAGCTCGCAGGGTGCTGTAACGGAAGACGGCATCATCCTGCAATATTCCGTAGATAATTCGTGGGGCGACGACGGCAATATGAATTACGGAGTTCAGTTTGGTATCACCAACAATACAAACAGCGGAATTTCGGGCTGGGAGCTGGTCGTTGAAATAGACGGTCTTAAAGGCTGTGAGGGCTGGAACGGCACATACAGCCAAAACGGAAATACGGTAACTGTGACAAATGCTGAATATAACGGGGATATTCAGCCAGGCTCCACTGTGGTTATCGGCTGTAATCTGAATACGGACAAAGAACTGAAAATAAGCAGGGCAGAGCTTAACAAAACGCAGTGCGTTGTTAAAGCGGGAAATGTAAATCAGAATAATCAGAATAATCAGAATGCAAGCGGCAACGGCACTTCCGAAGCAGATGTTGACGCACTGCTTGAAAGGAGCAAGGACGGCGAACAGGGTGACGACTGGCTTCATACGGACGGAAACAAAATCCTTGATAAAGACGGTAAGCAGGTGTGGCTTACAGGTGTGAACTGGTTTGGATATAATACCGGCACGAATACATTCGACGGCTTGTGGAACAGTGAGCTTAAGTCGTCCGTAAAGGCTATTGCCGATCACGGATTCAACCTTATCCGTGTGCCAATGTCGGCTGAGCTTATAAATTCGTGGGCGGCGGGAGAATATCCCAAGGCAAACTACAACAATGCCTACAACACAGAGCTTAACAGTATGCACAGCCTTCAGATATTCGATTATTTTCTGAAGCTGGCGGAGGAGAACGGCATTAAGGTTATGCCGGACATCCATTCCGCAGAAACAAATGCTTCAGGGCATACGGTGAATCTCTGGTATACCGACAAGGTAAGCGCAGAGGATTATTATAAGGCGCTTGAGTGGATGGCGGATCGTTATAAGGATAATGATACGATAATAGCGTACGATCTCAAGAATGAGCCGCACGGCAAGCCCTATGAAGCGGATAAAGCGGCGATATGGAACGATTCCGATTCGGCTAACAACTGGAAATATGTTGCCGAAACTGCCGCATCAAGAATACTTGCCAAGAATCCGAATGTGCTTATACTGGTAGAGGGTACCGAGATATATCCGACAGATATTAAGAGCAACAAGGATTTCAGATCGACAAATGATGATGATTACTATTTTAACTGGTGGGGCGGTAATCTCAGGGGCGTAAAGGATTTTCCTGTCAATCTCGGAAAATATCAGAACAAGCTGGTGTATTCTCCGCACGACTATGGTCCTACGGTTTATCAGCAGCCGTGGTTTGAGGGCGACTATGATTTTGACAGCCTTATGCGTGACTGCTGGCAGGATAACTGGTTCTTCATCTACAAGAACAATACCGCACCGCTTCTTATAGGAGAATGGGGCGGATTTATGAAGGAGCCTAATCTTAAATGGATGACCTGTATGCGCCGTCTGATAAGCGAGAACCATCTTAACCACACGTTCTGGTGCTACAATGCCAATTCGGGCGATACGGGCGGACTTGTGCTTGATGATTTTTCAACGTGGGACGAAGAAAAGTACGCATTTGTAAAGGAGGTCCTGTGGCAGGAAAACGGCAAGTTCGTAGGTCTTGACCATAAGATCGCACTCGGTGAAAACGGTATGACACTGAAGGATGCCAAGGGGCTTTAGAGCCTGATAAGCGATGAAATTTAAATGCCGATAACGTCATATCCATCCTTGCTAAAAGGGCAGGGATGGATCTGATGTGAGGCGAATAATAAAATATGTATCTGCTTTACGGGACGTTTATTGTCACAAAATGGCGGCAATTTTAAGCTGTAAAAGAAAATCGAAAAATTTTCAAAAAAGTCTTGACATTTCATTTTTATTGTGTTATAATATACAAGCGTCAATGAGATGAGTGCTTTTAAAGCAGTTAATAAATATGCGGGTGTAGTTCAATGGCTAGAATCCCAGCCTTCCAAGCTGGTTGTGTGGGTTCGATTCCCATCACCCGCTCCATAGTTTTCACGAAAGTGAAAACTTATTTATTTTGATAAATATGAAAATGCAGACCATGCGCCACTAGCTCAGCTGGATAGAGCAACCGCCTTCTAAGCGGTAGGTCACAGGTTCGAATCCTGTGTGGCGTGCCATTTATGGTGGGTGTAGCGTAGCTGGTTAACGCGTCGGATTGTGGTCCCGAAGATCGTGGGTTCGAGTCCCATCTCCCACCCCATATTTATTAAGAACGAATGCCGCCTGCGCTGGCTTATAGTGCCGGCGGCATTCGTTTATACTGGGATATAGCCAAGCGGTAAGGCAACGGACTTTGACTCCGTCACTCGTGGGTTCAAATCCCGCTATCCCAGCCAAATACCGTTTAAACCGCATTGTTATGCGGTTTATTTTTTTAATGACCGAAATTTACACGAATTATTTCAGAAAAATTTTATCGAGTACACTTACAGCACGTTCTTCTTCTCTCGGATATCCGAAGATGTAAAGGCACTTGAAAAGATCGAAAAACTGTGGAGAGATGCCTTGACAGCGGCGGTTGATAATCATGCTAAGATGACCAGCGTAAAAGAAAACACCGATACGGAGAGTAGCGGTGGGGTGAAATATTCAAAAGCAGAAAAAAACGCTTTGACAAAAGAAGAATACAAGCGTGCAACAGCTGCATTTATGAACGGCGATACAAGTGCAATAATTGAAGATTGTGCTATTCGTGTAACGAATAAAAACGATGTGTACAAAATTAAGATTGTATGTTATAATTTATCTGACGATGGATTTGACTTTCAAATAACAGAAGTTTATCAGATAGAAAATTACGATTATAATATTCATAGCGAAAACGAAGATCCAGCGGTTATAATTGCGAAAGGAGTAAGAGATGGATACACGCAAAGAGAAATCGAGGCTTTATTACAAAACAATAAATTTGATGATGGACAGATATTCAAAAGATTCAGTCCTCAAAGCGGCAGATATTATAGGCTCAAAAAATCTACTGGACGAGGTGAACGTGTTAGTGGAGGAAAATCTTCTGGAAGTGGACTTTCTGAAGAAACTGAACAATCTGAAAAAGAAAGCAAATTTAAATTTTCCCTTTCTGAACTTGTCGAGGAAAAGAACGACCTTATAGCTGTACATAATATCTATGCGAACAAGATAAGTAAATCGTTAAAGCTTGGTGGTTTCCCAATGCCCTCAATAGCAGTCACAAAAGCTGATATGGGACACGAAAATTACGGCGAAAAATCGCTTGTATTCGATAAATCCACCATTGACCCGAAAACCGATAAAAGGAATAAAATCTACGGTGGGGATGCAAGCCTTATTGATAACCCAACAATCATAAATGAAAATCAAATTGAAGCAGTTGACAAGAGGAATTTATTATGCTATAATATTAAAGCTGTATTCGGATAATATCAGTATCGAGGTGTAGCGCAGGTGGTAGCGCGCCTGCTTTGGGCAAAAAACGTGAGCGCTGCCGGTGGCAGAAAAAGCGAGCGTTTTTAGGCGCAGCGGTCGGAATGTCGAGGCTCACTATTGAGCCGAAGAGATTACGGGAACCGCAAGAGGGCGGACAAAGCAGGGAAGAAAACAGAGATACAAGAAAAAAGTTGATATAAAAATATCGAGGTGTAGCGCAGGTGGTAGCGCGCCTGCTTTGGGCAAAAAACGTGAGCGCTGCCGGTGGCAGAAAAAGCGAGCGTTTTTAGGCGCAGCGGTCGGAATGTCGAGGCTCACTATTGAGCCGAAGAGATTACGGGAACCGCAAGAGGGCGGACAAAGCAGGGAAGAAAACAGAGATACAAGAAAAAAGTTGATATAAAAATATCGAGGTGTAGCGCAGGTGGTAGCGCGCCTGCTTTGGGAGCAGGATGCCGCAGGTTCGAGTCCTGTCACCTCGACCATAATAGGACACCAATTTTGATACAATGCGTATCTTGATTGGTGTCCGTTTTCTTTATCCGAAAGTATTTATTTAATGGGATTTATCAACACAATTTAACGAAAGAAGGCTCTGCAACGATCTCAAAACGGTCGCTGCAGAGCCAGTTCGATTTTCTCAGGCTAAACCTTTTAACGATTGGTATGTAGATATGTCCACTTTTTTAGGTGGTATGTCCATATTCACATTCACTGTTTCGAAGCCCGTCCATAAGCCTTTGATATATGCTGTCGGCGTACAGATTGTTTTCATACTGAAGTTCACCGAGTGGGCTTAAATTTATGTCCCGTCTGCAAGCTACAGCTTTACCCATTTGTGATTAAGAACACAGTGTATTATGCAACGATCAAATCCAGCATCTGACCGCAGCCCATCTGCTGCTTTTGAAATGAATTGCTCATAACTTGCCATCGGCAAAAAGGCACTCTTAATTCGACAGTAGTCATCCTCCGTAACATCCAAGGTTTGATTTAGAACATCAAGTCCTGAAGCAAGCACGGCTTCTTTGAATAACTCATACATAGCAAACTCTCCACTTCACCGAAAATATCGTCCTCTAAGCAAGTATACCCACAGAGTACAGTTTTGTTTTCCATGTTACGTTGCGGTCTGTTAGATAATACTTTGACGTATTGCAGATATTTTCCTTTGCTGGACGATGTGTTTTGTGTGCTTGCCATTAGGATTGCGTATGTTACTCTATATTTTTCGGGATTATTCGCATTTACACAGTTATTTTTTCAGAACTAAACATATCGGGGCGAACATTATTCTATCCCATTCTCAGCTTTCTTAATTCTAACCGCAAGATACTCTCTTGTGGGCAAATCAATTCTGAAACGTCCCTTAAAACTTCCGACATTCTCAACCGTCATGTTCCATGTGTCTATAATGTCGACGGTGTATATATTATTATCGTCAATATGATAATATCTGAATCCCGGACGCGAAATCCCGTGATAAAACAGGTGATAACCGGTTTCATCAGCTAGATTTTCATCTTCCGGAACCACACATAGCTCGTCCCATTCCATGTTTTTGGGTCGCAATCCGCCGTCCGGAGCTTCCTCAAGTATTTTTCGCATAAAAGCTATTCTTTCCGGGCTGTCACCTTTAAGCTCTCCGCCATGAGACCACCATACCGCTTTATCGTCTATGTAGGTTTCGCCATGACCACCGTAGCCGCCGCGGCAAAGTGCTTCCCAGAACCTCCGAACAAGCTCTTGCGGCGAAATATTGCCCCACGCATACTGAATATTTCCTTCGTATAGCATTTCGTCAATTACTATCGGTTTGCCATAGCTTTTTCTCCACTCGGTTGTTCCCTCCGGAGAACGCTGAATGCTGCAGTGCGTTATCCATGACTTTGTATGATCGTAAAACTGATTACCGTTATGTATTGATCGCAGGTGATCATACGGGTCGCTTTCTACGATTATCTGCGCATATTGTTCCCAGTCCTCAATGCTCTTGTTTTTTATCAGGTCATATTCATTAGCAAATGACCACCATACATTTCTGAAAGCCGAAAACCTTGCCGCTGTGTATTTCAGATAAAGTTCGTTTTGCTCCGGTGTCATTGTTGAGAAGCCCCAGCGGTCATACGGGTGAAAGAGGATAATATCTGCCTCAATACCCAGCTTTTGAAGCTCGGTGATACAGTATTCAATATGCTGAAAATGCTTGGGGTTAAATCTCTCGAAATCCCAGTTGTTGCCCTTGGAGTCCGGAGTGTAGCCCCACACATTGTCCTCTGTGATAGCACTTCCGTCAACCGGAGTACCCTCGTATGGATAGGAGCGCGGCTCACGTGAATTGTAGCAGTAGCTTTTAGGAAATACGCAGAAACGTATCTTGTTGAACGGGGAATTTCTCAGAGTTTCAAGAGTTTGTGCGATAAGGTCATCGCTTTGCAGATTCCATACATAACAGGTCGTGCCGACAGGATAATAAGGTGTTCCGTCGGAATACTGAAAATGATATTTGTTATGTACCTTTACGCAGCCGTGATTATTTTCCGACGGCGGCGTGACAGAAAAAGTTCCTTCGTATTTACTGTCAGAAAAATTCCCGCAGACCGTAAAATGGTATTCTTCCTCAAACGATGGCATGAATCTAACTTTGTATATTCCGTTACCATCGTAAAAACCATTTACGGTTTTGCGCTCGGAATCGCTTTCAAATAGCGCAGTGATACTGCGTTCCAGGAAAGGGTTGCCAGCGGTGGTTCCCTCGGAGCAAAACTCGAAAACGCCCCATTTTTCAACTGATTTTGTATAATTCATAATGGTTCCTCCAATGCCTTTACACATAAACCGACGGATCACTGTGCTGGTGAAATCCGTCGGTTTTGATTTTGAATATCACAGTTAATCTGATTTATGGCGCTGAATAAGTAAATGTTATTTCCAGCGTCGAAAGTATCTCATTGTCTTTGACTGGAAGAACAGTCGCGGACAGACCGGAATTGTCGCCATCGGCACATCTGCAGTCATCGGGGATAGATGTTACCCACTGGTTATAGAGGTTTACTCTCGTGCAGTTACCGTCGTCGGAACAGGTATATTCCTTGCCGGATAGCTCACGGACTTCGCCGTTTACCTTAACCTCATCAATAGAGATAGTATAATCCGGGAAGAACTTCTCACCGTTGTAAATCCCGAGAGCCGAGAAAAGCACTCCCTTTGGAATACCGCAATTCGAGAAATCCAGACTGACGGTGTAGGTTCCCTCACCGGTTATCTCAGCATTGTTTGCAACGATACCCAAGGTCCTTTCCGTCGGGTCGTACTTGTTGCCGACACAGTACTGAACTGAAGAATCAAGACTCTGGTACATTATCCATGCCACTGCGGTATCATCAGAAGCCGGAATGGATACGCCCGCCATAAATTCGTCTTCAGCCGCCTTTGTTGACTTGTCCATTCTCTCCCTTGCGGCAGACTGAATCTCGGAATAATCCTTGCCTTCTTCGGTCGAAGCGCGTCTGTCGCTGTACAGCTTTGCTATGTTTTCATCGGTAGTTTTTCTGAGGACCCTTTTGTAAAAATCGCTGCAGTCCCAGAGGACGGGGCAGTAATTATACAGGTCGCAGTTATCCAGAAGATTGGCGTAAAACTTATCCCTATCGGGTTTATCCGCCGCACCCATAACGGCATATTCGCCTATAACCACACCGTATCCCAGGTCTGTGAATTTAGTCAGCATCTGAAAAAGGGAATTCTGCTCCTCATAATCGCTGGGAGTTCCCCACCGTTTTGCATTGCCGTCACTGCAATAGTCCCACGGCGTGTAATAATGTACTGAAAGCAGAAGCTTGTCCTTTGCAGTGTCCTCCGGCATTTGGTATCTGTCATCGCATGTTTTCCTGAAGTCGGTGTTGTACCCTGCGATAAGCAGGAATCTGTCTGCATTTTTGCCGCCGGTCGAACGTACCAGCTTAACAAATTCGCTGTTAATTCTGTTCGTTGTTTCGTAGCATTCGTCCTCGCTGAGAACTCCTTCTGTTCCGGTGACGTCGCTATCGTTGAGTCTGTGACAAAGTTCCTCATTTGCAGATTCAAATATCAGCTTGTAGGAATAATCGGAAAAATGCTCGGATATCTGCGTCCACATGGACTTATAAAGTGCCATTCCTTTTTCACGAACTGCCTCGTCGGCGGAGCCGAACATTCCCCACCAGCTTCCGTCCCAGTGTTCATTCAGTATAACATACATATCAGCGTCAAGAGCATAATTGACTACCTCATCGACACGGTTCATGAGCCGCTCGTCAATGGTGTAATCTCCGCTCTCGTAATTTATGCCATTGGTCCATGCCACAGGAATGCGGAGAGTATCGAAGCCCATAGCTTTCATATCGTCTATCATATCCCTTGTGGTGACGGGCTGTCCCCATAGCGTTTCAAAGGAAGTGGGGTCTACCCCTAACTCCACATAGCTTTTGTGATTGTATGCCTCCAGCGTGTTGCCGAGGTTTATTCCGTTGCCCATGAGCCGGATAACCTCCGTTGCGGTAAGGTCGTTTCCGGACACATTGTTATCCGTAATACTATTTGTGGTACATCCGTTTAATAACATTGAAATAACCAATCCTATGCTTCCTATGATTTTAACAGCAGAAACACGTTTCATTGAAGATCCTCCCAAATTATGATTTTCTCACCTTAATCAAGGATAAGCCCACTTATTTCAAGATTGTAGGTTATTGATGTAAAGGGAATTTCCTCACCGTTTTTTATGAGCGCAAAACGGTAGCCTATCCAGTCGACAGTGGTTTTTGCGGCAACTATTCCGCATTCCTTGGTGCCGTAAACCACGGAACCTATCTCAGCGCCCATCCAGCCGTTAGCAAGTCCATTTGCGGAGCTGCTTGTCGGGTCAAGCTCTGCGTTTACAGGGACTTCAACGATCCCGTTTTCCGTTTCAAGACCTACGGACTTGACAAGTACCTTGTATTTCGCATCCGGGTCAACGTTGATGAAACCGAAGTTAAGCAACTCGCTCTCTTTTTCAAATGAGGTGGACTTCACGGAATACTCACCGTCACCGGTCATTTCGAGATATGCCGACGGACTTGGACCGGGATTTGCAGCCTGACCGGTAAGTATAAGAGTTTCGTACTTTATCTCGGTATCTGAGATGTTCTCCTCGGGACGGAGTTCCTCGTTGCCCTTTGTGAACTGCCACGATCTCAGTTCAATATCCGCACCGGAAAATACCAGATAGATATTGTGATTTCTGCCGTCAAACTTACTGAATTCAGTAGAACGAACCTTAGCATAATCAGCGTTGTCAAATTCAATGTAAGATACTGCCTTGCCGGAAATGCTGTCAAGGCGAACCTCGATTCTGCCCTTGCCTTTAACATCAGCGGTGAAAGCGGAAGCACCATAACCGAAATCCGCACCTCTTACATAGATCCATGAGCCGTTTGCCTTGCTCTTTGCGGCAGGGTCGTTACCATCTGTGTACCCTATATCGGCAGACGTAAACATAACTGCGCCGCTGTTTTCAGCGTAGGGGTCAAGAAGCTTTATCTGAGATACGCCCTGACGCGTTGCGGCTGTTATCGGGATCTCTCCGTCAGCCGCATTCATCGGGAGATAATCAACCATAATGCTGCGGTAACCTGCTGTGCCGCCTGTCAGTTCTTCAAGAAGGAGCGTGTGGTGGACAATGTAGTTCGTTCCCTGAAACTCGCAGAAATGCGTGTGATTGTTGCCCCAGCGCATTCCGGATTCGCCGTTGGCATTCTGACCGGAATTGTAGAAATATGCACCCTTGTATTCCCAGCTGTCTGCGTCAAGGGGAGTTTTTGTGGTCATGTATGCCATACTGCATGTAGGCGGCTCAGGAATGTCCTTGCGATCCCACTTGTTGCGGTTCTGCCAGTCGTTGCAGTAGGTGTAATAATAGGTGCCATCGATGTAATTCAGCTCGCTTGCCTCCAAGAAATACGGGGCGTCAATAGAAACGAACTCGCTGTCAAACGAAAGCATATCCGCACCCAGACGTGCTACCTTAGGCACATTGGTATGTACAACACCGCCGTCTGCAGCATTTCCGCCGCCAAAAGTAAGCCAGCCTGTGCCGTTTTCATCAATGCATACGCCCGGATCGAACGGCGCAGGGCAATTCTCAAGCCCCGGCATATTCTGATAAACCAGCGGTTCGCCGAGAGGGTCAGTCCACGGACCTACCGGGTCGGTGGAGGTAATAACTCCCACACCGCCGCCGGCGTTGGAGAAGTACAGATAGAAGTGCGTAAGACCGTCTTCCTCAACGCGGGAAGCAATTGACGGTGCCCATGAATTTGTTATCCACGGCGCTATTTTGTCGACCTCTATCCTGCCATGGTATATCCAGTTTACCATATCATCGGTGGAAAATACCACAAGCGATTTGATATGGGCGTAGTCGTTCTTTGTTCCCTCTTCCGACTGCTGTTGGTCGTTCGTGCCGTAAACGTAAAGCCTTCCGTCATATTCCACTGCGGTGGGATCGGCGCAGAATATACTCGGCGAAATGGGATTGGCGTTACGCTCGTTTTTGTAGACATTTCCGCTTACCTCGTCGATTATTATTCCGTTGTTAAGGCTGTCGATTATTGTTTCGTTGTCAGGTTTGTTGCTTGTTTCCGCTTTGCTCACACTGTCTACGCTGTCGGAAGAGCTTTCTGTCTGCACAGGTGAATCATTCGAGCCGTTCTGCTCGGAACAGCCGGAAACAAGCAACATAGCAGCTGTACAAATCAAAGCCGTTATCTTCTTGTTCATAGTTACTCCTTTCATTCAGCCTGCCATCTTTCAAGGCAGATGTCCTTGCCTGAAAATGCAAAATATACATTGTGAATTCCTGTTATTTTTGTGGGAAGAACCACAGAAATTTTATCAAATCCATCATTTGCGAGTTTGATCACTCCCAATGGTTCGGCATTCCTGTCATCAAGACGAATCTCGATAACGCCCGTGCCCTTTGCGGTAACGAGCAGCTTTTCTGTGCCATTGCCGAAATCCACGCCCTTTATGTAAGTCCATGCACCCTCTGCCAGCGACTTCACAGCCATTTTGCCGGTGGATATCTGTTCGTACCACATATCTGCGCAGGTGAACATCTCCGCACCGCTGTGAGCTTTATACGGGTCGAGCGGCTGAGTCTGCGCGACGCCTTCGCGTGTTGCCTTTGTGACGGGGAATTCCGTATCCGTGTAAGGCAGCAGATCCACGCACATACAGCGGAATCCTCCCTTTGTTTTCGTACGCTCCTGAATGTGAAGTGTGTGGTGAAGAATGTACTTTGTTCCCTTATATTCGATAAGGTGGGTGTGATTGTTGCACCAGTCCATTCCGGAATCACCGGCGTTTAGGAAAAATCCGCCCTTGAACTGCCAGCTTTCCGGGTCAAGGGGAGTTTTGCTCGTCATACAGCCCATGCTGCATGTTCCCGGCGCCGGAATGTCCGTTCTGTTCCAGTTTTCTCTTGACTGCCAGTCCGTGCTGTATGTGTAGATAAAAGTTCCGTTTTCGTAGTTCAGCTCGCTTGCCTCGAAGAAATACGGAGCGTCTATCGGAACAAAATCGCTGTCAAACGAAAGCATATCCTTTCCCAGCCGCACTATCTTAGGTATGTTTGTGTGCAGCGTATTACCGTCAGGTGGGGTCCCTCCGCCGAACGCAAGCCAGCCTGTGCCGTTTTCGTCGATGCATACTCCCGGGTCAAAGGGCGCAGGACAGTTTTCAAGCCCCGGCATATTCTGATAGATTAGCGGCTTTCCGAGAGGGTCGCTCCACGGTCCGAGAGGGTGTTCCGCCGTAAGCACTCCTACACCGCAGCCGCTGTTCGAAAAGTAAAGGTAAAAATGAGTTTTTCCGTCCGCCTCAACTCTGGAAGTTACGGACGGCGCCCATGAATTCACTATCCAAGGCGCAATTTTTGCGACGTCTATGAAGCCATGGTATTCCCAGTTCACCATATCGTCAGTTGACAGCATAACGATGGATTTTATGTGAGCATAGCCGTTCTTTCCGTCATCGCCGACTGCCTCGTATTCCTGATGGTCGTTAGTGCCGTAAATATAAAGTCTGCCGTTGTACTCAACGCCTGTCGGGTCGGCGCAGAATACATTCGGCGAAATTGGATTAGCCGTATTTTCCAGCTTGTAGCAATTTTCGCTTATTTTCATTAGCATCACCTCATTGTTTTTTTGGCAACACCGCGCAAAAACCATTTATTGGATTTTGTACGTGCATTGCTGACATTTTTTTCGTCATATTGCACAATACACGCACAATCTTTGCCCAGTATTGCTTTTATTTTATTATACACATTGTAATGCAGAAATTCAACAGCATATATTCGTTTAATCCACTTTTTAGTCATAATATGCACTTTTGCTCTTGACTTTAGTGCGGAATTAAGCTATACTGTAAACGGGGTGATATTATGCGCAGAAGAATAGCGGTTATTACCGCAAGAGCCGACGCGTCCGAACAGCGCGATATACTATATGGAATATTCGAAGCCGCATTCCGGGAAGACACCGATGTTGTAGTCTACTCAAACATATACAACCACTGGCAGGACGATAATCTGCTGAATTATGAGAACATAATTTACTCCCTGATTGAGCCGGATTTATTTGACGGCGTTATTGTCACAGCCGAGGCATTCCGGGATATAAAAATAATCAACGATACAATCGATAAAATAAGAGCTGCAAAAATCCCCGCCATTGTTATTGACGGGGAGTTGGATGGATTTAAGAGCGTTTATTCCGACGATGAAACCGACCTGGAGAAAATGACGGAACATCTGATAACGGTTCACGGTTTCACGGACATCGACATACTGACGGGAAGCAGGGACAACGCCGCTTCGCAAAAGCGTCTGAACGGCTGCAAGCGCGCATTCGGAAAGCACGGAATAAGCTTTGATAATATCAGAGTGTATTACGGAAACTTCTGGAACGATTCAGGTGAGGAACTTGCCCGGCGGTATCTCAGCGGTGAAATTCCGCGACCTCAGGCGGTGATATGCACTAACGATTTCATGGCGTTCGGGCTGTGTGATGTTCTTTCGGAGGCAGGAGTGGATATTCCCGGCGAGCTGACAGTAACGGGCTACGACCTGACCGGCGGCGACCATACCGCAGGAAGAATATATCACTATCCGCTGCTGACGACTTACCGCAGAAATCGCCGTAAAATGGGACGGGACGCTGTGGATGCTATTCTCGGCGGCAGTCCTATTCAAGACAATTCCGACAGGTTCGTAAGCGGAAACACCTGCTCCTGCGGTGTCTGCCGTTCGCATCTTTTAAATGAGCTTATTGCGGAAAAGATAGACCAGTATCACACCATTATGAGCACCGTGGCAGAGTTTTCCGGCAGGCTCACCACATCGCGTACTCTTGAGGAATACACCGGAGCGGTAAGCGAGTTTTTCTACCTGCTGCACGGCGCTGATAGGCTGTTTCTGTGCCTTGACAGCGCATGGAACAGTGAACGTTTCAACGGTGGTGAGTTCCTGTGCTGTGCGATAGGTAACGATTATTCAGAACCTCCGATAAAGTTCAGCAGTGGCGAAACTCCCGTGCCGTTCATTACGGAGCACGATTCCCCTGCGATTTTCTATGTGAATCCCGTGTGCTTTCAGACAAGGCTTTACGGGTATACGGTGCTGGAATACAACCGCCCGGCGAGCTATGATTTCAGCTTCCGCGACTGGAACAAGACTGTTGCGGATACGCTGGAATTTCTGCGAATGAAGAATGATATCCACTATCTCACGCAATGCCAGCGGCAATCCGCACTGTATGATTCGCTGACGGGGTTCTACAATCTTCGTGAATTTGAAAGCATTGTGGAGGAAGCCGGGCACAACTTCTGCATTCAGGCAGTAAGGCTTAGTTTCCCGGACGGCGGAGAATACCTGTTTGGCGAAAACTACCGCAGCGATATAATCGCAGAAACAGCGTCAGCAATAAAACGTGTATGCACTCAGCATGAAATATGCTGCCGGACCGATGACAACACATTTCTTATCCTGTTCAAAAGGGAAAACGGAATGTTTCCTGAGAAACTGAAAATATCGCTCCACAACGAGGTTTATTCACGGCACGATGAACGGCAGGTTATTATCACATACCACAGTTCCGATAACACGCTGGTCGAAGAACTGCGCTCAGCCGTATCGCTGAATGCAGAGCAAGATGTCAGTCTGATAAGCGAACGAAGAAAACTTCCGCATTATAACGAGCTTGCCGACATAAGGGACAGGATAATTTCAATGCCTAATAAGATGCCTAAGCTTTCGGAAGTCAGCAGAAAAATGTGCGTCAGCGAGGGGCATTTCCGTTTGATTTACCGGCAGTGCTTTGATGTAAGTTACAACCGCGACTGCATAAATTCAAGGGTAATGAAAGCCTGCTACTTACTGTATTCTACCGCCATGAGCATTTATGCGACAGCAGTAAGCTGCGGTTACGATGATGAAAAATTCTTCTCACGGCAGTTCAGGCAGGTGACCGGATTTTCTCCGGCAGAATACAGAAAAAAGATACTGCAGTGACGGCAAGAATATTGTGATGATCAATAAACGACAGACCGAGGCGCTGTAAAAAAATAAGACAGCCATCTCAAAAAACGAGCTGCAGGAAAAGCTTTTTTCACAGGTGGTAGAGCAACTCACAGCAAAAGGACTGATCCTAAAAAAGGAAACAATAGTAGATTCAACGATAATAGCAGCGCCGACTTCCACAAAAAACAAGGAACGCAAACGCAACTCTGACGCACATCAGACGCACAAGGGGAACACATGGTATTTCGGCTTTTAGCGCACGGGCTAAACGTTCCTTTTGTTCCTCATTTAAAAACCGAATATCAACGGCTTCCGGCATAACGATACCGTTATGTCACATTTATCCGCTTCTCTGAACTTTAGCTTTGCGTATTTACAAATTCAGACATAATAAAAGGGCTGCTGCGGCAACCCTCAGAATGTTGAAAAAGTCAATCAGAAACACTTGTTTTTCATTACTGCACGAATTGATTAATTTGTACCTTTCGCAATTTCTCCATCCGAAAGCTCGATGACACGCTTACAGCGAGCGGCAATGTCTTTGTCGTGGGTTACGATTATGACGGTTTTTCCCGACATATTGAGGCGTTCGAAAATCTGCATTATTTCATCTGCGGTCATGCTGTCAAGTGCGCCTGTCGGTTCATCGGCAAGGATTATCTGTGGTTCGTTTACCACCGCTCTTGCTATGGCTACTCTTTGCTTCTGACCGCCGGACAGTTTGTAGGCAGGCGTGTTTGTTTTATCGGACAGTCCGACGCTTTTTAATACATCGTTTATCGCCTTTTCCTTATTGACGGGCTTATCTGTGTATATAAGAGGGATATTTATATTCTGCTTTACCGTGTACTTTTCAACAAGGGCAAAATCCTGCATTACAAAGCCTATATGACTGTTTCTGAGCTTTGCTTTTTCACGCTCCGGTATGGAAGAAACTTTTTTGCCGTCAATATAATAATCGCCGTCCGTTTGCTTGTCGAGAAGTCCGAGAATATTAAGAAGCGTTGATTTTCCGCTTCCGCTTTTTCCGATTATTGCGACAAGCTCGCCCTTGTTTACTTCAAAGCTGATATTTTTCAATGCTTGAACCTGTGCGTCGCCGTCACGAAAAGTCTTTGATATGTTGTCGAGCCTGATCATTTACTTTTCCTCCTTTATCTGCATAATAAGCGGTTTTCTCTTAATGCTCACCATAACGGGCACAACGGCTATCACTGCCGTTGCAATGCCTGTCAGCATAAAAACAAGTGTTGTACGGAGTGACATAAATATAAGAGATGAAACAACAACACCGACAAGGTTTATAATCAGCACTTCGGCGCTTATCCTGAGCAGGATATCCGACTGTGAAGCGCCGCAAATCATGTGTATGAGCAGTTCACGGATATTTTTTCTGACATAGAGCAGGGTGGACTGTATCATTGAAAATACCGCAAGAATAATGATTATTGACGATATGACGATGAGTGAAATATTGGCTTTTGTAGAAACAAGGTCGATAAGCTTTCTTGTTTCATCGGCAGATATGAAGTTATATGTATTCATGCCGTTTTCTGCGGCGTAATCATTTATTGCGGCAAGGTCGGATTTATCATCGGCATAGATAAGTGAGGTGGGGTAATCAATGCCTTGTGCTTTCATGCTTTCAATGCTCATGACAGGTATAAATACATCGTCGTCGGCGGAAATGATAGAGCTTTTGTCGCCTTTCAAAAAGGTTGTTTTCATGCCGCTTTTCAGTATACCGACTACCTCATATTTATCAAGGTACAAGTCGCCGATGTTATAGTCGTTTTCAAAGTCACTGCCGAGAACTACGGGCGGATTATCTGACAGATATTTGCCGTATTCTGTATTTTGGAACAGCCGTCCTTTACTTACTTCAAAGCCGAATATATCAAAGTAATGCTCTGTAATTACCGTCAGAGAATAGTCTGTGCCGTCTTTTTCTTCACAGAATTCGGAACGCCCCTCGGTTTTATAGTTTTCGGCTATGTAATAGCTGAGGTTTCTTTCCTTTTCTATGTCGTCATAATCAACCACTATTCCGCCGTCGGTGTAAATATCGGTGCTTGACGGGCTGTAGCAGTTTTTGGGAAAATCAAAGCCGTCAAGGGCATTCACAGTTACAGTTTTATATGCGGTGATACTGCAAAGATTGCCTATAACAAAGAATGCTACTATCATCTGGAATGTAAGAAGCAGGCAGGAAAGCAGGTTCGATTTTATATCGAAAAGAATTATTTTTATAAGTTGCTTGTTCATAACACTCTCCTTAACGAAATGACCTGTTCGTGCGAATACTTGTCACTCAGACTGTAGGAAATTATACCGCCGATAAGAAGGATGAACGCTACGGATATAAGTCCTGCGGAAATTCTGATATTGCCGAGATAATAAGAAACGGCAGGAATAAGAGTAAGGAGCAGTGTGACAATAAAGCCGATAAGTATGCCGACTGCGGAGATCATAAGGAAATTTATGAATATCATTTTTTTAATGTCCGCATCATCTGCACCGCATATACGGCGAGCCATTATTTCGGAGCACTTGGAGTTTATCCATGACCATGTGAACACGCCCGAATTCATAAGAATAAGCAGACCGATAAGCAATATCGCAATGATGATAACTATATTGCCTGATGTAAAGAGATTGCCTTTTCCCGCTATCTTGGATATATCATCGGTTCTGATATTGGTATCGGGATTTTTCCCGGTTATATCTGATTTTATGCTTTCGGTGACTGAGGGCGTTTTATCTTTGTTGTCAATTATAAGTGTCAGTTACGAAAACCGCACCGTGCTGCCGCTGAGCTTATCAGACTGCAATATGAAATCGCTGTCTTTACCTCCGTATATGTTGATACTGCTGACGGTGTAATTCTGTCCGATGAAGTTTATCGTTTTTCTTCCGTTTATCGTCATACAGTACGGCTCAAGTTCGGGCTTTATCACGGCGGTCGGTGCGCTGTTTTCAGAAGATGTTTTTTCGTAGTCAAACAGGGCGTAGCCGGAATTGTATTTGGTTACGAGTTTTATTGCACCGACAGCTTTATACTTTGACAGTATATCGCCTAAATCGCTGTAGGTAAGGGCGCTTTCAGAGTTGTTGTCCTGATTAACTGTTATTATTTCCGCATTATCCGAAAGCCTGCCTGCGACGCCTGAGCTTACTGAATTTAAAAACATGGAAATGAGAAAAGCGCAAAGAAAATACGTTACGGCAAAGAATGTTATCATCATGCCGCTTTTGTTAAATAATTGTCTGATATTATCACCTCATAATTCAAATCTTGTATGCTGTTATTAACTTATAGTGCGGAAGAGTGTCTAGCAAATTTTGATATTTTTATTATATATGATTTATTTAGATTTTTCAATAGAATTTTTGAAATATATTACATTTTGTCGGTTTGCAATAGAGATGTAAAAGAGCGGCAGAAAAGCCAAACCTGTGTGTTACAGTTAAGTTAAGAAAAAGCAACAGGACACAAAGCAAACCCTTTATGAATGCGGTAATACAAAGCACCCGCCGCCGTCAAGCGATAACAGAATATCCGCAATCGCATCACGGTAAGGAATATAAAGTTTTTGATTATTCTTAAAAAAACAAAATCCGCAGGACTTGCTCATTTAAAGCTGAGCAGTCCTGCGGTTATGTTATTTCGTTCTTTTAAAACGGTCGGTTGCTTTAGCGTCACTGCCTGATTACAAGCACTCTCAGCCTTGTCCGTAATAGGCATTTGCACCGTGCTTGCGCAGATAATGCTTGTCAAGAAGCTCCTGCTGCATTCTTCCTGCAGTGGGTGCGATAGTGAGTGCGTGGTAATTCATAAATGCGACTTCCTCAAGCACTACGGAATTATGCACCGCCTCGTGTGCGTCTTTGCCCCAGGTGAACGGACCGTGGCTTTTGACAAGCACCGCAGGGATAGTCATAGGATCGATGTTGTTGAATGTTTCAATTATGACCTTTCCTGTTTCCTTTTCGTACTCGCCGTGAATCTCCTCGGGAGTCATGGCGCGGGTGCAGGGTATCTCGCCATAAAAGTAGTCGCCCTGTGTTGTGCCCATCGGCTGAATGCCTACACCTGCCTGAGCGAACGAAGTAGCCCAGCGGCTATGGGTATGCACGACACCTCCGATAGCTGAGAAGGAACGATATAGCTCGAGATGAGTAGGCGTGTCGCTGGACGGCTTCCACTTGCCTTCGGCTGTTTTTCCTGTTGCAAGTTCGACCACCACCATATCCTCGGCAGTCATTTCTTCATACGGTACACCGGAGGGCTTTATCACCATCATTCCGCTCTCACGGTCAATTGCGGAAACATTTCCCCAGGTGAACGTTACAAGGTTGTATTTCGGGAGCAGAAGATTGGCTTCAAGCACCTCCTGCTTTAATTTCTCTAACATATTGCGTCCTTTCTTACTTTGCCGCTGCGTATTGTGCCGCAAGTCCACGTTTGTAGTTTTCCATAAATTCTGCAAATCCCTTAGCACCGTTCTTTTCGGGCTGAAGCGTGGTGGATTCCATACCGACGAATACCTCGCTGTCAAGGAATTCCGACAGTGATTTTTCGCCGCCGCATACAGTATATGCCGCAAGCAGAGCCATTCCCCATGCGCCGCCCTCTCCGGCGGTCTTCATAACGGAAACGGCACAGCCAAGCCCGTCGGCAAGGAACTGCTGTGCAACTCCTTTTGTCTTGAACAGACCGCCGTGTCCTGTTATTTTTTCAACGGAAACCTGCTCCTTTTCAAAAAGTATATCCATTCCGAGCTTCAGTGCCGCCATAGTAGAGTATATTTCCGCACGGAACAGATTTGCAAGATTGAATTTTCCGTCGGGAGTGCGGAAATACATCGGTCTGCCGTTTTCCGCTCCTGCAACAGGCTCGCCTGAAAGGAAATTATACACAACGGTGTTGCCGCAGTCGGGGTCGCCCGTCAGTGCGTGATAATACAGCATATCATAAAGTGCGGGCTTTGCGATAGGGTGACCGCTGAGCTGTGCAAATTCACCGAATATCTTCACCCATGCGTCAAGCTCGGAGGAGCAGTTGTTGCAATGCACCATAGCAACGGGAGCGCCGCAGGGAGTAGTCACTACGTCAATTTCCGGGTAGTAGCCCTTAAGCGGCTTGTCGAGAACAAGCATAGCGAATATCGAGGTGCCTGCCGATACGTTTCCGGTTCGGGGAAGCACGCTATCGGTCGCTGTCATTCCCGTACCTGCGTCACCTTCGGGAGGGCATAAGGGAACTCCCGGCTGCAGTGTACCTGTCGGGTCGAGCAGCTTAGCACCGTCAGCGGTCAGAAACGCCTCCATTGCGCCTGCGTTAAGCACTGAAGGGAGAACTTCCGTCAGCTTTACTGAGAAACCTTTTGCCGAAAGCACCTCATCAACCTTTTTGATGTAGTCTGCGTTGTAATCGGTGCTGTCCACAGGGAAGATGCCGGACGCTTCGCCGATGCCGACCTGTCGCTTTCCGGTAAGGCGGTAGTGGATATAGCCTGCAAGCGTATTGATATGAGCAATATGTCTGACGTGTTCCTCGCCGTTCAGTATTGCCTGATAGAGATGAGCTATGCTCCAACGCTGTGGAATGTTGAAGCTAAGAAGCTCTGACAGCTCGGATGCCGCCTGCTCTGTGATAGTGTTACGCCATGTGCGGAACGGAACGAGTAAGTTATCGTCCTTGTCAAATGCCATATAACCGTGCATCATTCCGGAAATACCAATTGCGCCGTAGGTAGTCGGAGTTACTCCGAACTTCTGCCGTATATCCTCTGTGAGTGCCGCATAACAGTGCTGTAAACCTGTTGTGATGTCATCAAGGGAATAAGTCCACACGCCGTTTTCATAGCGGTTCTGCCACTCGTGACTGCCCGAAGCAATCGGGGCAAATGTGTCGTCTATAAGCACTGCCTTTATTCTGGTGGAACCGAATTCGATTCCGAGATATGTCTTTGCGTTTTGTATCTTCTCTTGTATTGTCATATTATCACCTCTTGAGAGCTGCAGTAGCATCAAGCGATTCAAGCTGCTGCTCAAAACTGTTTATGTCGGTCTTGTCATCAATCATAACAAGCTCCGTGTTCGTCATCTTTGCAAACAGACATATATCTTCTGCTGTAAATTTAAAAGACAAGTTATAGATAAATCTGTTACAAATTTAAGTTTTGTCTGTATTGCTTTTTTATTGTAACACAAAAGATAAGTAAATGCAATGTATAAATTGAACATTTTTGCCGGAACGATTTGTGCATTTGTCACAAAACAGATGTTTATGACTTACAAATATCGTGCTGAGTAAAAACTGCTTGACAAACAACGGACAAAGTTGTATTATATATGTGAACAAATTTGTATTCTTTTGTACGAACTTGTGCTTTGCATAGAGGTGATAATTATGACTAAATATGAAGCTGTTGCACAGGCAATTAAAAACGATATTGAAAACGGTTTGTATAAAGAGGGAAAGCCGATTCCTACCGAGGAGCTGCTGACAGCTCAGTATGATGTGAGCCGCCAGACGATACGCAAGGCGTTGTCGCTTCTTGTAGAGGACAATCTTATAATAAAGCGTCAGGGGAGCGGCACGGTGGTACGGCCGAAGCGGCTTAATCCGAGGACAGGAAAGATAGCGGTTGTTGCAACATACATCAGCGACTATATTTTCCCGAGTCAGCTGCGGGCAGTGAATGATGTATTATCCGAAAACAAGTATACCGCTGTTCTTTCTGCGACACGCAACTGTGTTTGCAACGAGCGTGCGATACTTGAAGAAATACTCAAGAATCCAGTTGACGGAATACTGATAGAGGGTACAAAATCGGCTATGCCGAATCCTAATTTCGATCTGTACGAAAAACTGATAGAAATGGATATACCTGTAGTATTTTTCAACGGATATTACCCGTCGCTCAGCGGCACATTTTCTGTATGCGCGGATAATCAGGCAGGCGGTGCGGAGCTTGTGCGGCATCTTATTGAACGTGGTCACACAAAAATCGCAGGCTTTTTCAAAAGCGATGACATTCAAGGTCATCAGCGGTATTCAGGCTTTATTTCGGAGCTGTTTCGCAACGGTCTGATAATCCCCGATGAGAATGTGTTCTGGTATATAACCGAAACAAAGGAGGAGCTTTTCAATAATCCACAGGAGGTATTAAATCGTCTTGGCGATAATACGGCGGTCGTATGCTATAACGATGAGGTGGCGTTCGGACTTATTAAGTGCCTGCTTTCAGCCAGCAGACGTGTTCCTGAGGACGTTGCAGTAGTCAGCTTTGACAACAGTAATCTTAGCCGGATCTCTCCGGTCACGATAACATCGCTTTCCTATGAGGACAGAAACATAGGCAGAATTGCGGCTCAGAAGCTCGTTGATATTCTGAACGGCAAGGAGGTTACGTCCGAGGTGTTGCCATGGACTTTTATTCAGAAAGAAAGCTCATAAATATGAAGGGATGTTTTATCAGAGTATCTTCAGACCGCAAAACCGGAGGCTTTATAGCTAAGACTTTAAAGCTGCATAGGGCAGTATAAGAATTTGATTTTTAAAACCGCATTGTTGTGCGGTTTGTTTTTTACTGACCGTTTTTTGACTGTTTCGTTTCAAAAATTTTGCTGAGTAAGCTTGAAGGCGGCGGTTAATAATCATGCTGAGATCTCGAACGCAAAAGAAAACACCGATACACAGAGTAACGGTGTGAAATATTCGTTAAAAGAGTATACTGAGCATCAAAAAGAAAACTGGAAGGACAGTAAGCAAATAATAGTCTACGAAAATGAAAATCAGTTGCGTAACTTTATTCAAAAGTCACTGGATGGTGAGTATTTATCTGTAAAGAAAAAAATGTATTTTGGTGCAATAAGTACCGATTTAGCTGAAAGAATTTTTAATGAGACAGGAGTGGATGCAGAAAACTATAATATTACTATCAGCTCGAACGAAATCAGAAAAATACTATTAAATTCGCACGGAGATGAAAAAAAGAAAACCTTAGAGGACAGCGAGCTATTACTGAAGATGATATATTAGCTATTCCGAAAATTATTGAAGAAGCAGATTTCATTGAGTTAGACAGGGAAAAATATGATGGGAAACCGATAATTCGATTTATCAAAACAATTAACGGAAAAGCAACCGTTGTATCTTATGTTTCTCAGAAGAAACACGATTTAGGTGTGCAAACGATGTATTCGAGTATAAAAAAAGATAGCCTTGTTACTGCGGCGAATGCCAAAGCCCTCACGGAAACGTCCGAAACGACAAGTAATACAGCTATCTTTAACACCACTATATCACAAAGTGATTCGGATGTCAATAGCAGTATACGCACAAAAGGGGAAAATAATACTAAATTTTCTCTCCCCGAAACCGACAGATATGTCAAAAATATTAATGATATTTACGGATACAAAATAAAACAAGGTATCAAAGTAAACGAAGATTTATTAGAATTATTGAGCATTTATGACAAAAATGCAAAGGTTGATACAAATGGTAATGTGACAGTATACCACAGAACAAACGCAGATGCCGCTGACTTTCTCGGTAAAGCCTGACAGCATATACCGTATATGGTTCGGATTTGCCGAATACAGCGGTGATGAAATAACGCCGCCCGAAATTACGCCAATCGTTCGTAAAGGCTTTACGGTTATTGAATGGGGAGGCGCTGTTCTGGATTGAGCCAATGCCGTGAATAAAATTGAGCCGTTGCACTTTATTTGTGCAACGGCTCGCTTTGCTGTCTGTATGCTTATTTGTCTTCTTTGCCGAAATGGGACGATAATGCGCTGAGAGGAAACGGCGGATTTGCAAGCGGTTTGCAGGCAAGCGATAACAGCAGATATTCGTTATCGTCTGCGGCAATCCTGTTTATTTTAAGCTCACCGCATTTCTTACAGCGGTGTATCAGCGCCCATTCACCGTCGGGACGGACATAAATGCTGATAGGCTCCATTATCCCTCCGCAATCGGCTGAGCGGTCGCCGGGTATGTTGTCAAGATGTATGCTTGATAAGCAGTGGGGGCAGTGATTACGGTTGTTTGTTCCGCAATCCCTGACCGTAATGAATTTTCCGCAGGCTTTGCAGTTAAAGCCCTCGTCCTGCGTTCCGTCATCGGTTACTACAGTGTGATATTCGGTTTCTTTGTGTATATTCTTTACGGGTTCGTCTGTGCGTCTGCGTCTGTTCATATTTCCGTCCTTTTCAGATTATTAAAAACGGCAGGTGTATTTCAACCTGCCGCAGTTAAATTAAATTATACGGGCATTACCTTGTTAGCTTTATCAGCGTGTTCAGCATCAATGCCAAGCTGTTTGTCCTTACGCTTTTCAAAGAACTTTTCAGCTACCTGACCGAACATAGCGTAGCTTAATACGTCCTCGTCCTGCTGTGACCACTTAGCGCATTCAGCCTTCAGCTTTTCAAGCTCAGGCTCGATAAGGTCTGCGGGACGGCAGTCGATAGGCTGTTCGTCACCGAGAATCTTCTTTCTGAACTCGGGATCGATGGGAGCGGGTGTCTTACCGTAGCTGCCCTTTACAAGACCCTTGAATTCCTTTGTTACAGTCTTGTAACGCTCACCGAGAATTACATTGAATACAGCCTGTGTACCAACAATCTGTGATGTAGGTGTAACAAGGGGAGGGAAGCCTGCGTCTGCTCTTACACGGGGAACTTCCTTAAGAACCTCCTCGAACTTGTCAGACTTGCCTGCCTGCTTAAGCTGAGAAAGGAGGTTTGAAAGCATACCGCCGGGAACCTGATATATAAGAGCATTAGCGTCAACTGCAAGGAGCTTGGGATCGAGCAGACCGCTGTCGATGTACTTCTTGCGGAGCGTCATAAAGTATTCTCTTATCTCTGTGAGGAGCTTTAAGTCAAGTCCTGTATCATACTCTGTACCCTGTAATGCGGCAACCATTGACTCTGTGGGAGCGTGCGATGTGCCGAGCGCTAAGGGTGACATTGCTGTGTCGATAACATCAACGCCCGATTCGATACCCTTTAACAGACACATTGAAGCAAGTCCTGATGTGTAGTGTGTGTGGAGCTGGATCGGGATATTTACAGCACTCTTGAGTGCCTTTACAAGTCTTTCTGTTTCATAAGGAGTAAGCAGAGCCGCCATATCCTTGATGCAGATAGAATCAGCGCCTGCTTCTTCAATTCTCTTTGCGTAGTCGATGTAATATTGTTCTGTAAATACTTCACCGAGTGTGTAAGAGATAGCTATCTGAGCGTGTGCGCCCTCCTTCTTTGCAGCCTTAACGGCTGTTTCGAGGTTTCTTATATCGTTGAGCGCATCGAAAATTCTGATTATATCAATACCGTTTGCTACAGACTTCTGAACGAAATATTCCAGTACATCGTCAGCATAGTGACGGTAACCGAGCATATTCTGTCCTCTGAAAAGCATCTGTAACTTTGTGTGAGGCATTTCACGTCTTAATATACGCAGTCTGTCCCAGGGGTCTTCATTCAAGAAACGTAAGCATGCGTCAAATGTAGCACCGCCCCAGCATTCAACAGAATGATAGCCTACCTTGTCCATTGTGGAAAGGATAGGGAGCATTTCCTCTGTAGTCATTCTGGTTGCGATAAGCGACTGATGAGCGTCACGCAGTACGGTTTCGGTAATTCCTACTTTTGCCATAACCTTTATTATTCCTTTCAATCAAGAGTTACGCATTGATTGTTGCAATCAGTGTGCCTGTTTCAACAGACTGACCCTTTGTAACATTGATGCTTGCAATTGTACCGTCACAGCTTGCTACAACATCGTTTTCCATCTTCATAGCTTCGAGAACTGCGATTACTGTACCGTTTGTAACCTTAGCGCCTACTGCGAGCTTAACGTCTACAATAGTACCGGGCATGGGAGCGTTTATCTTAACGCCGCCCTGTGCGCCTGCGGGAGCAGCGGGAGCTGCTGCCTTCTTGGGAGCGGGAGCTGCTGCGGGTGCGGCAACAGGTGCTGCACTGCCGTCTGTTTCTTCAACGGTTACATCATAAGCGGTACCGTTTACTGTGATATTGTATCTTTTCATAACAAAAATCCTTTCTTATGTCGATTAATATACGAAGTTAACGTGCTTTTTAGCAGGAGTAACAACTCTCTTTGAAGATGTTGCTTCAATTGCAGATGTCAGTGCGGACTTAGTATCCTCGGCTGTGATAACTCTGTCAACATAGCCGTTAGCCGCAGCTGTGAATGCGTCTGCTTCGTTGTCTGCATATTCCTGAGCCTGCTTTGCGTTGTCTTCCGAAACACCGTTTAAGAATACAACTGCCGCTTCGGGAGTTGTGGGAGCGATAACCGCACCTTCCCATGCGAATGTAAAGTCGCTTCCTGCCGCTGTGCTTGCGAGTGCAACATAAGCACTGCCGTAAGCCTTGCCTGTTACAACTGCAATCTTTGCTGTTGTAGCGGAAGCGTATGCCTGTGCGAGCTTTGCACTGTCACGGATGCTTCCTGCAAGCTCAGCCGCACTTGACTTTTCAAAGCCTTCGCTGTCAACGAATGTAACAACGGGGATTGAATAAGCGTCACAAAGAGTAATGAAACGTGCGATCTTTGCACTGTCTTCTGCTGTCAGCTTTGCACCGTTGTTTGTAGCAACAAAGCCTGCTGTTCTCCAGTTAAGGCTTCCTATTGCGGTAACCGCAGATGTACCGAACTGTTTGTAAAGCTCAATAACGCTTTCCTTGTCGGCTACCGAGTTGATAAGCTCGATGCCTTTGAGATCAGCCGATACAGCCGCATCGTTTTCCATATAATAATCGTTTCCTGCTGTTTCAAGATTGTTCGCAGGGAGAACGGATAATAACTGCTTAGCCTTAGCTATAGCTTCATCGCTGTCCTTTGCAAGAATAGCCGCTACACCTGACTTTGCGGCATTCTCGGCTGTACCTGCACCTGCCGTCTTATCATCGGCTGTAAAAGGTGCTGTCATGAACAGCTCTGATTTTTCTGTCATAATGACCACATCAGCCATACAAGCTATCATAGCGGCTGTGCCTGCGCAAAGACCGTCTACTACAGCTATCTGGGGAACAGCACCCGAAAGTGCCGCACTCATCTTGGCTATCTCGCCGTATGCACCGAGTGTCTTCATACCTTCCTTGATATCTCCGCCCTTTGAGTCAAAGATACCGATAACAGGAGCACCGTTTTTAAGTGCCAGCTCGTAAACCTTCTTGATTTTGAGAGCTGCCGCAGTGTTTACCGCACCTGCGTTAACGCTTGTGTCCTGAGCGTACGCATATACGACTGCTCCGTCAACATAGCCGTAACCGCTTACAACGCCTGTCTTTTCACCGTTTGCTCCGACAAATTTGCCAAGCTCGACAAAGCTGTCCTCGTCAAACAGAGAGATGAGCTTGTTTGCAGCTTCGCTTGCGGCTGTCTGCTCCATTTCAGCAATTGTTTTCTTCATTGCCAGAATTCCTCCGTTCTCGCTTTTCTGTGAAGCGGTAAGCTGCTGAAAATAAGAGCCGACCGCTGTTTATAATTATGCCTTTGGGCACATCATATTCAAGTATAATTATAACTCATTTCATCTTTAATAACAAGCGAAATTCGCTATTTTTTGCAACTTTTATGAGATGTGAAAAAATTATCAATGTCAGAGATGTGATTATCGTTGTTTTGCACAAAACCACGTTTTAAAAGTTCATTCCATACCGTTTCGGATTGCATATTTACGGTACACTTATTTATAAAGTGATTAAAAGCGTAGTTCATAGCGGTTCTCATAAGCCCGTCAACAAGCATTATGTACTGCGTTTCAAGCTTTTCCACAAACAGTGTTTCGCCGTCTGTCGTGCAGACGACCGAGCCTACAGGCGTATCGCCGTCCTTTGCCTCGAACACCAGCTTGTCGGTAATAATGTTGTTTTTAAGTATCGTAATCATTTTTTACTCGTTCTCTTAGTCGATTTGTCGCTTGAAACCAGTGCTTTCAGTCCCTTTAACTCTTCTGCGGTAAGGTCCGCCCATTCGCCCGGCTTCAGCATACCAAGCTTTATATTTCCGACAGCGTTTCTTTTAAGACGCACTATCTGTAATTTTACAGCCTCGCACATTTTTCTTATCTGTCTGTTCTTGCCCTCGGCAATCGTGAATTCAAGCACGGTTCTGTTTTCTTCTTCGGCAAGCACCGCAACGGTGCAGGGAAGTGTAACGCCCGTGTCAATCTTAACACCGGAAGCAAGCGTTGTCAGCTTGTCATCTGTTACCTCGCCCCTTACGGTTACACGGTAGCGCTTCTTTATATGACGTGACGGGTGCATTACGGCATTTGCAAGCGCACCGTCGTTTGTGAGTATCAGAAGTCCCTCAGAATCCTTGTCAAGTCTGCCTACTGGATAAACACGCTCGTCAATGTCGTCGAGAAGGTCGGTAACTATCTTTCTGCCGTGCGTATCCGCCATAGTGGTCACATAGCCTCTCGGTTTATACAGCTTTATGTATCTCAGCTGAGTGCCTAAGGAAGCTATCTTTTCGCCGTTTACCGTTACAATATCGTTCTTGGGATCGGCCTTGTCACCGAGAGAAACCGGTCTGCCGTTTACCTTTACACAGCCTTGTTCGATATATTCCTCGGCTTTTCTGCGTGAGCAGTAGCCGCTGTCTGCTATTATTTTCTGTAATCTCACTTTTTCCATTGTTCCGTATTCCTTTCAAATTCCGTATCCATGCAGTATCAGCGTGTCAGCAGTCCTGCAATGAATTTATATATCACGGTAAAAAAATCCGTTTTACGTTCTTTTTGTACACAGCTTTCAACCGTTTGGAGCGGCGCTGTTGCTATTGTATTTCCGTTTAGCAGGTAATGTATTTCGCCGACCTTTTCGCCTGCGGCAAGTCCTGCATAAATAAATTTCGGCATATATATTTCTGCGGTTATTTTGTCTTTCTGTTCGTTGCACAGCGGTAGTTTTACTGCACCGCATTCAACACCGACCGTTTCCTTGTCTGAGCCGACAACGGATAAGGAAAGAGCGGATGAGTCGTACTTCATTTCGCAAAGCGTCACTTTTTCGAAGCCGTAGTCCAGCATTTTTGCGTGGTCGCTCCAGTCGTTCGGCGCATTAAGCGTTACCGCTATAAGCCTTACGCCGTCACGCTCGGCACAGCTTACAAGGGTTCTTCTTGCACTGTCGGTAAATCCTGTCTTAACTCCGATACAGCCGTCATAGCTTGTGAGCAGTTTGTTCGAGTTAACGAGTATGCGGTCGCTTTTGGGATTGCCGAAAGAAACCTTTGCTTTTGGCAATCCGCATATTTTTGCAAAGTCCTTATTGTTCATCGCTTCCCGTGTAAGCAAGGCGAGATCGTAGGCACAGGAATACTGACCGTCTGCGTCAAGTCCCGACGGGGTGACAAAGTTCGTGTCGGTCATACCGATTTCTTCGGCTCTTTTATTCATCAGCACGGCAAACGCCGATTTGCTGCCCGATATATTTACCGCCGCCGCATTTGCCGAATCATTTCCCGAAGGCAAAAGCATACCGTAGCATAAAGCTCTGCGTGTTACAATATCGCCTTCCCGAAGTCCCATTGAGGTCCCTTCGACCTTTATGGCGGTCGGGTCTACCTCGAATTCCTTGTCGGGTTCTCCTGACTCAAGGGTCAGCAGAGCAGTCATTATCTTGGTCGTGCTTGCTATCTGTCTGTGTTCTTTTTCGTTTTTAGAAAAAAGCACAGTTCCCGTATCCGCCTCAATAAGAATAGCACAGGCGGCTGAAACGTCCGTTTTTGTTTTGTCAGAGCTTTCGAGATAGTCAAGCCGTGCTGTGCATTCGGCATAAGCTGCTGTCGCCGCCGAAAAAGTAAAAATCACGGCAGCTGCGACAGATAGAATCTTTTTTTGCATAACGTTGTCCTTTCCGCATAGTTTTGGTATATCTTATGCAAAAAGGACAGATGTTATTGCTTATTCTTCTGTTTTTTCTTCTGATTCTTCGTCATCCTTAGAAAAGATAGCCTTGATCTTGGAAATAAGGTCGGGTACACCGCTGATTATACCGTCAATAGCACTGTTGCCGGTTGCACCAAGCTCAAGCATTTTAACGTCGCCGTCACGCTGTACTACGATAAAAGCCTGCGGATTTATCGTGATGCCTGCGCCGCTTCCGCCTGCAAATACTTCCTTGGGAGCTTTTGTGGGCAGGTCTGAGCCGCCTGCTACAAAGCCGAAGCTGACTTTCGAAACGGGAATGATTATTGTTCCGTCGGGAGAGGTGATAGGGTCGCCTATTATAGTGTTAACGTCAACAAGCTCTCTTATCTTCTCCATAGAAGTTCCCATAAGTCCGTTGATTGGATGCTGTTCTGCCATTTTGATTTCCTTTCCGAAAGCTCACGCTTTCTCTGCTTTTGGCTTTGTATTGCTTTCAGCCGTTGCAGTTTTATTTGCATTCTTTGAATTTATCTTCAAATATAATTTTGCTGTTCTGAATAAAAACCACAAGACACAGCCTATGGCTGTTCCGAGCCTCAGTTTCACTTTGCACGAAAGCTCGTACTCCGTTTTGCCCGATGTAAAGTCTGCGGTAATATCTATCTTTTTCACATTCAGCTTAACGGTATTGTAAAGCACCGCTAAAGCTGTGTGTACAAGCCAGTTTATTTTTCCGTAGTTCATCGCCGCCTGCGCCGCATCTTCTCCGCTTGCCGTTATAAACAGATAAAAGTTACTTACACGGATATGGCTTATAAGCCTCTTTATCGGTTTTGAAGCCGATAAGATGAGCTGTTTTACAAATTCAATCGTTTCGCTGATGTCGCCGCTCAGACCGAGCTTTGATAAAAGACCGTTGTTGCCGTTGTTATCTGCTTTTTTTTCGACTTTATGCGTTTTTTTGCTTTCTTTGGATATATCACTGCTGCCGTTTGCTTTATCGGCAGTGCTTTCGGTATTCTGCACCGGTTTTTCGTTATCCGCAGAAATGTTATTGCTTTTATCGTCCGGCGATTTCTTTTGTTTTTCCTTGCTTTTCTTTTGCTTTTTATGTTTTTCGTCTTCGGGAGAAACAGAGAATATTGTTATGCCTGCGTATCTGATTTTTATTCTCGTTTCATCGTTCAGATGTACGTTGACTGTTACCGACAGCATGAGAGCAAGTACGATGATGAGCAATATATCAATGAAAATAAGCCAGCCCATAAGCCCTCCGTTTCGGTTTAGTGTGCGGACGGTACTCCGATAAGAGTATCCGCAGGAGTAATCGGATTATTCCTCAAAGCTGTCATCCGGAATAAAATCGCCGTCTTGCTGTAATGTGCTAATCTCATTCAGGTTTAACTGTCCGTCTTCATCGGGAAGGCTTGGCAGCTGTGCCAGACTTTCAAGCTTGAAACAGCGAAGGAAGTTGTCCGTAGTCTTGTATGTAATAGGTCTGCCTGGCAGTTCAAGTCTGCCTGCCTCATACAGCAGTTCACGTTCTACCAGCGTGTTTATAACACCGGAGCTGTCAGTGCCTCTGACCTGCTCGACAAACGCTTTAGTGACTGGCTGATTATAAGCTACTACAGCCAGTACCTCAAGTGCCGCAGGGGAAAGCCTTGCCTGACGCTTGTTTTCCATTGCACGCTTTATATAAGGTGCATATTCTTCTCTTGTTGAAAGCTGATACGAGTTTTCGAGCCTTAGCACCCTTATTGCACTGTCGGATACGTTGTATTTCCTTTCTAGCCTGTCAATCAGCTTTACCACCGTTTCCGGCTCGATGCCGCTTGCTTCGCTCAGTCTGTCAAGCGAAATCGGTTCACCCGATGCGAACAGCAGAGCTTCTATTATACAGATTGATTCATTGTAATTCAATTATCCGCCGCCTCGCTTTCATCCGGTTCTCCGAAAGAGAATTCTTCTTCTATTTTATCCTTAGGCACAAAGTGAAGATATTTGTTGTCATCGGTAAACTTTATACGGCTGTTCTTCGACAGCTCTAAAAGTGCCAGAAACACAGCCACGCAGTCCGATCTGGACTGACCCTTATATAACGAATTTACTTCAACCTTATGACCGTCATTTATACGCTTCAACACATATACTATCTTTGTGAATACGCTGACAAAGCTCTTTGCAATGGCAGGCTTTACATGAGGCACGGCTTTTCGTACCGCATCCTTGTAGTTTAAGTTCGACATTGCCAGAAAAAGCTCGTCCGGCTCGTGTATGCCGAGATATGCCTTGTTTTCTTCCACCTGTATGGGTGGACGCACGAATACATCATCGCCTACCCAGCTTTGCTGCAGTTGCAATGCTATCTGCTTGCACATAGCGTATTCTATCAGTACGCCCTGAAGCTCTTTCTTCATTTCTTCCGCTTCGTGCTTTGGCAGAAGTGCGGCTGACTTTATGTAGATAAGCCTTGCCGCCATTTCGAGAAATTCGCCCGCTATTTCTATATCGGCCTGCTTCATTCGGTCGAGATACAGTAAGAATTGCTCAAGCAGAAGAGAGATCTCTATATCGTAAATATTCAGCTTATGCTTTGCGATAAGGCTCAGCATAAGATCGAGCGGCCCTTCATAGACCTCCAGCTTGAATTTCAGTTCCTGCATTTCTTATACTCCGAGAGGTACAAGAGGAACGTAAGAGGTCGTGAAATCAAGAAAGCTCATAACCGCATTGTCAAGGAAGTTCAGCGGTGCATTAAGTACACCTGTCCAGCAGATAGCGAGTACGGCGATCATTATATACTGCTCGTACTGCATCAGCTTGAAATATGTTCTTTCCTTTAAGAATACGAGCATTATTCTTGAGCCGTCAAAGGGCGGTATGGGGAGCAGGTTGAACACTGCAAGCGAAACGTTTATACTTGCCGCCATATCAAAAGCGTAATAAACATATGCTACAACATCGGGATTTGAAGCACCGAAGAAGAACCATACAAGCTTTCCGATAAGTACGAAAATGTACGAGAGTATAACATTTGATAAAGGTCCTGCCGCCGCAGTCAGCGCCATGAACGTTCTTGCGGAAACCTTTCTTGCTCTGACGGGGTTTACAGGTGCAGGCTTGCCCCAGCCTATTCCGACAGTAAGCATACCTATCGTACCCCAGAGATCCCAGTGCCTTATCGGGTTCAGAGTGATTCTGCCCGAATGAAGTCCTGTATCATCGCCCATAAGATATGCCGCAAAGCAGTGTGCGCATTCGTGTATCGGTATGGCAATAAGCAGGATCACCGCATAAGCGAATACAGTGATGATAATGCTCCGCTGATCGCCAAGACTGTTCATTATATTAAGTAACATAGATTTTCCTTTCACATTTGAAAATTACCGCTACTAAGGCAGTATATTCATATTTTATTATACACTATTACCGCCGCATTTGCAACTGTTTTTTGCTTTATGTCTTATTTTCGGCTGTCATACGGCGGTTATGCGATAAATTATTATAGGGGATAAAAATAAACCGCTCATTAAGAGCGGTCCAGCTTGTAGAAAAAGTCTGTTTTTATAAGATAGTGCGAATTCTCTATCCCTTTAAGAACGCTTTGTGGGCTTTGCGTCCTGCAAAGCCCACAAAGCGTTCTATCTCGGCATCCTTGCCGAAACCCCTTTCCCCGTGAAAAGCTGTGTATGCTTGGTTGGCTCTGCATCTGTGCAATCGTGGTCGTTTGTTGTCGGTGCGTCCTGCACCGACTTTGTTCGACCACTTGTATGCGTCCTTGCATAGAGCCTTTTGGCATACACGCCCGGCATCCGTGCCGGGGCTATATTACTGGGGCTACCGCCCCTAGACCAAGCAAGGATGCTTGCAGTCAGCCGCACAAAGCCACTGCACGATGCGGTGGCACAAATGGCTGACGACCTGTACGGGGGCTTCGCCTCAAAGCAAGGATGCTTTGGTTGCTTGCCAAAAGTTTTGCACGATGCAAAACCAGCAGAGCAAGCAACACTCGACACCCCATTTTTAATATTTACAAGAGGTTTTTCGACAGCCTGAACCGCAGGCATAGCCTGCGGTGCTGTACGCAATTTATCACTGCACTTCAACGATCGTGATGTTTTCTCCCGCTACCTCTACCTCTGACAGTAACGCACTCTTTATCTGAGCCGCCTGTGCGGTATCAAGTCCGCTCGACTTTACGATAATGTTAGCGCTGTTGTCGCTGAGATAGCAAAGAACATCCTCAAAGCCCTGCGCCTTGAGCGTTGTTTCTATCTTGTTTTCGGCTTCCATAAGGTCGGTCAGCTGTTTAGCGTCCTGTGCAACAACGGCAAGCTCGTCTTTGGTCATATCTCCGCCGCCGTAAATGCTCTTCAGCGTCTCCTTTGCTTCTTCTCTGCTCGCCTGCTTATCAATACGGGCTTTTGCAAAGTATTCCTCGCTGTCGGACGCACTGTCACTTCTGATGTCACTCTTAGCGGCGGTTGCGACAATGTCGCTGTCCTTGTCGGTATTTGCCTCAGTTTTGGATTTTTCGTTTGAAACGAGCCTTGTATCGCCGTAGTTATCTCCCGAAACGTTCTTGCCGTCGGCACTGCTTCCTATGGCAAAATTAGCGTACAGCCCTACCGCAAGCACAAGTGCAAGTCCTGCCGCAACCAGATGCTTTTTGCCAAGTATAAGATTGATTCTCGGTCTTTTCATAATAAATACCTCGCTTATGTTGTAATACATATTTTCGATGCGGAAACGTCAAGAGCCGTTCTTACCGCATTGATTGCCCTTTCTGCCGTCCTGTTGCTTATCGCCTGAGGACAGACTACGGTTATGCCGAGTACCGTGTGCTTATCTTCATCAAGCCGCACCGTTACATTCGGCACCTCGTCTATTCCGTCCATAGCGGTGAGCATTTCGGTTATACGCTGTTCCAGCGCCTGCTCATCGGTAACAGCGTCTTCTGTGCTTTTCCCGAAGTCTGAGAGAAATATCAGAGCTATCGCCACTATGCCTGAAATAAACGCAAATTTTATCAGCTTATCGGATTTCAGTAGATCTTTCATAAAATGCCTTTTCTGTTTCTTATCTTGATTTTGAATATCTGACAGTTATTTCATCTCCCGATGCCGCCTGCACCAGAGCGACCGCATCGGATATGTAAGCTTCGTCTGTGTCTGCGTTAAATACAAGCTCAACCTCAGTAATAGATATGCAGAAAGCACCGTCAATATGCGCAATTACATATACTTTATCATAATCAAAACCGTTATCGCAAAGCAGCCGCTCTATCTTCTCCCTTACAGCCCTCGCCGCCGTGACCCTTGCCTGTTCGGACAGCTTTTCGCTGAAATCCACCTGCGGAACATTAATCGCCTTCGTATCAATGTTGACAGACGGTATGATGCCTTTTACCGCATTGATAAGACATAACGAGAATATGCAGGCAATCAGAAATGTTATCCGTGTCTTATATTTTTCGGACGGGATGAGCATTCTCAGAAGCCCTGTAGCCGCACCGAGTATGCATATACAAAGAGCCGCCTGTTTGATTTCCGTCATACCGCACCTCCTGCCATAAAAATCATCAGTGAAATCGAAATTACCGCCATTAAGAGAAACGAAACGAGCATAGCGGTAATTATCGAGCTTACACCCTCAGCACATTTCATAAGCCCTGTCAGCTGTGATATGCCGAACAGATCGCTGAACGATGCCGCAAGCGAGAATGCCAGCTTATAGCAAAGCACAGAAATTATTGACGGCAGGATAAGCACTCCCCCTGTGATTATTCCGAAAACACCGAAATTATTCCGTATGATTCCTATGCCGCCGTACATTACCGACAGCGAGTCGGAAACCGCTCCCCCGATAAACGGAACGCCGTTTGAAACGGTAAACCTTGCGGCTTTTATTCCGACATTATCGGACGGCACAGTGATAAAGCTCTGCATTGCAAGAAGCGCCACGAATACGGTCATTATAAGACCCAGTATCCATATAACCGTCTTTTTCACCGCCTGTGCAAGCGTTTCCAGCTTCAGTTCGCCGCATACGCTCCCTGCAAGCGATATTCCGAGTATGCTCATTGATACGGGCATAAGTATCTTTGACGCAAGCTGCATATAGCCCTGCGCACCGCCCATTACAACGGTATTGAACATTGCCGCAGAGCTGACGTGACCGCTTGTTGCAAGTATTCCGGCAAATGCAGGTATAAAGCTCGCAAGGAATACGCTTCCCGACTCAAGCGTTTTTGATGCCGCTGTCAGCGAATCGCTTGCGGCACTCACGGTTATCGTACTGCACGCAAGCACCGACACGAGCGAAAACACAGTTTTCAGATTTCCGCTTGTGTTATCCGCAAATACGTTTGCTATACTGCAAAGAAGCGTTACCGAAATCAGCGAGATAAGTAATTTCAGCGGGCTTTTGATGCTTTCCCACAGCATACCTGTGACATTGCTTATCACCTTATCGACAGACAGCGCCTCGCTGTCTATGCTTTGCGGCGTTATCCCTGCGTCCGAGAGGCTCTTTTCAAGCTCAGGCGGTATATCGGCACTGTACCCGTCGATTATTATGCTTTCTTCGGCATAAGCCCTGTAAGGAAACGCTGCAGCCGTGAGCAGTACGATAAGCAGAATAATTGTTTTAATAACAGCTGTTTTCATAGTCCCTCACTGTAAAAGTTGTTTTATTACCTCCATAAGTCTGCTGAATACCGGCAACGCCAGTATGACTATCGCAAACTTGCCTGCAAGCTCTATCTTAGACGCTATCGACTTTTCACCTGCGTCACTGCAGCTGTCCGATGCCATTTGCGTTATATAGCATACGGCAAGCGATTTTACCAGCACGTCAGCGTAGGACGAATCGGGAACGGCTGTTTCGAGATAGCCCGATACGGTTTCTATCACAGGCTTTACCGCCGACACAGCCGCACCCAGCATAAGCATACCCGTTATCAGCGTTATATAGATGCTGAATTCAGGCTTGTACTGCTTTAATACCGATGACAGAACGGCTCCGATAATGCCGGCTCCGACAAATGCAATTATATTCATATTTACCGTTCCTTGCTTTCCGCCTATAGATTGAAAATACTTTTGATTGTGTCGAACAGGTTGCTTATCTCTGTTACTATCATCATCAGCACAACGATAAGCCCTGCTATAGTAGTCATCATTGCCTGCTCCTCTCTGCCCGAGCGTTGCAGAAGCTGATTGAGAACGGCTACAACGATACCTATCGCCGCAATCTTGAAAATAAAATCTACATTCATACTACACCGCCGCTTTCTATATCAGCATTATTCCGACCGCCGCACCGAGCATTATCCCAAGCGTTGTGTACAATCTGCCCTTGCGTTTTCTTTCCTCCTCGGCGGTTTTCAGCTGAAAGGAAAGACGCTGCCCCGCAAGTGCGAGTACAGCCGTTTCGCCGTCGGTATTGCTTTTGCCGATAGTCCTGCCAAGTTCGGATAATATCTGCCTGTCATCCTCTTTCAGATAACCGCTTTTCGACACGCATATATCCCACTCATTGCTTATATCTCCGCCGTTTTCGCTGAGTTCAACAAGTTTGTCCGAAATGTAACAGCCGGAGCTTTTTTGCTCCGCCCTGAAAATTTCAGCCAGCTTGTATCCGCTGAAGCCTATATAGCAGTTCATACTCTGCACAAGCGTTATATAAGAGTTTATTACCCTGCACCGCTCACTCAGCCTGCCCGAAAAATACATACCCGTCGCACCGCCGCTGAGCGTAGTCAGCAGGAATATAACAATTCCCGTCATACCGTTCATATCGTACACACGGCATTCGCTTCGGCAGTGATAAGCTGTTTTACCGCTGTTATCCTGTGACTTTGCACAAGCGCTATATGCTGTATCGCTCCGCTGTCGATAACCGTCCTTATGCCCTCGTTGCGATAAGCCTCCTCGATGCTGTCTGCGTGAGCCGTCATTATCAGCCCCGATCCCGAATTCACCGCCTGCCTTATACTATCCGCATCAGCTCCAAGCTCATCGGTCACGATATAATCGGGCGACATACAGCGCACCGCCCTTATTATCCCGTCCGACTTGCCGTATCCGCTGAAGACATCGGTCATAAGCCCTACATCAAGACACGGCTTCCCGTTATATACCGCCGCTATCTCCTGACGTTCATCAATAAGTGAAACCCTGAACATTCCTCCTATGCATCTGCATAAATCACGCAGTATCGTGGTTTTTCCGCTCAGCGCCCTCCCTACTATCAGAAGTCCCCTGCTCCTGCACTCGCTTTCAAACAGCGGCAGCAGATCCCTTGCCGCCCCGTAATGCTGACGTGCTATCCTTATGTTTATCGAGCTGAAATTCTTCACCGTCTGAAGCCCGCCGTTGCCGTACACCGCAGTACCGCATAAACCTGCCCTGTGACCGCCGTACAGCGTTATAAATCCGTTGGCAATATCTTTTTCATAAGTATGGAGCGAATTCTGACATATTGCGCTTATGCACTCTGCCAGCATTTCGCTGTCGGGCGTTATCTGCGTTATATGGTTTTGCATTCCCGTGCGGATTATTATCGGATAGCCGCTCCTTATACGGATTTCTTCCGCTGTCTGCCGTACAGCATTCGGCACCGATGCAAGACCGGGAAAAATTCTTACCGCACAGCGTATCGCCGTATCGTATTCGCAGGTTTTACTTTCTATCATTTTTTTCATTTCCTTTCAGCTTGTCTTTTTTTGTTTAGTAAAGTCTATGCAGGAGGGTATAAAAAAAGAACGCACGATTTCTCGTGCGCTCTGAACCTATTGAATTTTATCCAATCTGCAAATTACGGTTATTCTTCCGAAACCACCGTTTTGATATGAAGTTCCTCAAGCTGCTTGTCATCAACTGCCGACGGGCACTGCGACATAAGCTCGCTTGCGTCCTTTACCTTCGGGAAAGCGACTACATCTCTCAGGCTGTCTGCACCGCAAAGGAGCATCGAAAGCCTGTCAAGACCTATACCAAGACCGCCGTGCGGAGGTGCGGCATACTTGTATGCGTCAACAAGGAAGCCGAACTTTTCTTCAATCTCCTTATCGGTAAGACCGAGAAGTCTGAACATTCTCTCCTGAAGCTCGGGGTCAGTGATACGGATAGAACCACTGCAAAGCTCAATGCCATTGAGTACAAGGTCATAAGCCTTAGCTCTTACCTTGCCCTTGTCGGTATCAAGATACTCAAGGCACTCCTCCATAGGCATCGTGAACGGATGGTGCATAGCAAGCCAGCTTTCCGACTCATCGTCCCACTCGAAGAACGGGAACTCGGTAATCCATAAGAAGTTGTATCCGCTGTCGGGTACTATGCCTATCTGCTTGCCGACCTTAAGACGCAGAGCACCGAGTACAGGGAGCGTAACCTTGTTCTTGTCCGCAACGATAAGCACTACGTCTCCCTTTTCACAGCCGAGGTGCGAAAGTATAGCGTCAAGTTCGCCTTCTTTGAGGAACTTTGCAAACGAACAGTTCGGAGCGTCATCGTGCCAGCGGATATATGCAAGACCCTTTGCGCCGATGCCCTTTGAGAACTCGGTCAGCTTGTCGATTTCCTTTCTTGTAAGAACACCTGCTGCATTCTTTGCAACAATTGCTCTTACACTGCCGCCTGCGGCAATAGCCGAAGAAAATACCGAAAACTCTGTATCCTTTACAATATCGGACAGATCCTGTATCTCCATACCGAAGCGTGTATCGGGCTTATCCGAGCCGTAACGTGACATAGCGTCGTTATATGTCAGTCTGGGGAGCGGAGTTGTAATATCAACATCAAGCACATCCTTCATCAGCTTTTTGATGAAGCCCTCTGTAAGCTCAAGTATCTCGTCAACATCCATAAATGACATTTCAAGGTCTATCTGCGTAAATTCGGGCTGTCTGTCAGCACGAAGGTCCTCATCTCTGAAGCATCTCGCAAGCTGAATATAGCGGTCAAAGCCCGAAATCATAAGTAACTGCTTGTATATCTGGGGCGACTGCGGAAGCGCATAGAACTTGCCCTCGTGAACTCTTGACGGTACAAGATAATCTCTTGCTCCCTCAGGAGTTGATTTCATCATCATAGGTGTTTCTATTTCAAGGAATCCGTTGTCATAGAAATATTCACGGGCTGTCTTTGCGATCCTGTGACGCATTATAAGGTTATCCTGCAGCTTCTTTCTGCGAAGATCGAGGTATCTGTACTTAAGACGAAGCTCCTCGTTTGTCTTTGTATCGTTAACTATCTCAAACGGCGTTGTCTGAGCCATTGAAAGTATACGAAGGTCGGTAACGAGAATTTCAACGTTGCCTGTCTTTATATCGTTGTTCTTGCTCTCTCTTTCACGCAGAAGTCCCTGTGCCATAAGCACATATTCGCTCTTTATCTGCTTTGCCTTTTCAAATACGGCAGGCTCTGTTGTGTCATCGAATACAAGCTGAACAATGCCTGTGCGGTCACGCAGATCGACGAACATAAGGCTGCCCTTATCTCTTACTCTCTGTACAAATCCCGCAACGGTAACGGTACTGCCGATACCTTCGACCTCGCCGCAATAATGTGTGCGCTTAAGACCTTTCATTGTGTCTAACATAAAATCTATACCTTTCCTACGGTTCTACCCGTTTATTTCCAACCGACAGACATAAGCGTCTGACGATAAACCTTTACAATTATAGCATTTTTCTGTCGGCTTTTCAAGTAGTGAGGCGAAAAAAAGCAACCGCAGAAAACTGCGGTCATTATATATTTCTGCTTTTTACTTTGCTTCAGACCGTCTTTTTTAATCCCCCGAATCAACAGAGTTTGCGCTGATTTTGTCCAATATTGCTTTCTCTGCCTTCTCAGGTTCTTCCGACGCTATAAGAAAGCACAGATTGCCTTTTTGGAATACCACCGTCCTGCTTACGACTTTTTCCTGCTCGGGATATGTTCCGAACTGCTTTATAAGGCTGTCTTTCCTGCTTTGCAGTGCGGCTTTCACGCCGTCTGTGTCATCTGCACGCACAGCAATTATCTCCGACAGCTCAACGCTTATTGCCTGCTGATATACACAGTAATCTGTGATGCCGTATTTGCTGAAATCCATTATCGTATCAAGCAGTGTGCTGTCCGTTGCTTTTACCATTTCGGGAAAATCGCCGCTGTTAAGCGCTGTGAGTACAAGACCCTCGCAGGAAATATCATCGTCAGCCACCTTAGTTATCGTCCATTTTGTAGATGAACGGGAGGAGCTGTCCTCCTGCTGTACCGAGGATGAAACATCATTGGCACAGCCGCAGAGCGTTGCGGCAATGATTACGGCTGATAATACAGCGAGTGCTTTCCTCATTTGCTTTTTATCCTCTCAAGATTTGCCGAAAGCGCATCGGGGAGCTTGTGCTTATCCTTGTCGTACCAAGGCAGATCCTCACGCATTATAACGTCGGGATGAGCCATAACACGCTTCATAAAGTCCTCTGTCATATATTTTTCGTTTATCACAGTGTAGCCGTCTTTGTCAAAAACAGGCTTGTACCCTTCCCTCTTGTAGACAAACTCGCCCCACCACGGGAGCCACCACAGCCACATGGCGTTGTCTTTTTTCATCTCATCGGGATCTGGGATATAGCCGCATTCGGACAAGGTTATCATCTTGCCGTGTGCAAGCTCGGTCATATATTCGAATCTCTGCTTCTGGGAAGAATGATCGTATTCCTTTACCGAATAAATATCATCTCCGCAGATGTCAAACGTGTCCGGGCTTACCTCCATACACTTGTCCTGACCGTTCCATACCCATATAAGATTGGTCAGCTTGTGATAATTTTCCATACGGTCAAAAATCATATACCACAGCTTTTTATACGCTTCACGGTGCTGTTCGTCGTGGTTTCCCCACCAGAACCAGTTGCCGTTTGCCTCGTGAAGAGGCCGCCACAGCACAGGTATATCAAGCTGTGCCATACGCTTAAGCTCGGCTGATACCATATCAATCTCACGGATAATAAATTCATATTCCGCAGTGCCTTCGGTTACACCCTTGCACAGATCAAAACAGGTCTTGTGATCGTAGCTTGTCGTCTTGTAGTAGAACGATGAGCCTTTGGAGTAATCGTCCATATCGTTCGGAGCGTACCAGTGCCAGCACATTGTGACAATGCCGCCGCACTGAGTAGCCCATTTTATCGCCCTGTCAACCTGATCGTCCGTTTTCTTGCAGGAGCTTACCCCCATAAAGTCATATCCTCTTACGGCAGGGAGCTTTCCCGTCAGATGATAGTACACAAGATCCTCGACTTCTTCGCTTTGCAGATACTGCTGACCTGCCAGATGTTTTTTGCCGTAAATGCTTTTAAGGTATTCAAAAAGCATTTTTGTATTTTTGCTTGCCTGCTTTGAAACAAGCTCAGCGTTTAAATCTGTAGTATACGCCATAGTTCCTCACATTATATCTTTATTTGTTCTTCTGCTCCTGTAACGTTCTTACCGTTCTGAGAAGGAATTTTGTCGGAGCAAATCTTGAGCCTGCCGCAGCCGCCTTGGTGGTAACTCCGGGGATTATCAGCAGATCTCCGCATAAAAGACGCTCGATAGCATAGTCCGCAACATAAGCCTCGTTCTCGCTCGGTATTCCGAAGCTCTTTACGCCTGCAACGCTGTTGAATTCGGTATCTACAGGTCCGGGGCAAAGTGCGCTTATCACTACCTTGCTGCCTGTGCTTCTCAGTTCCTCGTAAATCGCCTTGGTAAGCTGTACGACATAGTTTTTTGTCGCATAGTATGTTGCAAGCAGAGGCCCTGCCATAAAGCCTGCAACAGACGCAGTGTTAAGGATATATCCGCTGTTTCTTGCGGCAAAATCACGCAGGAACAGCTTTGTCAGAATATGAACGGCCTTTATATTGACGTTTATCATCGAAAGTTCGTCTTTAAGATCTGTGTCAAGGAACGGACCGTACAGTCCGAATCCCGCATTGTTAAAGAGAAAATCAATTTTATAATCCTTTACCTTGTTGTAAAGCCCGAAACACTGCTCCTCTTTCGAAAGGTCGGCTGTAATTGTCTTGACCTTTATTTCGGGACAGTTGTATACGATTTCTTCCTTGAGTGCCAGCAGACGCTCTGTTCTTCTTGCGACAAGTATTAGATTTACACCTCTTGTAGCAAGGTTTTTCGCCATTTCTTTTCCGATTCCAGAGCTTGCGCCCGTAATAAGTGCGATCATGTCAGATTCCTTTCCCGGTCAGATAACCGTGTTCATCAAGATATTCTTCAAGTATATCAGCCGCCATACAGACGATTTTCGGACAAGGCCGTTTTTTATAATACTCTTTCGTTCTTTCTTCGGGTATATATGTGCCTTCGGGCTTTGACAGTCCGAGAAGCTCCTTGCAGATTATACTGCCGTTTCCTTTTCTGAAGCGTGAAGCAAGCTCCTGTATTGCGGCATAGGTGGATTTCTTGCCCTGTGCGTCAGAAGGATCGCTGTAGCCTGCCACTATGCCCAGTACGATGAACATTCCGCTTACTGCGCCGCATACCTCACGCATACGTCCCATACCGCCGCCGAAGCCCGATGCAAGCATAGCCGCCGTCTTATCGTCAAGCCCCGTTATATCCGAATAGCTGAGCAATACCGCCTGTGAGCAGTTATATCCTTCCATAAACAGTTGCTCGGCTCTTTTGCCATATTCGCCCATAGAAATACCTCTTTTCTGTTTTTGCTTTCACACAGTCCTTACGGCTCGGCTTATGGATAGTATATACTAAACCGCCGCCGATTTCAAGCCCTGAACGCAAAAAATCCGGCAGGATGTGCCGGATTCTTTTGCAGTCTTTATAAATCGTCAGATTTCTGCGTCATCGTCAGAAACGCTGTGCTTTACTCTATCTCTTTCTTCGGCTCTCTTGCCGTTGTTGAATCGGTCAACAGTGCCTACAAGATAGCCTGTTATACGGCGGATACGCTCAAATCTTGTGTTGTCGCCGTGATCGCTTCTTCCGCACTTGGGGCATACGTCACCGATTATACCCGTGTATCCGCAGCAGGGATCTCTGTCTACGGGGTGGTTTATCGAGCCGTAGCCGATACCCGATTCCTTCATGCATCTGATAATCTGCTCAAATGCCTCAAGGTTCTGAAGCGGGTCGCCGTCAAGCTCTACATAGCTGATATGACCTGCGTTTGTGAGTGCGTGATAAGGCGCTTCCAGCTTGATTTTTCTGAATGCGTTGATGGGGAAGTAAACAGGTATATGGAATGAGTTCGTGTAGTATTCTCTGTCTGTTACGCCCTCGATTTTGCCGAACTTCTTGCGGTCGATCTTTACAAATCTTCCCGAAAGACCTTCTGCGGGTGTTGCGAGGAGCGAGAAGTTAAGACCGGTCTTCTTGCTTTCTTCGTCCATTCTTGCTCTCATTCTGCCTATAATACGCAGACCTAGCTCCTGAGCCTCCTTGCTTTCGCCGTGATGAACGCCGATAAGCGCCTTGAGGCATTCAGCAAGACCTATAAAGCCTACAGAAAGCGTACCGTGCTTTAATACCTCTCCGATAGTATCGTTGGGGTTGAGCTTTTCGGAGTCAATCCATATTCCCTGTCCCATAAGGAACGGATAGTTCTTTACTTTCTTTTGTGACTGTATCTTGAATCTGTAGAGAAGCTGATCTACGACAAGATTCATTCTGTCCTCGAGCATCTCAAAGAACTTTACAATATCTCCGCCTGCAAGTATGCCGAGTCTGGGCAGATTTATAGATGTGAACGAAAGGTTTCCTCGTCCTGTTACTATTTCTCTTGTGGGATCGTAAACATTTCCTATTACACGGGTACGGCATCCCATATATGCGATTTCCGTATTATAGTCGCCGGGCTTGTAATACTGAAGGTTGTAGGGAGCATCGATAAACGAGAAGTTCGGGAACAGTCTTTTTGCCGATACTCTGCAAGCCAGCTTGAACAGATCGTAGTTAGGATCGCCCTCGTTATAGTTAAGACCGTCCTTTACCTTGAAGATATGTATCGGGAAGATGGGTGTTTCGCCGTTGCCAAGACCTGCCTCGGTAGCAAGCAGAACGTTCTTTATTACCATTCTGCCTTCGGGAGAGGTGTCTGTACCGTAGTTTATGGATGAGAACGGTATCTGTGCGCCTGCACGGCTGTTCATTGTGTTGAGGTTGTGTACAAGTGCCTCCATAGCCTGATATGTGGCTCTGTCGGTTTCTACTTCAGCCTGCTTCAGTGCAAATTTCTGTATCTTGTCGATTATTTCATCGCTGATATCGGGGCAAATTTCTCTGAGGCATTCACGCTCTGCGTCCTGATAGCCGTTATCGTTAGCGAGAACAGGGCAAAGCTGCTTTTCTTCTTCGAGCTTCTTTGTATATGCCTTTACATCGGCTTCTGCTGTTGCAAGGTCTTCAATGCCGCCTATAAGCTCAAGTCCTCTTACGATATTCTGAGCATAGCGGTGCTTATATGTCTTTCTTACGCCGTCAGCCATAGAATAGTCAAAGTTGGGGATAGACTGTCCGCCGTGCTGATCGTTCTGGTTTGACTGGATAGCAATGCAGGCAAGCGCAGAATAGCTGCTGATTTCGTTAGGCTCTCTGAGGAAGCCGTGACCTGTCGAGAAGCCGTTCTTGAACAGCTTGATAAGGTCAATCTGACAGCAGGTTGTGGTAAGCGTTAAAAAGTCAAGGTCGTGGATATGAATATCGCCGTCCCTGTGCGCCTTTGAATGCTCGGGAGCAAGAACATACATCTCGTTGAACTGCTTTGCACCCTCAGAGCCGTATTTGAGCATTGTGCCCATTGCGGTATCTCCGTCAATGTTGGCGTTTTCACGCTTAATATCGCAATCTCTTGCAGCCTTGAATGTAAGATCCTCATAGATCTTCATAAGGCTGGTGTTCATTTCTCTTACCCTTGTTCTGTCGGCTCTGTAAAGGATATATGCCTTGGCGGTCTTTGCGTGGCCGCTTTCTACAAGCACCTTTTCTACAGCGTCCTGAACCTCTTCTACGGTGGGAAGCTCCCCTGTCTTATTTACGTTTGCCTCAAGATAATCGCAAACCTTTTCAGCCATTTCACCGGCTTCCTGATAATCGTTGCCACCGACAGCTCTCGCCGCCTTATATATAGCATCGGCTATCTTTTCAATGTTGAACGGTACTGTACGTCCGTCTCTCTTTTGAATTTTAGTCAGCATTAATTTCTCCCTCTCGTTTAAGCTTTAGTCGTAAAACCACAATATGTAGTGGTGAGCGAAATACATTTAATATTATATAGTGTTATCTCCGATTTGTCAATATGTCTTTTAGGAATAAGTAACTAAAAATCCGGGTTCATTTTTATACAATTTGTCTATTGACGATTGACGGATGCGCATATAACGTAAAGATAAAAATACCGCCGTAGAAATTTACGGCGGTGCGGTATTTGTTTATAGCTGTGAATCTCCGTTTCATAGCCGGATTATACCAATCCGATATAGAAATTCAGTAGAATAAGCCCAAGAACCACATTGAAGCCGATGCCCGCGCTAATATAAGGTATCCGCATACGGTTTGTACGCAGAAAACCCGACGCTATGCCTATCCACACGCACGATGCCATCACTGCAAGAAGAAGTATCACCGCAGCGATATTCTTAGGCAGTTCGCACCCCAAAAACGCAGTACAGACAAAGCAGGACACGCAGTTCGCAAGCGGCAGTATCCCAAGCGGAACGGTCGCTATGACCCAGCGGATTCTGTCGGCTCTGGCGAATGAGAACACTATAGCCCCAAGTATAAACGTTATAACAAGACACTCTATAGCCATACGGTTCTCCTTTCGTTTTACTGATTTACTTAGCCATTGCCTTGAAATCTTCGATTGCCTTTGCGTTGTCGGCACAGATGATAAGCGCTACATAGTTACCGCTTGTAACTACGTTGTTGCCGTCTATCTTGTACATTTCATCGGGCGTATAGTCCTTGAATGTGGCACTCTGGCTCTCTACACGCTTTTCGAGAACAGACTTTACAGCATTTACATCGTCTGCAGATTTCATCTTGAAAACCGCAATCTCATCGGGATAAGCGCCCGAGCCGCAGATATAGGCACTGTAGCTGTCTATCTTGTCGGCGGCAACGTCATAGTAGCCTGCCATGCGGTCTGCGCCTATTTCAGCCATACCGGGAAACTTGACATCTTCCTGTATCTTAGCTGTGATTTCGGCGGCGGTACCGGTCGCCGTACTGCTGTCTGAAGCCTCGGAAGCCGAGCCTGCATCGGATGTGACGGAACTTTCCGAAGCCGATGACTGAGCGGGTTTTTCGGAGCATCCGCATATTGAAACTGCGACCATAGCGCAGACAATTCCTGCCATTATTCTCTTTGTGATACTGCTTTTCATTGTTCATAATTCCTTTCTTTTATGCACATTTTATATTAAGAATGTTTCTCAAGGAAACTTAGCATAACCTGATACGTTGAACCCATAAAGTGAATTCCGTCCATCTCGTGATATTCCTCGTAATAATATCCGTCGGGTGCGGTCAGCACAGAATGAAAGTCGAGAAATTTCGCCTTTGTGCCTTTGATTACGCTTTTTAATGCGGTATTATACTCATTTATCGCAGATGTTGTGAGCGCGTTATCATAGTCTGCTTCGGCATAATATGTTATCGGCGGGATAGACAGGACGTATACCTTTGCTTTTGTGATTTGTGAAATATGTTGTACAAGTTCGCCCATACAATTTGCATGGTAATTGCCGTCTGAATAGCCTACGCTGTTGGTGCCGAGCATAATATATATCTTTTTGGGATTATTTGCTTTTATTTTACTGTTTATGGTTACACCGTCTATTTCGCTTTCCAATGCAGTTGAGGGGGCAAGCCCGAGCTTTGCGTAGACAAGGGACTCGTCAAGATAACCGTAAAGGTAAAGACCGGTAGTAATGCTGTCGCCTATGAACAGCGCATCGTCAAAAAATGAGGTATCAAAGTCTGTCGATGCTGTCGGTTTGGCTTGTGGAGCGGTTTCAGAGGTCTTTGGCGAATCGGTCGGAGCAGGCTTTGGCTCTGTTGCTTCAGCTGTAGTTTCAGGCGGTGTCGTTTCGGTCGTTGTAGCGGCTGTAGTAGCCGATGTTGTTACGATTTTAACGGTTGTCGCTACAGTTGATGATTTGGTGTCGGTTAATGATGTTTTTACAGGGGTTGTTGTGTCATTTTTTGACAACGAACTATTCTGCGACACCGTTACGTCCGAACAGCTGCAAAGAACTATTGAAAATATACAGATTAACGATATCGCTATTGTTTTACAATCAGCTATATGTTTCATTCTTAATATGTTGCCCCTTTGATATTTACGAAGAATGCTTCTGCAGATAGCTGAGCATTACCTCGTAGGTTTTTCCCATAAAGTGAATTCCGTCCATTTCTGCATAATCGGCATTGAAATATCCGTCCTTGTCTGAAAGGATGCTGTTAAGGTCGATGAATGTTGCCGAAGTGCCTGAAATTGCAGATTTGAGTTTTGTATTATAATCGGTGATGTCCTTAAGGGTAAGTGCATTCTCGTCCGACTTCTCTGCTTCTGCTGTTACGGGCGGGATGGATACAACGTATATCTTAGCCTTTGTAAGAGAAGAAATCTTTTCCACAAGCTCCTTCATATTGCCTGCAAGCGTTTCGTTATCGGCGTAGCCGACGCTGTTTGTGCCGAGCATCACGAATATCTTTTTGGGCTTGAATGAAGCAATCTTATCCGAAAGCGTCACTCCGTCGATGTCAGCGTCAAGCGCCGTAGAGGGTGCAAGACCCTGCTGGGCGAATACGTTTTGCTGATCGAGGAAGCCGTAAAGGCTAAGGCCTGTGGAGATACTGTCGCCTATGAACAGCGATGATGAGAAATAGTCCTTATCAAAGTCAAGTGTCGGCTCATTATCCGATGTGGCAACGGATGAGTTGCTGTCGGGATTTTTCGTACTGCCTGCGGTAGTAGCGGGAGCGGAAGTTTCGGGCGGTGCAGATGTCACCGCTGTGAACGGCGGTTCGGATGAAGTATTATCCTCGCCGTTTATAATATTATAGGTAAAGAAACACACTGTGCAGATGATAAGAACCAGTAAAAGATTCAGAAATATCATAGACGGTGTTATTCCGAATTTATTTTTTCCTTTTTTCTGTGCCAAAACACACACCTCACAATCATACTTTATTATTATACAGCATTTTAAGGAAATAATCAATAGATAAAAATAAAAAAATCGATGCGGTTTAAGCATCGATTTCAGCTTGTCGAAAAAGTATGTTTTTCAAAAAAGTGCTAGTCTTCAATCCCTATCCCCTTTAGGACACTCTGATGGCTTTGCCTCGTGCAAAGCTCGGTGTGTCCTTATTTCGGCATCCTTGCCGAAAACCCCTTCCCCCGGGTGAAAGGCAGTGTATGCTTGGTTGGCTCTGCATCTGTGCAATCGTGGTCGTTTGTTGTCGGTGCGTCCTGCACCGACTTTGTCCGAACACTTGTATGCGTCCTTGCATAGAGCCTTTGGGCATACACGCCCGGCGTCCGTGCCGGGGCTGAGTGTGGGGCTGCCGCCCTCACCAAGCAAGGATGCTTGCAGTCAGTCGCACACAGTCGCTGCACGATGCAGCGACACCAACGACTGACAACCCGCATTGGGGCTACGCCCAAAGCAAGGACGCTTTGGTTGCTTGCCAAAAGTTTTGCACGATGCAAAACCAACATAGCAAGCAACGCTAAACACCCATTTTAAAAAAATATATAGGTTTTTAGACAGACTGAGCCGGCATGGATGCCGGTCGTTCTTAAATGGATAGGGGATTTGCACTGTTTTCTATAAAACCAATTTTTCTACAAACTAAAAAATCGATGCGGTTTAAGCATCGATTTTTTATAAAGCTGTTTATAACTTAGTCAGAAACGTAAGGAATAAGAGCTACCTGTCTTGCCTTCTTGATAGCTGTTGTAAGCTCTCTCTGATGATATGCGCAGCAGCCTGTTACTCTGCGGGGCAGAATCTTGTAACGCTCTGTCATGCACTTTCTGAGCTTAGCTACATCCTTATAGTCAATGAATTCAGCTCTGTCGGCACAGAATGCGCAAACTTTTTTTCTTGTACGCTTCATAGGACGAACTGTTGACTTTTCGTTCTTTTCTCTTTCAGACATTGTTTTATCCTCCTTATTTTGATCAGAACGGGTAATCGTCATCGTCACCGGATTCTACGGTGAAATCCGAATTGTTACCCTGCGACACTGTGGGCGCTGTGTTTGAAGTCTGTGCAGGATGTTCGGGAGCGGCGTTTTTAGCGGCATTACCTGGGTAGCTCTGATAAGCAGATGATGTACCCTGTGTGTTGTTTGCCTTTTCGCCTGTGAACGTGGAACGGTCAACGATGATCTCGGTAATGTAAGCTGTATTGCCGTTCTTATCCTGGTAAGATCTGTTCTGAAGCTCACCCTCGATAAGTATCATGCGTCCTTTTGCAAAATATCTTGAAATGAATTCTGCCTCGTTACGCCATGCGACAACATTGAAGAAATCGGATTTTCTGTCTTCACCCTTTGTCTGAAATCTGCGATCTACCGCAATTCTGAAAGAAAGCACGGAAGCACCCGCAGGTGTCGATCTCAGCTCAAGGTCATTGACAATCCTGCCCATCATAATTACCTTGTTGTACATACGTTATCGTTCCTCCTGTCTGTTTTCAAACCTTGATTACTTGCGTACCGTTACGAGCGAACGGAGAACGCCGTCAGTGATGTTGATGATACGCTCGAATTCCATAGGGAAATCAGGCTTGCTGTCGAAGCTGTAAACTACATAATAACCGTCGGTTTCGTAGTTAATCTCGTAAGCGAGCTTACGAGCGCCCCATTCATCAACGTCAACTAATGTGCCGTGTTCCTTGATCAGATCAGAGAACTTAGCAACGAGAGCCTTTACTGCATCCTCACCGTTCTTGAGTGAAAATACAACAACTGCCTCATACTTTTCGCTGAGCTTTGCCATTATAAAGCACCTCCTTGTGGATATTAAGCCCGTACTCTTGTACGAGCAAGGGATGTTGACAAAGTTGTATACTTGTCAAGCTATATTATTATAGCAAACCGAAAACGGTTTGTCAAGACTTTTTTGAAATTTTATATTCTTCCGAAAATCAGCAGGAAAAAGACCATTGCTACAGGCTGGTGCAGAACGTATATCCACAGGGTATATCTGCCTGCAAGCGCAAGCGGTTTGCAATGTGTTTTATAGAAGAATGCCGGCATTTTATCCTCGATAGCGTATTTTCCGGTGTAAGCGCCTGCCAGAAACACGAAAAACCACGGCAGGAGCGGAAAATAATCCATTGACTGAAAGCTCGGTGATCTGAAGCCGAGCGGAAAAAGAAGTCCTGCATTGTAGATAAATTCGGGCAGCTTTATTCCGACACCTTGCGCAGGTCCGAGATAGCCGTACATAATTCCTCTTGTTAATAAGAAAAGCACGGCGCACACGGCTATTCCGACCGGTGCGGGAATCTTAAGGAAATACTTGTCCCCTATCGCATATATCATCATAGATACGCCCATAAAGTGCAGTATTCCGAAAAGTATTGGGGCAGATGGTGCGAAGAATGCGAAAATGAAGGTTATTATCATACCAATAAAAAAGCACTGGATGCCACGCTTTGCGTTATTATGCGAATAACGGCTGCTCATACCGGATATGAACATGAATGCTCCGGCAAAAATGTCACGGACAATGTCAAACCAGCCGTCGAACATTATCGGGATGTGAATATTATAGGTGTAATTAAGGTCGAAGCAGACGTGGTATACTACCATACAGAGTATGCAGAAGCCTCTTACCTCGTCCATAAAGCCTGCACGTCTGTATTTTTTAACTTCTGTGCCGCTGACGGTTGCAGTATTTTCCATTTTTATCTTTCCTCATATTTTTTTAGTCGGATAAAGTTATTATATCACTAATGCACGTCAAGTTCCACTGTGCATAATCACCAATAATTAAGGCATATATATAGGTGTTTTCTACAAAAGTGAATTACCTTTTTATATTGCAATGCAGGTGCGTTTGTGATATTATATGTATGAAAAAAACAGCGGAAAGCTCCGCACTATGAAAGGGACGACATATTAATGCTTATTGCAAAGATAACCGAAAGCGATTTCTTTGGCGGTGAGCCTCAGTACATCGATGACGACGCACGTTATAACACAAGAGGCGTCATGACAGACGGCGAGGGCAACATTGCCATGATGAAGATAGAAGACTCCAAATATTACAAGCTGCCCGGCGGAAGTATAGAGATAACAGAAACTCCCGACAAGGCATTTTTAAGGGAAGTAACGGAAGAAACCGGCTACCCTGCCGAGCTTTTAGGCTATCTCGGATGGATAGAGGAGCATAAGTTCAAGAGAAAATTCTGCATGGTTTCACACTGCTATGTGGCAAAGAAAGTATCGGACAAGTGTGATACTGCGATGCTTGAACGTTCGCAGGAAAGACTGGGATATAAAATAGAATGGATGCCTTATGACGAGGCTGTAAGCCGCCTCAAGGCTCTTTCCGAGCAGTGTAAGGAATATCAGATGAGCTTTGTGCTTAAAAGGGAGCAGCTTATTCTTGAAAAGGCTAAGGAATATATAGTAAAATAAGGACGGATATGAGCGAAGAAAAAGTATTGGCAAACGCAGAAGACGGCGAAAACCACGAAAATGACGATATGATCGCACAGCACGCAGTAAAAAGCGATGAAACAATCTCATTCAGCGTGAGCGATGAAGCCTGTCCTCAGCACACCTGGACGAAAAAGCAGAAAAGAACGGTATGGATAGCGGCTGTTGTTGCTGTTGTGCTGTTTATTGCTGTCAGCTTTCTGCTGAGCCTTGCGGGGATTGATATGTTCAGTCTGCTTGGCGGTAATCCTGCGATGCAGTAAGGTTTAGAATAAGTAAGACCGCACCTGTGATGAGGTGCGGTCTTTTGGTTTGTAGGGAAAGGCTGTTTTT
>OHNG01000011.1_pt1 | contig 102825 bp, 79 predicted proteins | sample 1569511 | NCBI WGS metagenome assembly OHNG01 (sample SAMEA3879530, study PRJEB24766) | human gut metagenome | biome: human-associated habitat; feature: feces | place: USA | collected 1985/1987
TACCAAACAGCTTAAAAATGTAGGCTAAATTGGGAACGTTAAACTGGACACCCTATCAAATAAGATGTCCAGTTATTATACCAACTAGTCTGTACATAATTCCATGCATTATGAGCAATTTCGACTTGCTTCCTTTCTAAATCCCCATAACGACTGATCTCCTTTACATATTTACTCACCAGATACTTATCCAAAGAATTATTCTGATCACCGCCCCAAACATAATGCTGTATTTTATATAGATCCTCTTTTAGCTGAGATTCATCAATATTCTTAAAGCTGTACCACTCATGATTTTGTACTTTCAAATAGCTATCAAGCAAAGAAAACGCATCTGATCTATTCTCTAACAATTCAAACAATTCAATATTTTGCTCAGCAAGTGTAGTAGAGATAAGTTCGATTCTACTACTTTCAAGGAATTGTTTTATCTGCTTTCCTCGACATATAGCTCGCACTTTCAACCAGAGCAATCCATTTAATTCATTATTAAATACATACATATTCTGTGCTCTGAACTCCTTATCCCATTTCTCAAAATTAGTCATTACGAAATTATTTTACTTTGTTGTACATACAAAAAGAATTTCATGGCTGCCAGCGACACTACCTTTTCCTCCACGACCAGCATTATACAGTTTTCTTTCTACCTTCACGTGGCGATACGGTTCTATCATTTTTATCATTGTATCTATATCAGGAAAACTCCGGTCATTATAACTTACAATCCATATTGGAATATGTGCGGCACGCTCAAACATCAATTGTAAGTTTCCCAAAGCTTCACTATTCTTATCAAATCCACTATACTTTTTAGGAGCATAACGTTTAGTTCCATTAACGAATTCCTTATTTTTCCAATACTCCACAAATGTTTCCAATAAATGATAAAAAGACTGATAGTCCGCATGACTATTACAATATGGAGGATCGAAATAAACTAAATCTACATCAGTCAACTGAGGTAGAAGATCCAATATATTTTTATTATAACTGACATTTTTTTGGAAATTGTCAAAAACAGCAGCATTGTATTCAGAGAGTAATTCTATAAATATCTCTTTTAATGGGCGTATCAAACTTCTATTTCGTTTAATACGAGCCGGATCTGCCGCATACGCTAAAGCTTGCGTGTGAGCAAAATGCCCCATAGTAACTTTTCTAGTCATACTTCGGCACATTACAGCTAAAGCCAAAGCTTGCTTGTAAGAATTATCTAACCGCATCACATTACTACGAAAACTATCTACAAAAGCGGCTTCTTCAGGAAGAAAAAATAAACCTGAAAATAAATTCTCCATTAAATTAAATTCTATAGGATTACTATTCCCAGAAAAAAGAATCTCCAAATCTTTTTTTTCAAGTATATATCTAGGATTTTCAACCAATGCTTTCCCTATCATGTTATTAAAGCTCAAGAAATCATTCGTCAATACTCTTTTACCTAATTGTTTAAACATATACGCAATAGATTGTGAGCCTGAAAAAGCATCCAACACTGTTTCAACATTATCAGGAATATATTGTGCGATCCATCCTCGATGAATGTATTTAGCTCCCAAATATTGGGGTTCTGGGAATTTATAACCTAAATATTTCGTTTCTGTAAAAAGCATATGAAGTATTTTAAACGCAAAAATACTCGTTTTTACTAAAACTGCGAAAAACAAATATTAGGTTTTAGCTATAAATGCAATAAAAATCCTCACATAACTTATCCTAAAAATATTTCATCATTTTTTATTTTTTGTATATTTGTCGCATAAAAATAAGAAACAAGTATGAAACAGACTCTCTATGCGTGGGCCAGCATCGTGGTGGGATGTACCATCCTGGCAGCCGGATTCGTATTCTTTATCAATCCCTATAATATTGTGCCCGGAGGAGTGTACGGAGCCAGCATCGTGCTCCATAACCTGTTCCCGTCTATTCAGGTGGGTACGTTCGGCTATATGTTCGACATTCCGCTGCTCATCCTGTCGGTGCTGCTGTTGGGGGCGAAGTTAGGGATACGCACCATTGTGGCGGCCCTGCTCACTCCGTTGCTGATGAACACCATGTCGCGGCTGGTCTACCCTACCCGCGAAGCACTGGAGAGTCTGGCCCCGGCACAACTGCTGGGAGGTAGCATGAACATGACGGACCACCTGATGCTGACGTGCATCATCGGAGCAGTGGTCATCGGTGTGGGTACGGGCATCGTGATACGCAGTCAGGCTACCACGGGCGGAAGTGACATCGTGGGGATGCTGCTACAGAAGTATGCGCACATCCGTTTCTCACGGGCCATTCTGTTAGTGGACGGGGCCGTAGTATGCTTCGGACTGGTGGTTATCGGTTTCGGACTAGGTACGGCAAGCGACTCTACGCAGCCTTCGTGGCACTTGTCGTTCTATTCGCTCATTTCCATCTTCATCATCTCGCGGGTCATTGCCTACATGATTAACGGGGCGAAAAACGACAAACTGATTTTCGTCATCAGCGACCATGAGTTGCAGCCGCTTCACCAGTACATCCTGAAAGATTTAGACCGCACGGCTACCTGCATCAAGAGTTCGGGACTCTACACGGGCAAGGACAAGGAGATGATTTTCCTCGTGGTGAGCTACCAGGAGGTGCAGGGTGTGAAACTGAAAATCAAGGAGGCCGACCCGCGGGCGTTTGTAGTGGTGACGGATGCGTACGACACCTTCGGTGAAGGATGGAAACAACTGCCTTCTCCACACGAGATTTATCCGGAATAACTCATTTTCCGACTTTTAAGACAGAAAATCCGACATTCCGAAAAACGCACGATTGCCATTTGTGCCGTACCTTTGCATAAACAAAAAAACTTGCTTATGCACATTCTTTTTACGCATTTCCGTCGTTTCCGCTCCGACATCGCACAGGTGTGTTTCTGCCTGAGTATTTTGTTGCTGGGCGGATGCGACATGATTGAATATCACCCGTACGACCTCGACATTGACGGGGAAACGGACGTGAACCACCGGAACATCGAACGGATTGAAACGGCTACTTACGGGAAAGAGGAAATCCGGTTTGCCGTAATCAGTGACACACAGCGCTGGTACGATGAAACGGAGGATGCCGTGGAAGCCCTGAACCAACGCGACGACCTGGATTTCGTACTTCACACGGGCGACATGTCCGACTTTGGACTGAAACTGGAGTTTGAGAAACAGCGCGACATTCTCAGCGGACTGAAGGTTCCTTTCGTCTGTCTGTTAGGCAACCATGACTGTCTGGCTACGGGACTCGATGTGTTCCGCAAGATATTCGGCACGGAAGATTTCGCCTTTACTGCCGGTAACGTGCGTTTCCTGTGCCTGAACACCAATGCCTTAGAGTTCGACTACTCGTCGGCGATACCCAACATCCAGTTTATCCGCGACGAAGGCGACCACGTGCCCGAAGGAGTGGAAAAAACCGTGGTGGCCATGCACGCAGGCCCTTTCTCCGAACAGTTCAACAACAACATCGCCGAGTATTTCCATTATTATCTGAAGGAAATGCCCAACCTGCAGTTCTGTGTCTACGGTCACGGGCACAATGTAAGCGTAGACGAGTTCTTCGACGACGGCATCAAGTATTACGAATGCAGCTGCGCCAAAGACCGTTCTTATTTATTTTTCACCCTCAACTCAAACGGCTATACCTATGAAGTGGTCAATTTTTAAACTGCTGCTGGCAGGAGGAATGGCCGGAATGACGCTCCTGCCCCTTTGCGCACAAAACGACAGTATCGCTCCGGCCGTAAAGGAACGTCGCTGGGACAAGCGCGAGCACCTGCGTTATGAACGGTGGGAACGCCTGAAGCCCACTCATATGAAATGGCAGTACGCCGGAGGAATGGGACTCAACTCAGTGGGCGTGGGCTGGGATTACGGACGCCGCTGCCAGTGGGAAACGGACTTCCTGGTAGGTTTCCTTCCGGCCAAGTATGCCGAGAAATTCCGTCTCACATTTACCGTGAAGCAGAACTACATTCCCTGGAGTATCTGCTTCAAGGAGCACTGGATGGCCGAACCCTTCTACTGCGGTCTGTACATCACCACCATCGCGGGCGACGAGTTCTGGAAGAAGGAACCGGGACGCTATCCCAACAAATACTATAACTTCAGTACCAAGATGCGCCCCTATATCTTCGTGGGACAGCGGTTCGGGTTCAGTCCCCACCACGACCTGGTGCGACACGTCTCCCTGTTCTATGAGTTGAGCACCTGCGAGCTGTACCTCATCAGCAAGGTAACCAACAAAAGTCTCTCCATGCGCGACATTCTGCGCCTGTCGTTCGGTGTGAAAGTACAGTTGTTCAGAGACAAATAGACACGGCCTGCAAAAAAAGATAAAAAAGGAACTGCAGCCGTTCGCCGTTCCAAAGTTTTCGTTACCTTTGCCGGAAAGTAAACAAAGGGGTGCCCCACGGATGTGTCCGGGCTGAGATTATACCCTACGAACCTGATGCGGTTAATACCGACGAAGGGATTGTTGATTCTGACATCTATTTCCTTTCCCCGTCCGCGGGATGCTCTCTTTGGTTTACACGCTAAAACAGTATGCTTATGAAACTATTGGTAAACAACAAAGAGACGGAACTTACACAAGGTCATACAATTGCCGCACTGGCACAGCAGCTGGAACTTCCGAAGCAGGGAGTGGCCATCGCGCTGCACAACCGCATGGTTCCGCGTGCGGAATGGGAAAACACCGTCCTGAACGAGGGCGACAGTCTGGTCATCATCAAAGCAGCTTGTGGAGGATAAGGCCATGGACATGAATCATTTCAAGCTGCAGTTCATCACACATTTCACCGACACGCATTCGTATCTCGACTCGGCCCGGATGGCCCTCGAAGGAGGATGCCGCTGGGTACAGTTGCGCATGAAGCACGCCTCGGACGAGGAGACGGAAGCGGTGGCCGTAGAGGTACAGAAACTGTGCCGCACGTACGGAGCCACTTTCCTCATCGACGACCGGGTGGAACTGGTGCGCAAGCTGAAGGCCGACGGGGTGCACCTGGGAAAGAACGACATGCCGATAGCCGAAGCACGGAAAATCCTCGGAAAGGACTTCCTCATCGGAGGTACGGCGAACACGTTCGATGACGTACGGGCACACTATGAAGCCGGAGCCGACTACATCGGTTGCGGACCGTTCCGCTTCACCACCACAAAAGAAAAGCTCAGCCCCATCCTCGGACTGGAGGGCTACCGTTCCATCGTACAGCAGATGAAGGCGGAAGGTATCCACCTGCCCATCGTAGCCATCGGCGGCATCACCCTGGAAGACATCCCTGCCATTATGCAGACCGGTGTGACAGGCATCGCCCTGAGCGGTACCATCCTGCGGGCAGCGAATCCGGTGGAAGAGACGAAAAAAATCGTGGGTCAATTAAGAATGAAGAATGAAAAATGAAGAATTTGTGGATGTGTTCATTTTTAGACAGAAAGAACAAAAGAAACATATTTTTCAAATCCTCTTATTTTCAGAATTTCATCACAAACTTCAACTCACCTTTGCCAGTAAAGAAATTCCTACTTTACCACAAAGAATAACGAGTAAAGGAACCAAAAAAAGAACGAAGTTCCGAAGCGATTTCGCCCCAAAGGAAGCCCCAAAACAAAAAAAACGGATCAAAGAGCAAAGAAGCAAAAACTCCCCACAGCGATTTCGCCAAAGGCGAAGAGCGACAGCCGGCAAAAAAATCCCGTCCTCAGTTTCGGACCGAAAAGCGGAGAAGCAGAGCACGGCGAAAAGAAGCGCAGGCTGTTTGAGCAAAGCGAGTTCCTGCGCTTCCGACGAGCGAAGCTTCGCAGCCGGTCCGAAACTGCAGACGGCGGTTTTTCTTTTTGTTACCTTTTTCTTTTTGGCGGCAAAAAGAAAAAGTAAGAGTAAGCCAAAAGAAAAAGTAAGAACAAGCAAGCAATAAACAAAATAGATAAAACAATGGAAAAACTAATCATTGCGGGAAAAGAATTCGAATCCCGCCTATTCTTAGGAACAGGAAAATTCAACTCCAACCAACTCATGGAAGAAGCCATCCTGGCTTCCGGCACAGAAATGGTGACCGTAGCCATGAAACGTATCGAACTTGACAACAAGGAAGACGACATGCTGAAGCATATCATCCACCCCCATATCCAGTTGCTCCCGAATACCTCGGGCGTGCGCACCGCAGAAGAAGCCGTGTTCGCCGCACAGATGGCCCGCGAAGCCTTCGGCACCAACTGGCTGAAACTGGAAATCCATCCCGACCCGCGCTACCTGTTGCCGGATTCTACCGAGACCCTGAAAGCTACGGAAGAACTGGTGAAACTGGGATTCGTGGTATTGCCTTACTGCCAGGCCGACCCGACCCTGTGCAAGCGTCTGGAAGAAGCCGGAGCGGCTACCGTAATGCCGCTGGCTGCCCCCATCGGTACGAACAAGGGATTGCAGACACGCGACTTCCTGCGCATCATCATCGAGCAGAGCAACGTGCCGGTGGTAGTGGATGCCGGTATCGGTGCACCGAGCCATGCCGCTGAAGCCATGGAAATGGGTGCCGCTGCCTGCCTGGTAAATACCGCCATCGCCGTAGCCGGGAACCCGGTGGAAATGGCCGTAGCCTTCAAGGAAGCTGTCATTGCCGGACGCCGTGCCTACGAAGCCGGACTGGGTATTCAGGCCGACAACCTCGTGGCATCTGCCTCCTCTCCTCTCACTTCTTTCTTGAATGAATAAATCCTGATTTTCTCAACCGGTAGGGACTGTTCCCTACCCGCAAACAAACCCCGATTTATATGGAAAAAGAAAAAGACCAAAAAGCATACGCCCATGCGGAAAAAGCCTACATGCAGGGCACCCTTTTCCCCTTTGTAAAGGTAGGCATGCAGAAAGTGAACCTCACCCCGACGGTGACCATAGTAGACGGCAAGAAGGTAATGACACCTAATGCACCGGTGTACGTGTACGACACGAGCGGCCCGTTCAGCGACCCGAACATTGAAATCGACCTGAAGAAAGGACTGCCGCGCATGCGTGAGAGCTGGATTACCTCACGCGGCGATGTGGAACAGTTGCCGTCCATCACCTCGGAATATGGCAAGATGCGCCGTGACGACCACTCGCTCGACCACCTGCGCTTTGAACACATCGCCCTGCCTTACCGTGCCAAGGAAGGCCACTGCTGTACGCAGATGTACTACGCCAAACAGGGCATCGTGACACCGGAAATGGAGTACGTAGCCATCCGTGAGAACATGAACTGCAAGGAACTGGGCATCGACACCTACATCACACCGGAATTCGTGCGCGACGAGATTGCTGCCGGACGTGCCGTACTGCCTGCCAACATCAACCACCCGGAATCGGAACCGATGATTATCGGCCGCAACTTCCTGGTGAAAATCAATACCAACATCGGTAACTCGGCCACTACTTCAAGCATTGACGAGGAAGTGGACAAGGCGGTGTGGAGCTGCAAATGGGGCGGCGACACGCTGATGGACCTGTCGACGGGTGCCAACATCCACGAAACTCGCGAATGGATTGTGCGCAACTGTCCGGTGCCGGTGGGTACCGTGCCCATCTATCAGGCACTGGAGAAGGTGAACGGCAAGGTGGAAGACCTGACCTGGGAAATCTACCGCGACACCCTCATCGAGCAGTGCGAGCAGGGAGTGGACTACTTCACCATCCATGCCGGTATCCGTCGTCACAACGTACACCTGGCCGACAAGCGTCTGTGCGGTATCGTGAGCCGTGGCGGAAGTATCATGAGCAAGTGGTGCCTTATCCACGACCAGGAATCCTTCCTCTACGAGCACTTTGACAACATCTGCGACATCCTGGCTCAGTACGACGTGGCCGTATCATTGGGCGACGGATTGCGTCCGGGCTGTATTGCCGATGCCAACGACGAGGCTCAGTTTGCCGAACTCGACACAATGGGTGAACTCGTGCTCCGTGCCTGGGAAAAGAACGTACAGGCCTTTATCGAAGGTCCGGGACACGTACCCTTGCACAAGATTCGTGAGAACATGGAGCGTCAAATCAGCCACTGCCACAACGCGCCGTTCTATACCCTCGGCCCGCTGGTGACCGACATCGCTCCGGGTTACGACCACATCACTTCGGCCATCGGTGCCGCACAAATCGGCTGGCTGGGTACGGCCATGCTGTGCTACGTCACTCCGAAGGAACACCTGGGTCTGCCCAACCGCGAAGATGTACGTACGGGCGTTATCACCTACAAGATTGCCGCCCATGCAGCCGACCTGGCTAAAGGTCATCCGGGCGCACAGATTCGCGACAATGCCCTGAGCAAGGCCCGCTACGAGTTCCGCTGGCGCGACCAGTTCCACCTGAGTCTCGACCCCGACCGTGCGCTGGAATACTTCAACGAGGGACGTCACACCGACGGCGAGTACTGCACCATGTGTGGTCCGAACTTCTGTGCGATGAAACTCAGCCGCGACCTGAAAACAATTAATAATGAATAATGCATCAGGCCAGCATCTTTAACTTTTAATTTTTAACTATTAACTATCGAAATGTTTAGTGACGAATTAGAAAAAATAAGCTGGGAGGAGACGACCAAGGCCATCTACTCCAAAACCGAGGCCGACGTGATTCGGGCACTCGGAAAATCACGGTGCGACGTAGACGACTTCATGGCACTCATCTCGCCGGCTGCCGAAAAGTTCCTTGAACCCATGGCACGCCTCAGCAAGAAATATACCGAAGAACGTTTCGGACGCACCATGTCGATGTTCATCCCGCTCTACATCACCAACTCGTGCACCAACTCGTGCGTGTACTGCGGCTTCCACATCAGCAACCCCATGGCGCGCACCATCCTGACACCCGAAGAGATTGAAAACGAATACAAGGCCATCAAGAAGCTCGGCCCGTTCGAAAACCTGCTGATTGTGACGGGTGAAAATCCGGCCAAGGCGGGTGTGCCTTACATCGCCAAGGCGCTCGACCTGGCCAAGCCGTACTTCTCGAACCTGAAAATCGAGGTGATGCCGCTCAAGACGGAAGAGTATGCCGAACTGGTACACCACGGACTAAACGGTGTAATCTGTTTCCAAGAAACGTACAACAAGGCCCGCTACAACGTGTACCATCCGCGCGGCATGAAGTCGAAGTTCGAATGGCGTGTCAATGGGTTCGACCGCATGGGGCAGGCCGGCGTACACTCCATCGGCATGGGTGTACTCATCGGACTGGAGGACTGGCGTACAGACGTGACCATGATGGCTTACCACCTGCGCTACTTGCAGAAGCATTACTGGAAGACGAAGTACAGCGTAAACTTCCCGCGCATGCGTCCGGCCGAAAACGAAGGTTTCCAGCCTAACGTCATCATGAGCGACAAGGAACTGGCACAGGTGACTTTCGCCATGCGTATCTTCGACCACGACGTGGACATCTCCTACTCTACCCGCGAACCGGCCAATATCCGCGACCACATGGCTTCACTGGGTGTGACTACCATGAGTGCCGAGAGCAAGACGGAACCGGGCGGATATTACACCTACCCGCAGGCACTGGAGCAGTTCCATGTAAGCGACGAACGTACAGCCGTAGAAATCGAGAAGGCCCTCAAGGCATTGGGACGCGAACCGGTATGGAAGGACTGGGATGCTTCGTTCGACCACGTGGCACAGTCGCACGCCACCGCCGCTGCGGCCCGCTGAAAAGCCCTCCGGAACACTCTCTGAAAAACGCCGGAGAGTTTCTACAAAAACGCCCTTACGTTTTCCCTGAAACGCAAGTACGTTTTACTTCAAACACAAGTGCGTTTTGATGGAAACACAAGGACGTTTTTCCAAAACGCAAGTGCATTTTTTCAAGACATGTATAACCCTCTTCAGAAGGCATCCTGAGGCCATTTCCCGACTTCCGGATGCCTTTCTGTCTTTACTCACTTTATTATTCCCCTTTTAACCTTATGAAACTGACCGAAAAAGAAGCTGCACGCTACAACCGACAGATTCTGCTCGACGAAATCGGCGAGACAGGACAACTCCTGCTGAAGCAGGCCCGCGTACTCATCGTGGGAGTGGGCGGACTGGGGTCGCCCATTGCCCTCTACCTGGCCGGTGCCGGAGTGGGCACCATCGGACTGATTGACGACGATACCGTGAGCGAGACCAACCTCCAGCGGCAGGTGCTCTACAGCGAACCTGAAATCGGACTCTCCAAGGCCGAACAGGCCAAACTGCGCCTGCAGGCCCTCAACTCCGACATCCGCGTGGAAGCCTGGAACGAGCGGCTCACCCCGCAGAATGCCGAATGCCTCATTGCCAACTATGACATTGTGGTGGACGGCTGCGATAATTTCCGCACGCGCTACCTTATTAACGACACCTGCGTGCGGCTGGACAAGGTGTACGTGTACGGTGCCATCCGCGAGTTCGACGGGCAAGTCTCCGTGTTCAACTACCAGGGCGGTCCCGACTACCGCACCCTCTTCCCCGACGAAGAAGAAATGCTCGCCATGCCCCACCCCTCCAAGGCCGTGCTGGGTGTCACTCCGGGCGTAGTAGGCTGCGTGGAAGCCAGCGAGACGATGAAAGTCATCCTGGGCAGTCCGTACGTGCTAAGCGGAAAGCTCTGGCACATCGACCTGCGAAGTCTGGAAAGCTACGTCATTTCGCTGGTATAGTTTCCCGTCCGACCCGTTGAAAATCACGGTTTTCGGTGATGCACAGCTCCTCAGATAGCTTTACTTTTGTACAAACGTAAATTATCCTATTATTCTTATCTTTAGTATGAACAAAAGTAAAGCAACGACAGCCCTGAAATCGCTGCTGGTTTCAGGCTGTGCCCTTTTTGTATGGGGCATGACACCCGTATTTTTAGCCTCCACCCTTACCTCGTGCGAAAAATTAGAGGATATTTTAGGAGGAGGTGATGATGATGAAGACGACGGAGACGGAAGCAGCTCAGGCAATCTGAACGGAGTGGGTACTACCGACGGAGCGGCTCCCTATTTCAATCTGGAAACGACCCGCATCGAATTGCCTGCCGTAAGAGACGGAGAAGGCATACAGGTGAAATGCCAGACCAACATCATGAGCATGCGCTATGTGCTGGAGAAATTCAAGAAATTCAGCGAAGGTGAACTGACCGAGCAGGAGGACTATTCGTTCATCCTGGAAAATCCGGAGTATTCGTTCTACGGCGAAGAGTACCTGCAGTATTACACCAACTACTCCAGCGAGAAACAGACCGACAACCTGCTGATTTATGCCACCGACAAAGACAGTCTGCTGGCCACCATCCCCATCGAACAGGCGGCTGCCCCTCATATCAGCGTGGCCAAGGCAGATGCAGGTGTCAATGAAATCACACTGACACTGGAAGGACAGAACGACGCCCGTTTTTATTCCACCTACATTTCTACCGACAGCATCCCCTTGTTCGAAGTCATTCAGGATTTGAAAAACGGAGGCTCAGGACTTCCTTTTGAATACCTCTTCGACCTTCAAAGCCAGCCTACGTGTACCTTCTCCGGACTGACGGAAGCAACCAAATACTACATCTACCTGCAAGGCGGTACGGAACCGGGGCCTCTGCATGGACTTTCACTGTACACCGTTACTACTGCCATGCGCGGCAAGGAAGATGCGCTGATTATGAAATACGCGTTGAACAACCTGAACAACCGCACGGTGTATCTTCCGTTTGAAGGACGGGTGAAAGGTATCATCGACTGGGGCGACGGAGTGACCGAGGTGCTCGACAAATCATACGTATATTCGACCGACTTGTCACACGCCTATGCCCAAGGTGCTGAATCTACCGTAGAAGTAGCTTTCAAAGGTACGGTAGAATCTCTGGCAACCAACAGCACAACCAAGGGAGAAATCCTCAAGAGTTCACTCATCGGCATCACACAATGGGGTACGCCCGAACTGAAAACACTGAGACTGGAAGACGTTACCGCACTGACCCAGCTGGCTGCCGACACCAAGGGAGCACTGTCCTCCATCACGGACTTCACCTCCTGCTTTGAAGGCTGTACGGGACTGACCAACCTCCCCGAAGACCTGTTTGCCATGGCCACCGGCGCCGAGACGTTCGACAGAGCCTTCCAGGGCTGTACGGGACTGACTTCACTTCCGCTCAATCTCTTCGCCCAGAATTCCAGTGCCCGCAACTTCAACGAAACCTTCTCCAGCTGCACGGGGCTGCTCTACCTGCCCGAGGACCTCTTTGCAAACAACAAAGACATCTATGTCATGAACGATGTGTTCAGCGGATGTGAAAACCTGAAAGAGATTCCGGCCGGACTGTTCCGTAACAATACCCGTTTAGGATACATACAATGTGCCTTCTCAGGATGCAGCTCGCTCACCAGTCTGCCTGAAGGACTGTTTGCCAACTGTCGGGGCATACAGAGTGTGTCAGAAATCAACTCTATCTCAGAAGCCTACGGCCTTTTCTCGAATTGTACCTCATTGACTAAAATCCCGGAAGACTTGTTTGCCAGCATGACCAAGGTTACCAGGTTAGATGGCATATTCAAAGGATGTACCTCCCTCCGCGAGATTCCCGAAAAGCTGTTTGCAAACAACACACAGGTGATTTCCATGTGGGAAGCCTTTGCCGGATGCAAGAGCCTGCAACGCATTCCTACCGGACTGTTCGACTCCATGCGCACCCTGCAAGCTGTCCGTCTCTTGTTCAAAAGCTGCAGTTCGCTCACCGGCGAATCACCCTACACCCTGATAAACGGAAAAAAAGTGCACTTGTATGAACGCAAGGATTACCCGAATGAATTCCTTGAAATCACCAGTCACACCAGCGCGTTCAACAATTGTACGAAGCTGACCGACTATGGATCCATCCCGAGCAACTGGAGATAAACGAGTCCCGATTTTTGCATAATTATCCTTCCCCTGCCAAAGCTAGATAAAAAACACGCTTGGCAGGGGATTTTTCATGCCTCAATTTCCGATTCTCTGTTTTTTATGCTAACTTTGAGAATCAAACCTTTATCAAAAGTACCATCATGCATACTAAACAACTCACCGACATTCTGCTGGTATTCCTCTGCATCTTCTGCTTCACCAGCTGCGACCACGACGACGTAAACTTTCCAACTTTCACATTCAATGAAAACGGAGAATGTGAGCCAGCGTCTCTCACCCCCATTTCTTCCGCCCGCTTCGAAGAGGACGTAGTGGGATACGGCTGGAAGCACGTCCACACCTACGAAATCAATCCCGACGGCACTTGCCAGACGCAGGATTATTACAAAGACTTAGATGGCGCCGGGCCAATCCAATATTATGTGGAAAGCCACTCGTCCCTGAAAGTATACATGTACGTGGATGCCTATCCTGCATTGGGCTTCCGGACTTATACCTATACTTACTCGGATGAGAACCGTCTGCTCGACGGCCAGCGCACGGTGTTCCAGCTACTCTCCGTCAACGGCGACACGATGGAGCTACTTGTCCACCTGGGAGTGCGAGCAGGAGGAACCGATATCTACGGCTATTCCATCTATCAGCGGATGACGGCGCAGGAACTGGAAGATGTGCAGAAAACATATCACACAGATTTGTCGGACATCCGCGAACTGACCGTATCGGTACAGGAAAATCCGCTCATCATCTCCAGAAAAGAAACGGAATTCGACGTACTGAGCAGCAACGGTCCTTTCATTTTTAAACCAGCCAGAGAAGGCAGTTGCGAAATCACCTCACAAGGAAACCATGTCAAGGTCAAGCTGCTGAGCAACGGAGTGCATCTCACAGGCTACGACCGTCTGCGTCATTGTGAGGTGGTCATCTTCTCTACCGATGAGGAACTGGAACCCGAAGGTACGGACATCTACGACTTCACGTACACGGAAATCACCGTCAATCCGGAAAAGAAACTCTTTGCACCCGATGGCCATGAAATCTCCTACGACCTCGGCAGCATGGAAGTCACCCCGCGCAAAGAATACACCGGAAGTATCCTGAGCCAGTATGCTCCCGTGGCCTTGCTTGCCGTGGACACAAACGGACAGGCACGCTATCTGCGCATGAACAGCGGCAAAATCAGCTTCAAGGACCTTCTTCCGCAAGAAGTGCTCGACCTGCTGACGGAAGGTACAGACGGAACCTCTCTCACCTACAAGCTGGAACTGATTACGCCCGACTGCGAGGTGTTCCAGGTTCTGCCTTTCAAAATCACCTATAAAAAATAGTGCAAGTTTCATGAAGCTTATCCGTCTGCTTCCCATATTGCTTCTCATCGGACTCTCCTGCCTGACGAGTTGCCAGAAAGAAGAAATTCCGTCTGCCGACAACGAACGGACACTCTTCATGTACCTGCCGTGGGCTACCAACCTGACGAGTTATTTCTACCAGAATATCGAGGATATGGAAGACGCCATCTCCCGCAGAGGGCTGGACAAGGAGCGGGTGCTCGTCTTTCTGTCTACCAGTTCCACGGAAGCAGAACTGTTTGAAATCACGGTCAATAACGGTACCTGCACCCGGCAGATACTGAAAGAATACACCCGTCCCGCATTTACGACCGAAGAGGGTCTCACGGGCATTCTGAACGACATGAAATCGTTTGCTCCCGCCAAAACCTACTCCCTGATTGTGGGTTGCCACGGTATGGGATGGTTGCCCGTCGCCCAAAGCAAGGCACGTGCCACTACGAAACCCCGCTATCACTGGGAATACTCACACACTCCCCTGACCCGCTTTTTCGGGGGACTGACAGCAGAATACCAGACGGAGGTGACCACCCTCACCAAAAGTCTCTCCAACTGCGGATTGAAAATGGAATACATCCTGTTTGACGACTGCTACATGTCTTCGCTGGAGGCAGCCTACGACCTGCGCCAGGTGACCCGTCACCTGATAGCCTGCCCCACGGAAATCATGGTCCACGGTATGCCTTACTCCCACATCGGAGAATACCTGCTGGCCGAGAATCCCGACTACAGCGCCATCTGCCAGACTTTCTATCAATTCTATTCCAGTTACACATACCCCTACGGCACCATTGCCGTGACCGACTGCTCCCGACTGGACGAACTGGCTCTTCTGATGAAAGACATTCATTCCCGCTATTCGCTGGACAACTCGCAAATGGCTTCCATTCAGCGTATGGACGGCTATTCTCCCGTAATATTCTATGATTTCGGCGATTACGTCCGTACCCTTTGCAGCGATGATGCAGAGCAAATGGCCCAGTTTGAGACTTTGCTGGAACAAGTCGTTCCCTACAAGGCACACACCGAGAAATATTTCACTGCAGCCCGCGGCCCACTTCCCATAGAGCGTTATTCCGGCATCACCACCTCCGCACCCAGCACAAACAGCCTGGCAAGTTCCTACTCGCAGACTTCATGGTATCTGGCTACGCATTGATTATGTGTTATCTCTATCCCAGATTCGAGCCATAAAAATAAGCAGCCGTAGCACCTCCGTCTACCAGAAAATCAGAGCCGGTGATAAAGGCTCCCCGGTTACTCATCAACAGTTCAGCCACATTCGCCACCTCGTCGGCCGTGCCGGGACGATGCGCCGGACACCGGGCAAACATCTTCTTATAGAACTCTCCACGTACCCCGTTGAACTCGTCAAGTGCCAGTGGAGTGACGATAATACCTGGAGAAATGGAATTCAAACGGGCGCCCCGTTCTCCCCATCTCACTGCCTCCGCCATGACGCGCTTCACGTTGCAACGCTTGGCCAGCTGATAGGCATGGAGCGTATCGCGGATGTGCGAGGGTTGCAGTATCTCCAGACTCAGCAATTCTTCCGTCGGTGTGCAAGCCAGCTGTGCATCGATTTCAACACCAAGGGCCGGCAAGCGGTGTCCAGATTGACTGGCTATCGTAACGCCCGTTCCACCCTGCCGGATAACTTTCCCTACTTCTTCCAACAATACCGCCGTACCATACAAGTCAACTTTCAAAATGGTCTCGACCGAGGCTTGCGAAGGAGACACTCCTGCCGCATTGACCAGCATGGCTATTTCTCCATATTGCTGCGCCGTCTCAATCAGTCCGAGAATAGAGGCGCGCGATGACAAGTCCATCTCCACCGGAAGCACATCAAATCCGGCACAGTTCATCGTATCGGCCACGGCCTGCGCATTCTCCATCCGCTTGTCACCGACCACAATCTTCATTCCATATCCCATCCGCCGGGCTATCGCCATACCGATTTGTCCGGCACCCGTAAGCAACATTACTTCTTTTTCCATATCACACATTTTTAATATTTCCATCCGATTCCGCTACATAACAGTCCACTAAATCTTTCAAAGCCATACGGCTCTCCATTTCCTGTGTCATAGTTCTATAATATTTATCTGTTAATGTTATGGCAAAAGTAATCCGTACCATTTTATCCGTTGTTATACAAAACACAGAATCCCTGCATGAAAACACAGATTTCAAGAGTAACGAAAACCAGAAACCGGAATCCTTTCGTAATTTTGTCGTCAGAAGCATTAAAAACGATGAAAACATCCTTATTAAACATCGAAACCGTTACAGAGTACGACGACATGCTCGGCGTAGAAACTCTGCATCCGCTGGTCAGCGTGATTGATCTTTCACAGGCCAAACCGATGCACCACATGCGGCATACGTTCAGCTTTTACGTGATTTTTCTGAAAGACGAAAAGAACTGCGACCTGATTTACGGCCGCCAGCGATACGATTACCAGAAAGGCTCGGTGGTCTGTCTGGCACCCGGACAAGTGATCGGCATAGAAGATACGGGCGAAACGTTCCAGCCGCAAGGCTATGCGCTGTGCTTTCATCCCGACCTGATTCGCGGCACCAACCTCGGACGCACTATCAAGGAATACACGTTCTTCTCGTATGAAGTGAACGAAGCCTTGCACCTCTCGGAACGGGAACGACACACCTTCATCGACTGCCTGCAGAACATTCAGGAGGAATTGCAACACAGTGTGGACCGGATGAGCAAACGGCTGATTGCCAACCATATCGAGTTGTTGCTCAACTATTGCCTGCGCTTCTACGAAAGACAGTTCATCACCCGTCAGGATGCTCACCACGACATTCTAACCCGTTTCGAAACATTCCTGGACCAATATTTCACGGGAGACAATGCCGCACAAAAGGGATTGCCCAGTGTGAAACACTGCGCAAGCGAACTTTGCCGTCAACCAACTATTTTGGCGACCTTATCAAAAAAGAAACAGGCAGAACCGCCCTGGAATATATACAAGACAAAATTATCAGCATCGCCAAAGAACAGCTGCTTCTCCCCTCAGAGTCCATCAGTCAGATAGCCTATCAACTCGGTTTCCAGTACCCGCAGCACTTCACTCGTGTATTCAAGAAAGCCACCGGAATGACTCCCAATGAATACCGGAGCAAAACGGAGTATAAATAATACAATATTTTTCATCCGCCATAAGAAAGAGGAAGCACAGAATTCATTACATTTGCAGAAACCAAACCCGATATTTATGAATCGCAGACTACTATCCGTCACCGTGTTTCTGGCGCTGATGCTGACTTCCCTGCTGGCCGGACGCCATAACTACCACGTGACACGAAACGAAATAACAGCCGACCTGAATCAGGCACTGGCACTGACTTTACTGGAAAAGAAAGAGCCCATTGTGACACAAGATACGATACGGGCATACAAGCAGCTCCGGCGTACTTCAGGCGGACAGGTACTGATTGCCGTGTCCGACGAACGGTTCTGCCGACACCTGAAGAATCGGCGACTGAAGGAAACCTCTTTCCTCACGTTCGACGTGGTGGACAAGGAATATCAGGGTGGTTCGACGGATGAACAGGCCATCTACAGCGATACACTGATGATAAGAAACGGACACGCAGGCGAGACACTGGCCCTGAAAGGCTATACCCGTCTGTCGGCAGCGGCCGTATTCGGCATGTCCGACCAGCGCTTGCCTGCCGGACTGATGGCAGCGGCTATCCTCTGGGCCATCGGTTCGATGCTGTACTTACGGAAAAGAGAGAAAGAGAATCTGATGCTACAACCCGTAGAAGGATGCGGACAACCGGCTGAAGATGGTACACAATCTGCCGAAGATTTCGGGGGACTGACATATTCGGATGCAGACGACCGTTTCTACGGCGTCGACCACATGCCTATCCGCTTCACCCCCATGCAACAGCAACTGATGCGGCTGTTCTGGCAGTCACCTTCCCACTCCATTTCGAAAGAGGAAATCTGTGCGACACTCTGGCCCAAGAAAGACGATGCCAACGATACGCTCTACACCCTTATCCGCCGGTTGAAACCCATTGTAGAGGAGCATACGCAGCTGAAAATCGTGGCCGACAGAGGACGAAACTATTCACTGGAAATCAACGAATTGAAAAGCTGACAGCGAATTGTCAGTCAAATGTCAGCGTCGGTTTTTGACGCCTTCGTGACAGCCTCCTACTTTTGTTCCTGAAATTTACACACAGGAACAAATGAACACACTCAGATTACTTTTCCAGCAGGAGACCGAAAGTCGGCTTCTGCTGACCGTCTCCCGATTTCTGGCCAGCATCTTTCTTCTTTTATTGCTGGCCCTCCCTACTCTTGCACAAGAAGTAGCCTCCACCGTGGAACTAGGCGAAGTGGAAGTCAAGGCCGACCGGATTATCCACAAGACCGACGGCCTGCTGCTCTACCCCTCCGAACAGCAGAAAGCTTCTTCCCGTTCGGGCTACAGTCTGCTCCAGCAACTCACCTTACCGAATATCCGTGTGGACGAGGTGGGCCACAGCATCTCGGCCATCGACCAGCGGGGAGGCGTACAGATTCGTATCAACGGCATCATTGCAGACAAGGCAGAGATGCTGTCGCTCGATCCGAAGAGCATCCGCAAGATTGACTTCATCGACAACCCCGGCGTGCGCTATGGCGACGGCATTGCCTACGTCATTGACATCACTACCCGACGGGCGAACAACGGATATACTTTAGGGACCTCGCTCACCCAGGCACTGACTACCCGCGACGGCGATTACACGGTGTACGGCAAATGGAACACGGGAAAGAGTGAACTGTCGCTGAACTACAGCTTCGGCTACTGGGATTTTAAAGGAATACGGACGAAAGAAACCGCGCACTACCGCCTGAACGACGGCTCCATTTATACCATCCAGCGCAACGACCTCGCCTCGCGCAACCGGAGTCTGAGCAACCAGATGAAACTGACCTACAACCTGGCCGACTCCAGCCGCTACGTGTTTCAGGCTTCACTGAGCGGCGACTTCAGTCACGTGCCGGGCGATTTCAGTCAGAAACAGATTGTAGACGGGGCACAGACATACACCGCCCTCGAACAGCAACAAAGCCAGAGCAGCAGTCCGGTGCTCGACCTCTACTACTTCCAGCAGTTCACCCCCCGGCAGTCGCTTACCCTCAATGCCGTGGGCACGTACATCGGCACCCGCTCTTCCGACAGTTACGACGAAGGTTCGCCTTACCGTTACAATGTGGACGGACGCACCTACTCCCTGCTGAGCGAAGCCATCTATGAAAACCGGTTGAAGCCCTTTACCCTTTCTGCCGGCCTCAACTACAGCCAAAAATACACGAACAATGAATACACGGGCGATGTTTCTTCCGTCACCCCCATGCACCACAACCGCGTGTATCTGTTTTCGGAAATTAAGGGAACGTGGGGCAAGCTCCGCTACTCGGCAGGCATCGGAGGCAGCTACCTGCACTACCGTCAGCAAGCCCATTCGTACGATTACTGGAGTTTCTGTCCGAAAGCAGCCCTGAGCTACAACTTCACCCACTCCCTGCAACTGAGTTACAATTTCCAGCTGAACGAACGCACCTCACGGGTGGCCATGATCAGCGATGCCGCCATCCGCACCAACCGCATGGAATGGACCGTAGGCAGTCCAGACCTCAAGCCCAACCGGGAGACGTATCACACCCTCCGGCTGTCGTACAACGACTCCCGTCTGCAAATCAATCTACAAGGCTTCTACAAGAAATGTCCTCACCCCAACATGGCGGTGTACGAACGCACGTCCGACGACCGGTTCATCTATACCCAACGCAACCAGAAAGAGATTGACGCCTTGCACGCCATGGCCTATGCAAGCTACTGGCTAATGCCGGAAAAACTCTCCGTCACGGCCTACGGAGGACTGTTCCGCTGCTTCAACTTCGGCCACGACTACACACACTGCTACACGTCCTACTTTGCCACGGGAGCCCTCAACGCCTACTTAGGCAACCTCTCCCTCCATGCCTACGCTGACAACGGCTCCCGCTTCCTGGAAGGGGAAACCAAAGGCTACAGCGGAGGCGACATCGCCCTGAAGGCTGCCTACAGCTACAAAGAATGGCAGTTTGCCCTTATCTGGCAACAGCCCTTTCAACACAAATACAAAATGTTTGAATCGGAAGTTCTGAACCGGAACCTCCCAAAGACCACCGCCCTCTACAGTCGCGACGCCTGCAACCTCGTCAACCTGACCGTAACGTGGCGACTGACCAAAGGACGCAAGTTCCGCACTGTCAACCGCTCCATCCAGCTGAAGGACAGTGACACGGGGATTATCCGATGAAAAAAGAAATTCTCAGGTAAGTATTCCGCTTGCCTGAGAATTTTTCAATGAGTTGCACGCTGCAACCACCGGTTACAACCGTTTCCCAACAGTACCCCCAAGAATACGCTCACAAAGATGCGCCAATCATCGGCAAGGCCCATCCATTGTGTGACGAACAGACAGAGACTGCACACTACGGCACTGACCACCAAGCTCCATAACAACGGTTTCATTTTCATAGGCATTTGTTTTGATTACAATCGTAAAGATACAAAAACTTACCTAAAAACGACTTTTTGAGAAAGAAATAATTATTTCTGACAGACTTATTTTTCTAAACCACTCCAATAAAATCAAGGAACCTTGGCGGCATGCTCGAAAGTAACCGGAATGGCATACCTCACTTTCTCCGGTTTTCCGCTTTGCCGTCCCGGTTTCCATTTCGGCATCAGCTTTACTACTCGAAGAGCCTCTTCGTCCAATGCCGGATTCAGTCCCCGCACCACCACCGGATGAATAATATTTCCTTCTTCATCTATCACAAACTGTACGATGACCCGAGGAATTCCAATCGTTTCAGGCACAAGCGTCTTGTCATAGTGCAGGTTCTTCCGAATAAAATCCATCAAGGCCGACATGCCCCCGGGAAACGCCGGCATCTCCTCTACTACGTCATACGCAATGTCCATATCCTTTTCCTCTGCCACTTCCTGCAAAGGTTTTGAAGAAGGCTCCTTGTCCGCAGCATCCCGCTCTTCCACCTTGTGGCCAATCCGGAATTCCGCCGCAAAATACCAGTCGCGATAATTATCCCCGATATCCATTTCCTTCACCACACGATAGACGCCGGGCGTAAGCATACGAAGTGACGGATACAAACTGGCAGAAAAGGGATAAATCTTATTGGATGGAAGAAAACGTTCTTCAAGTGTCCAAACCGTTGCTCCAGGCAAAAACAACCATTTTTCCCCTTCCTTCCGAAGCACCCAGTACGGCGACCCCATTGAGATGCTCTGTCCGCTCCGGTTCACGATTCTCACTGCCACGGATTCCGTATTTGGCGGATACACCGCCTTCTCCGTGTACATCTTGATGCCGAAAGTATCCGTACACATCGGTTGGGTGAAATAAGTAGCTGCATCCTCTTTTCCGTCGTTCACCACGATTGCCGCATAATTCAGCACCTTCTGCCGGAACTCTTTCCGCAATGCCTCCGAGTTCACCATCCACGACATATACAGCATGTCATTATCCTGGAATCCCCCAGAATTCAGGTTTTCTATGACACGGTCCTTGGGATGCTTCTCCCTGTACCGGCTAATTTTGTCGAGCAGTTTCCGGTGCTGAGCCTTGGAGATAAGCTCAAACTCCGCGTATGCCGTACGTGTATTCCGGTTGAATGATTTGTAAATACGATACCTGCCGGGACGGTTCTTGTCCGTATAGAAGTGAATGGTCTGCCGGTGCGTAGGATTATCGGGCGTAAACACCCACAACACATCGTTGACTATCGGACTGGTAGGCTGAGGTTCCCATTGCTTTTCTGCTTCGTTGTAATATACCAGACTGTACCCCTCTCCACTGTCATATTCCCGGTTCGCACGACTGGTAATGAAGACCTTGACCTTGGAAGTCGCTACAGGATAATAATCATATTCTGTATGTATATAAAGCGAATCCGCAGAAAGAGGACGGCCGGAAGGAATATCCCGTGCCACCGGTTCCAGCACCATCGCCACCGGTTGAGGCGGAGTGTCTGTCGAAGTTTCCGTATCCGGCTCCTCTGCTGCAAGCGTGTCATCCGTTACTTCCGGACTCTGTACTGCCGGAGGAGTCTCCTTTACCAAAGCAACATCCGATTGTGCTTTTCGTTTGCCCGTGCAGCCGACACACATCATGCAAGCCACCGCCACAAACAATTGAAAAAATGCATTTGTTTCCATACGCTATACAATAAAATTCTATTTCCCTGTTCACCTAATAAGAATAAAAGGGTATTTAACGCATTATTTAATCTCAAATTCTGCCGACATCAACCATTTCTTTTGCCCTCCAATAAAAGAAATCTCCTTAAATACCTTATAAATACCCGGACAATTTTCATTAAAGATAGGGTAAAGACACGCATCAAAATGGTAATCCTTACCCGAGGGAACCCCAATTCCAATATCTAACCAAGAATTGTTACCATTCAAAAGAATCCATTGGTTGCCCTCTTTACGGACCACTCCATAATCCTCGCCGAAAAAAAAGAGTCCTCTTACTATGATTGGTCAACGTCACCGATACTGTTTCCGTCCCAACCGGATAAGATTGATGCTCTGTCCTCATCCGTATCTGCAACGTATCGCTATAAGTAGCTTGAATCAACGGTATATCTCCTCGAAAAGCACCGTGACTTACAGACGAATAACTTAATACTTTACGACGAAACATTTCCTGAAACCGGAGGTCGTTATTCATCAACATTACAAAAATAGTATCGCCCTGAGTATAAGTCATAAGAATATTTTGTGCTACTGTATCAGTCTTATCGTTTGCACCTTTTCTATTATAGTCATCGATTCGTCTGCGTAACTCCAACACTCCCTTGAAATCTACCAATTCAAAAAACGCATAATGCTTCTTCACACTATTAACAAAACATTTACCAATACGGTATTTACCCACCCGTTTTTTTAAACCAGTAATATCCAAAGGAACAAGCTGGCACACGCCTTTATATCCAGATGGAATGAGCAAGGGAGTATCCGGAACCGTATCTACCGGCAAGGCTTCCCACATATTCTGGTCCTCATCATAATATTCCAAAGTATATGCTTGCCGGCCTTCACAAATATCCTTAGAATGGTTAGTCACTTGAAGCACCACTTTCGTCGTCTTCAACGGATAATAATCATATTCTGCCGATATATCAATCAAATCGTCTGACGCCAAATGCGTATTCTTATCAGTTGATGTATTCGACTGATGATGGGTTTCCATACAACCTGCCAGCAATCCATTTGCTACCAGAATGCCCCATAAGAAAAAACAAGCTAAAAATCTGTTTCTGTTCATTATTCACACTCAATTTAATTTGTATTCTGCACAGAAGGTTTAAATGCAACAGGAAAAACAAACTGTACGTTCCGGTTCTTCCCGGCTTGTCTGCCCGGTTTCCATTTCGGCATCAGACTGACGATGCGTAAGGCTTCTTCATCCAACGCCGGATTTGTACTCCGCAACACCACAGGGTTAGTGGCATTTCCCTTCTTATCTACTACTATTTGAATGATGACACGCTCATTCTTTTCAGCCTTGTCATGCCGCAGGTTTTTCCGAATGAACTCCATTAAAGCAGGCATACCACCGGGAAACTCTGGCATCTCCTCCACTACCTGATAAACTGTTTGCTCATCTTCCTTTGGAGCCTCCACATAATTCTTTACTGTCGTTTTTGGTATCGGAGTTTTTTCAGCCCGTTTGGCTTTCTCGTAATTGTCCGTCAGACGAAATTCTGCCATCATCCGGATATTTTCTCTTGACTCCAAAGACACCTCATAGAAGAATCGGTAGCGTCCCGATGCATTCCCATTGACTTCTGGATACAATCTCGCAACAAACTGACGTGATGAACCAGGAGTAACATAATAGGCAATATCCACTGCAAATGTATTAATAGGCAGTTCATACCATTGACCATCTTTCCCTTCGTAAGTAATGAAATAATGCTCTCCACAAGTAATCGCCTCATTACTTCCGTTCATGAGAATGAATGAAGCAGTGGAAGCCGTATCAGCATAAACAGTGTATTCCGGATACAGGCAAATACCGTGCGCTTCGGACACACCAGTGACATTATTCCGAACGGGCTCTTCCGGACCAGAAAAACGAATGGCAGGCGAATCCATCAGCAACCTGCGGAATTCCGCACGGGCTTCCGGAGTGTTACGGATAAAGGTCACTTCAATGAAATGGAGCGTACTTCCCCACATCATCATATTAGCTTTCAATTTACCTTCCGGCAAAGCATTATACCGTCTGTTCAGTTCATCCAATAAATCTTTAAGCTGTTTTTCTGAGAAAATACTGTCGGTCATCATTTCGATACGGAAAGCCTTGCTTCTCGACACCTCTTCCAGTATCTTCCGTGCCCGCAGCGTATCACCCCGTACCTGAAGGACCAGTGTGTTTCCGTCAAAATAATGTCCCTCTAGAAAATCCGGACAACGGGGACTCCCGATAAAATCTCCGATGCTGTTCGGATCATCACCGTAAGCCTTACTCAAGGCATCAATAACTTTATGACCTTCAGCCTGGTTAGGAACAGGCACATAAGGTACGACTTCTGAGGTTTTCACCTCCTTTTGTTCCGCTTTACCGATGCAGCCTACCATAAGCAAGAAAACGCAAGCCAGTAAATAAAGTCCTTTTCTTCTCATTGTATTATCGATTTTTCCGTGAAACAATTTTCCGTTATTTATCTATCCAGAACTCGGCACTTACTGTAATTTCTTCCCTCCCGTCATGGAATGATTGAATAATCCGATATTTTCCGGATGTAATTCTATAGCAACTGACAGGATAACTAAAACAATAATAATCAGGAGCAAAGTTTAACTGCATACCTACATCTCCAAAGCCATACATTCCATTCATTTCCGCACCTATCCACGAACCGTTTTTCCACTTCTGCAATGTCCAGTCACCGCCAAAAATCAACGACTTACGCTTAGGATTCAATAGGATTGCATACACATTCTTCGTATCAAGCGGATAATGGTTCTGTATCATATTCATCCGCATAGTATTCCCTAACGTATCACAGTTCAGACATTGTGCATCGGCAGGTCCAATCTGCATAACCTGCTTTTTTGATGCCGTGCGATTGCATCCCAGTCCGCATATTGCCATCATCGCCACGAAATAAATATACCAGTTTTTCATACTCCACACATTTTTATTTAACCTCAAAACTGTCTGTCAAAAGAATATCCTCATCACCTCTGCTAAATGATTTCTGAACCCGGTATTTCCCTTTTGGAATGTAATATTCATTCAGTTTACAACGGAAGCAATACAGCAAAGGAGCCTTCTCTATCATAAACGCATCACTATTCCATACAAGCGTATAGGAGGTATCCCTTTGTTTCGGTGGACACCATTTATCATTTTTCCACAAATAGAAACGTATATCCCGTCCGAACTCCAACGGAATGTCCTTCGGATTGCTTACAAACACATTAATCACGGGCACATTTTCTGTATATACTTCATATTCTGTCCACATACGGGTTTCTCCGTCATATGCTTCAGGTAAATCTTTTGTATACCAAAGTTGACACTGACGTAATTCGTATGTTACTGTATCTTGAAATGAAGCACAAGTATCGGCAACCACGATAGATGTCATGCTGTCCGCACCTCCAATAACAGCTGTAGAGATAGCCTCCTGCACAGGCTGTCCGGGCTTATTTACACAAGCCGCCAGCAAAATCAATATGACACTTGCAATCTCTTTTCTCATATTCATTCCATTTTAATGAAAACAATTATTCCCTTATCTATTTCATCAGCACCGGCTTATCACACGATATATAGCCAGTAACCAGCACATCAGCTTCCGGATTAACAGCAGCAGAAGAGTCCAGTTTATATTGAACTGTAAGTGTATCTTTACCTGCCTTCAATAAAGTAGGGACATTCATCACCTTTCTAAAAGTGTCCAATGCTGTTTTCCGAAACGACCGGTTGCTGCAAGAAATGATTTTCGGTTGCACTACATATCCGTTACTGTCCACTGCATATTCAATACGAAGCAGACACTCTTTTCCCTTGCTCAGCAACTTTACCGGATACTTGCTTTCCTTATGTAAAGTCTTGATAAACCATTTATAGTCACGAAATTCATCTAAAGATTTATCCAGACCAAATATACCTTTCGGAGCCTCCTTGCGCCATGAAGTGCCAAACTTCTTATCCAGATAATCAAAAACCACCTGATTATAAGCTGTCAGCAGATGATTGGGAACACCCAGATAACAGTCCAGTGTTCCATCCTTCTTCAATGGATAAGAAACGTCACAACTCACACCATACTTCTCCCAGAAAAAGTGTGTGCGAATTTTCTGTTCCTGCCCTTCCGGTATTACCCGGCGCAGTTTAGGATGTCCCTTGAGGATGTTTTCTTTCGACAACTCCGGCGAACAGTCATATTTCAAAATATAATCATACCATAAAGGAAGCACCATCCGCAGCGTGTCATTATGCTGCGAAGGGAGGGTTACTACCGTATCACAAGGAGCGAGTCCCACATACTCCGCTTTCAGATGATAAGTTCCGGCCTCCAGCCCCTTTATCCGGAAGCAGCCAGTGGAATCTGTCAGCCATCCTTGAAACGGTTGTTCAGCCATGCTCAAATTGGAGCCTACCAGCACATCATGTACCACATCATAAGGAGGACGTTGACGGACAAACTCACCATACACCCGACCCACAATCGTGTATTTTGCAGAATCACCCTTATTATGCGTTATATCTCCCCTCAAAGTTATAGTAAGATTCCGATATTCGCTCGTGTACTTTCCGTTGATGAAGAGCACCTCCCACGGATAAATGGATTTCAGCGTTTCTTTAAAAGCGAGGGCCAACGGATGATTCCCGTCGTTTATCATTTTCCGCGAAGAACGCAGATAAATGAAACGCACGTCACAGTCTACGAAGTGACCGTCTTCCGTCATCTGAAAATCACTTATCGAAAAAATAATCCGTTCTCCCCGGTATTCAGGAAACCGTTCCCAAGGAAACCGACGCACGATTTCCCCTTGTGCCTTCATCAGATTCAATCCGGCTCTCCGGTAATTATGATAAGTCTGCGTTTCCAGCACTTTACCGCTCCGAACGGTCAGCACCCGTTCTGTTTCCATGTTGCGGTCGAACCCGTCATGCACGTATCTCACCAAATCTCCTTTTCCGGCCCGAAGTTCCCCACTGAACCAGCGGGCTTGAATTTCTCCAACCCGACAATAGGCCGCAAAAATCGGCCGCAAGTCTTTCACCTCATACATTCGTGTATATTCTTTCTTGCTGACCTCATCGTAGACATCCGCCTCTACCCGTTGCAGGCAAAGATACCCGTCACGCACCTCCCAGAAAGCGCTATATCCGCTATAATTGCCCATGGAGCGACTGACATTTTCCGGAAGAAAATCTCCCATCCGCCTGCACAGCAGGGAATCGTATCCTATCGGCTTTGCCATCAAAACCCATTCTTCTCCTTCCAGACGAATCACATCGCCCGATTGTCCTGTGGCTTTGAGCGTCAGCATCACACCGCACAGCAGAATAAGCAGCATCACTTTCTTCATACGTATCTGATTGTTAGGTAAATCTAGTTTTTAAAGATACGGAAAAGAAACGGCATTTCAAAGCTGGAAAAGGAATTAGGAAAACGAAGTCCTGTTTTCCGGGAAATATCAGTTTTATTTTTACGCCTCCCGGCCCTGAACCGTATGTTTTCCGAGGCAGAAACGTATGGTTCCGCACCGAAGAACATACGTTTCCTTTGTGGAAAACATAGAAAACGCCTTGAAGAAACGATTATGTCCTCAAGGCGTTTTCCTATTCCGCAAAGGCCGGAACAGGAAGATGCATGCCTGCCATTACCAGTCCGTTTTCACGGGCATATTGCAGGTAGTATTCGCGGCTTTTTATGGCTCCGGTCTTATCCATGTCATACTGCGCACAGATTTCCGGATGGTCTTTCTGCAAGGCATACCCGTGAAACAAATCACCAATTACCAGCAGCTTGCCCACCTTATAAACGGTATGCCCCGGTGTATGTCCTATGGCCTCCATTGGGAGTATATTTCCGGGAAGCGTATCTCCAAAAGCAAAAAGATGCAGACGGTCTTTATAGGCATTCATCGTGGTCTCTACCTGTGCCCTTTTATCAGCCGGCATTTTCATCCAGGCATCATATTCCGCCTTTGAAGCATATACCTCAGCCTTCGGGAAGACAACCTTACCGTCCTTCATCATTCCGCCGATATGGTCGCCATGAAAATGGGTAATAAACAAGCAGTCAATATCTTCAGGCTTTACATTCAACGATTTCAAGCCCTCCATCATCCGGCTATCAGGAGCACCGACACCGGTATCAAAAAGCATCCGCTTGCCATCACATTCAACCAAAAATGTACTGACGGAAGCCGGTATGCCCTCTTGAAGAGAAAGGCTATCCATCAGCGCATTCGTCGCATCCAGAAAGAGAGTACGCGGCATCAAGCGTGGGTTGGCATTGTCACGAATCCATGTCACCTTCATACCGTCCAGCGTCAGCGTAGCCAGCAGGCTGTCTTTCTGTAACTTTACCTGAGTGCATACAGCCTTTATCGTATCTGCATTCATTTCTTTCTCTGTTTTCTGTTTATTCTGCCCTCCGCAACCAAAAAACAAGAAGGCTGACAACACGACGGCACCCGCCATCACATAATTTTTCATACGTATTTGTTTTGTAGTTTCTTCTTATTGTCCCATCTCTACCTTCACTTCCTGAATGTTACGAAGCTCATCGCTGAAGTTGACACCAATCTTGTAGACCGTACGGCTGTCCTTGGCAAAGGGTGCGGCATAGCCTTTCTCCCGAATCTGGGCCAAAGCTTCGTCCGCGCTGCCGTTCAGCTTGAATTCCATGATGTACACGTAGTCTTGTGTCTGGAGCACCAGGTCGATCCGTCCGCGACTGGTGTGGTATTCCACCTGCACGTAGAAGCCCATCAGCTTGAAAATGATGTAGAGGATATTCTGGTAGTGCACTTCGCGGTCACGCGCCAGCTCGTATGGAATGTCGGCAAACATAGTCTTCAACCGTTCGAAGAAATCGTCCACCTTGCCCGCCATTACTTCCTCCACAAAGCACTGAATCTGGTAGGGTGACTTGCTTACGCTCACCGAAGCGTAGTTGGGTAGCAGAAACTTGAAAAAGCCCTGTTCCACCTCGCGGTTGGGAAATCCCAACGTGTAGTTCTCGAACATCTTGTTGTAACCCTTGATGGTGAGGTAGCCACTCTGGTAGATAACCGGAATCGGGTCGGTTGAGGCCGTATCGATGCTGTCCAGCACCGGCTGGCTGGTGACGATATGTTCCAGTTCCTCTATCGGATAGTGGTGGAGCTTGAGCAGTTCGACAAGGTAAGTCGGTGTGCCTGTTTCAAACCAGTAGCTGCCGAACCGCCGGTTGGCAAAGGTATTCAGCAGGCTGAACGGATTGTACATACCGATGGCATTTTCCGTGAAATGATATCCGTCGTAGTTTGTTTTCAGTTCCGCACAAGCTTCTTCATAGCTCATGCCTGTAGCTGCGGCCAATTCGTGAATATCTTCTTCAAAATAGGTATAAATTTCTTTCTCACTGATACCACAGATTTCGGCATACTGGTCAATCATGGAAATGTCACGCAGGTTGTTCAAATCGCTGAACACGCTGACCTTGCCGAACTTGGTCACTCCCGTGAGCAGAGCAAAGCGGATGCACCCGTCCATGGATTTCAAAGCTCCGTAGAAGGCTTTCAGGGTACCGCGGTATTCGTTCTGCAAGGCTTCATTGCCGATGGCCTGTAGCATGGGCTTGTCATATTCGTCGATGAGAATCACCACGCGGCGGCCTGTCTGCTCGCAGGCACGGCGGATGATCCCCTGAAAACGCCGGGCCACACCGATTTCACTGGAAGATGCTCCATAAAGTACTTCCCAATTCTGTACGTTTTCCTCCAACACGTTGGTCAGTGATTCCGGCGTATCGTATTTCTGCGTATTCAAATCCAGGTGTAGTACCGGATATACCGTCCAGTCCTTCTCCAGTTTCTCCAGTGCCAGTCCCTTGAAAAGCTCTTTCTTTCCCTGTGCGTAGGCTTCAAGGGTTGACAACAGCAGGCTTTTTCCGAAGCGTCGCGGACGGCTCAGAAAATAGTATTTATTTGTATTAAACAATTCATATATCTGTGCTGTTTTGTCCACATACACATAACCATCATGTATCAGACCTTCAAAGTTCTGTACTCCTACCGGATATAGCTTGCTCATAACCACTGGATTTAGATTCTACTGCGAATGTAGTAATTTTCAGCGAACATTCAAACAGACAAAGAATAGGAATCTGAAAATTAGATGGATAATCACTCGTCCTTTACAGTCATAATTACTATCTTTGTATAGAGTCATATTGCGACTTCGATTCAATAACTATTCAGAAAACCGAGCAATGGAAGTACACAGAATAATAAACAACATTTTTAAGGTTCTTCTTAATCTACTGCTCTTCATGATGGCTGGGGTAGCAATCATGAATGTATTTATGAGCAACTGCACGACAGGAGAAATCTGCTATCAGCTACTGATAGCCATTCTATGTATCGCAACGATTTTCTGCAAGAAATACAGATATATCGGTTTGTCCATCATCTTGGTATTGATGTTTATTGCTTATCTTGTCACTAAATAATAACCGTAATGGGAACATTAGGATACATCCACGACATGATGCGGAGGGACAAAGAAAACAGGGAACTCCGTCAACGCGACCGGGAGCGTATGAAGGAAACGCGCCAGCGAATGACCGAATGCAGGCACACGGAGCTTCCTCCTACTCTTTCCGTGGAAAAGCTGGAGGAGATAAAGAAACAGACACAAGAGAAAGAACAAGCCGATCAAAGCCGTGCCTTCAGAATCAAACTGATTATAGGGGTGGTCATACTTGTCCTTCTGCTGTTATGCGGATTCTTGCTCTGAAGCTTCGTACACGTGTTTTTCAAATCTGCCTAACACAAAAGTTTTTTCAGGCTTTCAGCCGAAGCGTAAAGCAACTACCCTTACCTATCTCGCTTTCCACGGTCAACGTACCGCCATGTGCTTCTACAAAATCGCGTGAGATGGAAAGTCCAAGTCCGCTGCCCTGCACCTTAGTACCCGGCACACGGAAATAATGTTCAAAAATGCTGTTGTGATAGCGCGGGTCAATACCCTTTCCGAAATCGCGTACATACATCTCAATTTCCTTGTATCCATTCACCTGTCGTGCGCCAATGATAACCCGGCTGTTTTCTGAAGAATAACGAATGGCATTGCTCAGCAAGTTGGTCAGCACCCATGCAATCTTTTCACTGTCTACAAAGAGTTTTCCAATCTTGTCTTCCGGATATTCCACCTCAATCTGAATACCAAACTTCTCTGCCTGCACCCGATTAGCCTTGATAGCATATTCTATCAGTTCAATTGGCTTGGTTATCTTCGGTTTCAGTTGCAGTTTGCCGCTTTCCACCTGTGTCATGTTCAGTAATTCACCCGTAATACTCAGCAAACGTTCGCTGTTTTCCCTGATACTGTTCGAAAGCTCCTCCTGCTCCGGATTCAGATGTCCCACTCGTTTGTCTTCCAGCAATTGCAGACTCATCATGATGGCGGAAATAGGTGTTTTCAGTTCATGCGAGATAGTAGAGATAAACGTGGTTTTTGCCGTATCCAGTTCTTGAAACTCAGTGATGTTTTTCAGCAACACTACATTGCCTCTCTTCTCCATTGTCACCCCGTCTGTTCCCGGCATCGTGATGTCCATGTACTTCACCTGAAAATAACTTTCCTTATTGTCGGCATAGATTTTCAGCGGCTCTTTCTTCACCTTTCCACCCTCTTCTATCAACCCTCTTACCAGACGGCGCAGCAAGTCGTTGCTCATGGCTATTTCCTGAGCCGACTTCCGGATGACGTTTTCCCGCTTCAGGTTCAGCACATTCAGTGCCTCATGATTGATAAAAAGGATATTCATTTCATTGTCCAGGCCGATAATCGGTTCGTTAATGGAGTTGATGATAGTTTCCATGTAGCGTTTGGAAGCCATCAGGTCGGACAAGGTACTGTTATGATACTCGTTCAGTCGTCTGGCCATCCGGTTAAAGTTTTTCGAAACTTCCACCAGTTCTTCGCCTCCTTTCAAGTTCAGAGTCACATCGTAATTATGGTTGGCTATTTCCAGAATGCCATCGGCCAGCTGTTTGATTGGCGAGTTAATAGATGCAGGCAACTTGATGAGCATACCGATACCTATCAAGATGCAAATGCCTCCGATTACCGTAATCCATATCAAGGCCCGGTTCAATCCCGGACCGGCAGCCGGGCTATCCGGTTCCGTAGCCGTCAGAATCTGCAGATTAGCCACAGAGAGTGCCACCAGCAGCACAATCATAGCTACCAGCACGCCAATCGTAAGTGCGATTTTCGCTTTAATGTTCATACCATTCATATCCATTGAATTTTATGCAATTATAATCAAATCTATTTTCATCTCGGCCAAAGCCTGCAAAAACTTTTTGTATTTCCCTATCTGAAAGACAGTCTGAGGCATTTTAAAGGCAGGATGTCCCATGCAGATGGTCGTAATTTGTTTTTCCCTGCAGGTTTCTATAATGGCTTCGGTTATACTCTCCGAGGGTACTTGCAGCACGTTTCCTCCCAGCTCTGCCACCAGCTTAAAATGATTCAGCAGGTGACGCTGCGAGGCCAGACTGATGCGGTCCGTACTCTCACGGGGAGTCTGCACATAAAGTGCCACAAAAGACGTGCTGTAGCGTGAGGCCAGACGGTAGGCTTTGCGGATGATGTGACGCGGAGTATGCTCGTTGCTGCTGATACATGCCAGGATGCGCTCCCGACGTACCGGCTGTGACACCAACGGCAGCACTTCACTTTCCACTTTCTTCTCTACGCGGAAAGCCACTTCCTTCAAGGCCAGTTCACGGAGCTGCAAAATATTCTCGGTCTTGAAAAAGTGGTGCAAGGCTGTCTGAATTTTTTCCGGACGATAAATTTTTCCCGATTTGAGCCGCGTAATCAGTTCCTCGGCCGTGAGGTCAATATTGACCACTTCATCAGCCTCTTGCAACACACGGTCGGGCACCCTTTCCTTGACTTCGATGCCGGCAATCTCCTTTACCTCGTCGTTCAGGCTCTCAATGTGCTGAATGTTAATGGCTGAAACCACATTAATGCCTGCATCCAGTAGCTCCATCACATCCTGCCAGCGCTTTTCGTTGCGGCATCCTTCCACATTCGTATGTGCCAGTTCATCTACAATGACCAGCTCGGGATGAAGCAGGAGAATCGCCTCCAGGTCCATTTCCTCCAGTTCCTTTCCTTTGTAGAAAATCTTCTTGCGAGGAATCACCGGCAAACCTTCCAACTGCGCCTCTGTGCCGGCACGTCCGTGAGTTTCTACATACCCAATCTGCACATCAATGCCATTGTCCAGCATCTCGTGTGCTTCCTGCAGCATCCGGTAGGTCTTTCCCACACCAGCTATCATGCCGATGTATACCTTGAACTTTCCGCGACGGGAACGGCGGATCAAGTCCAGAAAGTGTTGCACGTTATTTTCTCTGTCTTCCATTTTTCTGTCAGACTTTTATACAAAAATATGATTTCATACTTAAAAAAACAATTGCTTGCGCTCTTCCGAAAAGAGTATGGCAGTATTAATAATGGCCAGATGAGAATAAGCCTGAGGAAAATTACCCAGCAGTTCCTTGGTCTCGAAATGAATGTCCTCGCTGAGCAACCCCACGTGGTTGGTACACTTCAGCACCTCATCGAAAAGTGCCCGTGCCTCATCCTTCTCTCCAATGACAAACAACGCACGTATCAGCCAGAATGTACAGATGGTAAATGCAGACGACGGATAACCAAAATCATCGTGCGTGTTATACCGGTACATCAGTCCATTGTGCAGAAGTTCTTTCTGTACTGCCTTAACCGTTTTATGATAACGGATATCATCGGCCTGCAAGAATCCGTAGGCTTCCATGAGCAGCAAAGATGAATCCAGATCGAGATTGTCGTATGCCTGCGAGAAACTCTGTATCTCTTCCTTCCAGCCGTTTCGCCACACGTCTTCCTTGATTCTTTCGGCTTCTTCTTTCCATTTCTGTGCATACTCATATTTGCCCAGCAGACTGGCGATTTTCTCTCCCCGGTCCATCGCTACCCAACACATGACCTTGGAAGACACAAAGTGCTTTTCTTCACCACGGATTTCCCAGATTCCCCGGTCGGGTTTATGCCAGTCTTCCATCACGGTGAGCATGATGCTCCGCACCATTTCCCACATGTCTTCTATCTCATTCAACGGACCGGCCATCAGTTTGTAGTATTGGTAAATGAGGTCCATCAAATAACCGAAGGAATCATTCTGCCGCTGATGATAGGCATCGTTTCCAATCCGCACAGGACGGGAATTCTGATAACCGAACAAATGTTCCAGCACTACTTCCGTCAGTTTCCGCTCCCCATGAATGCCATACATAATTTGGAAATTATTGTGCTCCGACACAAAACAATTCTGGATGAAACGCATGAACTTACGCGCCGCATTGGCATGCCCGGTCTTGAAAAGAGTTTCTATTGACATAGAGGCATCGCGAAGCCAGCAGAAACGATAGTCCCAGTTACGCACTCCTCCGGCTTCTTCCGGCAGACTAGTGGTGATGGCTGCCAGCACAGCTCCATTGTGAAAGGTCATCAGTTTTAGTGCCAGCATGCTTCTTTCTATCACGTCGTTGTATAAGCGATACTTCTTGGTCCGGTTGGTCCAATTCAGCCAGTACACCAACGTACGGCAGTATTCCAGTTTTTCACGCTCAATATCTACTGCAAACACTTTTTCATTGCTCGAAAGCAAAAAGAACTCATCTTTCTCAAGCGTAAAAGTCTTGCCGGCCATCACTTCCAGCAAGGGCAAAGAAGAATAAAGATATTGCCTGTACTTATCGGTAGAAGATGAATACGACTCCACAAACATTGGTGTCTGATTGACAATGACTCGCCCGCGGACATAATCGGGAGCCGGCCGATAAATCACTTTAAAGTGAGGCCTTCCTTTAATCCAGCGTATATACCTGTATATCTCGGCAGGACGGTAAACGCCATCCTCATTATCTATATGATAACAAGGCATGAAATCTACCACGGCAAACGCATCCTTTCCTGTATTATATTCTGTAGAAAGTATGTTGGTATGCGGCACGTACGACTGAGTGATTTTATATTCCTCCGACACTTCAAATCCAAAATATCCCCCTTTCTGCTTGTCGAGGAGGGAGGCAAACACAGAAGGTGAATCAAAATAAGGGAAACACAACCATTCAATACTGCCTTTGTCGGATATCAGTGCCGCAGTCGTGCTGTTGCCTATGACACCATAATTCAAATTACTTTGCATGTGTATTTATTTACCAATAAAATTTTTCAAACAATTAAACACAGACATTACCTGTCCTTTCAGGCTCCGGAAGCCCCTCTCATCTTCCACACTGCGAGCCAGCCCGGATAAAAACGGCAGTACGCCCGCCTGCAAAGGAATATGGAAACGGGCGGTATCGGATATATTACCCACCTTTATTGTATAGGCATTTGCCGGAAGGGCACAGAACATATCTTCATCGGTCACATCATCGCCCATGGCCAAAATAAAATCGTAGTGTCCGTTTTGCAGAAGACGTTGTATTTCAGTGCCTTTGGTACAATCCATGCGTTTTATCTCTACCACCTTATTTCCCTGCATGATTTGAAGCCTTTGCTTCAGACAGATGTCTACCAATGCATTGACAAGCTGTTTAGAGCGAAGTTCACCCAACCAGGAGTCTACCTCGCGATAGTGCCATGCCAACGAGGTTTCCTTGTATTCCAGACTAGATTTCGGTGTCTTGTTGACAAATAGTTTCAAGATAGACAATATTCCCTCGTTCCAGGTATAATCACTGACATTCTTATGCCATGCCCCATTTTCCTTGTAAAAAGCTCCATGCTCTGCGGCAAACGAGAGCGGAATAGCCCCCAGCCATTTTTCGAGCGTGAAATGATCGCGCCCGCTGTTGATGACCACATGATTGCAAGGGTCGCTTGCCAGTCTTTTCAGTAAGTCAATCAGTTCGGGAGTAGGACAGGCATCTTGCGGCTTGTTTTGAAAACCGACCAATGTTCCATCGTAATCTAGAATAATCAGCCTCCTATAGGAAGCTGTATATGCACGTTGAATTTGCAGGGCCGTATCTGACGTCAGTTTTTTTCTGGCCAGCGCCTGATTCTTGTATACAGTCTGCTGCCATTCACCCATGAAATCGCCCGCCCATTTGTTGACAGTCTGGCGTGACACCACTGTCTGCATGGCAGCAAGACGGGCTTTCTGTTCTGCTTCCGGCATCTGCAAGGCCTGATGAATAGCATTCTCTATTTGGCTGATATCATTAGGATTGATAGTGAGCGCATCGTGAAGTTCTACAGCTGCCCCAGCCATCTCACTTAAAATCAACACCCCCTGATTGTCACGCTTAGTGGCTACATATTCCTTGGCAACCAGATTCATCCCGTCACGTAACGGTGTAACCAATGCCACATCGGCCAGATAATACATGGCTGTCAGTTCTTCTAACAAGAATCCGTGATAGAAATAATATACCGGTGTCCAGTCTACAGTAGAATAACACCCGTTGATAAGCCCTATTTCCTTGTCTATTCTGGTTTTCAAATCAGCATAACTGTCCACCCTGTCGCGCGAAGGTACAAGCACCATGACCAGCACCACTTTTTCTCTGTATTCTGGATGATGCTCCAGAAAATTCGCAAATCCCCGCAAACGGTGCAGAATACCTTTACTATAATCCAAGCGGTCGACTGACAGAATCAATTTACTACCTCCATACTTGGCTTTTAGATGAGCGATAGTTTCCTGTACTTTTGGTTGCTCGGATGCTTTATGATAAAGCGCATAGTTAATTCCCATCGGCAAAGCATCAACCCGCACAATACGGTTGTCTACTCGTGCTTCTTCCAAATTAAATTCCACATTCAGCACCCGCTCTGCCGCACTGATAAAATGCCTCACATAATCATGCGTATGAAAGGCTATGAAATCAGCTCCCAGTAATCCGTCAAGAATACAAGCCCGCTCCGGAAGAATACGGAACAACTCATACGAAGGGAAAGGAATGTGATGAAAATAGCCGATATGCAAAAACGGAAATTTCTTCCGCAACAAGCCCGGAAGTAGCATCAGATGATAATCCTGCACCCACACCCAGTCGTCTGGCTGAATGATTTTAGCTATTTCTTCGCAGAACAGCATATTCACTTCTTTGTAATATGCCCAATAATCCTGCCTGTACTGCGTATATGCATAGAAATAATGGCATAAAGGCCATATCGTACTATTACTATAGCCCTCGTAATAGTTCTCATATTGTTTCTCAGAAAGAAATACAGGATGAAAATTCATAGCTTCCAGTTGCAGGCGAATCCTTCTTTTCTCCTCCTCGCTATCGGTACAAACACCCGGCCATCCAATCCAACGTTTTTCGCAAGAAATTTCCAGCGAATTTAGCCCCGTGGCTAATCCTCCCTCACTGCGCGACAACACCATTTGCCTGTCAGCGGTCAACGCTACCTTGACCGGCAGTCTGTTGGATATAATATATAGTCTCATAAATTCTCGTGCTGTTTAGTTTTTCAATTATCTTTCCAGAACCCGCGATAGAACAACAACAGGATACCAAAAATCTCCAAACGACCGATGAACATCAGTGCCGACAATATCCATTTGGCTGCATCGGGTAAGGCGGCCCATGAAAACACCGGTCCAAAAGCACCCAGCCCCGGGCCTACATTACCTATAGCCGACACAACTGTACTCATTGCCTCTGTCAGTCCTACCCCAAAGCACATCAGCAGCGTCCAGCCTATAAAAATGCAAATCAGATACGTTGCAAAGAAAGTGTATACTGTGGCCGACACTTGGGAGGATATTAGCTCCTTATTGACACGAACCGGCAACACCGCCCGCGGATGAAGCATCTGCTTGAACTGGTTACGGATGTTCTGGGCAATGATAAGCAAACGCAGGTTTTTGATACCTCCGCTTGTAGAGCCCGTACAGCCTCCTGACAGCATGGCAAATATGAGTAGCATCCAGGTGAACTGAGGCCACAGGTTATAGTCGTCCGTAGCAAACCCGCAAGAGGTATGCGTAGTAGCCACCTGAAACAAGGCTTTGCGGAATGCCGTTTCCAGGTCATAATAATCTGTCACGAACAAGGCTATGGTAATGATTCCCGTCAGTATGCCCACAGATTTGAGAAACCAATGAAGTTCCCTGTCTTTCAACAAGTTTTGATACTTTCCCTTCAATGCCATATAATACAAAGAGAAATTCACGCCTGAAAAAATCATGAAGATAGAAATCACATATTCTATAAATGGAGAATGCCAGTAAGACACACTATCCTGCTTGGTAGAAAATCCGCCTGTAGCCGTGGTAGTAAAAGAGTGGCAAACAGCATCAAACAGGTTCATTCCTCCACACATCAACAGAATGGTTTCTACCAGTGTCAGCCCGATATAAATCAGCCATAGACAACGGGCCATGACTTTTGTCTTAGGATGAATCTTGTCGTGCGTCACACCTGTAGCCTCCGAAAGAAAAAGCTGCTGGCTGCTACCGCTGAAAAGCGGAAGCAAAGCAATCGTGAAAAGCACAATGCCCAATCCGCCAATCCACTGCGTCAGACTACGCCAGAACAGCAGGCCATAGGGTAATGATTCAATGTCGTCCAGAATGGTAGCTCCTGTGGTAGTGAAACCAGACATGGTCTCAAAAAAAGCGTCTGCTACCGAAGGAATATACCCACTAAGGTAAAAAGGCAACATGCCCAACGCCGTAAACAACAGCCACGAAACACTGACAATACAATATCCGTCACGGCGACTAACCTGACTGTCGGCTCGCTTGCCAAACAAAATCATGCCTCCCCCCAAAACGATATTGATTCCCATGGTTTGTACAAAATAAATATAATCGGGCTCCTGATACAAAAGTGACACGCCGGCACATAGGGCAAATAGTCCTGCCTCTACCCATACCAGCACTCCCAGAATATAAATAATCAGCCGGGCATTTATCAGACTGTGTTTCCGGCCTCTACCACGAGGCGCATCGCATTCAAAGAGATTTTCCATAACCCTGTCGTTTTTACCTCTGAACAAGCAAATGTTATGCCGGGAACTCAGAGAAACACATAACTTAATAAAAATCAGAGAAATAAAGCAAAATGAAGGATAAGAATTTTCCAAGCATCCTTCTCATTTTGAGAAAAACCATCTCATTTCGATAGAAATGCCACAAAGACACTTCTAAATAAAAAATCCTTGACATTCCTACCCGGAATATCAAGGATGAAGATTATTACATTAGTAATGATTATGTTTCAGAAACCCACACTGAAGCCTGCTACCAGATAAGTACGGTCATAAACCGGGGCTACAATGGCCTGCACAAACAAAGGAATAGAGAAATTTTCGGTCACCCGGATATCCTTACTTGCTTTCAGTGAAATGTCTGTAAAGGCAGCTTTATGATGGTACATGCCTTTCCAGGGAGTAAAACCGATGGCAGGTGTCAAAGTCACATCAGCCGGCAGTGTCACAGGATAAGATGCAGTGATATAGGTTGAAGCCCGTAAATCACCGTCTTCATCCTTGTCGGCTCCTGCAAACATAGTGCTCCATGACAAAGATAGCGGAAAAGATTCACCGAAGTTATAAGCTAATGTACCTTCAAAATAGTGCCCATTCTTGTAATGTCCATACGGCTGGTTTACCCCATTCCACCAATAATCAGACACGGTCACTGAGAAGTTATTGACTGCATAGCTCAGGTTTATGTCAAATTCCTTAGCACCGCCTTCTTCCCATTTTGTCAGCGACTGGCTTCCCCATACATTGAGTGTAAAACCTGCGTAACCCAGTGTCAGCGAAGGCTGAACAGAGAATCCGGAATTCTGGTCGGCACCACGCCAAATATAATCAGTCACGAAATCAGCTTTTCCGTTTACGGTAAATTCATTTTGTGCATTTGCTACAGCAGGACACATCAGCGCAGCTCCAAGCACTGCCAGGCATCCTTTCATCATCTTTTTCATACGTTTTTTCGAGTTTAATTTTTTATTATATTACCTATTGAGTTTTTCTTTCTGTCCACTTATGAAAGACAGATTGTCTCTTTTTTAGCTCACTTATTTCATTGTGGGATTTGCTTCCTCTAAAGCCACGTTCAGTTTCAGCACATTGATTTTTTCTGTTCCGAACAAGCCGAGGAAGGGTTTCTCAACCATCTTGTCGACAATAGCCTTCACTGTTTCCTCACTCATACCACGTGCCTCGGCCACACGTTTCACCTGTACATACGCACAAGCCGGAGTGATGTTCGGATCTAGTCCGGAACCGCTGGCAGTCACCATCTCGGCCGGTACATCCTTACGCTCCAAGTAAGGATGATGCACTAAAAATGAATCTACGCGTGCTTCGACTTCTGCCAGATATTCTTCATTCGTAGGACCTTTGTTGGAACCTGCAGAGGCATCTCCCTTATAATCGGCTGCCGAAGGTCGTCCCCAGAAATAAATATCCTTTGTAAAGGTCTGTCCCACATTGGCAGCACCTACTACCTTTCCATTCAGAGTAACTGTTTCCGCGTTTCCTTTTCCTGGACCGAAAAACTGCCCGAACACCCATAGAATCAGCACGTAACATACTGAGAAAAGAATGCAAAATGCAATGGTAATGCGAATTGATTTTATAAAGTTTTTCATAACTGTCTGTTTGTTTTTATTAGAAGAATAATCCTACAAATAAGTCTATTAATTTAATTCCGATGAAAGGTGCGATAAGACCGCCCACTCCATAAATCATCAGGTTACGACGAAGCAAGGCACTCGCGCCAATCGGTTTATAAGCCACTCCCTTCAGAGCTAACGGAATCAGAATCGGAATAATGATGGCGTTAAATATGATGGCAGAAAGAATGGCACTTTCAGGGCTGTGCAGCCCCATGATGTTCAGCGGAGCCAATTGCGGAACGGTCACCATGAACAAGGCCGGAATAATGGCAAAATACTTGGCCACGTCGTTGGCAATAGAGAAAGTGGTGAGCGTACCGCGAGTCATCAGCAACTGCTTGCCGATTTCTACAATCTCAATCAGTTTAGTCGGGTCATTGTCCAGATCGACCATGTTACCGGCTTCTTTGGCAGCCTGCGTACCACTGTTCATGGCTACTCCTACATTGGCCTGTGCCAGCGCCGGCGCATCGTTCGTACCGTCGCCCATCATAGCCACCAGCTTACCGGCAGCCTGTTCCTTCTTGATGTAGTTCATCTTATCTTCCGGTTTAGCCTCGGCAATGAAATCGTCCACTCCAGCTTTTTCGGCAATGTATTTTGCAGTTAGCGGATTATCACCGGTCACCATTACCGTTTTCACACCCATCTTGCGTAAACGTTCGAAACGTTCTTCAATACCCGGTTTGATAATATCCTGCAATTCAATGACACCGGCAATCTGCTTGTTGATGCTGACTACCAACGGAGTTCCGCCATTTCCTGAAATCTTCTGAATGATATCCTCTGTTTCTTTCGGGAACTCATTGCCGGCTTCCAGTGCAATACGACGAATGGCATCGAACGCACCTTTACGGATTTCCGTTCCATCTTTCAGGTCGATACCGGAACATTTGGTTTCGGCCGTAAACTTAATCATGTGGGCACCTTCTGTATTCAGTGTACGCATCCGGACTCCTTGTTCACGTCCCAAATCAATGATAGATTTTCCCTCTGGCGTATCATCGGAAACAGAAGACAGCAGACAGGCTTCTACGAAAGCATGCTTGTCCAGACCTGCCACCGGATAGAAAGCAGTAGCCTTACGGTTACCGATAGTAATGGTACCGGTTTTGTCCAGCAACAGTGTATCTACGTCACCGGCGGTTTCTACCGCTTTACCCGACTTAGTAATTACATTGGCACGCAGAGCACGGTCCATTCCGGCAATACCGATGGCAGACAGCAGTCCTCCGATGGTGGTTGGAATCAGACACACAAACAAAGAAAGGAAAGCAGCAATCGTAATCACGGTATGAGAATAGTCAGCCATTGGTTTGAGCGTGATGCAGACAATCAGAAACACCAATGTAAATACAGCCAGTAAAATGGTCAGGGCTATTTCATTCGGTGTTTTCTGACGACTTGCCCCTTCTACCAGCGCAATCATCTTGTCCAGGAAACTTTCGCCCGGCTGTGTAGTCACCACTACCTTGATGTGATCCGACAGCACCTTCGTACCTCCGGTAACTGAACTCTTGTCACCTCCTGCTTCGCGAATAACCGGAGCAGACTCACCAGTGATGGCGCTTTCGTCAATGGAAGCCAATCCTTCTACAATTTCACCGTCGGCCGGAATCACATCGCCAGCCTCACATTCAAAGATATCACCTTTCTTCAATTGAGAACTGCTCACTGTCTTTACCTTACCATCAACAATCAGTTTGGCAGGAGTTTCCTCGCGTGTTTTTCGCAAGCTGTCGGCTTGTGCCTTACCACGAGCTTCGGCAATGGCTTCTGCAAAGTTGGCAAACAGCAAGGTGAGAAACAAAATGATGAAAACCCAAAGATTGTATATAAATGAACCTTGTGATGTGTTAGTGGCCGAATAGATTGTAACAACCAACATGATTAGTGTAGAAACTTCTACCGTAAACATGATGGGGTTCTTCACCATGATTTTTGGATTCAGCTTGACAAACGACTGTTTCAAGCTTTCCATTACTTGATCCTTCTGAAACAGGGAAGTATTATTATTATTTTTCATATCTTTTATTCTTTCATTATTACCGTATCCGCCAGAGGCTAAAGACTCCCCTGGGTAATACGATGGGCTTATGTCAGTATTTTTCTCTTATAAACTAAAGTGTTCTGCAATTGTACTCAAAGCATGTGCCGGGAAGAATGACAGAGCAGCTACGATGAAAATCACGGCAAATGTCATCACTCCGAAAGTCACGGTATCTGTTTTCAATGTTCCGGCACTTTCCGGAATGTATTTCTTCTGTGCCAGCAAACCGGCAATGGCTACCTGACCTACTATCGGAATGAAGCGGCTCAGAATAAGCACGATACCGCAAGAGAAGTTCCAGAACCAAGTATTGTCGCCCAAACCTTCAAAACCAGAACCGTTGTTGGCTGCTACTGAAGTAAACTCATACAGCATTTCGCTCAAGCCGTGGAATCCGGGATTATTCAGCCATCCGCCTTCACTTTCTACAAATTCCGGCGCATGCACATACAGATAGGCTGCCAGTGCCGTACCCACCAGAATCACAAACGGATGAAGGAGAGCTACAATCGAGGCCACTTTCATTTCACGGGCTTCCACTTTATGGCAGAGGAACTCAGGCGTACGTCCCACCATCAGACCGCTGATAAACACAGCGATGATGATAAAGGTGAAATAGTTCATCCAACCCACACCTACACCGCCAAACCAAGTGTTAATCTGCATGTTCAGCATTTCAATCATACCAGAAACAGGCATCGTAGAATCGTGCATACCATTCACAGAACCGTTGGAGGTTACTGTAGTAACCACGCTCCACAAACCGGTAGCCCCTGCTCCCAGACGCACTTCCTTGCCTTCCATGGCTCCGTTATCCTGTGCAATACCCATAGCATCAATACGTGGGTTACCTCCCATTTCTGTAGGCACATTAATACATACGCCAATAAGGAATGCAGCCAGCATGACACAATAAATGCTGTACCCCAGTTTCCTGCGGTTCACATAGAAACCAAAGGCAAATGCCATAGCCATAGGCAGAATCAGAATAGACCAGCATTCTACCATATTAGAGAAATAGGTAGGATTTTCCAACGGATGTGAAGAATTCACACCATAATATCCACCTCCGTTCGTTCCAAGTTGCTTAATAGGAATAATGGCGGCAGCAGGACCTTGTGACACATTCTGCGTAGCCCCTTCCAAAGTGGTAATTTCCATTTTCCCGTCGAATCCCATCGGAGTCCCCTGCGTAATCAGAATAAAACCTACCACCAGCGAAAGCGGCAGCAAAATACGTGTGCAGCTCAAAACGAGGTAGTTCCAAAAGTTTCCGATTGTCTTGGTAGTCTTTTCGCCCAAAGCTTTCATAATGCCTGCCATAGCTGCCATACCGGTAGCAGCTGTAATAAACTGGAAAAGCATGATAACAAACAATTGTGTGAAATAAGTCAGATTGCTTTCTCCGCTATAGTGCTGTTCATTACAGTTCACCATGAAAGAGATACAAGTGTTGAAAGCCTGATGTGCTGTCTGACCGATATTTCCATCAGGATTGAGCGGAAGATAGCCCTGGACTACCAGCAGAATCATACCCCAGATAAACCAGAACAGATTCACCACCAGCAAGGCTCTCAAAAACTGCTTCCAGTTCATTTCTTCCTGTGGATTGATGCCAGAGAACTTAAAAATCATATTCTCCACCGGCTTCATGAAATCCGACCAAACCTTTTTACCTTTATATACTTTCGCCATATACTTTCCAATCGGATAGCTCAGCGCTACCATCAGAACAATCTGCGCTATAACACCTAAAATTTCTGTGTTCATAATACCTTATTTATATAAATATCTACTTTATCAGAATTTCTCCGGCTTCACAAGCACATACATCAAATAGCCGAACATGATTACACTCACAATAAATAATGCGGTATACATAAATCTTTCTCCTTTCAAATTTTTTCAAACCAGTCAATACATTTATAAAAGAGCCAGAAGCAGGCGAAGCCGCTCAACAAACAGATTAAAAATCCCATTGTAAATAGTTCCATAGTTTTCGCTTTTTTGTTTTTCTTTTTTACGATAAATAATTATTTAATTTCACGGCATACATAAGGCAAAGGCCGTGCCACAATCCGAAGAAAAACCTTAAATAACTGATTCACTGCAAGATATTTTATCAACAAAAGAAAAAGGCACAAAAAAAGCCTTCTCAAAATGAGAAGGCCCACTATTATTTTGAAATATCAGAACGATAAAACAGTTCTATACGGGAATATGATATGCCTCAATTTTACGGTAAAGCGTAGCCAAACCGATTTTCAGCAAGCGTGCCGCTTCCGTTTTATTGCCTTTGGTGTATTGCAGGACTTTCGTGATGTGCTTCTGTTCAATTACCGCCAGTTCAAATTCTTCTCCCCCCTGCTCTTCGTAAATCTCAGCACATTGCAGGTCTATCGGCAAATCCTGAACAGTCACTTCCTCATCACAGATGATGGCACTACGCTCCATCACATTCTTCAGTTCACGGATATTTCCCTTCCATTCAGCCCCCTTCAAAATGCGTACTACCTCAGGAGTCATCCCTTTAATTTCTTTTTTCAGCTTTGCAGAAAAACGTTTCAGAAAGACTTCCGCCAGCGTTTCGATATCTTCTTTCCGCTCGCGTAATGGAGGAAGGTGGATTTGAAACACCGACAAACGAAAATAAAGGTCTTCACGGAAATTTCCGTTCTCAATTTCCTTTTTCAAATCGCGGTTAGTGGCCGAAATAATACGCACATCTACCTTGGTCGGCTTCGTGTCGCCTACCTTTATATATTCTCCGGTTTCGAGTACGCGCAACAGACGTGCCTGAAGGTCGAAAGCCATTTCACCGATTTCATCCAAAAAAACCGTGCCGTGATTGGCCACTTCAAACAGACCAGGCTTATCTTTCATGGCTCCGGTAAAGGCTCCGGCCTTGTAACCAAAAAGCTCACTCTCCAGCAAGTCTTTACTGAAAGCCGAACAGTTGATGGCCATGATAGGATACTGACTGCGAGGACTCGCGTAATGGATGGCGTGGGAGAACACTTCCTTTCCGGTGCCGGTTTCACCCGTCAGCAGTACCGGTACATCCGTATCGGCCACTTTCCGGGCCAGTGCAACCGCCTGCTTCAGTCCGTTGGAACTTCCGATAATCGACTCAAACGAATAGGATACGGGAGGAGCGACCTTTCCTTTCTTTTTCTCCACCTCATCCACTGCACGACTGATTGTCGGAATAATCTTGCGGTTGTCATCTCCCTTGGTTATGTAATCAAATGCCCCATTCTTAATGGCCTGCACCCCATCCGGAATGTTACCGTGAGCGGTAAGCAGAATTACCTCTGCATCCGGACGATGCTTTTTTATCTCCCGAATGAAATCGACTCCGTTTCCATCGGGGAGAAACACGTCACAAAGCACCACATCAAACGGTTGGGCTTTCAGCAGTTTCAATGCACTCTGGCAGTCACTCGCTTTCCACACCTTGTAGCCTTCCAGCTCAATCATGCGCGCCAGCAGGTTACGGATGGGGTCTTCATCATCAATCACTAAAATCTGGATCATATCAGTAAAATAAATTAGGAGGAACAGAAAAATGGGCCCTCCCCTATTAAATCATTGCAAAAATACGAAAATATCGACATTCTTTCCAAACTTTCCGCACTTTAGCGTAACAGTGTTTCAACAATCTCCATCATTAAATCATAGTTTGCAGAAGAATAAAATGCTGTATATCCGACTTTTTTCAAATCACAAAAATCTAACTATCAACAATATACAAAATCACAAAAGTATCCCTCAAAAAAATAAATATTCTCAGGCATTAGGAATATTTCAAAGACGTTACTAACTTTGCGCCACAATTTGTGTAACCGCATGAAGTTAATATTGATAACAACCCCTACTTATTTTGTAGAGGAAGACAAGATCATTACTACTCTGTTCGACGAGGGACTGGACATTCTCCATCTGCGTAAACCCGACACGGCTCCGGTTTATGCGGAGCGTTTGCTAACCCTCATTCCCGAGAAATACCACAAGCGTATTGTCGTACACGATCATTTTTATTTGAAAGAAGAATATAAGCTCAAAGGCATCCACCTGAGTCATCGCAACCCGCTGATTCCAGACAACTATACCGGACACGTGAGTGCATCCTGCCATACCTTCGACGAAGTAACGGCCGACAAGAAAATGTGCGACTACGTATTCCTCAGCCCGATATTCGACAGCATTTCCAAAGAAGGCTATGCATCGGCCTTCACATCGGAATCCATCCGTGAAGCTGCCGAGAAAGGCATTATCGACAAACGGGTCATTGCCCTGGGAGGTGTAGACGAGAACAACCTGCTTCAGGTGAAGGATTTCGGCTTCGGGGGAGCCGCTATCTTAGGAGGACTGTGGAACAAGTTTGACCCCGCTTCAGACTACAATTATCAAGAACTTATCGCTCATTTCAGAAAATTGAAGCGACTGGCCGACTGAGTCATTCGCTAAAATTCTGCCGGAAACGTTTGTCCGGCTTAAAGAAATGGCGTACTTTTGCAGAAAATAAGGCAATATTATCTATTTTTACAATGAGCGCAACATCACCTTTTAAGGTATTCTCTGGTACAAACTCGAGATACCTTGCAGAAAAAATCTGTAACAGCCTGGGCTGTGAACTTGGTAACATGAACATTACTCATTTCGCAGACGGCGAATTTGCAGTTTCCTATGAAGAATCAATCCGTGGACAGCATGTATTCCTGGTACAGTCCACTTTCCCTAACTCAGACAACCTGATGGAACTCCTCCTGATGATTGACGCTGCCAAGCGTGCATCAGCCAAGAGTATCATTGCCGTAGTTCCTTACTTCGGATGGGCTCGTCAGGACCGCAAGGACAAACCGCGTGTGTCTATCGGTGCGAAACTGGTAGCCGACTTGCTGAGCGTAGCAGGTATCGACCGTCTGATTACCATGGACCTTCACGCTGACCAGATTCAGGGATTCTTTGATATTCCGGTTGACCACTTGTATGCGTCTACCATCTTCGCTCCTTACATCCAGTCACTGAACCTGGAGAACCTGGTAATCGCTACTCCTGACGTGGGTGGTTCAAAACGTGCCAGCACATACGCTAAATACCTGGATGTGCCTTTGGTATTGTGCCACAAGACACGCGAAAAAGCAAACGTTGTAGCTTCCATGCAGATTATCGGTGACGTAAAAGACAAGAACGTAATTCTGATTGACGACATGGTAGATACAGCTGGTACCATCACCAAGGCTGCCGACATCATGAAAGAAGCAGGTGCACGCTCTGTACGCGCTATCGCTTCTCACTGTGTAATGTCTGGACCGGCTTCTGAACGTGTACAGAACTCTCAGTTGGAAGAGATGGTATTCACTGACAGTATTCCTTACTCACAGCGCTGCGCTAAGGTAAAACAGTTGTCTATCGCCGACATGTTTGCTGAAACTATCCGCCGCGTAATGTCGAACGAATCTATCAGTTCACAGTACGTAATCTAAAAAATAATACCGGGCATTTCCCGTAAAGGAAGGAGCCCGTCACCATAAAGGATTTGCAGTCCGGTTTCCCATCGGCTTGCAAATCCTTTTACTTTGTCCTATTCATTCATCACTTGATTCCCGTTTACCCATGAAAATTCTCTGGCTCGACCTGAACAGCTCGTACGCTCACGCCTCCCTGGCCCTTCCGGCCTTGCACGCACAAGTCATGCACGACCCGTCCCTGGAATGGGGAGTGGTGTCGGCCACTATCAACGAAAATCCGGGCATGACAGCCGGAGAAGTCGTACGTCAGGCACCGGATATTCTAGCAGCTACCTGCTGGTTGTTCAACCATGAAGTGCTCATGCACGTCATCAGTCGGGTGAAAGCCATGCTACCCCGTTGCGTGGTGGCACTGGGCGGTCCGGAGTTTCTGGGACACAACGAAGACTTCCTGCGCACCAACCGTTTCGTAGACTGCGTGTTCCGTGGAGAAGGTGAAGAGACTTTCCCGCAATGGCTCGCCTGCTGGCAGCAGCCGGAGGAATGTACCCGCATCACGGGACTCTGCTTTCTGGATGCGGAAGGACAATATCATGACAACGGACTTTCACGTGTAATGGCTTTCGACAAACTGGTGAATCCCGAACAAAGTCCGTTCTTCAACTGGAGCAAGCCGTTCGTGCAACTGGAAACTACCCGCGGCTGTTTCAACACCTGCGCATTCTGTGTGAGCGGAGGAGAAAAGCCGGTCCGCACGCTTTCCGTCGAGGCTATCCGCGAACGTGTCCGACTGATTCACGAAAAAGGCATCCGTAACATCCGGGTGCTCGACCGTACATTCAACTACCAGAGCCACCGGGCCAAAGCCCTGTTCGACCTCTTCCGTGAGTTCCCCGACATGCGTTTCCACCTGGAAATCCATCCGGCTTTGCTTTCAGAAGAACTGAAAAAGGAACTGGCTTCCATGCCTAAAGGCCTGCTTCACCTGGAAGCAGGCATCCAGAGCCTGCACGAAGAAGTGCTTACCGTCAGCCGGAGAGCCGGCAAACTGGCCGATGCACTGGAGGGTCTGCGTTACCTCTGCGCACTGGACAATATGGAAACGCACGCCGATTTGATTGCGGGACTGCCGCTGTATCACCTCTCACAGATTTTCGACGACGTACGCACGCTGGCCGAATACCGTGCGGGAGAAATCCAGCTGGAATCCCTGAAACTGCTGCCGGGCACAGAGATGCGGCGCCGGGCCGAGGAACTGGGCATCTGCTATTCTCCTCTTCCACCCTACGAAGTGCTCCAGACCCGTGAAATCACCCCCGACGAGTTACAGACAGCCCGCCAGCTATCGCGTCTGCTCGACGGATTCTACAACGCACCGGCCTGGCAGGAAATCACCCGCCGTCTGATTGTGGAAGAACCCGACTTTCTGACACGTTTCCTGAACCACCTGATTCAAATCGGAGTCATCGACCAGCCCATGGGACTGGAGCGACGGGGTATCCTGCTCTACCATTTCTGCAAGGAGCACTACCTTCATTTCCTGACCGCCATGAGTCGGGCATGGATTGAAGCCGGCATGTCACTCAAGAAAGAGCCGGCCGAACGGGTACGCACAAAGCACGTCACTCCGCCCGAAGCGTGGACGGTGTGCATGGGTACGTACCGCGACAACCTCCGCCTGTGCAAGCTTCCTGCTCCCGAAGAAGGCCGCTGCTACTGGTACGGCTTCGAGACCGAAAGCCAGCAACTCCGCCCCGTATTTGCTGCTGTAAGTCAGGAATAAGCCTCCCGTTCCATCAAACAAGCACCATCATCTTTCATCCAGCCAGTACTGCCAAGGGAGTACTGCAGTACTTTCAGGGAAATACTCAAGTACTGCCTAAGAAGTACTGAAGTACTGACAGGGAAGTACTGGAACCTGCTCTTTCCTCCCTGAAAAGCATTCCGCAAGAGGGGGAAAATCGCTTCGGAACATTAGGAAAATTGGCGGGCAAATTATAACTTTGCCCGAATTTTCAACTAGACTATGTATATATTCCGATCGATTCACGAAATTATCAATACCATTGCGGCGGCCAGGGGACTGCTCACGGAAATGTTCGAGAAACGAAAGACGCTGAGTTTCCGCTATTCCGACGCACTGGCACTGCTCAAGGACGATGAAAACCGGTTGAAACTGCTCATAGAGAAAGAAGTCATCCGCCAGAACGGCAACTTCGTGGAACTGGATGCCCGCTTCCTCGACTTTTTCGAACTGCTCCTCGAAGCGAACGAGGAAATCAACACGGCCATCATCGACGAGAACATTGCCTTCCTGCACGAACTGATGGACTACTACGAGAAGGAACAGATTGCTTCGCGCAAGGAGAGTTATGTGCGCAACATCAAGATTACCTTCCAGAAGATTGCGCGTACCACCATCCGCAACATCATGAACCTGCAGAGCAGCATCGACAATGCGTTCAAGCACGAACCGACTTACCAGATAAAGATTGCCAAACTGGAAAACCTGGACAAGAAGCGGATTCACATCCAGCAGCTGATTGATACCACCGAAAACCTCATTCTGCACGAGGAACGGCGCTTTTTCCAGCAGGCTACCGACGAGGAACTGAACCGCATCCTGCTGGAACTGCGTAGCGAACTCCAGCTCTCGGCCCACAGCCTCATCCGTGCCCAGCAGGACATCATCAACTACCTGAACCAGATTAAGAGCCAGGTAATTCTGGTAGAGAAAATCCGGAAGGTGAAGTACCTGCAAGACCAGTTTGAGCTGCGTTCGCGAAGCAACCTCTCGGAAGTACTCGAAAGAGAACATTCCGTACTGGTGGAAGGCAGCGTGCCGTCTTCGTTCAAGCTGTCACTGCCCTACCTGAGTACCGACGAGGCACGTCCTGTCATCCTGAAAGTGCTGCGCAACCTGCAGTACCGCGAGATTATCCGCAGCAACGAGGCGGGCGCCTTCAGCGAGGAGGACATGGAATCGCAGGCCATGTACCAGGAGGTCATCGACTTGGAAGAAACCCTGAGCGACTACATCCAGGCGCAGGCACAGGCCCGCGGGAACGATACGTCGGCTCTGGAAGAAGACCTCTTCCACTACCTGATGCACTACACCTTCGCCCGCGAAGTGGACGAGCAGGAACGCACCACCTTGTTCTGCCAGATGGTGTCGCTCTACGAAAACCGTCTCCGTATCAGCGAGGAATTCGGCCTGTATCACCAGTACGAATATGCCAAGGTGTATCCGGCCAACTCGTAACCCATTCATCCCTATACATTTGACTTATGGAACTGAACATACATATACCTGACAATACTGCGGCCTTGTTCGACTGCCTCCAGAAGGGACAGTTCATCAGTTCGAACAGCTGCAACGAAGCCGTGCGCGACATGTACGACCAGATAGACGACCATTTCGAAGCGCTCTCGGTCTACTTCGCCCAAATCGGCTACACCCTGGAACGGGGCAACGAATACTTTTACTTCTCGCGCGTGGAACCGCGTACCACACTGGAACAGAAAATCATGCGTGCCTACTACTGGATTGACGTGCTCGACCTGTTCAAGACTTACGATGAGACTTTCGGCGCGGGATTCCGCTTCCAGCCCGAACAGATTCTGGTGGAGGCCAACATCAACGTGATGCTGCAAAACAAGCTCGACGGGCTGCGCAAGCATTTCTCCGACAAGGACGTGCGCAAGGACGTGCTCGACAACCTGATTCGTCAGCTCACCAAGGAATCTTTCCTAGAGCTGGAGAACGAGAAGACCAACACCTACAAGGTGATGAGTTCCTGGCACTACCTGGAACGCCTGATTGAAAGTATCCAAATTTACGACGACACTGAAACGGAAGACAATGAGAAACCTGAATAGAATCATCTTTATCAACAGCGCCAACATTCCCTATGCCGACGACATTTACCTGGACGGGAATGTGCACTTCATCGGCACGCAGGGAGTGGGAAAAAGTACCGTACTGCGCGCCATCCTGTTTTTCTACAATGCCGACACCCAGAAGCTGGGTATCCCCGTAGAGAAGCAGAGCTACACGGAATATTACTTCCCCTACTCCAACTCCTACATCATCTACGAGGTGACCACCGAACAGGGAGCGTTCTGCATCCTGAGCTTCAAGTCGATGGGCCGCGTGTGCTACCGTTTCATCGACTCTCCCTACCGCATGGAGTTCTTTGTCGACGAGAACCGCACGGCCTACAGCGGCAACGACCGTATCCGTGCCGCCCTCGACCAGTATGGAGTGGACTACTCACGCATCATCTATACCTACGACGAATACCGTAACATCCTCTACGGCAACGGGGCAGGTCCTGAAATGAGCCGCTATTCGCTCATGGAGAGCAAGCAGTACCAGAACATTCCGCGTACCATACAGAACGTGCTCCTCAACTCAAAGCTTGATGCGGAGTTCATCAAGAAGACCATCATCTCGTCCATCAACGAAGACGAGACGGCCATCGACCTGAATACCTACAAGGAGCACCTGAAGAACTTCGAAACACGCCTGCGCGACATCGAAGAGTTCCAGAAACGCGAAACGCAGAAACAGGCCAAGGAAATCACCTCCCTCTCGGCACAGGTGTCACGTCAGCAGACCGCCCTCGTGCAGGGTTGCCGCGAACTGGCCGCTACCTACCGCCTTACCGAAAGCCAGTTGCCCAAGGCCGAGGAACAGAAGCACCAGGCTGAGAAGGCACGTACCGCCCTCCTCACCCGCCGTCAGGAGTTGCAGGAACAGTCGCGCCAGCGCTGCGACAAGATGCAGGAGGCGCTGGCCATCCTGAACAACGAACTGCAGAAAGCACAGCAGAAGGAAAAGGAATATGCCCGCCGCCAGATAGAAGAAATCATGGAGCGTTCGGCCCGCAAGGAAGAATGGAAGAACAAGCAACAGGGATTGCAGGAAGAGCAGCGCATCCTTACCTCGCACTACACGGAAATCTCCACCAAGTACAAGTCGCTCATCCAGAACCTCGACGAGCAGTGGAACCGCATCCACGAGGCCAAAATCAAGCAGCTTGAGGGACTGAACAACACGTTCAATGCCCGCATCGAGGATGCCCGCCGTCAGCACGAAGCGGCTACCGAAGCACTTTACCAGGAATACGAACAGCTCTCCCAGCAACTGCATCCGGAGCGCAGCAGCAAGCAGAACGAACTGACCGCTCTCGACTACCAGATGCAGCTGTGCCGCAAGGAGACTTTCTTCGAAGCCGAGCAGGAGGAACTGAAACACCGCATACAGTCGTACACCGGTCTGCACATGAGCAAGAAGAACCGCATCAACAACGCCCAGCTCATCATCAAGGAACTCACGCTGAAGTGGGAAGAAGAGTTGCAGAAGGGACTGAAGGAAAAAGACGAGGCACTGATGCAGTTGCAGGCCGAGCACTTGCAGCTCCGCCCGCGTATGGACGAACTGGAGACCTTCCTGAAAAACAGCAAGAGCACCCTGCAAGGCTGGCTCAAGGAACACAAGAAGGGATGGGAAGAAAACATCGGTAAGCTGTGCGACGAGTCCATCCTCTGGCAGACCAACCTCTCGCCGAAGATTGTAGACGAGGGCACGTCGTTCTACGGCATCTCCATTTCCCTGCAGGACATCGAGCGCCACATCCGCTCCATCGACGACTATCAGGCGGAACATGACAAGGGCATCAAGCGACTGGCGGAAATCCAGGCCGAAACCCTCCGTCTGCAACAGGAGAAAGAGACTTTGGAAGAGCAGCTGAAAGCCAAATACCAGCCGCGCATCAAGGAACAGAAAGACGTGATAGCTGTGCAGGAATACGAGCTGGAGAAACTGGAACAGCAGTACCAGAAGGATATGCTCGACCTGGACAACTGGAAGAAGAAGGCGGAAGCCGAACGTACTGCCAAACTCCGGAAACTAGAAGAGGAAAAGCAACGCATCGCCGCAGAACTGAAGGAAATTGACGGCAAACTGAACAACCTGAACCGCGAAAAGAGCGAGAAGCTGAACCAGCTGAAGCAGGAATGGAACCGGGTGCAGCAGGACATCGCGCACGAGAAAGAGACACAGGCCGGCAGCATCCGCCTAGAAGATAAGGAAGAACAGCAGCGCATCGCCACGGAGAAAGCCGAATACGAGCGCCAGATGAAGCAGGAACTGTACTCGCAAGGAGCCGACACCGAACGTCTGCAACAGATTAGCAGCCAGTTGCGCGACATCGACCGGGAACTGCAGTTCATCAAGGAGCACGCCACCCTGCTCATCGAGTACCAGAAGGACAAGCGCGACCTCATCGACCACATTCCGGAATGGAAGCGCGAGCAGGAGGAACAGAAACGCCAGCTCAGCCAGGAGAAGGACAACCTGCGACGGGAAACCTCGGGTTTGCAGGAACAGATTGATGCCCTGAACAAAGAACTGCAGCAGGCAGAAAAGGAAGTGACACAGCTTCAAGCCAACCTGGAGGCGTACAGCAAGATTTCGGCCTATGACTGGTACAAGCCGCATCAGGATATTTTCAATTCCGAGAACACCGTCACGCTGGAAATCCACACGCCGCGCACCTGCCTGGAACTGATTGACGAACTGGGCCGCACGGACAGCCAGTACATGACGCTGCAAAACCGTCTGCGCAAGGAGGTGAACCTCTTCACCGGTCACTTCGACGAGGAGAATACCTTCAAGTTCAAGACCAAGTTTACCGAGGACTGGGAGTATATTCGCTTTGCCGAAGAACTGCACGACTTCGTGGAAGAGAACAAAATCAGCGAATTCGTCCGCCGCATCAACAACGAGCACTCCGACATCTTCAAGCGCATCAGCATGGATACCTCAATGCTCACGGCTTCGGAAGACGACATTCAGGACCTCATCGGTCAGGTGAACAAGGGATTCCAGACGTGCAACTTCGTGGGCGTTATCCAGTGCATCGAAATGAAGATGGAAGAAAGCAGCAACCGTGTGGTAAACTGTCTGCGTGCCATCCAGAAGTACTATAACGAGCATGCCTATGACCTCACGCCGGGCACCAACCTCTTCTCGTCGGAAAACGAGCAGCTGGTGAAGCAGGAGGCCATCGCCCTGCTCCGCGACTTCATCAAGGAGATTCACGCCTACCGCTACGACAGCATCCGCCTGTACGACTCGTTCGAGCTGCGTTTCCGTATCATCGAGAACAACAACGACACGGGCTTCGTAGAGAAACTGTCGAACGTGGGTTCGGAAGGTACCGATATTCTGGTGAAGGCCATGATCAACATCATGTTGCTGAACGTGTTCAAGGAAGGGGCTTCGCGCAAGTTCAAGGACTTCAAACTGCACTGTATGATGGATGAAATCGGTAAGCTCCACCCGAACAACGTAAACGGTATCCTGAAATTTGCCAACGACCGGAACATCATCCTCATCAACGGATCGCCTACGGAACTGAACCGCGATGCCTACAAGCATGTGTACCTACTTACCAAAGGGGCGCAGAGCAAGACACGTATCGCCCGACTTATTTCGGACCAGAAACTGTAGGCTTTTCAGGCTCCATGAAAGCCTTTTTCAAAACGTCTTTGCGATTACTCCAAAACGCTTTGACGTTTACAATAAAACGCAAGTGCCTTTTACTTTGAATGCACTTGCGTTTCAAATGAAACTCCCTTGCGTTTGTTCTAAAACGCAAGGGAGTTTTTTATGGCTTATTTTTAAGAATCCTCAAGCAGGCCATATAACAAAAAAAGAGCCTGAAAAACAGGCTCTTTTAAGATTGAATCAGCAGGAGCCGAAAGCGGGACTCGAACCCGCGACTTACTCATTACGAATGAGTTACTCTACCAACTGAGTTATTTCGGCAACGTGTTTCGTTGAAAACGGTTGCAAAATTACTCTTTTCTTGAAACCTGCCAAATAAAAAAGAGATTTTTTTCCGAAAAACTACATTTTTCCGGCCCGTACAACCCGTTTCCGCTACATCACAGAGGCATTTGACACATTATTACGTGTAATTTGTACAATAGTCCCTTGTCTGCCTCCTGCCGATTTCCTACTTTTACCCGCAAAATGAAACATTACACTACCATGAAAAAGAAACTGATAATTTCACTGCTGGCACTGGCTTCGCTGGGAGCCGGAGCACAAAACTTGCAAAAGGGAGACTACGGATACCTGTACTGCCACATGAGCGGACGAGGGGAATGGACGGCCTACGCCCTGAGCCGTGACGGCGTGCACTTTCACGACCTGATTGATGGCGACCCCGTATACAATGTAGAAGAAATGTCAAAAATAGAGGGAGGAGCACGCGATGCCTTTATCTGCCGTACGTCCGACGGAAAGGGCTACCTGATGGTGACTACCGACATGAGCAACGCCAAGAGCCGCTCGTGGTTCAACTACGGTATCAACCTGCTGAAAAGTGACGACCTGATTCACTGGACTTCTACCACCTTCGACTTCCGCCAGGGACCGGGCATCTTCTGTGACCCTCAATCGCCCGACGTCTATAAGGACTACAGCACCATCAAGCGCGTATGGGCACCGCAGATTTTCTGGGACCCTTCGTACGTATGGACCGATGGCACGAAGGGCGGATACATGATATATTATTCACTGCTCAATCCGGCAGAAGACCAGTACGACCGCGTGTTCTATTCCTATGCCGACGCCACCTTTACACGTCTTACCAAGCCCCGCCTGCTGGTGGACTGGGGATATGCCACCATCGATGCCGACATCAACTATGTGCCGGCCGACGGACTCTACCACATGCTCATCAAGAAAGAAGGAGGTACACCCGGCATCTTTGCCGCTACAGCCACGAAACTGACCGGTCCCTATAAAATAAAGGATGAGAACGACTATGTGAAGTTTGAAGGCAACAAGAAATGTGAGGGCTGCTCTGCCTTCCAGCTGGTGGGTGATTCTACCTGGCGCGTGGCCTACATCGAATACTCCTCCAAACCCAAAAGATACCGCATCTGTCAGGCCGACGAGAAACTCGCCAACTTCCACTCCCCCGTCACCATGGAGGGCGTGAAACATCCGCAACACGGCTCGTTCATGCGGCTCACCGAAGAAGAGTACAAGCGCCTGCAGGAGTGGTCGGACAGCATCATGCGCGAAAGAGACGCTCGTAACAACGGAGAAAAGAAGTAAAAAGAGGAAAATGAAATATTTTTGTAAAAACTTTTGACAAACATCCTTTCATTTGAGCAGAAAACATTATCTTTGCACTCCGAATTATGACGTGACAAAAGAGTTTGATGTATTACTGTATAACACATAGTAAAAAGAATAAGCGCACATTCGGAGTTCCGGCGGAATGGACAAATGCCGGAAGCTATTTCTTTTTTCTTTTATGTCACTTATTTCCTGAATATTTAAGATTTCCTATTTTTTCAAACACCCGGAACTGCTTTTCGGCAAGTCCGGGCGTTTTTTCGTATATACGAGAGTAGAATAGAAAAAAATACAAGATATAAAGATTATTAGTAACAAGGTAATGAGAAATGTAACATTGATCCTCGACGACGGGAGCCGCTTTCATGGCAAGTCGTTCGGCTATGAGAAACCGGTAGCCGGTGAAGTAGTTTTCAATACGGCAATGACCGGATACCCCGAAAGCTTGACCGACCCTTCGTATGCCGGTCAGTTGATGACACTGACTTACCCGCTGGTAGGTAACTATGGTGTGCCTCCCTTCACATTCGAAGCAAACGGACTGCCCACTTTCATGGAAAGCGAGAAAATCCATGCCGAAGCGATTATCGTAAGCGATTACAGTGAAAAATACTCTCACTGGAATGCAGTGGAAAGTCTGGGCGACTGGTTGAAACGCGAACAGATTCCGGGCATCACGGGCATCGACACACGCGAACTGACAAAAGTACTGCGCGAACATGGAGTGATGATGGGAAAAATCGTGTTCGACGATGAACCAAATAACATTCCCGAAGCTACCTATGCAGGTGTGAACTACGTAGACAAGGTTTCTTGCAAGGAAGTGATTCGCTACAACGAAGGCGAAGGCAAGAAAAAAGTTGTGCTGGTAGACTGCGGCGTGAAATCAAACATTATCCGTTGCCTGCTTAAGCGCGACGTGGAAATCATCCGCGTGCCCTGGAACTACGACTTCAACTCTCTGCAGTTCGACGGTCTGTTCATCTCCAACGGTCCGGGCGACCCCGACACTTGTGATGCAGCCGTACAGAACATCCGCAAGGCCATGCAGAATGAAAAACTTCCTATCTTCGGTATCTGTATGGGTAACCAGCTGCTTTCAAAGGCAGGAGGTGCCAAAATCTACAAGCTGAAATACGGTCACCGCAGCCATAACCAACCTGTACGTATGGTGGGCACAGATAAGTGCTTCATCACCTCACAGAACCACGGTTATGCCGTAGACAACAACACACTGGGAGCCGACTGGGAACCGCTCTTCATCAACATGAACGATGGTTCGAACGAAGGTATCCGCCACAAGAAGAACCCCTGGTTCTCGGCTCAGTTCCATCCGGAAGCTGCCAGCGGTCCTACTGACACAGAATTCCTGTTCGATGAGTTTGTAAAGTTGCTGTAATCCACTAAAAAACAAAGAAGACAATGAAAGAAAACATAAAGAAAGTATTGCTGTTAGGTTCAGGAGCCCTGAAAATCGGTGAAGCAGGTGAATTCGACTACTCTGGTTCGCAGGCCCTGAAAGCGCTGAAGGAAGAAGGTATCGAAACCATCCTGATTAACCCGAACATCGCCACCGTGCAGACTTCGGAAGGTGTGGCAGACAAAATCTACTTCTTGCCCGTTACTCCGTATTTCGTAGAAAAAGTCATCGACAAGGAACGTCCCGACGGCGTGCTGCTGTCATTCGGTGGACAGACTGCCTTGAACTGCGGTGTGGCTCTCTACAAAGCTGGTGTGTTCGAAAAATACAACACCCGCGTACTGGGTACTCCGGTACAGGCCATCATGGATACAGAAGACCGTGAGCTCTTCGTACAGAAACTGGACGAAATCAACGTGAAGACCATCAAGAGTGAGGCAGTAGAAAACATTGAAGATGCCCGCCGCGCAGCGAAGGAACTGGGTTATCCGGTCATCATCCGTGCAGCTTACGCACTGGGAGGTCTGGGTTCAGGCTTCTGCGACAACGAAGAAGAACTGAACGTGCTGGCCGAAAAAGCGTTCTCTTTCTCTCCGCAGGTACTGGTAGAAAAGAGTCTGAAAGGCTGGAAGGAAGTGGAATACGAAGTAGTGCGCGACCGTTTCGACAACTGTATCACGGTCTGCAACATGGAAAACTTCGACCCGCTGGGTATCCACACCGGTGAGTCTATCGTTATCGCTCCGTCACAGACACTGACCAACAGCGAATACCACAAGTTGCGCGAACTGGCCATCCGCATCATCCGTCACATCGGTATCGTGGGTGAATGTAACGTACAGTACGCGTTCGATCCTGAATCAGAAGACTACCGCGTAATCGAGGTTAACGCACGTCTGAGCCGTTCTTCTGCACTGGCTTCTAAGGCTACAGGTTATCCTCTGGCTTTCGTTGCAGCTAAGTTGGGATTGGGCTACGGACTGTTCGACCTGAAGAACTCAGTAACAAAAACAACTTCTGCCTTCTTCGAACCGGCACTGGACTACTGCGTATGTAAGATTCCTCGCTGGGACTTGGGTAAGTTCCACGGCGTAGACCGCGAACTGGGTTCCAGCATGAAATCGGTAGGTGAAGTCATGGCCATCGGACGTACCTTCGAAGAAGCTATCCAGAAGGGTCTTCGTATGATTGGTCAGGGCATGCACGGTTTCGTGGAAAACAAGGAGCTAGTTATCGAAGACATCGACAAGGCACTGCGCGAACCAACTGACAAGCGTATCTTCGTCATCTCAAAGGCTATGCGTGCAGGCTACACAGTAGACCAGATTCACGACCTCACCAAGATTGACAAGTGGTTCCTCGACAAGCTGATGAACATCATGCAGACTTCTAAGGAACTCCACGAGTGGGGCAACAACCATACACAGCTTTCACAGCTTCCGAACGAGCTGCTCTACAAGGCAAAACGTCAGGGATTCTCCGACTTCCAGGTGGCACGTGCCATCGGTTACGAAGGCGATATGGAAGACGGTATTCTGGAAATTCGTAACCACCGTAAGAGTGTAGGCATCGTACCGGTAGTAAAACAGATTGACACGCTGGCAGCCGAATATCCGGCACAGACTAACTACCTGTACCTGACTTATAGCGGTGTGGCCAACGATGTACATTACCTGGGCGACCACAAGAGTATTGTTGTACTGGGTTCAGGTGCTTACCGTATCGGTTCATCTGTAGAATTCGACTGGTGCGGCGTGCAGGCACTGAACACCATCCGCAAGGAAGGCTACCGCTCAGTAATGATCAACTACAACCCTGAAACCGTATCGACCGACTACGATATGTGCGACCGTCTGTACTTCGACGAACTGACTTTCGAACGTGTGATGGATATCCTCGACCTGGAAAACCCGCACGGAGTCATCGTATCTACTGGCGGACAGATTCCGAACAACCTGGCATTGCGCCTGGATGCACAGAAGGTAAACATCCTGGGAACTTCTGCCAAGAGCATCGACAACGCTGAAGACCGCGACAAGTTCTCGGCTATGCTCGACCGTATCGGCGTAGACCAGCCTGAATGGAGCGCACTGACTTCTATGGAAGATATCAACGCGTTTATTGAAAAGGTAGGCTTCCCTGTATTGGTTCGTCCGTCATACGTACTTTCTGGTGCAGCCATGAACGTATGTTCTAACCAGGAAGAGCTGGAACGCTTCCTGCAGCTGGCCGCTAACGTATCAAAGAAGCATCCGGTAGTAGTAAGCCAGTTCATCGAACACGCCAAGGAAGTAGAAATGGATGCCGTGGCACAGAACGGTGAAATCGTAGCTTACGCCATCTCTGAACATATCGAATTTGCCGGTGTACACTCAGGCGACGCTACCATCCAGTTCCCGCCGCAGAAACTGTACGTAGAAACCGTACGCCGCATCAAGCGTATCTCTCGTCAGATTGCGAAAGAACTGAACATCTCTGGTCCGTTCAACATCCAGTTCCTGGCTCGTGAAAACGACATCAAGGTAATTGAATGTAACCTGCGTGCCAGCCGTTCATTCCCGTTCGTCAGCAAAGTGCTGAAGATTAACTTTATCGAACTGGCTACCAAAGTCATGTTAGGCTTGCCGGTAGAAAAGCCCGAAAAGAACCTCTTCGACCTCGACTACGTAGGTATCAAGGCCAGCCAGTTCTCGTTCAACCGTTTGCAGAAGGCCGACCCTGTGCTGGGTGTAGACATGGCTTCTACAGGTGAAGTTGGCTGTATCGGCGACGACACTTCATGTGCCGTACTGAAAGCCATGCTGTCTGTAGGCTACCGCATTCCGGAAAAGAACGTCCTGATGTCTACCGGTACACTGAAACAGAAAGTAGATTTGCTTCAGGCAGCGCGCGCCCTCAAGGCCAAAGGTTACAACATCTTCGCTACCGGCGGTTCTTCTAAGTTCCTGGCAGAAAACGGAGTGGAAAACACCCGCGTATACTGGCCAAGCGAAGAAGGTCAGCCTCAGGCACTGGAAATGCTGCACAAGAAAGAAATCGACATGGTGGTAAACATTCCGCGTGACCTCACTCCTACCGAGTTGGAAAACGGATACAAGATTCGCCGTGCCGCAGTCGACCTGAACATTCCTCTGGTAACCAATGCCCGTCTGGCAAGCGCATTCATCAATGCCTTCTGCTCTATGAGCATTGACGACATCGCTATCAAGAGCTGGGACGAATACAAATAATCCGTACCACTTAAAGATATAGATAAAATTAATCCCCTCCGGAACTATTTGTAATGAATGAGTTCTGGAGGGGATCTTTTATTTATAGAAAACATAAAACAATAAAAAAGCCCACCGATAAAGGACGATGGGCAAGCGCCTAAATGTTTTCACAACGGAATAATCCTTATTGTGATTTGCTTCATTTTAGTTTTACAAAAATAAAAAGAAACAACACAAAAGACAAGTTTTTTTCATAAAAAATTAGTAGTTTTGAGAAAATTGAAAAATACAACTATGAAACATATTTTAGGTTTAGACTTAGGTACCAATAGTATAGGATGGGCAGTTATCAATGCCATAAAAGAAGAAAACACTCAAAAAGAACAACTCATAGGAATCAATACTGCAGGAAGTAGAATAATTCCAATGGATGCCGCCCAATTAGGAGATTTCAATAAAGGAAACACTGTTTCACAAACCGCCAACCGTACACAATTTCGTGGGGTACGCCGATTATATGAGCGCAAGAAGCTCAGAAGAGAAAGATTGCATCGCATCCTACAATTATTAGGATTTCTTCCAAAGCATTATGCCAGCCAATTAGACAGGTATGGAAAGTTTATAGCCAATTCCGAGCCCAAGCTCGCTTGGACAACAAATACGCATGAACCTTCTTACTTTATCTTTCAAAGCTCGTTCCAAGAGATGCTCAATGACTTTTTACAAAACAACAACCAAGTAAAAAAGGTTCCATACGACTGGACTTTGTTTTATTTGCGCAAAAAAGCTTTGACACAAAAAATTGAAAAAGAAGAATTAGCCTGGATTTTATTAAATTTCAACCAGAAAAGAGGATACTACCAGCTACGCGAAGAGGAAACAGAAAAAGCGTCTTCTAAAACACGGCAATATTTTGACAGCCAGATTGTAACAGATATTACTGACACTGAGCAAATTTATAAAGGATTAAAAATATTCACAATAACACTTGAAAACGGAGAGAAAGGAAAATTTTTCAGTAAAAACATGCCTGACTGGAAAGGTCAGAAAAAAGATATTATTGCAATCATAGACCTTGATAAAAACGGGAATGACAAATATGATGAAAATGGAGAGTTAAGCCGTCGTTTCAAAATTCCTACCGAACAAGAATGGGAAGAACAGTGGGAGCTTATTAAAACAAAAACTCAAAAAGATCTTGACACATCTCATAAAACAGTAGGCGCATACATCTATGATACACTATTACAAACTCCTAGCCAAAAGATTCGGGGAAAATTGATTCGCACCATTGAACGCAAGTATTATAAAGACGAATTAAATCAGATATTAAAGAAACAAGAAGAATTTCACCCAGAATTGCGAGACTCCAATTTATTAGAAGCCTGCATCGAAGAACTGTATCCTAATAACGAAGCCCATCGTAATGCTATTGCAAAATATAGCATTTCCCAATTGCTTATTGAAGATATTTTGTTCTATCAACGTCCACTTAAAAGCAAAAAATCGCTCATTAGTAATTGCCCTTACGAAGAATACACATACACCAATAAAGAAACAGGAGAAATATGCACTTCTTCATTAAAGTGCATAGCTAAATCACATCCTCTTTTTCAAGAGTTCCGTCTATGGCAATTTATATCAAACCTGCGAATTTATCAAAAGGAAGGAACCATAAACGGGAAATTTACTACTGATATAGATGTAACAAATCAATTTCTGAAAACCGAAGATGACTACGCCAATTTGTTCGACTGGCTTAATCAGAAAAAAGAAATCAGACAAGACACATTTCTTAAAAAACCAGCATTTGGATTAAAAAAGAATATAGCAAATTATCGCTGGAATTATGTAGAGGACAAGACATATCCTTGTAATGAGACTCACTACAAGATACTGTCATATTGGGAAAAAGCAGGAATAGAGCAATCAGCCTTAACATCAGAAATAGAAGAGAAACTATGGCATATTCTATACTCTATTTCTGACAAGAATGAACTCAGAAAAGCTTTACAGCATTTCGCTGATAAAAACTATTTAAGCGATAAATTTGCAGATACTTTTCAGCAAATTCCTCCTTTCGAGAAAGATTACGGTTCCTATTCTGCCAAAGCTATCAAAAAACTATTGCCACTTATGCGTATAGGAAGATATTGGAAAGCAGAAAATTTCGACAGTACAACTCTTGACCGTATAGAAAAAATATTAACTGGAGAGTTTGAAGAAAACATAAAGAACCGAACCAGAGAAAAAACAATCCATTTGGACAATTTATACTCATTTCAGGGACTTCCAACCTGGCTGGCATGCTATATCGTATATAACCGCCATTCAGAGATAAAGGACGTTACTAAATGGCAACAACCTTCAGACATTGATGCTTTTCTAAACGCATTCAAGCAACATTCTTTACACAATCCTATTGTGGAACAAATCATCATGGAAACCTTACGCACTGTACGAGATATTTGGAAACAGACAGGGCATATTGATGAAATTCATGTCGAATTAGGACGTGAAATGAAGAATCCTGCCGAGAAACGCAGAAAACTCACCCAACAAATACAAGAAAACGAAAACACCAATCTGCGTATCAAGGCACTTCTTACTGAATTTGCCAATCCAGAATTTGGAATTGAGAACGTACGCCCGCACTCTCCAAGCCAGCAAGATTTATTGCGTATATATGAAGAAGAAGCTCTAAACGAAACTAAAGATATACCAGAAGATATTGCTGTTATTTTAAAGAAATTCAATGAAGTTGATACCAAAAAACGCCCGTCTACATCCGATGTCTTACGTTATAAATGCTGGCTGGAACAAAAATATCGTTCTCCTTATACTGGAGCTATGATTCCTTTAGGAAAACTTTTCACCCCTGCATACGAAATTGAACATGTAATTCCTCAATCTCGTTATTTTGATGATTCATTCACAAATAAAGTTATTTGTGAAGCAGAAGTTAATAAGCTAAAAGGCAATATGTTAGGCTATGAATTCATCAAAAACAATCAAGAAAGAATAGTAGAACTAGGATTCGGACAAAACGTTAAAATACAGACGGTTGAAGCTTATGAGCTATTTGTGAAAGAACATTATTCCTACAACCGCACTAAAATGCAAAAGCTATTGATGGAAGATATTCCAGATCAGTTTATTGAACGTCAATTAAACGACAGCCGTTATATTAGTAAGCTAATAAAATCATTATTATCTAATATTGTACGTGATGAAGGAGAAGAAGAAGCTACATCTAAGAATGTTATTGTTTGTACTGGAAGTATCACAGACCGACTAAAAAAAGACTGGGGGATCAACGACGTATGGAATAAACTCATTTTACCTCGTTTCATACGCTTGAACGAAATTACGGAAAGCAATCGCTTTACGACAACCAATGCATGCAACAAGACAATTCCTGCTATGCCATTAGATTTACAAAAAGGATTCAACAAAAAACGTATTGACCACCGCCATCATGCCATGGATGCCATTGTCATAGCCTGCGCCAATCGGAATATAGTCAATTATTTAAATAATGAATCAGCCAGCAAGAATGCAAAGATTTCACGTCAAGACCTGCGACAAATATTATGCAAGAAAACAAAAACCGACAATTTGGGAAACTATCAATGGCTCATTGACAAACCTTGGGACACATTTACCCAAGATATGTACTCCATTTTAAGCAACATCATTGTAAGCTTCAAACAAAATCTGCGTATTATCAATAAAACAACTAACCATTATATCCATTATGAAAACGGCAAGAAAGTAAACTGCTCACAAAAACAAAGTGATAGTTGGGCTATCCGTAAGCCAATGCATAAAGAAACCGTATATGGAGAAATCAACCTGCGCAGAACAACCACTGCTACATTGAAAGCCGCTCTTGAGAATCCTCAAAGAATTATTGAAAAAGACTTAAAGAAAAAAATAAAGGAACTTTTAACGCAGGGACTCAATGAAAAACAAATCAAAAAATACTTTGAAGACAATAAAGATATTTGGCAAGAAATAAATCTAAAGAAGATACCAGTATACTATTTCACCAAAGAAACTGCCAACAGATTCTTTGCTTGCCGTGAATCAATAAATACAACTTTCAATAAAAAGAAAATAGAAGAAAAAGTTGCAGATACAGGAATCCAACAAATTTTACTGCGTCATTTAGAACAGAATGGTAATAATCCGGAACAAGCCTTCTCACCTGAAGGTATTGAACAAATGAATAAAAATATTATGTCCCTAAATAATGGAAAATTTCATCAACCAACTTATAAAGTCAGAACATACGAACAAGCCGATAAATTCGCTGTTGGACAAACAGGAAATAAATCTACTAAGTTCGTAGAAGCCGCAAAAGGTACTAATCTGTTCTTTGCAATATATGAAACTGCCCATAAACGCAGTTTCGCCTCTATTCCATTAAATGTGGTCATTGAACGACTGAAAAAAGGCTTGTCACCAGCACCCGAAAACGAAAAGGGTAATCTGCCTAAATTTATATTATCACCTAATGATTTAGTATATGTACCAACAAAAGAAGAAATAGAAAATGGACATATTAACCAACCAATACAAAAAGATAGAATTTATAAGATGGTGAGTTGCACAGGGAATAGACTTTATGCTATTCCATATTATATTGCCAATATACTAATAGATAAAGAAGAATATGGGGCATTAAATAAAACTGAATTCTCAGATGAGAAACTATCTATAAAAGAAATATGCATCCCCATCAAAACAGACAGACTAGGAAACATTATAACGTCAATTAGCCTATGATAAAGAAAACATTATATTTTGGCAACCCAGCATACCTATCATTACGTAATGCCCAACTTGTCATAAAACTTCCGGAAATGGAGAAATGCTCTTCACTTCCAGAAGCGATGAAACGTCAATCTGAAATAACCAAGCCCATTGAAGATATAGGCGTTGTTGTTTTGGATAATAAACAAATCACCATTACTTCCGGAGCTATTGAAGCATTACTTGAAAATAATTGTGCACTCATTACCTGTGACAGCAAAAGTATGCCTGTAGGATTAATGCTTCCTCTCTATGGTAACACTACCCAAAACGAACGTTTTAGGAAACAGCTGGATGCTTCTTTGCCTTTAAAGAAACAATTATGGCAACAAACCATTCAAGCAAAAATCAATAATCAAGTAGCTTCCTTAGCCTTATGTATAAACGAAGATATAAAATGTATGCGTATATGGGCTAACGATGTACGAAGTGGAGACCCTGACAACCTGGAAGCACGTGCTGCAGCTTTCTACTGGAAAACACTTTTCCATGATATCGAAAACTTTACAAGGGACCGAGATGGCATACCTCCTAATAATCTTTTAAATTATGGTTATGCCATTCTCCGTGCAGTTATCGCACGTTCTCTTGTAACAAGCGGATTATTACCCACATTAGGCATTCACCATCATAACCGATACAATGCCTATTGCTTAGCAGACGATATAATGGAACCTTATCGCCCGTTCATAGACCGACTGGTCTATCAACTATACTCTGAAAACAAAATGGAACTTACAAAAGAAGTAAAAGCCAGTTTATTATCCATCCCCACAATAGATGTCAGAATCAGTGGGAAAAGAAGTCCTCTTATGATAGCAGCAAGCCAAACAACGGCATCACTATATAAATGCTTTTCTGGAGAATCACGAAAAATCATTTATCCTGAATTTTAATGGAACGTTTCAGCGAATATAGAGTTATGTGGATTCTAGTTCTTTTTGACTTACCAACAGAAACAAAGAAAGACAAAAAAGCTTATACTGACTTTCGCAAAAATCTACAAAAAGATGGATTCACAATGTTTCAATTCTCCATCTATGTACGCCATTGTGCAAGCAGTGAAAATGCAGCTGTGCATATAAAAAGAGTAAAATCCTTTCTACCTGAATATGGTCAAGTTGGAATTATATGTATCACAGACAAACAGTTTGGAGAAATTGAGCTATTTTATGGCAAGAAAGCAAGTGGGGTAAAAACACCAGGACAACAATTAGAACTCTTTTAAAATAATAAATCCCATGGTTAATATGGGATTTATTATTTCAAGAAACAACTTTTTCTTTTTCTAAATTTACTTATAACCTACTGATAGACAACAAGAAACAATCAATAAGTTGTTTCTAATGGTTCAAAGATACTAAAATGAAAGCAAATCACAACAATGTGCCGAGCTATGAAGCGTTCTACAAGTTGTTTCTAATGGTTCAAAGATACTAAAATGAAAGCAAATCACAACATATACAGATCAGCTTCGGATTCTTGCATGTTGTTTCTAATGGTTCAAAGATACTAAAATGAAAGCAAATCACAACTATGCGTTTATATTAGGGTAGAACAAAAACGTTGTTTCTAATGGTTCAAAGATACTAAAATGAAAGCAAATCACAACTAGTGTTGACGCGCAGTGTGTCGAACAAGGGTTGTTTCTAATGGTTCAAAGATACTAAAATGAAAGCAAATCACAACGTTGAGATGTATAATAAGATGCAGGATGCGTTGTTTCTAATGGTTCAAAGATACTAAAATGAAAGCAAATCACAACAGAATTTTTTAAAGTTAGGAAGTGAGTATGTTGTTTCTAATGGTTCAAAGATACTAAAATGAAAGCAAATCACAACATTATAGAAGTAATTTAAACGTTGAATTTAGTTGTTTCTAATGGTTCAAAGATACTAAAATGAAAGCAAATCACAACTTATTTTTTTGTGATCTATTTTATATTATGTTGTTTCTAATGGTTCAAAGATACTAAAATGAAAGCAAATCACAACTCTTTCTTGCTCTCTGGCGGTTGTTGTCCCGTTGTTTCTAATGGTTCAAAGATACTAAAATGAAAGCAAATCACAACTTACTTTGTATGCCTCCTGTTATCGTGTTGGTTGTTTCTAATGGTTCAAAGATACTAAAATGAAAGCAAATCACAACGAATCCAGAGCATTTCCCGTTCTTCTTCTGGTTGTTTCTAATGGTTCAAAGATACTAAAATGAAAGCAAATCACAACTTGGAAGTATAGGTGATTTGAAATTAAGAAGTTGTTTCTAATGGTTCAAAGATACTAAAATGAAAGCAAATCACAACCAAGTCCATGCATTTTATTTTCCATTAGGGTTGTTTCTAATGGTTCAAAGATACTAAAATGAAAGCAAATCACAACTAAATAATACTATTTATTAGTTGAATTTTGTTGTTTCTAATGGTTCAAAGATACTAAAATGAAAGCAAATCACAACGAATTCAAGCAGTTCCTTGTTCTCTTTCAGGTTGTTTCTAATGGTTCAAAGATACTAAAATGAAAGCAAATCACAACGTATCCGTATTCTGGTATCCCTTCTCCTCCGTTGTTTCTAATGGTTCAAAGATACTAAAATGAAAGCAAATCACAACATAACGTTATTATGTATTAAAGTGGATAAAGTTGTTTCTAATGGTTCAAAGATACTAAAATGAAAGCAAATCACAACTGGTGTCGGTCAGGTCCTCAATCGAGGTCTGTTGTTTCTAATGGTTCAAAGATACTAAAATGAAAGCAAATCACAACTCTTGCGAAAATGCACGGGGGATTTATATAATTGTTTCTAATGGTTCAAAGATACTAAAATGAAAGCAAATCACAACTTATATTCAATAACACTTTCAGCAGACGCAGTTGTTTCTAATGGTTCAAAGATACTAAAATGAAAGCAAATCACAACACAAGAAGACGGGAGCTCTTGGAGTGATAGTTGTTTCCCGTTGTTTAAAGATACTAAAAGTTTTTCTATATTTAAATATCATTTGTCCCTATAATAACACATAAAAAGCTGCCTCCACACCAGAGTGTTTGAGACAGCCTTTCTTCATTAATAAAACCTATAATTAATCAACCAAAGGGAACATAAAGCCTTTTCCGTCATTATCAGCAAACTTAGCCCCTGAAGGAAGAGGCAGATGTTTGGCATTGTTACTGAAATCCCAAAGCATGGTTTCATCCTCGGTGATTTCTCCCGTGTCAAGGTTGCGCTTCTTTCCGTTTAGTGGATAATACAGCACCAGATTCTCATCACTTCCGTCTACAGTTTTCCACATGAACTGCTTCAACTGCTGAGGTGTGCGGGCCGTCTTCCAGAAACGGATTTCACGAACCAGCTCGTTCGCACCGCCAATCCAAAAACCTACCAGACCGTAAGGCCCTGTACGGATTTCACGGTCGGCCACCAATTCCCCATTCACATATACATAGTTTTTCTTACCGTCGTACACGAAAGCTAGCATGTACCAGGTGTCGGCCTGTGCCGCAAAGACATCCGCCGGTACGTCAATCTGAGAACCTCCAGTCTTAAACTGAAGCTGGTCGGGACGGATGGTCACGTCGCCGAAGCGAGGATAGATTTCATCGAGTGCACCGGCTCCAGATACGAGTTTGGTACCACAGATCGAGCGGTTGTTGCTCTGGTATGCACTACGGTTCACCATAACCTCCATCGTCCACTGGTCCACCTTGAAATCGTCCGGGAACATCTTGGCATCTTCACTGCCGTATCCGTCAATGCGAAGACACTTCGTATTGATGCGCTGCTCCAGTACAATCAGTGATTCAGATTCACTGTCAATCACGGGTACCGTACCGCCCCTCAGTTTTACCGGCAAGGCGTAGCTTCCCTGCAAGGAGAATTTCACATCCTTAAACTTTACCGGCAAATATTGCAATGTCTGCTTGGAGTTGAACACCACTTCCTTGCCCACCTCATACATTTCGGGCGGAAGCATCAGGTAATCCGTTCCATGCTTCTTGTTGTATGCTTCCAGCTGCTCCTTGTTGCCGGCCTCTACCGTCACCGTCTTAGTATCATTTTCCTGCCGTACCAGTGATACGGTGATAGACTTTACGTCGACTTCCTTTCCTTCTTCCACGAATACCTGAGAAGATTCGCCAGTCTTGATGTAAGCCCCCTGTGCCGACCGGTATTCACTGGTTGCATCCTTGTATAATTCATTCTGGCAGGAACAAATCAGCAAGGCTCCTGCGAATATGCTGAAATATAAATTCTTTTTCATAATTCAAATTTTAATCTAACTTACCCGGATAAACTACATTTCCCAAGCGCAAGGCTTCTCTGAGCCATTTGTAAGGAGGTGTATTTCCATAGTCGTATTCCATGTGATACGTACCGATGCCACCGATGCGTCTGCCGTCGGGAAGGTCCAGCGTGGCATAATCAAAAATCTGACGTCCTTCCGGATAAGCATTGATTTCCGGACGTACGCTGGTGTACTCATCTACTCCACCTGTCTGCCAACCTTGCTCAAACTCTACGGTGATAACGGTCTTCCGCTCCCAGTTTTCAAGGTGAGGCTGATTGATTTTCCTAAGGACCTGCGCAGTGGAACGTTCCCAATATGCCTGATAAATATAGTGATCGATGTACTTGGAAGCCTCGGTAGAAAGTTTCTCAGGCTGGCCGTCCATTACCAGCATTCTGCCAGCTGGGCGCAAACGGTCTGAAAGGGTCTTGATAAATACGAACATATCCGTATTGCCCGAAGTTTCACTGATCATCTCACCGTTGGCCATCGAACCTGAATGACCATAGCTGGGCTCATAGTCAATGTCGAAACCGTCCAGGTTGTACTTCTCAATGGTATCGCAGATGGCATTTGCATAGGCCTTCACGCCTTCCACAAAGTTACCCCCTCCTTTTTCTTCAATCCAGTATTTCTTCGGTTCCTGTCCCGGAGGAGTCATCTGGTCGCCCAGGTCCTGTACAATCCAGCACAACAGCGCTTTTCCGCCCTTGATTTCCTGAAAGAACTTCAAGTCTTTTTTCTGTTCTTCCGAAAGGTTTCCACGCGTACCCCACAAGGATACGAAGTCCACGCTATCGGGCAGCATCTTCAGGTAGTTCTGTGCATTACTGCCTCGTCCGGTCCAGTTGCCGAACCAGCCGAATCCCTTCACATGAGGCGTCTGACGGTATTCTCTCAGTTTGGCAAAATAGTCACGCATGGAGGGAGTCAGGTCGGCTTCACTTTCCGCCTCCAGCAAGGGAATGCATTTTTCCAGGTTCTCCTGGTTTTCGAACGTTTCTCTTTCAGGCACGTTCCATTCGGAACAGGCCACGAAGCCTGCCGCCAGCAGCAGGGCTCCTGCATATCTTATGATTTTTTTCATCGCTTCATTTGTTACACTTTTCCGTAAAACTCATTTCTCATTTCGGCTGCTTGGGACGGTTGTTGCGCACCCACCACAGCTTGGTTGCTCCCTGGTCTTCCCCACCCAGCAGCACCGGCACCTCCGACATGTTGGGATTTGTACCATATTCTGCCGGAGCAAAGCGGAATCTTTCGGGCGTAATGGCATCTTCTTCACCTCCTATGTTCACGTAAGCTTTGTCATAAGCCGGTTTGAGCAGGTAAGGATAGCCCGTCCGGCGATATTCAGTCCAGGCTTCCACGGCATTGGGATAGAGTGCCAGGTATTTCTGGGTAATGATTTTCTGCAACTTCACTTCGTCCGAATCCGCATCGTTCCACTTGGGAGACACATTTCCGGTAGAAAGCTTGCAGGAATACTGACGGTTGTAAGGCAACATAGACCGGCTGATGTCATAAGGAAAGTCTGTAACCTCCAGATAGGCAGCCACTCCGCTTACTCCGTTTTCTTCGAACGACTTGGTAACACCTTCTTCATACAGTGCTTTCGGATTACCTCCTGCCAGTTTGTAAAGTGCGGCTTCTGCCTTCAGGAAAGACACTTCCGAAGCACGCAACCAGAACAAAGGAGAAGCCGCATCGACCTTGGGCTTGGAGGCTCCCGTCTTGGCTGCGGAGCTAAGGGCATTGTTGTTCGTAGGAGGAAGAGGCATGAAATAGCCGTAAGAATCGGACGTGAACAAGGCACCCAGACGCGGATCGTCATACCCCTGCATGTAGGCCCAGATGGTAGCTCCCAGGCGACATTCTCCGTAGTCCTCTACAGTCGGCAGCATGGAGTTCATCAGCGGCAACTTGTCCGTACTCCGTATTTTGGCCTCCTGTGCCACGGCTTCAATGACACCTCCGTGAGAAGGGTCAAGGGCGAACGTGATGTATTCCTTTGCCAGTGCCTCGTCCTTGAAATGCACGCGGACGGCTATGCGCAACATGAGCGAGTTAGCCAGTCGTACCCAGTTGGAAGCGTTTCCGTTATAAATTACATCGTACGACGAAAGCACTTTCGATGCGGTATTGACCAGCAGCTGCGAAGCATCCTTCAAATCGGCCAGCATCGCCTTGTACACGGTCTCCTGAGAATCCAGTTTCGGAGCAATGTCTCCGTTGCCGGCATTGGTATATACAATCGGGCCGAACACATCCGTCGCACGGAGCCAGGCAGTCACCTTGACAATGTTGGCTACAGCCTGCACTTCCTTGTCGGCAGGGTCTTCCGAATTCTTCGTATGCTTGTAGATGTCATTCCATGCACGGAACAGTTTCGAATAGAAATTCTGGTAGGCATAGCTCATACGGGCATCCGTAAAGTTCCACGTAGCCTCCGTGTTGAAATTCCAGTTGTTGTTCATGCCCCAGTAACCGATGTAGTTACCGGCCGACATGATGTCTGTATTGGCCAGGTCGTTACCCGGTCCTGTCGATTCAGTGGGCGAACCGATGGGAATAACCAGCTTCTGCATGTCCATGAAAGGAGCCCCATACAGCAGTCCGCCCGTCTTCATTCCTTCTTCCGTCACACCATAGATATTTGTATTGATCTGCTCATAGTTGCAAGATGCAAGTGCCAATACGGAGAATACAGGTATCAAATAGTTTCTTATCTTCATATTATACGTTGTTTTTCATGATTTGTTAGAATCCAAATTTAAGGCTCACTCCATACGTGCGCTGGCTGGGCAACATAAAGTAATCGTATCCCTGTCCGAAGGTACCGGTAGAAGCCGTCAGTTCCGGATCGAAAGGAGCTTTGTTGTAAATCATCCAGAGGTTGGTGCCATACACGGAAAGGTTCACGCTATGGAACGGGGTACCCTTGAACCAGGAATTAGGGAAGGTGTATCCCAAACTGGCTTCCTGCAGGCGGACGTTGGTAGCAGAGTACACATTGTACGCATCCAGATTCACCACCGACTCATAGTAGTCCTTTGGCTGAACTGCCACATTGCCCACCATGACTTTTCCGGCATCACGCGCATCGGCCGAAGCCTGCGACACACCGAACTGGTCGAGCACGGCCTGTGTCTTGGAAATCACGATACCTCCCAAACGGGCAGTCACAAGGAAGTTCAGGTTAAAGCCTTTGTAGGTAAAGCCGTTTCTCCAGCCCAGGTTCCACTTGGCATTGACACTACCCAGCTTGTAGGGTTCCGTAGATTCCGTAGTTATGGTCTGGCCTTCATTGTACACGATGTAGCCGTCCTGATCACGTTTCAGGCGTTCTTCCGCATATATCGTACCCACTTCTTCTCCTTCGCGCAGGCGGAAACGTCCCACCTTGATGTCGCTCAGGTCGAGTGCCTCTCCGGTCACGGGGTTCTTCACGTTCGAAGCCAGTTCGATGATTTTATTGCGGTTGGCAGTAGCTGTCAGCGAGGTACTGTATGAGAAATTGCCAAAGGTCTGGTCGTATCCCAGCGTCAGTTCGATACCCCGGTTTTCCACGTTACCGGCCTGCACGAACATATAGTCATAACCCGACGTTTCCGACAGCTTGGCTTCGAGCAACTGGTCGTAGGTATTCGATTTATACAACGTCACACCCAGCGACACGGTATTGTTCAGCCACTTGGAGTCGATACCTACTTCATAAGAGCGGGTTCTTTCCGGCTTCAGCTCCGGCAGCGGATAATACTTGAAAGGTTTGATTACACCACCTTCAATGGTGTGCGTTATGGTTCCGGGAGTCAGTCCGGTGTAAGGAATAGGCGAACCCACCTCCGTATATGAAGCACGCACTTTCAGGAAGCCCAGCACCGGTGAAATGGACTGGCGCATGGTTTCGGGCAACAAGTCCGTCACAATAGCTGAAAGTCCGACAGAAGGATAGAATATCCAGGGCGACTTGCTGTTGACCAGCTGAGAAGGCTTGTCGGCACGACCGGTCAGTGTGAGATACACGGCCGACTTCCATGAGATTTCCGCAGAGCCGAACACACCGAGATTCATCTTACGGTTGTCACCTCCCGTCTGTGAAGGTACACCGGTAGAAGGGTCTATGTTATCATAAGCAAACAGATTCGGCACCTTAAGCAGCTGTCCGCCATATCCTCTTCCTTTTGTATCGTATTCCTCGAAAGAAACACCCACGTTGACATTGGCATAAAAATCTCCGGCAAAAGGCTTCGAAAGGTTGGCCATGATGTCCGCATATTTCTGACGGAAGGTTTCATTCGAATAGATGTAACGTCCCAGCGATTTGGCAAACGTACCGTGTGTAGAAGCATAGCGTTTGTCTTCTCTTTCCGTATAGGTATTATCCAGACGGCCTCGTGCACTCACGTTCAGGTAATCGGTAATTTCATATTTCAACGATGCATACAGCATGTAGCGGTCTTTCACCTCAGGACGCAAATTGCGGTAAGCCACCCAGTAAGGGTTCTGCACAGCCATACCGAAGTCGCCCGGTGTCCACGACTGCACATTGTAGCCCAGCTCGGCATCATAGCGTTCGAAATACGTTTCCTTCTCAAAATTCTCTCCGCGCGGATACAGATAAGCTCCCAGAAGAGGGTTGAAATACGTACCGTAGGACAGCATGTTGTTGTAATACTCACGCACGTAGCTGGCAGACAAGTCCATGGTCAGCTTATCGTTGAAGAACTTGGTGGTATTTCGCACCATGGCATTGTAGCGGTGGTATTTGTTGTTGGGCACGATACCCTTGGCATTGACCGCCGAACCGGACACATACGTCTGGTTCTTGTCATTTCCCACAGACAGATTAAAAGAGTTGGTAAAAGTGGTTCCGGTATTGAAGAAGTCGGCCGGATTATATGAAGAAGGTACCGGCAGTTTTTCTCCCCACGAGGCAGCCTCCCCACTCACGTTTCCGTAGGTGTTCTGAAAGCGTGGCAGCACGAAAGGATTCGAGAATTCAGCCGATGACGACACGTTGACACTCACCTTTCCGGCAGCACCTTTCTTCGTGGTAATCAGGATGACACCGTTGGCCGCATTGGCTCCGTAGAGTGCAGCAGCCGAAGGTCCTGTCAGCACCGACAGACTTTCAATATCTTCAGGGTTGAAGCTGGCAATACCTTCACTTGACGTGCGTCCTGCACCGAAGCCCGTACCGTCGCCTGTGCGGTCGGCCTGATTACCCATGGGCACACCGTCAATCACATACAGCACGTTGTTGTCTCCCTTGATAGACTTGTTTCCACGCATCACGACGCGGGTACCTCCACCCACACCCGAAGCACTGCGCTGAATGCTCACACCGGCTACTTTTCCGTTCAGGCTGTTCACGAAGTTGGCATCCTTTACCTTTGTCAGCACATCATTCTTCACCTCCTGCACGTTGTAGCTCAAAGCCTTCTGTGAGCGCTTGATACCCAATGCCGTTACCACTACTTCATCCAGTTGTTCGGTATCTTCCTTCATGACCAGAACACCTAGTGTTTCCTTGGCAGAAACCGTCAGGTTCTGATACCCCACGTAAGAGATTTCGAGTGCGGCCCCTTCGCCTGCGGACAAGGTAAAGTTCCCGTCCACGTCGGTAATCGTACCGTTTCCGGTACCTTTTTCCAGCACGCTCACTCCTACCAGAGGTTCTCCGTTGACGTCAACGACTGTTCCACTCACTGTGATTTTGTTTGCTTGCGCCGACACCTGTACGGGAGACGCACTGGCTCCTCGCGGAAGGTTGGCATAGGCCGCATTTCCTCCCTGACTTATCAGCAAAAGGAATAGCAGCTGAGTAGCTCTTTCTATTTTCATAGATGATTTAAGATTTTGTTGGACAATTAAGTTTAGTTATCGCGGTTTAGTGGTATCCTGAGGAAGGGAATTCCCCTCCTCAGGTACCGGTTAAAAAAAAGTCTAGTTTGGTTTTTGTTAAAAAATGGGTGTAACATTCCTGCACAGGTACTTCCCTGAACTGTAAAAACAGTCTGCGGGCCGCATCTGGCCTTCTTGTCAGTTGTATTCTTCGATTTTAGAAGAACGCTTTTCTTTCTCTACCCTTTTAAATAATGATATTCAGGCTCGCTTATTATCGGCCTAACGAAGTGATTTTTTTCTGTAGTTTAGCTTAAGCTCGTTCAGTTTGTGTCCGTAAAAACAAGGTCGGTAGTTTTATCGGGGTGCAAATATATGCAATTTTAATAAACTTACAAACATTTATAAAAGAAAAAGAGAAAACCAACGATATTTTCACCGCTTGATTTTCTCTTATTTTCCGTGATTCCGCTGCGATTCGAACGCAGGACCCACGCCTTAGAAGGATTTATCCAAAAAGATGGCTATCTTATTGCATATCAAGTTAATATTTATATTTTTGCTTTTGGAAAGGATACTCATTGGAACATTTTTTCTACTTGAAGGCCTTCCCTATCCTGTTACCGGATACCCAGCCGTCGCCGAATTGGCAGTTCTTGATGTCTACAATATAGACTCCCTTTATCTCCAGTCCTTTACCTTGTGCTTCTTCTAAGTATGTACGTGCATAAGCATCAAAGTTAGCTCCCGGATAAGCATCTACAGCAAGGATGAGAAAGTTCGCATCTGTCAGTTCACCTTTGTAGATTCCTATTTCAGCATCCACCAGACTTTGGACGTAGCTGTCTGCTTTGTCTTTCTGTTCCTGCGATGGTTTATTGCTTCCGCAACTGAATAATGATATAGCCACCAGAACGGATACTAATATATTCTTCATAACATCAAGTATTAAGTATGTTCTTCAGTTCATTATACAAATCGGGGTTCTTCATATCCTCCCAATAATATTTTCTGTATCGGCTTCTACTAAATCCATTCTTGTCATCATAAACCATGATGCATTCCTTGTCACACAAGACGATTACCGAAGACAGAAGCAGCTTGGCATAAGAAAAGGCCTGAAGGAAGGCCGCTTCTATTTCCTGATTATTCTTCATGTGGTATTTTGCCTCAATCAACACTTTTGCCTTTTCTTCTTCCGGCTTGTTATCATAGTGAAGTGCATAGTCCGGAAAAATCCGGTGTCCTCTACCTGCATGGATTGGCAACTGACGAATGTAGTCTTTATGCTCATACCATCCCATTTCATTCAACAATGGCTCCAGTAGTTTTTCCTCTACATCCTTTTCTTCCTTAATGACTATTCCTTCCGGCAATGACGGTGCGTATATTTGTGGAAGTACGGAGGTGTCAAATCCTTTTGCTTCTATCATTCTCATGAGTTCTGCATAATCCTTTCCCGTAACCGGACATCCATTGACTCCTTGAAAATTCTTTCTGATAAGCGGATGATTTGAAAAGTATTCGTCTGCTTTCAGCTCTTTTAATGAGATATGAGGAATATCAATTTTATTGCTTACATAAGTATTGCTGTAGTAGTGGGCAAATGGGTCTATTACACCGTCAACCTGTGCTATCCACAAGCAAGTGATGGCACTTACTGGAGATGTTTCATAATGTATGAGTATATCCCCTTTCTTTGTTTCCTTATTTGATTGCCAAAATCCAACCGTCCATTCTTTCCCATATCCTTTAATTAATCCTCCGATAAACCACGCAGATGATGGTTTGGGCATTTCTGCGTTCTCTTCCTTTATCAGAAGATTGGGAGCATAATCATACATGAAAGCGCTTAGCTCATCGGGAGACAAACCGTTTTCCGTCCTGAATCGATAGAATACTTTGCACAATTCCCAATAATACATACACCTGGCTTTGTAGTCAGCTTTCTTTGGAATCGGAGGAAGTTCTATTTCAAAGTAATCAGCTAATTTTTCAAGATGGAAAAGTTCGTTGATATATAAATAGGGAAAAAAGTATTCACCAAACATATAGTTCAGTTCCATTGAAAGTAATGGAATGTAGCCAAGCATTTGGTCAAAATCTCCAATCCTTAAAACTTCTTCCGTTTCTATCATCAGCCCGGTAGATATGATTTCCTCATACAGCTTTCCGGCATCATCCAGGGATTTTAATATTGTACCTTCATATTCTGATACTTTGTAACACCAGAAATCCTCCAGTATTCCGCAAATCATTTCGGAGTTGAATCCATCCTTGATTTTCGGATTATATTTCTCGAACAGACGTTCTTCCTCTATCCATTCTTTTCTGTCTGAAAAAGCAGATATGGCAGACTTCCCGTCTGGAGAGTTCTTGTACAGATTCCAAAGGTATTGATTGAATTTCATGTCTATAATCTTTTCATACAACCAAGAACCTGGAAGATATGTTCTATCATATCCTTAGGAAGTTCCTGAATACCATATTCCGGAGATTTATTCGTAGGAACCAACGTATAACATTTGGGGTCACTTGATGGCCCTAATCTCTTGATCGTTCTCATTCCGTTTGTCGTTACTATGGCATATACCTCTCCAAGTGGAAGAAAAGACTTATCTTCTATTTTCTTTAACGCAATAATATCTCCATGAGTTATCTCAGGTTCCATTGAATGGCCTGTAACATTACACCAGCAAGTAGCTTCATTGTATTTCTTGAAATCTATCAAGTATTCAGGTTTTGCAGTCTGGTCATTTAGGACAATATCAAATCCTCCTATGAAATCTACATTATAGTAAGGTACACCATTAGTAAAACTCTTTTGGGGAACTGAATCAATGCTATCCAGTAACATTCCACCTTCCCCAGTAAGCAACCAATTTGTATTCAGTTCCGGATATGACTTAGATATTTTATCTATTGTACTTCTTCTTGTATTATTACCCATCTTCGAAACCGCACCGTTACTAAGGCCACACTGAAGCTCAAAGGACTGCACAGATAGACCTTTATAGTCAATAAATTCTATTAGTCTGCTTTTTAAATCCATATCTTGCGTTAATTAGAGTTAATATCTAAATATAATTAGATTTATAGATTGCAATATTAGATATTATATCTATATTTGCATATCGAAACTAAGACACGAAACAAATATAGCAAAAACCTACTAAAAAGCACACGATTATGAAAAGAAATGTATTACACGAGATTATGAGCCTTGCGTGGACTTTCGTAAAGAGAAACGGTTTCTCTATGAGTGAAGCGTTGAAATGCGCCTGGGCAAACATGAAGCTGAAAGCTGCAATGAAGCAAAGAATTGTAAAGTTCTACTTCAAAAAGGTAGATGGCAGCGTCAGAGAGGCTTATGGCACACTGAAAGAAAACCTGATACCTGCAACATCAGGTGACAACAGAAAGAAGAACGACACCGTCCAGGTGTACTTCGACACAGAGAGACAAGAATACAGATGCTTCAAGAAAGCTAACCTTATAAATATCGCATGATTATGAGAGCAACAGAAGCAAGCAAGAAGTTAGATGAACTCTACAGAGAGTTAGAATCTGTTAGAGGCATGTCAGAATCAGAAGTTTGCAGCAAATACAATGCAGATTGCAAGCAAGACATTGAAGATATTATCGAAGAAGAAATAGAGGCATTGAAGTCTTACGATTGCGATGATTACAGCGAAGATGATGGCATGGACTACATCAACCTTCAGTTATCACAAGGCTTGCCTGTGATACGCTGGTAACTCACCTACCCTGCTGACGGACTGAACGGCAACCGATAGCGAGAATCGGGCAGGGTTCTACTTGATTGGTTCTTTGACATGATGGAAATTTAGGCTTACCGTTAAGCCTGACGTGAAACGGACGACTGAGTAGCGATAACGGCTGTGTGAAAAGAGTATGAGTAAAGGGCTGCACTAAGCAAACGCAGCATACGAATCACACAGAAAACAAAAAGACACTTATACGATTGCAGGTGGCCGTAGGCCGGCTACAAAGACAATCTTCACTGATTAGACACCAGCAAGAACTATATATACCCGTGGCTTACCAGACCTTTGATAAGCAGTAAGGCAACCACCGGAACGCCCACGGGAACGAATTTTAAAACGCACGATTATGAAAATACTACTTTTTCTCTGTGCATTGTCCGTTTTGGTAATGCACTTCAATCAAAACCTGTCTGCTATGTACTGGATAGGATTTGTCGGGTTTATAATCACTGGTTTTTCAATCGCAAACAGACTGGACAATGAACGAGCTGCAAGAAACAATAAAAAGCATCTGTGATGAATTTGCGGACATCAGTGCCATTCTGGCGGCACGTTCGCGAGAACTGGACAGACGGGAGCTGTTCGACAAGGAGATAGAAACCGAAATCAATAACATTAAAAAGAATAGACATGAAAACAAATGAGGAATTACAGGGTATGACGCATGATGAACTCGTGGCATACACACAGAATCTGCAACGCGAATCAGAGGAATACAAAAAATCAATGTTGTATTATTCGGAAGAAAAGAAAAAGATTGAATCGAAGTTTGACAACTTCAAGAACATGGTCAAATCGTTAGTTGTCTTAGTCGATTAGTTTTTATGGGTTATAGAAAATGGGTAGATGCCGGGCTATGAAAGTCCGGCATTTTCATTGGCAGATAGTTCAGGCGGTAGAACACCTTGTAAGGGTTAGCATGGAAGTCACGGGTTCAAGTCCCGTTCTGCCAGCAAACAATCAAATACTTAAACTATGGTTAGAGAAATTACAGTAGACGAAAACTACCAAACAGTACGTCTTTTTGACGAAATGAAGAAAGGGGACATCTACAAGGTTCCCTATGACAAGAAACGGCATACCGGAATAAAGCTGGAAGCATCACGCCGCAATCGTGACCTCCGCTTGATCGGGACTCTTAAAAACAAAATGGACGTGAAATACCGGGTATCAGCAACAGAGTATCCGGGTTTCTCGGCAATTATCTGCTTAAAATAAACGCTTATGGTAAACGAAGAAGTTTTAAAAATCGTCCTGAATGACAAGACCTTCGGGCGGGACCAGGCTGCGGATATTGTTGGTGGCCTGTCCCGTCTGGTTGACCTGATAGGGAAAGGTCTTATCAGGGCAGAGAAACGGACGAACAAGCAGAACGGAAAGTGGTTCTGCAATGCCTATGATGTGATTAAATACGCACAGTTGAAATATTGAAATACACGATTATGGAAGGACAACTTATTTATGGAAAGATGGCCAGCATTCTCAGAGAGACGAAGGCCATTACAAAATCCGAAAAGAACCAGCAGCAGGGCTTCAAGTTCAGGGGAATCGACAACGTGATGAATGAACTTCACGAACTGTTTGCCAAGAACGAAGTGTTCATCCTGCAAGAAGTACAGGGATTCACAACGGAAAACAGACCTACTAAATCCGGTGGCACCAATACATTTACAAGAGCGACGGTCAAGTTCAGGTATATAACTACAGACGGCAGTTGTGTCGAGACCGTGAATGTTGGTGAAGCGATGGATTCAGGGGACAAAGGTATGAATAAGGCAATGAGTGTCGCATTGAAATATTCCCTTTTGCAGATGTTTCTGATACCTACCGAAGACCCGAAAGACCCGGATGCCACAATACCTGAAGAAACGGACTATTTAGCGATGGCGATGCAGGAAATCAATTCCTCGCAGAGTATACAGACCTTATCCGGTGTATACAATACATATACCGCATTACATACGAACCAGCAGTTCATGACTGCCTTGTCGAACAAAAAGAAACAGTTGAAAGATGCAGCTAACTAAATCCAGAGTAATATTCGACCCGGAAGCGCACACCTACACCTTGGACGGTGTGCAGCTTCGTGGAATTACGGGGATGATTGAAAGCCAGTTGTTCCCGGATAAGTATTCCGGAATACCGGATTATGTGATGAAGAAGGCGGCAGACAGAGGACATTTCGTCCATGAAGTCTGTGAGCTTGTGGATGACCTCGGAGTTTCGCATGAAAGCGAAGAGGCGAAGAACTATCAGAACCTGAAGGAAATCTATGGACTAAATTATGAGGTAAGCGAATATCTTGTATCTGACAACGAGCATTTCGCATCCTGTATAGACAAGGTTTACCGGGAAAATGAAACGGATTTCTCGTTGGCCGATATAAAGACTACCTATAGGTTGGATAAGGAATATGTACGATGGCAACTGTCTATTTACGCATATCTGTTTGAAATGCAGAATCCCGGATGTAGGGTAGTAAGGTTGTTCGCTATCTGGCTGAGGGGGAACATTTCCGAACTTGTCGAGGTGGAACGTATTCCAGATGCAGTGGTTGCTTCTCTTATGGCGGCAGAGGTCGGCGGCATACAGTTCGTCAATCCGTATGTCGTACCATCGAGTAAAGAGGATCTTCCGGACAAATACCGTGAAATGGAGGATTCCATCATTGAGATAACCGAGCAGGCGAAATACTGGGCTGAACGGAAGAAGGAACTTACGGATGGTGTGATGAAGGAAATGGTCAAGGCAGGTGTCTATTCGTGGAAAGGTGAATCAATATCATTCATCAGAAAGAAGGATTCAATCAGAAAGACTTTCGACCGTGAGTCCTTTGAAAAGGATTATCCGGGTGTCTACGAAAGATACCTTGTCGATACACCTGTTAGTGGAAGTATAACATTAAAAGTATCATAAATGAGTAATCAGATAACCGGTCGGCTGATTGAAATAGGTCAGACCGTCCAGATACCTTCAAAGAACGGCGGAAATCCGTTTGTGAAACGTGAATTTATTCTTGATGCCACAACCTATGACCCCTATACAGGTGAACGAAGCCAGTACGAGAACATTCTACCTCTTGAAGTAAGTGGTGACAAATGTGCCGAACTTGACCAGTTCAGAACCGGTGACGTAATAACGGTTTCCTTTTCCCTTCAAGGTCGGGAATGGACAAATCAGGACGGACAACTAAAACGTATGGTGTCTATCCGTTGCTATAAACTGGAAGGCCGTCAGCCAATGCACCAGCCAGCATCCGTGCCAGCACAGCAACCGGCACCGACACAAACACCAACTATGGCACAGGCGTTTCCACCTGATGTAGATGCGAATGGAAATCCCAAAGATGACTTACCGTTCTAGCCTATGAGCATATTCAATCTTAAGAATGAATACGATATACCCAAGTTCAAGGCTTATGTAAACAAGCTGTTCCAGGAGCGTGCAGTTGTGGAAGTGAGAAAGAAGCTTCCTAACCGCACGCTATCCCAGAACAGCTATTTGCATCTGCTTTTAGGGTATTTCGGTAGTGAGTACGGTTGCAGCCTTGACGAAGCAAAAATAGACTTCTACAAAAGGACTTGCAACCGTGATTTGTTTGAGAGAAAAACGGTCAACAAGAAAGGCAAGGAAGTAACCTATCTGCGAAGTTCGGCAGAACTGACAACAGGTGAAATGACTTTGAGCATTGACCGTTTTCGTAACTGGAGCGCATCTGTTGCCGGCATCTATCTGCCTTCAGCCAACGAACAACAGATGCTAATTTTTGCACAACAAGAAATCGAACGTAATAAAGAATTTATTTGACTATGGACAAATTTTTAGGACAAGACATCCCTGAACAGGAACGATGGCAGTTCCTTCAGGACAACGCCGATGCGGTAGAGAAAATCGGATATACTCACCGATTCACCCCCGAAGAACTGGCTCAGAAGAAAGAAACCTTGGCCGAGGTATCCATCACCATCAACGATGTCGAGATGGAAAAGAAAGAGACTATGGAGAGTTTCAAAGAACGCCTGAAGCCTTTGAATGAAGAAAAACAGGAACTTTTGGACCACATCAAAAGAGGTTCGGAGTTTGTCGAGAACGAAGAGTGTGCAAAATTCTTATACCATAAAGAAAAGATGGTAGGATTCTACAACAAGTTAGGTGAGCTGGTTTATAGCCGCCCAATCATGCCACAAGAAATGCAAAAGACAAAAAGGTCGATGTGGATACGATGTATATTTTATTCCCTGTACCTTATCTTGCCTGGATTGACAATTCTGACACAATCCATGTGAGTGACACGTGCTGGCACCTGCGTGAATATAAAGAGTATCAGGATAGCAACTACTATGCAAAGGTTAGCGGTGTGGCTCCACGTCTTGATGAAATCCGGGTTTATCCGCGTACCATTTATCAGACTGAATACATTTACCGTGACATAACGCAAAAGCCAAAACGCTGGGGAATCGGTTTGTCAGCCGGATATGGTGTAGGAAGGAACGGAATCACTCCGGTATTGGCTGTTACTGTCAATTATAATTTATGGCAATTCTGATATACAATATTTTCTCAGAATTATATACAACTTTTCTCGGAAATTATATACATCTTTGTGGTGTAGAAGTTCGCTTTTATAGCAAACAAAAGCCCCGACCAGATTAATATCTGGAAGGGGCTTTTCCATTATCCTCTCATCATCATAATATCAGACCTCAGTTCAATATACTCTTTGTACTTTTCTGGGTTGTCCACGTAATCAATCACACGAGATATGGCCATATCCGCCTGTTTCTGTCGGACTTTGGTGTAGTATCGGATAACTCCCTTTGATTTGTCCGAATGGCCTAAGCAGTAGTCTATTATTCCGTCAGGAATGCCTATTTCAGAGGCGTACTGTGCGAAAGACTTGCGGGCCGAATAGTAGACCACTTTTTCGGTTATTCCTAGATTCTTGGACAGCGTAGTAAGAGAACGGGTAATGTATCGTGAAAAATTTGGATAAGAGAACTTATACCCGAAGTCTAGTCTTCCAGTATTTCTATTCATCCATCGGTCTATTATCACCTTGGCCGGTTCCGGGATAGAGAAACGTATTGTCCTGGTACCAACAACCGTGTTTCTTGTCTTTACCCGGACATATTCAAGTGTATCCGTTCCTTTGAAATTCACCTGTAACAAATCTATCAGGTTTATTCCTCCAAGATAGAAAGACAGGCAGAACAGGTCGTGCGCCACCCGAAGTTTCCTCTCATCCGGATGGGCCAACCGTATTTTATTGAACGTTTCAATGGATAAATCCACTTCACGCACCTTTGATGCTGAGATGGAATAATTCAGGAAAGGATGTACATCGTACTTCACCAGTTGTCTTTTTATTCCCCTATTGATAATCGTCCTAGTACGCGACATCATCATTCCAAGAGTTGTATCCCCCACTCCTTTCTTTACCTTCAGGAACCTAGAGTACCCTTCTATCAGAACAGGCGTGATGTCTGAAAGGAGAATGTCACCCTTAGTGAACTCAGTAAAATACCGATTATTTCTTTCCAACAGGGAAGCATAACTTTTTCTCCCCTCTTCTTCGAGTTCAGATATGTATTTTCTGCATACATCCTGAAAAGTGGATGATTCCTTCGCAACAGCTGAATTCATAAGTATGTCTTTAAGCTGCCTGCAGGTATAAAGATTCTGATTACTTATTCTGTCCAGCCGCTCCTGATACTCATTCATCATCAAACGAAGTTTCGTGTTTATAAATGCCGCGTCAGGACGTTTAACGACCTGACCGTTCTTGAACTGATTTTCCTCTACGATAAAACGGGTAATAATGTAGCAGGTTTCATGTTTATGACGGACAGCAATTCTAATCTTATGACTTCCGTCCTTTAAAACCTTTGCTTTGAAAAGTGTAAGTGATAATGTTGCCATGACTGATTAAAATTAAGGATACGCAAAGGATACGCACAGAACCTCAAAAGTGAGATTCTCATCCTTTTTTTTAATCGTTTCTAAGGCTTTGAAGCTATCTAGTTAAAGAAGAAAAAGAGAAAACCTGAATTGACATATTGCCATTGATTTTCTCTTTTTACCGTGATTTCGTCGGGAGTCGAACCCGAAACCCTCGCCTTAGAAGGGCGATGCTCTATCCAGTTGAGCTACGAAACCATCCTTGTAATTTGTAAAGCTTTCAGTGATTCCGCTGCGATTCGAACGCAGGACCCACGCCTTAGAAGGGCGTTGCTCTATCCAGCTGAGCTACGGAACCATCCTTAATTGCGGTGCAAAAGTATGCTTTTATTTTGAATTACACAAATTATTCGGCGGTTTTATGCAAACCAGCAAACGGTTTTTATATTTTCCGCACGCAAACCATAGGTTTTCCAAGGCGAAACCCTACGTTTTCCGGACGGGAAACATACAGTTCCGCACCGGAAAACATAGAAAGCTTCCAGGCATTTTCAGCATACCGCAGGAAGATTTCCGGATATACGTGCCACGGCTCTCCCCTCACTAATCGGCCGTTTCCTGCGGTTTTTCCGCGAAAATTCCGTAAGTTTGTGTAACGAAAACCCTAAAAACGACATCACACATGGAACAGCATCCCCAGCTTTTAGTCTACAAGGCTTCTGCCGGCTCCGGCAAGACCTTTACACTGGCGGTACATTATATAAGACAACTGATTGAAGACCCGTATGCCTACCGCAGGATTCTGGCGGTGACATTCACTAACAAGGCGACGGCAGAAATGAAGGAGCGTATTCTGGAACAACTTTACGGCATTGCTACGGCCGATGAAGGTTCGGAGGGCTACCTGAAGGAGATTCAGAAAACATCAACCAAATCGGTTGAGGAAATCCGGGAATCGGCACGCGAAGCATTACGGCACATCATTCATGACTACAGCCGTTTCCGCATCGAGACCATCGACTCGTTTTTCCAGTCGGTGATGCGCAACCTGGCGCGTGAACTGGAGTTAGGGGCCAACTTGTCTATCGAACTGAACAATACGGAAGTGCTGAGCGATGCGGTGGATGCCATGATTGAGAAGCTGGACCGGCGCTCACCGGTGCTCTACTGGCTGCTGGAGTACATCGAGGAACGTATCGTGAACGACCGCCGCTGGGATGTGTCGCAAGACATCAAGGGATTCGGACAGAATATTTTTGACGAGAGCTACATCGAGAAGGGAGAAGGACTGCGCCGGAAACTGGCCGACCCGAACTTTATTCCTTCATACCGGGATGAGCTGAAAAGTATCCGCGAAGAGGTGCTGGAATTCATGAAGGGATTCAGCGAACAGTTTACGGGCTTGCTCGAAATGCACGGACTGACTCCGGCAGACCTGAAGAACGGCTCACGGGGCATCGGCAGTTATTTCAACAAGCTGGCCAACGGGAAACTGAGCGATGACATCCGCAATGCCACCGTGGAGAAGTGCCTGGAAAGCGAGGAAAACTGGACGACCAAAACGTCGGCCCACCGCGATGAAATCCGTTCGCTGGCGGCTTCGGAACTGATACCCTTATTAGCGGAAGCGGAAAACCGTCGCCCGCAGAACAACTTGCTGCTTAACTCATGCGACCTTTCGTTGCGCTACCTGAACAACCTGCGTTTGCTGGCGCACATTGACGAGGAGGTACGCTTGCAGAACCAGGCGCACAACCGTTTTCTGCTGTCGGATACCAATGCCTTGCTCCACAGCTTAATCAGGGAGGGAGATGCCTCGTTTGTCTACGAGAAAATCGGTACCACCATCGACACAGTGATGATTGACGAGTTTCAAGATACCTCACGCATGCAGTGGGAAAACTTTCATCTGCTGTTGCAGGAAAGTCTGGCACAGAAGGAAGGCAGCCTCATCGTGGGCGACATCAAGCAGAGCATCTACCGCTGGCGAAGCGGCGACTGGAAAATCCTGGCGGGACTGGGCAATGACCGGAGTTTCCGCATCAAGGAATGTACGCTCGACACGAACTGGCGAAGTGAGGCGCGCATCATCCGCTTCAACAACGAGTTTTTCACGGCGGCCTGCCAGACACTGAACCGGCGCTATCAGGAGGAACAGGGCATGCCTTGCGCCCAACTGGAACAGGCGTACAGCGACGTACGGCAGCGTTGTGCCAAGAAGGAGGAGAAGGGCTTCGTAAAGGTGACCTTCCTACAGGACTCCAAGGAGCGGCCTTACACGGAAGCGACCTTGAAGCAGCTGGCCGAGGAAGTGGAACGCCTCACGGCAGAAGGTATCCGCCTCAACGAGATGGCTATTCTGGTGCGAAAGAACCGGAGCATCCCCGACATTGCCGCTTACTTCGACGAACATACCCCCTACCGCATCGTATCCGACGAGGCGTTCCGGCTGAGTGCATCGCTGGCAGTGAGCATGCTCATCGACGGACTGCGGTATCTTTCTTCACCCGACGACCGCATCGCACTGGCGCGGCTGGCGGTGGCTTATCAGCAAGGGGTATTGCGCAAGGACATCAGCCTCAACACGGTACTGCTCGACGACCCGTCCCGTTACCTGCCGGCAGCCTTCCAGTTGCAGGCAAACGAACTCCGTTTCATGCCGCTGTACGAACTGCTGGAAAAGCTGTTTGTGCTGTTCGACATGCAGCTTATCGAGAAGCAGGATGCGTATCTCTGTGCCTTCTATGATGCGGTGACGGAATACATGCAGAACAACTCGTCGGAGCTGACGGCTTTCATCCGTTTCTGGGATGAGAAGCTGAACGCGAAGACCATCCCTTCGGGCGAGATTGACGGCATCCGCATCTTGTCTATCCATAAGTCGAAGGGACTGGAGTATCACACGGTGCTGCTGCCGTTCTGCGACTGGAAGATGGAGAACGAAACGAACAATCACCTGATATGGTGTAGCGTGGCAGGCACGGGAAAGGAAACCGACATTCCGCCGTTCAACCGCCTGGACATCGTACCGGTGAACTATTCAGGTGCCATGGCGGAATCGGTGTATCACGACGATTACCTGGAAGAGAAATTACAGCTCTGGGTGGACAACCTGAACTTGCTTTATGTGGCGTTTACACGTGCCTGCAAGAACCTGATTATTTTCGCAAAGGCGGGACAGAAGGGAACGGTTTCAGAACTGTTGTACGACAGTCTGCCCCTCATGCAGGAAGTGGAACTGCCGCTGGCACAGGAGAATCCGGAAGACGATGCAGTGGGCGAATACGGGGAGCTCTGCACGGCGCACGATGAGAAGAAGGCAGGCAAATCCAACCGGCTGTCATCGCCCCGCGAAGGAGTGCCCGTGAAGATGGAAAGCATCGAGACACACATCGAATTCAAGCAGTCAAACCGTTCGGCCGACTTCATTCAGGGTGACGACACGGAGGACACTCGCGGACAATACATCCGTCAGGGACAGTTGCTGCACCAGGTGTTTGCCCACATCGAAAAGGCGGACGACCTTCCTTCGGCACTGGAACGGCTGAGTTTCGAAGGGGTGTTCGAATCGGAGGAGCAGAAACAGCTGATTCAGGGACTGGCGCACTGGGCCTTGCAGCATCCGGCCGTGAAGGACTGGTTCAGCGGTACGTGGGAGCTTTACAACGAGTGTGCCATTGTCTACACCGACGAGCAGGGACAGATGCAAACACGCCGCCCCGACCGCGTGATGCGGAAAGACGGACAGGTGGTCGTGGTGGACTTCAAGTTCGGAAAGAAGAACGAAGCTTACCGCGCTCAGGTGCAGGAGTACATGGACTTACTCACGCAGATGGGCTACACCCACATCCGGGGATTCCTTTGGTACGTGTTTGCTAATGAACTGGAAGAAGTGACGCTTCCAGCCTGAATTTATTTTTTCACAACGATATTTCGACAATGCAATATATGGAAACTTTTTTAAAGCAGGTGGCCGCCGATTTGTACCGGAAGATGAACGGAGACTTCACGAAGGTGGCTGTAGTTTTCCCGAACAAGCGTGCCAGCCTCTTTTTCAATGAATATTTGGCACAGGAATCCAACCGCCCGGTATGGTCGCCGGCCTATGTGAGCATCAGTGAGCTGTTCCGCCAGTCGTCGCAATGGGTGACGGGCGATTCCATCAAATTAGTGTGCGACCTCTACAAGGTGTTCCGTGAAATAACGGGCAGCAAGGAGAGCCTGGACGAATTCTACTTCTGGGGCGAGATGCTCATCAGCGACTTTGACGATGCCGACAAGAACATGGCCGACACCAAGGCGCTGTTCAGCAACCTGAAGGACCTGAACAAGCTGACCGGCGAATATGACTTCCTGGAGGAAGGACAGAAGGAAGCGTTAAGCCAGTTTTTCCGCAATTTCTCCATCGAGCAGGTGACGGAACTGAAGCGGCGTTTCATCTCATTGTGGGACGTGTTGGGCGACATCTATACGCAATACAAGGAATTACTCCGCGAGCAGGGCATCGCCTACGAAGGAATGCTCTACCGCGAGGTGACAGAGACCATGGACGTACAGCAGTTTCCCTACGACAAATATGTGTTCGTGGGATTCAATGTGCTGAATAAGGTGGAACAAACCCTGTTCAGCAAGTTGCACGAAGCAGGAAAGGCCCTGTTCTACTGGGACTACGATACCTTCTACCTGAACAAGCATCCGCACGAGGCGGGCGAGTTTATCCGCCGCAACCTGAAGAATTTCCCCTCGGAATTGCCGCCTTCCCTGTTCGACCACCTGAACCATCCGAAGGAAATTACCTTCATCGAATCGCCTACGGAGAACGGACAGGCACGCTACCTGCCGCAATGGATTCGGGAGAACCTGACGGAGAACGAAAAGGAAACGGCCGTGGTGCTCTGCAACGAAGCCATGCTGCAACCTGTGCTTCACTCACTGCCGGACAACGTGCGCCACATCAACATCACCATGGGTTTCCCGCTTTCGCAGACACCGGCCTACAGCTTCGTAAAGACGTTGCTGGAACTGCACATTGCGGGCTACAATTCCCGCAGCGGACGCTACCAGTTTGCCGAAGTCATCAGCGTGCTGAAGCATCCGTACACGCAACTGCTTTCCGGAGAAGCCGCTCCGCTGGAAAAGGAACTGACGGAAAAGAACCGCTTCTATCCCCTGCCTTCGGAACTGGAACGGGACGAAGCCTTGTCACTGCTGTTCAAACCGTGCAGCCACAACCTGGAGCTGTGCAAGCGGCTGGCCGATATCTTGAAGCAGGTGGCACAGCTGTATCGCAAGCAGGCAGCCTCCACCAGCGATGCCCTCGACCAGCTCTATCGCGAAGCCTTGTTCAAAAGCTTCACCATGGTCAACCGCTTCCATGCCCTGCTTGAAAGCAAGGACCTGGAGGTACAACCTGCCACCTTCCACCGCCTGCTGGTACGCGTCATGTCGACAGCCAGCATTCCTTTCCACGGAGAGCCGGCCATCGGTATGCAGGTGATGGGGGTACTGGAAACACGTAACCTGGATTTCCGCCATGTCATTCTGCTGTCGGTCAACGAAGGCCAGTTGCCCAAGGCGGGCGGTGATGCTTCGTTCATCCCCTACAACCTGCGCAAGGCGTTCGGTATGACGACCATCGACCACAAGATTGCGGTCTATGCCTACTATTTCTACCGTCTGCTGCAACGGGCAGAGAAGGCTACGTTACTCTACAACACGGTGAGCGACGGCATGAACCGGGGAGAGATGTCGCGCTTCATGCTCCAGCTGCTGATTGAGTGGGGTTATCCCGTACAGCGGAAACAACTGGAGGCAGAGCAGTCGCCCATTGCTTCCTCACCCATCTGCATCCCCAAGTCGCCCGACATCATGAAACGGATGCAAAGCGTATTCGACGTGCGAGTAAATCCGAAAGCCCTTCTTTCCCCGTCAGCCCTGAACTGCTACCTGGACTGTCCGCTGAAGTTTTACTATAAATACGTCGCAGGACTGGCAGCCCCCGAAGAAGTAAGTGCCGAAATCGACTCGGCCAAATTCGGAAGCATCTTTCACTACGCCGCCGAACACATCTACAAGGAACTCACGGCACACGGAAAAGTCATCAACAAAGACACCTTGGAAACCCTGCTCCAGGAAGAAGTGAAACTGCAGAATTACGTGGACAACGGGTTCAAGGAGCTGTTCTTCCACCTCCCTGCCGACGAGCGTCCAGAGTACAACGGAGTACAACTCATCAACTCCGCCGTGATTCTGCGCTATATCCAGCAGCTGCTTCGCAACGACCTGCGCCACGCTCCCTTTACCTTCGTAGGCTCCGAACAACGGGTCATGGAGGACGTAGAGATACAGACACCCAAGGGAGCCATCCGCTCGCGCATGGGAGGTATCATCGACCGCATGGACAGCAAGGACAACGTGCTCCGCATTGTGGACTACAAGACGGGAGGCAAGGCTGACACCCCGCCCAGCGTAGAATCACTGTTCACGCCCGGCCCCAAACGTTCCAATTATGTGTTCCAGACTTTCCTGTATGCGGCTATCGTGTGCCGGAAACTGCGTGAACGAAACGATGACCGGAAGGTTGCTCCTGCCCTGCTCTACATTCACCGCGCTGCGGCAGAAGATTACTCACCCGTCATCCAGCTCAAGGAATCGTACAACAAAACTACTCCCGTGGAAGACTTTTCATTGCTGGAAGAAGAGTTCAGAACCCGCCTACAGGCACTTCTGGAGGAGATTTTCAATCCTGACCTGAGTTTCAGTCAGACGGAAGAGGAAGACCGGTGTACTTATTGTGATTTCAAGGAAATATGTAAACGATAGAAACAGAATCAAAACAAGTGTTAAAAACACATTTTTCTCTGAACAATCCAAGTGAACCGGATGTTATAAAGATGTTTTTCATAGTAATAGATAAGAACAGCATCGGTATTTGTGAAAATATCAGCTGTAAGGACAAAAGCGTTTGTTCTTTAAAAAATAAGAGAGGCTGCATTTCCCCGGCAGCCTCTCTTAATTTTTTATCCTCTACACAAATGTTTTTTATTCCTGATAATCATAATACCACCAGTAGGTATCGCCGAATTCGCGACGCATACGGTTGCGCTCTTCCAGCGGGGAACCTTCTTTCTGCTGCAAGGTCTGGTAAGCCTTGAAACGATTTAAAGTCAGACTGTCTGCACGCGAAGATACGGTATCATTCCGCTGGACATGATACATTACCAGTGCTTCCCGGTAATAACGCGGCAAGGTATCTTCCGGTAAATAGAAATCGGGAACGGCCTGTGCGAAACTGTCCAGTTTCTTTTCAAGCAGCAAAGCAGAAAGGTAATAGTCCAGTGAGGTATATTTTCCGGTTCCCTTGTAGCAGATGTTCCGCAGGAATACCATGCGGTCTTCTCCCATATATGGACGTGCTCCCAACAGATAATAAATGGAATCATTCGTATAATGGAGCGTGTGCAGGGAATCCGTTTCAAAGAACAAACCGTCGGAACGGTAATACTGCGGATAAGCAAACAACTTGTCGCCCATCTTTCCCAAGCGAGACAAAGCCACGGCACGATAGGCGGTCAGCGTACGGCTGGCCTCCAATGATTTTTCTCCTACATGTAACACCTTGTCATACTCCCCGGCACGCAGATAATGTTCCGCCTCCAGCTCATGATGAAACTGCCGGTTGGTACTGCCCACACACACCGTCAGCAGACACAATCCCAACAAGATAGCCAGGTTACTGTTGACCAGCCCCCAGAGACTTCCTTCGTAATTCAGCTGTACCCGGAAAACTCCACGCAGCCAGTAGCCGATTCCCACGAACAGCAACACCAGCAAAGGCAACAGCCAGGTCCACGGAGTATGGTAGTCGGAGATATATACTCCACGCCCCACATCCGTCAGGGCACAAAGCACTAAAAAGGACGGCACATACGCCAGGGCACGCACCCTTCCCTTCAGTCCCATCAGACTGTTTACCCCCCAGCGCAGCAACAGCAGAATCAGCGTAATGACCAGCGCGCTGGCCATCGGAGCAAAAGTCGTCTTTCCATGTGCCAGCGAGAAATGAAGGGCTTCCAGCACATCGCGCTGGAACACATAAAGATATACAAAACTAAACAGAGAAAAAAGAAGACCGCATACAGCAATCATGATGCGTGCAGTCTTCTTATAAAATGCATTTGTGTAATCACTCATACAATATCAAATCAATCTTTCACTCGTTTTAATACAACTGCAGAACGGGCCGGCACATACAGTTTCAGCCATTCTTTCTTATCTTTTGCATAAAGCGGGTCGGCACAGGTGAAGTGGCGAAGACTGTCGTCTGAGAAGCCGAATCCACCAAACTGCTTGTTGTCTGTGTTCAGAACCACATCGTAGGCACCTCTCGGTACGAGGAAGCCATAATCGGTAAACGAACGGGTCGGGTTGAAGTTGAACACAAACACCAAATCCTTGCGGCGGTATGCCAGAATCTGGTCACCGTCGTTATGCCATACCTCGATGACATCCGATTTCTGGATATTCTTCACGCTGCGAATCAGCTTGACCATCGCCTCATCGAAGTCGCCCAGGTAATGATAGCACAAGTCCGGATTATCAACCAGGTTCCACTGACGGCGTGCATACTTGTATGACCATCCGTTACCTTCGCGCGGGAAGTCAATCCATTCCGGATGACCGAACTCATTACCCATGAAGTTCAGGTAACCTCCGTTGATGGTAGAAGCCGTGAGCAGACGAATCATCTTGTGCAGGGCAATGCCTCGTTCCACCACTCCATTCTCGTCGCCAATCTTGAAGTGCCAGTACATGTCGGCATCAATCAGACGGAAGATGATGGTCTTGTCACCCACCAGTGCCTGGTCGTGGCTTTCGCAGTAAGAGATAGTCTTTTCATCCTTGCGGCGGTTGGTCACTTCCCAGAACAGGCTGGACGGTTTCCAATCCTCATCGCGACGTTCCTTGATAATCTTAATCCAGTAGTCAGGAATGTTCATGGCCATACGGTAGTCGAAGCCGTAACCTCCGTCTTCGAACGGAGCAGCCAGTCCCGGCATACCCGATACTTCCTCGGCAATGGTAATGGCCTTCGGATTCACTTCATGAATCAGCCGGTTGGCCAGCGTCAGGTAACAGATGGCATTGTCATCCTGATGACCGTTGAAATAGTCACCATAGTTGCAGAAGGCCTCACCCAGTCCGTGACTGTAATAAAGCATAGAAGTCACTCCATCGAAACGGAAGCCGTCGAAATGGAACTCTTCCAGCCAGTACTTACAGTTGGACAACAGGAAGTGAATCACCTCATTCTTGCCATAGTCAAAGCAGAGCGAATCCCATGCCGGATGCTCACGACGTCCGCCCTGATAAAAATACTGGCAAGGATCACCGGCAAAGTTGCCCAATCCTTCCACCTCGTTCTTCACGGCGTGTGAGTGTACAATATCCATAATCACGGCAATGTTCATCTGGTGTGCCGTGTCGATAAGCTGTTTCAGTTCTTCCGGTGTACCGAAGCGTGAAGAAGGAGCAAAGAAGCTGGATACGTGATAGCCGAAACTTCCGTAATAAGGATGTTCCTGAATGGCCATAATCTGAATACAGTTGTATCCGTCCTTCGCAATTCGCGGCAGTACATTCTCACGGAATTCATTGTACGTACCAACCTTTTCCGCATCCTGTCCCATACCGATATGGCATTCGTAAATCATCAGCGGAGCCACATTAGGCGTAAAGGTCTTTTTCTTGAACTTATACGGTTTCTCCGGATTCCATACCTGTGCACTGAAAATCTTGGTCTGTTCATCCTGCACAACGCGGGTAGCCCATGCCGGAATACGTTCACCGCATCCGCCTTCCCAGTACACTTTCAGCTTGTACAAGTCGCCGTGCTTCATGGCCTTTTCCGGCAGATTGATTTCCCAGTTACCCGTCTTGCGCACACGTTTCATGCGGAAAGCCGGTTTCTCCTGCCAGTCGTTGAAATCGCCCACCAGGTAGATTTCCGTCGCATTCGGCGCCCATTCACGGAAGGTCCATCCCTTGTCTGTGCGGTGCAGACCAAAATACATGTGTCCGGTAGCAAAATCCGACAACGTCTTCTTTCCTACCAGTTCCTTTTCTTTTTCTACCACATGCTGATGACGGCCGTTGATAGCATCGGCGTATGGTTCCAGCCACGGATCATTCTTTATGATATTCAATACCTTGTCCATAGTATTAGTAATTAGAAATTATTTGACACGTACTTTTACAATCACTTTTCTCACTCCGTCGGGAGTTACGCCCGGTGCATGTGCATCTTCCGGGAAGAAAATAGCAAACATACCCGGCTTTACGGTCAGGTAGTCAGTAGCCAGTCCTTCATAGAAGGTAATATCTTTTTCTGCATTGTAAGCAGCTTCGGGCAAATCCGTACGCGGCATATAGCCCATTACTTCCACCCCCGACAATGGAATCTGGATGTCGATGAAATCATTGTGTGTTTCCAGACGCGCTTCTTCCTTTGTCTTCGGACGTGCATCTGCAAAATTCACCATCAGTTCACCTTCCTTCAGCACTACCTTCCCCACTTCGTGTGCCTGCAAGTCAGTTGCCTTCAAAAAAGCTACAGCCTCTGCAAACAAAGGATTCAGTGACACATATTTTTCCAGATTTTCCAATTTGTCAATAACCATATTCTTTCAATTTTAAATCGTTAATATTTTATTCAAACTCATCTATCGTTTCATTTGTAAAATTGGCAAAGCGTTTCAGCTGGCGAAACACGTCGATAATCCGTTCCATAAAGTCCGGACGGGAAAAAAACTCATCTTCCACCCGGCAGGCCACCGTAAAATCCTTGCAACGGATGTACTGCGGATAAGGAAAATCCTTCGGAAATCCCTTTGGCACCGTCTTCAGATGCGACTCGCCTACCACCGGGAAATACTCCTTGAAAGCCGGATCTTCCACGATGGCACGATACTCGTCAATGCGGTCGCACACCGACTGACGCACCGCCCGCAACATATCGGCAGGCATGCACCAGCTTCCTCCGGCCAGCATACAATTGCCCGGTTCCAGATGAAGATAATAACCACAGTGATTGGATTTCTTTCCCCTTGCATTGATATACCCTCCGATGTGGGTCTTATAAGGAGACTTGTCGGAAGAAAAACGGACATCCCGGTAAATGCGATACGTGCAGTCACGCGGAAGGACGTGCGCCACACTTTCATCCCATGGCGAAAGGCGGGCAATCACCCCTGCCAGCAACTCCTCGAAGTCTGCCTGCACACTCAAATATTCCGCTTTATGTTCCTGAAACCACTCCCGGTTGTTGTTTGCCGCCAGTACTTTCAGGAAATCCAATATGCCCGGTATATCCATATTCTTTACTTTTGAGTCACACAAACTTACGAAATTAATTCTTATCTGTCGAATAAAACGATATTTTTTTACATTATCCCAGCAGATTCAACAGAAAATCGTGCACCTTTCCGTTGGAAGCCACCACTTCGCGGCCGGAATAGCATGAATCACCCCCGGAAAAGTCGGTCACCCTTCCTCCGGCATTCTGTACCAGCAGGATACCTGCCGCCACATCCCACGGACAAGTGAAGGCTTCGGCACGTGCTTCAAAACGCCCGTCAGCCACGTAACACATCTCGGCAGCCGCCGCACCGACCACCCGAATGCCTGCCACATGCCCGTAGCAGCCTTCTATCAGGCGGTTGAATACCGGCTTGTAAGCCTCCGTTTCGTACGGAAGACCGAAAGCCATAAAAGCCTCATCGGGTACAGCTACCTGCGACACCCGAATCTGTCGGTCATTACAATAAGCAGGCGCCCCCTTGTAAGTCCAGAAACACTCGTCGCGGCACACTTCATAAACCACTCCCAGCAAAATTTCCTCACGGTTACGCAAGGCAATGCTCACACAATAAGGTGCATGGTTATGAATGAAGTTGGTCGTACCGTCCAGCGGGTCAACCAGCCAGCAATACTCCTCGTCGGTGTGAGTTCCGCTCCCCTCTTCAGCAATAAAACCTGCCTCGGGAAGCAACTCCCGCAGACAGGCTACTATTCTTCGTTCCGATTCCTTGTCGACATACGACACATAATCGTGTGCGTGCTTCTTCTCAATCCGCTCACGGCTGAACTTCTTCCGCTCCTCACGGATAAAAGCCCCCGTAGCGACAGCCAGTTCACGCACCTTCAAAGTCAGTTCGGATAATTCCATCATTATTTTTTCTCCTCCAATAAACGTCCGTATCTGAAAGTCCCTTTCCGGACAATATTTCCGTTGGCATCCATCTCTACGAATGGACCGTCTTTCTTTCCCTGCTTGAAGAAGCCCTCAAAGCGAGTGCCGTCCTTTTCAATCAGCACACCTTTTCCTTCTTCCTTTCCACGTACAAAGGAACCGGTATAGACAGAACCGTCGGCCATGTGAAGCACACCTTCTCCCTCGGCCATGTTGTTCTTCCACTGACCTTCGTATTCATCACCGTTGGCCCACTTGTATTTTCCGGTACCCGAACGCTGGTTTTTCGACCATTGCCCGTCGTACACCGCTCCGTTGGCCCAGGTGAACGTGCCTTGTCCCTCCTGCTGTCCGTTCAGGAAATGACCTACGTATTTGTCACCGTTCGGATACGTATAGATACCCCTTCCCGTGCGTTCGCCGTTGGCATAATCCCCCTCATAGCGTTCGCCGTTCTGAAAATAATAGATACCCTTTCCATCCTGCACATCATCTTTCCAGTCGCCCACGTACTTGTCGCCATTGGTATAGTAGAAAGTACCCTTTCCGTGACGCATGCCGTCCTTCCAGTCGCCTTCATACTTCGACTTATCCTCCCACACCATGGTGCCCTTCCCGTTCTTCAGGTCGTTCTTCCATTCGCCGGTGTAGACCGCTCCGCCTTTCCAGGTATAAGTACCCTGTCCGTTGCGCTTGTCATGATGCCAGGTTCCAGTATATAAGTCCCCGTTATAATAGGTCATCGTACCCTCACCCTCCTGGTAGTCAGTGTACCACATCCCGTCGTAACGGTTGTTGTTCATGAAATAATACGTTCCCTTGCCGTGCTGCTGGTCTTCGTACCACTCTCCCACGTACTTTTCTCCGTCGCTGAAAGTGTAGGTACCTTCACCCTGGCGTTTACCCTTCACATATTCACCTTCGTACACGTCGCCATTACGGAACACCGTCTTTCCCTTTCCGTTCGGGCGGCGTCCTTTCAGTTCGCCGGTATATTCCGAACCATCCTTAAACTGGTAGTATCCCAATGACAACTGGGCCGAAGCCGATACCGAGCTGAATGCCAGCAAGGCAAATAAAAATAATGTATGTTTGTTCTTTCTCACGTTCTTAGTCTCTTTTTTAATTCCGCTCAAAAATAGTCTTTTTACTTTTGCACGAGCCGGAAGGTTTATACTTTTTTACCTGCCACTACCTCTATTAAGTTTTCTTTGCAGAAATAGCGCTGAGCCAGCGAAAGCAGTTCGTCGGACGTCACCTCACGGATGGCAGCCAGCGACGCATCAAAAAAGTCGGGCTTCAATCCGGCCGTTTCGATGAATATCCAGGCATCCGAAAGCGAGAATGCCCCCTCGTACGAACGGCACATATCGCCCAGCATGTAGTTGCGCACCATCTCCAGTTCTTCTGCCGGCACCTTATCCTGACGCAGACGGTCCATTTCATGATACACTTCCGTGATGACAGACTCCATGTATTCATTGGCCGCCTCCGTACTCACCACCAGCAGACTCGTGCCCGGATAAGACACCAGTCCGGCCCCGATGCCGTAGGTATATCCCTTATCCTCACGGATGTTCGACATCAGACGACTGCCGAAATACCCTCCGAACAGCGTAACCAGCACACGCAGTTTCAGGTAATCAGGATGCTTGCGGTCGAGCGAGAAACCACCCATGCGGAGTGAACTCTGCAAGGCATCCTCCTTCTCCACGTGAACCCGTTTGCGGGCATCCTTCACAATGTCCAACGTGCGTTCCACCTTCTCTGTCGTACAACTTCCCCAGGGCGCTTCTCCCCAGTGACGTTCGATGCAGCGCACCACCTCGGGCGTTACCTTACCCGACACGTACATGGAGCAGTTGCCCGAATGATAGTGGCGGTGATAGAAATTCTTCAGTGCCTCCACCTGAATGCGTTCATAATCATCCAGTTCGGCATAGCGTCCCAACGGATGCGAAGTACCGAAAAGCGAACGGTTCAGCTGTTTGCGAGCCAGTACATCCACCCGCTGGTTGTTCACCAGGAACTGCTGGCGGTTGATGTCGCAGATAATGCGGAACTGCTCTTCCGGAAACACAGACTCCTTCACCAGTCCGGCCACAATCTCCATGGTGCGGTCAAGGTGTTTCGTCAGTGTATACAACGTCACAAATCCACAGTTCACAGAAGAAGAAAGGTCGAGCCACGCCCCATAATAATCCAAGCGTTCGGCAATCTCGCCCGACGTCATGCGCACCGTTCCCTCACGCAGCATACGGTTGGTAAACACGGCCTGAAGCGGCTGCGACTGGTCGAGCTGTCCGCTCCGCACCAACAGGTCGAAACGAATCACGTCCTCGTTCCCGGCCGAAAGCACATACAGCGGCATGCCGTTCTTCATACGATGCAACTCCGGCTGCAAGATGGAGAAATGCTCCAGCTGACGGATGGCAGGCGCCACACTACGGTCGAGCTGCGTCATAATGCCTCCTGCTGATTGCGCAGAAACTCTTCGGCCCGTGCCAGATCCTGCGGTGTGTCAATACCAATGGTCTCCACTTCGCTGATGCCCACCTTGATGGAATAGCCGTTCTCCAGCCAGCGCAACTGCTCCAGCGATTCGGCCAGTTCGAGCGACGACTGCGGAAGGGATGTAATCTCCTTCAACACCGGAACACGGTAGGCATAAAGTCCGATATGTTTGTAATACGTATGTCCGGCCAGCCACTCCTTCTTGTCGCGGTTACGCTGGTAAGGAATGATGGAACGGCTGAAGTAGAGCGCCTTCATCTCCTTGCTCACCACCACCTTGGGCGAGTTCACATTTTCCAGCGCATCAAATCCGTCGGCAGGCGTAAACGGTTTCACAAGTGTGGCAATCTGTGTTGAAGCATCGTCAAAGCAAGCCTTCACGGCTTCCAGCTGCGAACGCTGGATGAACGGTTCGTCACCCTGAATGTTCACCACCACGTCATAGCCGCTGCCCACCTTGCAGTAAGCCTCGTAGCAACGGTCGGTCCCGCTCTTATGGTCGACCGATGTCATTACCACCTTTCCACCGAAAGCCTTTACAGCCGCTTCGATGCGTTCGTCGTCGGTAGCCACGTAAGCTTCGTCCAGCACACCGGCCACTTGTTCATAAACTCTTTGTATCACGGGTTTGCCTCCCAGTAGTGCCAAAGGTTTGGCGGGGAAGCGTGTAGATGCATATCTTGCAGGAATAATTCCAATAAATTTCATGGTTATTGTATTTGGGTTATGTTTCGCAAATGTACGAATAAAAAGTGACAAACAGAAAAAAGAGCTTGCTATTCAGATTTTTCAATGATTACCTGAGTTCGGGATAAGTTTAGAATAAGGCCAGTTGTTTTGAGTCCTCAATATAGTATCCTTGCAATGCATCCGG
>OHNG01000025.1_pt1 | contig 77984 bp, 86 predicted proteins | sample 1569511 | NCBI WGS metagenome assembly OHNG01 (sample SAMEA3879530, study PRJEB24766) | human gut metagenome | biome: human-associated habitat; feature: feces | place: USA | collected 1985/1987
GACGAATGCCCGTGATGATCTTGATGTCAGGAGTACCATTCAGTTCAATGATTCTATCGAGATATTTTGCTCTCGTGATTGTTTTCATATAGTTGCCCACTTTCAAAAATTGAAATTTTTTTATTTTTCGAAACCACCTCGTTGTACTTAGTATACTGGCAGATAATAGGATATGCAAGATGTCGCTTTCAAAAACACAATTTTTTTTATTTTTTGAAAGTGGAAACTGCGAAAGAAGAAGCAATTGAAGCTACAGGCACTAATTCCTAAGCGGTCTATGCCTGATCATTTATAATACCTTGGAACCGTTCGCAGTCAGTTTAAAGGTCATTCCAAGGACATCTGCTGCCCCACGGCACATCATCATCCGTCCAAGGAAGATTTCAAAATATTCATACATGGTACAAATTTTGGTGTCAATCTGCAGATTCAGGGCAATTACATGCTTCTCAGTATCCACCTTCAGCTTCGCATCAATAACAGCATAGTTCACCCGGTCATGCTTGTCAAAGGTTGCTTCATTCTTCTCACGGACTCTGCTGCGGCGTACATCTGTCTTATCTGCAATAATTAATGCCGCTGAGACCGGATCAGTCGCCCCGCCTGTCGATTCATCGTGGTGTCCGATCGCTGAAACGACCGTAATCCGGTCCTCCATATCCATATCGGTTTTTTTTAAAATATCATTGGCAAGCAATGCCCCGTACTCTGCGTGATGTGTCCGGTTAATTGCATTTCCGATATCATGCATCCAACCGGCAATCTTTACAAGCTCAATGTCCTTCTCCGGATAATCCAACTTTTTCAGGATATAGGCGGCACGGTCCGCCACCATGGCTGCATGAGCCTTGGAATGATCCGTATACCCCATCGCTCCAAGATTATCATTTCCCTTGCGGATCAGGGCCAGTACTTCTTTATTTTTCCTTATTTTCTGTTCAATCATAATTTTCCTCTTTTCTGTCTACCCTTTATAGTAGACAGATCTGCGAGGAAGTAAAAGAATAGTTGCGTATAAACTTTGTAAGTGTTGTGTAAGGTGACATTTTTTCATAGGAATTGCTTCTAAGTCTATGTCGTTCCCCCCTTGGCCATAAATCGTGGATATACGGATGTTCACGGTAGAAAATTTTCACATCCGATGCGTTTCTGAAAACGGAAAATATCGAGACGAACAATAAAATGCACGCTCTGTGAGCATTCTATTGTCATGAATAAAAGTTTCCGAAATGGGAAAATAATTTGATATTCTACGTGTAATATGCCATACTGAGAAAAAAGGAAGGTGCTAGTGTGAAAAATAAGCGTGATCGCTTATTTTTCACACAGCTATTTGTGCCGCAGGCGTCACAAAGTAGCTATTGATCGCACGCGATTCCTTCGGCGCAAAGCGCCTGCGGAATGGAGATTAGAATGGATAAAAAAACGACGCTGGAAATGATTGCAGCAATTTCAAATGCAAACGGTACATCTGGTTTCGAAGATGAAGTGGTAGCGGCGATTCGTCCTTATGCAGAAGGACTTGGAGAAATTACAGAAGATTGTATGCGCAACCTGTATATCCGCCGCAAAGAAAATAATGACAAGCGTCCGGTTGTTCAGCTTGACGCACATAGTGACGAGGTTGGTTTTATGGTGCAGGCAATCTGCCCGAACGGAACACTTCGCATTATTCAGATCGGAGGTTGGGTTAACCACAATATTCCGGCACATAAAGTCTGGGTTCGCAACCGATTCGGAGAATATATTCCGGGGATTACTGCCAGCAAGCCTCCGCATTTCATGACAGAACAGGAGCGTAAAGCTCCTTTGGATATGAAAGATATCACGGTGGATGTTGGAGCTGTTTCGAAAGAAGAGGCAATTGAAAAGTTCGGTATTCGTATCGGGGAACCGGTAGTGCCGGATGTGACCTTTACATATTCAGAAACCACAGATCTGATGGTAGGCAAGAGTTTTGACTGCCGTTTGGGATGCGCAGCGATTCTTAAGACGATGCATAACCTGGCTGGTCAGGAGCTGAATGTTGATATTGTTGGTGCTTGTGCAGCACAGGAAGAAGTTGGTGTGCGTGGTGCCACCGTGACGGCACAGGTAATTAAACCGGATATCGCAATTGTTTTTGAGGGATGCCCGGCAGATGATACCTGCGTTGAACCGTATATGGTTCAGACTGCTATCAAGCGTGGACCGATGCTGCGTCACATAGATGCCCGTATGATTACCAATCCGCGTTATCAAAGATATGCGCTGGATTTGGCAGAAAAACTTGGTATTCCGGTTCAGGATGCAGTTCGCAGTGCTGGTGCAACCAATGGTGCAGCGATACATTTGACTGAAAAAGCGGTTCCGGTTATCGTTATCGGAGTTCCGGTTCGCTATGCACATACACATTACGGAATTTCAGCGTATGCCGATTTTGATAACGCTGTTAAGCTGGCATGTGAAATTCTCAAAAGACTTGACGAAGAGCAGATTAAGAGTTTCTAACCTGTGCTGGTGCCTGACCCTGGGGAAAAAGGATGCCATAGAGGAGATGAAACAGACGCTGGGGTATAAAACGGCAGAGGACAGGTTGGAAATAGCAGCGGTTAGTGGGATTTTCTCTAAATTGCCCATTCTTTACTTTCCCCTTCTCCGCTATTATTTTTCTTCAAAAGCCCTTTCGCAGTCTTATTCCTTGCAAGTACGGCAATCGGCGTGATTACCAGATACAGAACGGTCAAAATCACAAAAAAACCTATATCCGCATCCAAAAACACATAAAGGATATTAAAGCCAAAGTGCAGCAATACCGAATAGAGCAGGTTATTATGCCGTTCCAGAAAAATATTCATCAGTACGGTAATGGATGTAATCACAACTATGTTAGAAATGACATAGGGAATTGCCCTCCAGTCAGTAAACTCAGAGTCTACCACCCAAAGCAAAGTATGCCAGAAGCACCATACCAAGCCCTGACAGACAGAGGATTTCAAAAAGCCGTACTTTTTATTAAATTCCTCCCGCATAAAACCACGCCATCCCAATTCTTCCCCTGTCGGTCCCGAAGTCAGGGAGAGGAAAATACTAAGCGGCAATGCTGTCGTTCCCAAATTGATGTAGGATAACATCGGCTTTCCCGTCATAATGGAATAGAGGAACAGTGATAACACGCTGATGACAAAAGTGAGGGCAAAGGAGGACAGCAACGGAAACAGCTTTACTTTCCCGGAAAAGCACCGCTTCACAAAAGCCATCCTTGTTTCATTTGGTCTGAACTGTTTCCATCCAATCAAAAGCAGATAGGTTGGCGACCACGCGATAATGTTTCGGACAATCCACATGATGACAGGCGGTGCATGGAAAATAAGGCTTGCCGAACCTGCCACAAAAACAATAAGCATCCAAACGAGAATATAGGAGCTGATGATATATTTCTTCAGATAATTTGTTTTCATCTCATTAGCTCCTTTCCCTGTCCGTACTAATGACAAGCTCGCTCTTGATACCGTTCAGTTCAATAATGTTCTCCGCATCGGGCGTATCAAACCGTTCCGTCTGCCGTCCGTCTTTCTCATAAGATATGCTTGTTCCGATGCCCTTTGTAACGGCTGTAAACACGGTATCCTTTGGAATATAAATTTTTGAGGTTGCGGATACTTGGTTAATGTCCACCTCGCCATTTAAGGAGTGGCAGACCACTTCCATATCAAGATTACAATTGATTTCTACCGTGCCGGAAACATCCTCCAAAACAATATGCGGTGTCTTTATATCAAGCTCTACGCTCTCACATTCCAAAGAACGGATTTCAACGGTTTCAGCGTTGACGGCACACTCGATTTTCCCGATATAGGGAGTGGGAATTTGAACAAATATGCTGACATCTTCCTTTGCTGTTGCCTCAGATACGCCGTTTCTACGGTTTACATCAACATCAATTCTTTTTCTGATGTCATCAATTTTGACTTTGAAATCACTTTGGAGCGTGGAAAGAGTATTCGATGCCAGACGGACACGGATTTTCTCGCTTCCACAACCTGTCAATACAAATTGCTTTGCTCCTCCAAACTTCATATCGAAGCGTTTAGGCTCGTCAATATCATACTCGGTGATGCTTTCAAACAGATAATCAGTAGGCTTTTTTGCTCCATTTTCATTGGAAAGCAATTCATCAATAGAAATATCAAACAGCGCCGAGATTGCAATAACATTCTCAATATCGGGGATGCCTGCGTCTGTTTCCCATTTCGTAACAGCTTGCCTTGAAACACCGAGCTTTTCTGCTAACTGCTCCTGCGACATTCCTGCCTGCTTGCGTAGGAATTTTAGTTTTTCTGCAAGTGTCATACCTGTGACCTCCTTGTTTATTCATAAAATTTTTGACGGATTCACTTGATATGAAGCAGCTCCGCCATTCTCGTTGGCAGATTTAAGTATAGGAAAACGGGCGTGGCATTACAAGCAAGCAGGGATTACATTTCGGTTTTTTATGCTACTTTGCGTAGCATTTTGTCTTTGCATTGGCTTTTTGCTTCCTGGCTGTGACCACAGCATTTGTAGCAAGGGAGTGCCGTTGCGTGCTCTTTCATCAGAACAGCTCCGCGATTTCCGCGATTTTCTCGCAGTTTTCCGGCAGCGAACCGCTTATTTTCGGTGACTGGCGCGTTGCCACGTAACGGCTTGCAATTCCGGCAGAGGCTGCACCGTGGCAGTCAGCAATGTCGTCATTTCCTGTCATCAGGCATTCTGACGGGTTGAGGTGATACTGCTTCAGCAGCATCTCATAAAATGCCGAATCCGGTTTTTTCACACCGGCATCTGACGAGAGCAGGATTCCGTCAAAGTATTTCGTCAGGCCGAGCAGGGAAATTTCCGGTGCGGTGAAAAGCGCCTGTGCATTGGACAGCAGAAAAACCTTCTTTCCTGCGTCTTTTAAACGCTGCAGCATTTCCGGCACGCCCGGGAACAGGCTCAGTTCTTCTATTGAAATCGCACGGAACATTTTCGCCAGATCCGCAATTTCTTCTTCCGTTACCGAAACAGCTTTATCCTCAAACAGCTGCCGGAACACATTGGCAATGTCGATTTCCGGCACATGGCTGCCATGGCATTCCGTTCTAAGTGCAGCTTCCTGTTCTTTGATTTTTGTCTCATACGCTGTCCGGAGTTCTTTCGGCTCATAGGCAGCGCCTTTCATCCCGAAGAACAGGCTCATTTTTTTCCAGAGATACGCTTTCTTTTCATTCGTATGTATATCTACCAGGGTTCCATATAAATCAAAAATATAATTCTGATACATCCTTCATGATCCTTTCTGTACGGAAAGTTTTTTACACGATACGTATTCTAGCAGACTTTTCACCACAATTCCATATCTTTTTCCAGGCTTCCTATCTTTTTTCACCACCAATGCTGTCCATCAAACCAGATCGTTAAAAGCTATTTTATCGTGCTCCCTGGGGAAAAAGTGGATTGAGAAACGTGTGTAAACTGGTTATAATGAAGCTGAGAAGCAGGAACTTGTTGACCTGACCCCGGAAAAACATACCGTCTATTCCGGGTAAGAATGAGGTGGAATTATTTATCAGAAATAACAGGTGATAGATAATATACTATGACAGAAAGAGGTGTTTTCATGATTAAAAACAGAAGGATCGGACATATTGGTATTGCTACCAATGATGTTGAAAGAGATGTGCAGTGGTATGTAGATGTGCTTGGCTTTGAAGTGACCGGCAAATTTCAAAATGGAAACGATACTGTTTATTTTTTGAAAAATGATGATGTTGTTTTTGAAATATTCCCATCAGATTCTCGACTCCCGGATGAGGTTTCCGGAAGAATTGATCACTATAGTTTTGCTTCTGATGACATTGAGTCTGACTATGCATATTGCGTAGAGAACGGATATAAGATCGTTACCGATGGTATTGAAGGAATCGCAGGATTTTGGGACAACGGTATCCGGTATTTCAAGATAGCAAGTCCAACGGGGGAACAGTTTGAGTTCTGCCAGATCTTGTGATGGAAAAGAAACATACGGAGGCTGCCTGCAAATATTATGAAATTGCAACAACATCAGGATACGAAACCGCAAGCGTTTAATCTTGAACTGGCAGCAGTCCATGCTTCAATGGCACGGGGATCAACCTGCCATTCGGATTCTCAGCAATTCGATTCGTGTTTTCGACACGAAAGCGCCAGAGAAAGAAAAGGAGAGCTCCTATCATACATTTTTGGTTGGTCTGTTAACAGGAAATACAGACTGGGTGGTCAGGTCAAATGTGGAAGCAGGAGAGGGGTTTGCTGATATTATTATTGAACCGGAAGACCCGGATGCAGGTATTATCCTTGAACTCAAATATTCAAAAGAAGCGAATGGATTGGAGAAAGCCTGTGAAAAGGCAATAGAACAAATCAAAGACCGGAGATATTCTGAATATCTGATAAACGATGGTCGCCACAATATAACGCTTTATGGTATCGCTTTTTATAAAAAGAGAAGCAAGGCTGTAGTTGAAAAAATTAGCAGCTGAGATGAGAATAAAACATTAACCAGGATGACCGTCGACAAAAATGCCGCAAAAAAGCAGGCACCATCGGATGTTCCCGGCATAAATATAAGAAAGAAGCCTCTGCAGAAAAGGAATGATCTGCCATGGAATCAGAAAAGCTGGAGGATCTGCTGCTGTTGAGCCTGTCGGCAAGTAAAGGACAGAGGGAACGCTCGGAGGTTCTGGATGTGGGAGTGACCCGGGACAAAAACCTGCGGGAGGTCATCGTCAAATACAGTGGAGACATCGACGGACTGCAGATACCCGGAATGGAGATACAAAAGCTTCTGGCTGGCTATGCAATTGTAAAGCTTCCGGAGGATCAGATCGGAGCGCTCGTGGCTGCCCGGGAGATCGAATATGTGGAGATGCCGAAAAATCTGCAGACCGGTTTGTATGAGGCGAAGCGTGTCAGCTGTATTTTGCCGCTTCTTTCGCAGGGGGATGAGGGCGCACTCCTGGATGGAAAAGGTGTGTTGATCGCTGTTTTGGATTCCGGGATTGATTATCGGATGCCGGATTTTCGAAAGGAAGATGGCAGCAGCCGGATTCTGGCTTTGTGGGATCAGGAACTGGAACGGGAGTTTTCACAGGAACAGATTGACGAGGCGCTGCAGGCAGAAAGCCGGGACGGGGCGCTGGAGCTTGTGCCGAGCATCGACCGCTCCGGACATGGAACAGCGGTGGCGGCGATTGCTGCCGGGAGCAATCCAAATCTCCGGCTGAGGGGCGTTGCGCCGGGCGCGGGGCTGTTGGTCGTGAAGCTTTCCCAAAAACAGAATGGCTATCCACATACGACGCAGCTGATGAGCGCAGTGTCCTGGTCGCTTTCCAAAGCTGCCCAAATCGGGCAGCCGCTCGTCATCAACATCAGCTACGGAAACTGTTACGGACCGCATGACGGTTCCTCCCTGCTGTGTCGTTTTCTGGACAATGCGGCGGAAAGCGGACGGACGGCAATCTGTGTAGGCTGCGGAAACGAGGGTGCGGCAGGCGGTCATGCGTCCGGACAACTGGAAAAAAATGTAGCGGACGTTAGTTCCCGTGCTGACGGATTGTCCGGCAATCTGCAGAGGGAAAGGGAAACGCTTGAGCTGATCATCGGGGAATATGAGCGGACGCTGAATATACAGCTGTGGAAAAACTATGCCGATGTGTTCACTGTGATTTTGCAGACACCATCCGGACAGGAAATTATCGTACAGCCAGATAAAAACGGACGGCAGGATGTGCTGACAAACGGGACGGAGGTATTGGTTTATGCCGGGCAGCCGTCGCCGTACTCTGTCTGGCAGGAGATTTTTTTTGACCTGCTCCCACGGGATCGCTATATTGAGTCCGGAATCTGGACCTTTCACCTGATTCCGGAAAAAATCGTGCTCGGCAGCTATCAGCTGTATTTACCGACCCAGCAGAGCCGTTCTGCAGATACGCGGTTTGTGCGGCCCGATCCACTTTTGACGATGACGATTCCTTCGACGGCGCAGAAGGTGATTTCGGTCGGAGCAATCCACTCATATTATGAAGCGTATGCGGATTTTTCGGGAAGAGGCGAGAAAATAAACAGGGAAAACCGCCTGATGTTTGCAGACTCCAAGCCGGATCTGGCAGCGCCGGGGGTCGATCTTTTGGTTCCGGCATCGGAGGGGAGCACGCAGCGCGTAAGCGGGACCTCCTTTGCGACACCGCTCGTTTCCGGCGCAGCGGCACTTTTGATGGAATGGGGAATTGAAAAGGGAAATGATCCGTATCTGTACGGGGAGAAACTAAAGGCATATCTGCGAAAAGGCGCGAAGAAGCTGCGGGGCGAGACGGACTATCCGAATGAGCGGGTGGGGTATGGTGCGCTGTGTGGTTCAGAGAGTTTGCCATGAAAACTAAACAATATTTAAACGAAAGCAAACTTGCACTTGTGATTGTCTAAACATTTGTTATAATAAAAATAGATAAACGCGATGTAAGGGGAAAACGAATGATTGCTGATGAGATGAAAGTCGATAAACTTCAAACAGGAAAAAAGATACAAAGTTTAATGGAAAAAAATGGAGATTCAGTTCAGGGTCTATCACAACGGATAGGACTATCTAAGAGTGCAATTAGAAATTATATAAACGGAAACAATCCACCAAGTTTACAGAATTTAGGTGTTATAGCAAATATTTATAATGTAAGTATTGCAGATATTGTTGTTTATAGAAGGGAAAAGTAAGAAAATGGGATCACAGCAAAAGATAATAAAAGAAAAGATTATTGAGTGTTTAAAAACTGAATCATGTAAGGAAAAGACCACTGAAGAAATTAAAAATTATTTAGAGGAGAAAGAGGTACATATAGATAAAGGAACAAGTGCAATTAGAAATGCTTTATTTAATTTGAAACAAGAGAATCCTTCTATCGTTAATGTGAAAAGAGGGGTTTATGTGTGGAGAGAAGAAAACGAAAAAAAAATATCCGATTTACATAAAAAGTACGATCTTTCCGATTTTATTACTATTACAAGTTCTAAAAAACGGGAAGATAAACTTATGGTAAGTGTTTTTCAAGATGGTACATTTGCGTTGAATACAAGCTTGCAAAAAAATCTATCAAAAAGAAATGTGGAAATAAAGTTGAAAAAAGATTGTTCTCAGTTGGTGATTATTAAAAATGGAGATGAAAGCATAGACTTAGGGAAAAATGGGAGGATAAAAAATTATGATATTTTAAAAAAATTGGAAGAACATAATAAGAAATTTCCTGTGTATTATGTAGGTGCTTGGGATGAACAAGAAGAGATGTGGATTGGGAATTTTTTGATTAATAATCCTAGTAAGAAAAAAAATAATAAGAATAAAAAATAATATCAAAGAAATACAAAATTATTGCAGGGGGGAGGGTTTATGGCAACACGATCAATAGAATATCTGCAAAGTCTTGTCCGAGAACTTGCAAAATTGCCGGATGAGACTGAGTGGGTAGAATTCAAATGTAATAATAAGCAGCCACAGGTGATTGGTGAATATATTTCTGCTTTAAGCAATTCAGCAGCATTGTGCGAACGACCGAAAGCTTATTTAGTCTGGGGCGTGGATGATGCAACGCACAGAATTGTAGGCACTGAATTTCAGTATCGCAAAATGAAAAAGGGGAATGAAGAGTTGGAAGCGTGGCTTTCCAGGATGCTTTCCCCAAGGATTAATTTCCGATTTTTTGAAGTTCCGATGGATGAAGGTACAGTTGTGCTAATGGAGATTCCATGTGCAGAGAAACAACCGGTGCAGTTTGCTGGTGGGGAATATATAAGAATTGGAACGAATAAAAAGAACTTAAAAGAGTATCCGGATAAAGAAAGAGAATTGTGGAGAACATTTGATTCCACCCCATATGAACTACGAATAGCAATGGGTAATTTGGATGAGGATGAAATGGTGTCTTTACTGGATTATTCTAAGTATTATGACAAACTTGAAATGCCAATTCCGAGAAATCGTGATAAGGTATTAGAAGACCTGCAGCATGAAAAATTTATTAAGAAAAATGATGCCGGTACATGGAATATCACGAATATGGGTGCTTTGATGATTGCAAAAGATTTGAAAAAATTTGAATCTCTGCATAGAAGAACCGTCAGAGTGATATGGTATAAAGAAAATTCTAGGCTGGATGCCATAAGAGAAAAAGAATTTTGTGGAGGCTACGCATTTTCGCATGAAGAAATCGTGCAGTATATTATGACAATTATTCCACAGGAAGAAATTATTGTAGATGCTACGAGAAAATCTGTTGTCAGTTTTCCGGAAATTGCTATTCGTGAGCTGCTGGCAAATGCCATGATACATCAGGATCTTCAGCAAAGGGGTACGAATCCAATGGTGGAGGTGTTTAAAAATCGAATCGAATTTTCAAATGCCGGAGCTCCATTGGTGGCGATTGAAAGAATTGTAGACTCGGTGCCAGTGTCCAGAAATGAGAATATTGCTGGTTTTATGCACAAATGTGGTATTTGTGAGGAACGTGGAAGTGGTTATGATAAGATTGTTGAAGCAACCGGTAAAAATGAGTTGCTTGCTCCTAGAATTGAAAATCAGAACAATCAATTCACCAAAGCAATATTGTTTGCAAAAGTACCATTTGAATTAACTACGAAAGAAGATCGGATGCGGACTTGTTATATGCAGGCATGTCTGGCCTATGTCAATTTTGAAGGGATTTCTAATTCGGATATTCGAAAAATATTTGGTCTGGGAGAAAAAGAGAAGGCCAAGGCATCGAGACTTCTTACCAGTGCTGTGGAAGGTGGATATATTAAAGTAATGGACCCGGATACAGCACCAAGATATAAAAAATATGTTCCGTATTGGGCATAATTTAAGTTTCGCTAAGTTTCACTTATATAAGCATGTGAGAGAACTATAATAGAAAAATATGTAAAAAAGGCACTGAAAGCCATAGGATTTTGGGTTTGACAGTGCTTTTTCTTTGTGAAAAGAGAAAAAAACAACAAATTTAAGTTTTGCTAAGTTTCGCTGCAAATTCGGATAAACGGAGCCTGCATATTCAGCAAGCACTGCGCATCCGTTCCAGAGGAACGGAGCACCATTCCGCTTCAAACGGAGCAAAGCCCAGCAGGTTTATTAGTTACCGTTGTTTACTCTACGATCCATGCCAGGAAATTCAAGACCAAAGGCTTACCGCGCGGCAGCTTTGGCATGACGCTTCCGCACCCGGTGCTCCAACGCCTTGTAAAAGCTGCTCAGGCAGAGCGTGAGTAAAAATACGGTCAGGGTCCAGACCACAGGATGTGCCGTAAGACCAAGCTTGTTTGCAGCCAACTCCATATACCGGATCAGTACCTGATGGATCAGAAAGCCGTAAGGCGACAGCCCGGCCAGCCACAAAAACGGCTTTGCGGAAAGCAGCCGGGAAATCACTCCCTTGCCCACGGCGAGCAGCCAGACCAGCAGCACCGCAGAGGGGGTGAACAGCACGTTGTACCGGAAGGCTACCGCGCCTAAAGCTCCAACCTGTCTGGCAGCGATGAAAAAGCAACCGCCCGAAAACAGCACAGCTGCCAGCTCCAGAAGGGAAAAGGCACCGTAGGGTATGCGCTCCTCCTTGCGGCTGTGGTAAAGGCAGCCCATACAGCAGCTGATGGCAAAATCTCCTGCCCGGAAAAGAGGACACAGATAGGTCAGGTAAAATACGGCCTTTCCACTGAGTCCGGCCTTCCAGATTGCAAGGGAGAAAAAGCACTGTGCGCAGAAAATCGCGGCAGCAATGCAGCGCAGTCTGCGAGTATCGGTTTTTTTCAGCACGGCGAGAAGCCAGGGAAAGATTGCATACAGAAAAGCCTGCACCGAAAGATACCACGCTACTCCGTTCAGGCAAAACCAGAAACGGCTGGAGGGAATCCAGGTTTGCAGGAGAAAAATGCTTACCACAAGCTGCGCTGCACAGGACAGCACCCCACGGGCAGAGGGCTGTACCAGGAGCCCCTTCAGCACAAGGAGCAGGGCAGCAGCCATCATAATAAGGTGCAGCGGATACAGCTTGCGTATTTTTTGCAGGGAAAAGACCATGGCAGACCGCAGTCCAGGTGCTGTGCGCGGGCGGTCGTAATAGTTGCAGGTCATCAGAAAACCGGACAGCGCCACGAATACGGAAATTGCCCACGGCCCCAGCCACGGTGCGCCGCAATGGGACAGGACCACGCTCAGAAATGCGACTGCCCGCAGCCCCTGTAAAGATGAAATCAGCTTTTTGTCTGTCACAATATCCTCCGTTCTGCCGCAAGGCGTGGTTCATGACAATAGAATGTTCGCAGAGCGTGCATTCTATTGTATTGCGAATGGCGCAGGTGAGCAGTAACGTTTTTTACAAGTGCTATAAGTATAAAAAAGGCGGCTTGTTCTGTCAAGAAGTATGCGGAGAGCGTTTTTCCGATCCGGCGATCGACGGCGTGCGCTCCGCGGTCAACGGCTCCGGACAGCTCTGTCGCCAAAGGCTCACTGTGCGGTAGCTTTGGCATTTTCGTGGCAAAAATCAAATATTTTTTGCAGCAATAACTTGCCCGGAATCATTTCCCAACCGCACCCCTTCTGTACTCGCTGGGCGTCACGTCATAATATTTCTTAAAGAACCGGATATAGCTCCGGACGTCGGAGTAGCCGACCTTCTGGCTGATCGACTGGATTGTATCTGCAGTGTCGGTCAGCAGCGCGAGGGAACATTCCGTGCGGTAGCAGTTTAAGTACTCGGAGAGCGTTTTTCCGGTGTCGAGCTTGAAGAGCCTAGAAAGGTAGACCGGGTTTAAGCCAACGACGTCCGCGATCTGAGGGACGGAAAGCTCCTCCCTGTAGTGCTGCTGGATATAGGAAATTGCCTGGCAGATATAAGTGTGGGCTTCCATGGAGGTTTTTGTTTTGGCATTTAAAAGTCCCTGGATGCAGGAAAAGAAGATTCGGTTGCATTCGGATGGATCCGCAGCATTTTCCAGCTTTTTGAGGTAGGGGCTCAGTTGGGTGTCCGGAATGTCATCCCCGAAATCAAGCAGCGCCACATAGATCTCGCACAGGAGGATCGTTGTAAGCTTCCGGGCCTCCTGGGTGTTTGCTGTTTCCAGGTAGCGGGAAAAAAAGCTGTCGGCGATTTTGCGGGCAACAGCCTGATCGCGGTCGATCAGCGCACGAGAAAGCTGGATGGACAGGTTGGGATCCAGGGAGGAGGTCAGATCCTCCTGATGACCGATGATCATAAAATCCTCTGTTTCCGGAGAAGTGAACAAAAGGTTTCTGCGGGCCAGCTGCCAGGATTTCTGGTAGGAGGGCGATGCCTGCTCACATAATACAATTGAAAAGAATGGATCAATGGAAAGCGTCTGCTGCATGCGTTGGGAAATAGCGCTGCAGAGGCGCTTTAATTCTGCCGTCAGCTCTGCTTCTGCGATGGAGGTATTGAGCAAGATGCCGATATTCTGCCCATTTGTATGGATGCCGTAGGCTTTGCCGAGGACGGAAAATGCCTCCGAAGCGCTGGAGAGGACAACGAGGCGCAGCTGCTCCTTTTTTGTGAAATCCTCCATGATTTCGAGGGCAGGCATGTGGATGAGGATCAGGGAAAAGAAGCGATACGGAAAGACCAGACCGTATTTCGTATATTCCTGAGGCAGGGCAGTGACATCGACAGAGGCATGGAGGATACCAAGCAGCAGACGCTCCCGGACGAGCTGTTCCTTTTCGTGCAGGACGGAATGCACCTCTGAGACCTGGGCAGTCAGACTGTCCAGGGCGGAATTTAAACGGAAAAATTCATCATGATCGTCGGACAGACCGAGGGTGTAGGGCGTGATGCCGAGCTTTTCCATAATGTCATCCACTGGCTTTAACAAAATCATGCTGTAGATAGCAGAAAGTAAAAAACAGCAGAATAATATAAACAAGTATTCGTAAAAACGTCTTGAAAGAAATGGAGCAACTGCTTTTAAATGCTCTGTGTTGGACACATAGTAGGTACACTGCAGCGTATTGGAGTTCTGAACGGCAGGATAGGCATTATAATCGGGAAAAAGCAAGGCTTCATTTTCGTCAGCGGACAGAGAAGGATCCCATCGCTCGTACAGATCTGCATCCGTGGCATAGATAAGCTGATCACAAAAGGTAACGACAGCATGATAGCTGTTGTCGGAAAGAATGGCAGCAGCATCCCTGCGCAGCTCCCGCATGGCATAGGAAATCGTGATATAGCCCTTCGGATTGGAGGAATACAAAGGCAGACTGTGGGCATAGACCACAACCGGCACAGCGGGACGCGGGCTGTAGTAACGCTCATAAGGAATGTTTACAACCCAGGCCTCCTCCGTGTCCATTTCCGAAAGGATTCGGAGAAAATCCGGATTATAAAAATCACTGTAGGTGTACATGCCTCCGCTGGAATCGAAAACCCGTTCACTGCGGTCAAAATACAGACAGATCGTTTCGAAGGAGTACAGCTGAGTGTACGGAGAAATATCATTGATCATACGGGAAAAATAATCGATGGTAGGATCCGGTGAAACGAGGATGTGGTTTACGGAGGCAAGCTTTGCGATAAAAACAGAACCTACCTTCATAACGGAAAAAGTATTTTCGATATTGGAATAGGCAGCGTCTGCCTTCGCCTCCAGCTGTTCCTTTAACTGCAGACTGTTCTGCCAGATGTTTAAGAGTGTGGAAACAAAAAACAGGATCGTGGACAATAGTGCCAGAATAAAAAAACAGGAAGAAAAGTGTCTCGAGCGAATGATATTTTTCAGCTTTTTCTTTTGCATGGAACGATCGAATGATATCAAAACAATTGCCTCCCTTTGATTGGTTCTGACACCATTATACCGAAAAAATGCACAAAGCAAAAGAAAGGGAGTGCAAAAATGGATAGCAAAAATCCGATGAATCTGCAAAAAATAAAGTCAAAAAGTTGCAAAAAGTCAATAAAGGGGGTGATAGATCAAGGCTTTTTTGAAATCGTTATAAATGTAACAAAACAGGTCGGATTTTTTAATTTTTAACAGAGCTGTGTTTTTATATAATGACCTCAGAAACGGAAACAAAAAAACGCAAAGGGGCTGCAGCCACCAGGCGGGCAGCATTTACGGAACAGGACTGTTTCAGAAAAAAAGAGAGGGAGGAAGGTACATGACGGGAAAGAGGGAAAAAACCGCAGCACTTTCAAAGGGCCGACAGCAGGGGGGCCTGCAGAAGGCAGCACTGTATTTCTGGAAGCATAAATATCTGTATCTGATGCTGCTTCCGGCGATTCTGTATTACATCATTTTCTGTTACGTTCCGATGTACGGCGTAACAATTGCATTCAAGGATTTCAATCCGATGCTTGGAATCTGGAAAAGTCCGTGGGCGGGGACGGAAATGTTCCAAAAGCTGTTTGGAATGGAAAAGTTTTATTCCGTTTTCTGGAACACGATCCGGATCAGCCTGATCCGACTGATTTTCGGATTTCCGTTTCCGATTATCATTGCGCTGCTTTTAAATGAGCTGCGGCTTGGAAAGGTAAAACGGGTCATCCAGACAGCGATTTACATTCCGAATTTTATTTCCTGGGTCGTTCTGGGCGGTATTCTGACAAGCCTGTTATCGATGGATTCGGGTATTGTCAACGGCGTCATCAAGGCGCTCGGCTTTGCACCGATCGGATTTTTGACAGATGAAAAGTATTTCGTCGGCACGATGGTCGTTTCGATGATCTGGAAAACGTTCGGCTGGAACACGATTATCTATCTGGCGGCGATCACCGGAATCGATCTGCAGCTGTACGAGGCGGCGACCGTGGACGGGGCGAACCGGTGGCAGAAGCTGTTACATATCACATTGCCGTGTATCCGTTCTATTATTATCGTTGTGCTGATTACGAGAATCGGCGGACTGATGCAGGCGGGCTTTGAACAGATTTTCGTATTGTATCATCCAGGCGTATACGGGACGGCGGATATCATCGATACCTATGTATACCGGATGGGCTTGCAGGAAGGCAAATTTGAGCTGGCGACAGCGGTCGGCTTGTTTAAATCCGTGATCAACTTTGCACTGGTTGTCATTGCAAACAAGACAGCACGCATGGCAGGAGAGGAGGGAATTTACTGATGAGCAGGGAAAAGCCGAAAAAAATCAAGGTTTCTGTCGGCAGCAGGATTTTTGACACAGTAAATCTGATTTTTCTGATTCTGCTGGGGCTGACAACCTTTTACCCGTTCTGGGACTGCCTGGTTGTTTCGTTTTCCTCGCTGAAAAGCTATCTGGCGACGAACATCCATTTATGGCCGGACGAATGGTCGTTTGAAGGCTATGCCTATATGTTAAAAAGCTTCGATCTGTGGAGATCGTATGCGAACTCGATTTTTATCACGGTTGTCGGCACACTGATCAACATGCTGATTACGACGATGGCGGCGTATGTGCTGTCGAAAAAGGATTTAAAGGGACAGCGGTTCTTCATGTTTCTGGCAGTGTTTACGATGATGTTTACCGGCGGAATTATTCCGACCTACATCGTTGTAAAGGATCTGCATCTGATGAATTCGCTGTGGGCGATGATCCTGCCGTCGGCGGTCAACACCTACAACCTGATTATTTTAAGAAACTTCTTCTTGGAGCTTCCGATGGAGCTGGAGGAAGCGGCGCTTTTGGACGGATGTACGGAGATCGGCGTATTGTTTAGGATCATGCTTCCGATTTCCAAACCGGCGCTGACGACGGTGACGCTGTTTTATGCAGTCGATCACTGGAACGACTTTTTCTCGGCGATTATGTATATCAATAAGAAAGAAGCATGGCCGCTGCAGCTGTTTCTGCGGTCGATGCTGTTTCAGAATGACGCAGCATATTCCAGCGGCGGAGAAAGCCTGTTTTTATTAGGACAGCCGATGAAGATGGCGGCTGTGATGCTGGCAATTATTCCGATCATGTGCGCATATCCGTTTTTTCAAAAATATTTCACAGCAGGGATGACGGCAGGCGCAGTGAAGGGGTAAAATATAAAAGGGAAAGAAAGAGGGAACAAAATGAGAAAAAGAAGTAAGTGTGCATTTCTGGCAACAGCGATGGCAGCGACAACGATTCTGGCAGCAGGCTGCGGCAACAGCGCTTCGGGTGGTCAGAACACTGCGGATTCTGCAGAGCGGGTTCCGATCCGTTGGCTGACGACCGGCGACGCTGCGGCAGAAGCAATTCAGGATAACGACCGCATTATTGAAGCGATCAACGAAAAGCTCGGCATAGACCTGACGGTTGAAATCGTTCCGGAAGCCAATACGGAAAAGGTCAACGTTGCGATGGCGTCCGGCGATTTCCCGGATGTGGTAACTGGTGCATACGGGACGAGCGCAACCCAGCAGTGGATTGATGATGGAATGGTTATTCCGCTGAATGATTACATGGATTCCTTCCCGAGCATGAAGGCATGGCTGGAAAATTACGAGTGGTCGGCACAAAATGGAAAATATTACGGCATGCCGTTTATTACACAGTACAGTGTGGCCAATACCCTGATCGTGATGCGTCAGGACTGGCTGGATAATTTGGGATTGTCCTATCCGCAGACGTTGGATGAAATGAAAGACGTCATGCTCGCTTTCACAAACGACGATCCGGACGGCGACGGACAGAACAATACATACGGCTACACGGCAGAAAAGCCGGGACAGTTTGACTGGGTATTTTTCGCATACGGACTACCCTATGCGGACTATTCGCTGGATGAAAACGATCAGGTAATCCCCGTTTTTGAAGATCCTGCGTTTGTAAAAGGCATGACCTACATCAAAGAGCTGTGGGATGCAGGTGCGATCGATCCGGAGCTGATGTTGAATGATATGTCTAAAAAAGAAGAAAAGTTCTATCAGGGCAAAGCCGGCATGATGCCTGCACCCCTGTTCCGTCATGTGACCCGTCATGAAAACAGCGTCAAAGAGCTGTTCCCGGACGCTTCGATCTGCTATGATCTTTCCCCCGCAGGTCCGGATGGCGCGAGAGGCTTAAGCAAGCAGGGCAAGAGCGGTATGATGACCTGTATCACCGCAGCCTGCAAGAACCCTGACAAAGCGGCAGCATTTGTGGACTTCATGGTTTCGGAGGAAGGAAATAACCTGCTGCGTCTTGGTATCGAAGGTATTCATTACACCAAGGATGGCGACGAAATCGTCTTCAACGAAGAAGAGCGTGCAAAGGATGCTTTCTCGCCCAATGGCTGGGCGCACGCGCTGGCGTGGGGCTCCTTCTACTGGCCTCTGGAGAGCAACTACATCCCTGTAACCGATCCGAACCGGGAACGTGCGCTGCATACCGTTGATCTTGCGACCCAGTGCCAGGTTCCGAACCTGATTAAGCAGAAAACGCAGGTTGAGATCGAAAACGGCGCCGCAGTGGACGATATTTACACCCAGTACTTTTCGGATATGCTGCAGGGTAAGCTTTCCATCGAAGAGGGTGTAGAGCAGCTGAGCAAGTCCTGGAGAAGTCAGGGCGGTGAAGAGATCCTTGAGGCAGTCAATGCAGAGTATCAGAAAACAAAAGCAAAGCAGTAAAAAGGAAAATCTAATAATATGGAAAAAACAGGGAAAAAACCGAATATTATCATGATTCTGGCAGACGATCAGGGCCCCTGGGCGATGCACTGCGCCGGGACACCGGAGCTTTATACGCCCAACCTGGACAGAATTGCAGAACAGGGAATGCGGTTTGACAGCTTCTTCTGTGCCTCGCCGGTATGCTCTCCGGCGAGGGCATCCATTCTGACCGGGAAAATGCCTTCCGCTCACGGCGTACAGGATTGGCTCAGAAGCGGAAACTTAGACGGCGAGAAATTTGCCGCCCAGGGAAAGGAAAATCCTTATTTCGAGGGCTATAAGCAGGAACGGAAGCCGATTTCCTATCTGGAAGGACAGCCCACCTACACGGACATTCTTGCACAGAACGGCTATCATTGTGCACTCTCCGGAAAATGGCACCTGGGCAACAGCATCGAACCGCAGCAGGGCTTTCAGGAGTGGTACACCATCGGCATGGGCGGCTGCTGCTATTACCACCCGGACATGGTGGACCATGGAGAAATCACCGTGCATCATGGGGAATATGTGACAGATCTGATTACGGACCGTGCACTGGAATATTTAAAAGAGCTGGGCGAAGGGGACGCCCCGTTCTATCTGTCTGTCCACTATACTGCACCCCATTCTCCCTGGGAAAAGGAGCACCATCCTGCAAAGTGGATCGATTACTACGATGGCTGCACGTTTCCCAGCATTCCAAACGTGCCGGATCATCCCGATCTGCGCACCGGCGCGGTATATGGAACCGGTAAGAGGGAAGAAAATCTGCGGGGCTATTTTGCGGCGATCAGTGCGATGGATGAACAGATCGGCAGACTGCTGGATGCAGTAGAAGAACAGGGGCTGGCAGACAATACCGTGATCCTCTTTACAGCGGACAACGGAATGAGCATGGGACAGCACGGCGTCTGGGGGAAGGGTAACGGGACATTCCCGATGAATATGTATGATTCCGCAGTTAAGGTGCCGTTTCTGATTTCCTGGCCGGGACACATTCCTGCCAATACCGTCTGCAGCGAAATGATAAGCGCCTGCGATCTGCTCCCGACGATCCTTAAACTGACGGGACTTTCCGACAAGCAGCCTACGGGACTTCCCGGAAGAAGCTTTACAGAGCTTTTAAAAGGCGAGCAGAGGGAGCACCGCGACGAGGTCGTGATCTTCGACGAATACGGGCCTGTCCGCATGATCCGGACGAAAGAATGGAAATATGTGCACCGGTATCCCTATGGAAAACATGAGCTGTATCACCTCGTGGATGATCCGGGAGAAGAGAAGAATCTGTACGGTTTACCGGAATATAAAAAATTGGTAACTCAATTAAAGGGCAGGATGGAAAAATGGTTCTGCACCTATTCCGACCCGGCCATCGACGGCGTGCGCTCCGCGGTCAACGGCTCCGGACAGCTCTGCCGCCCGGGTGTGTATGCAATCTATGAGGATCCCTTTGCACCAAAGGGCGTGGAATGATTATTCTCAAAAGTTTATGAAATAGCTATAAAAATAGGTTGTATTTATCCTATAATATGCATATAATATAAGCGAAAGTGAGGTGCATATTATGACAGTTGATACAAATACAATGATTTCTATCACAGAAGCTAATCAGAATTTTTCAAAGGTTGCCAGAGTTGTTGATGAACATGGCACAGCAGTTATCCTTAAAAACAATGTACCAAGATATCTTGTGATTGACTTTAGCAAAGCGGAGCAGGAAAAAATAGCATCTACAGAGGATGTATTTGCTATATCAGAACGTCTTATGAAGCAGAATATGAAGGCTTACGAGGTGCTTGCCAAATGATAAGATTGAGCAAAGAGCAGGTCATTTTACTTCATGAGCGACTGATTGAAGCTACTGGCGGTAGTAATGGCATTCGTGATGGTGGGATGTTGGATTCAGCACTGGCTAATCCATTTCAGTCATTTGGAGACGAAGAATTATATCCAAGTGTACAGGCAAAAGCAGCACAGCTTTGCTTTGGAATTGTAAAGAACCATCCTATGGTTGATGGAAACAAAAGATTAGGTACACATGTAATGTTAGTGTTCTTGGCATTAAATGGTTATGAGCTTTCCTATACGCAGAAGGAGCTGAGTGACGCTATCCTGGATTTGGCATCGGGCAAAACAGGTGCGGAGGATATATTGCGATGGATTATAAGCCATCAAAAGTAATGCACGAGACTATGATATACAGTTAAGACAAGGCCGGTCAGGGAAAGATTCTCTGACCGGCCTTTTGCAAGTTCATTCATCAGCCGGATGGTTGTCTGTGTCTTTTCAAAATTCTGCATATCGAGAATTGCATATCTGCCGCGTCCGTTCTTTGTCAGAAAAACCGGAGCACCAACAGCTGCATCATGCAGCACAGTTACGCAGACGGCCGGCGGCAGGAAATACAGGCACAGCAAAATGCACAAAAGTCCTGAAAACAATATAAAAAATATGAGATGGGATACTAGAAATGTTATCTTTAACATATTAGGATGATAGGAAATGAATGAAATACAAAAATATATGCGGTAAAAAAAATGCATATATTCTTAATAACGATATTTGTGAAAAGTTCTTAAATTTTTAATATAAATCTGAAATATTCAATATGCCGATGCTATTGCCTTTGCACAGAAAAAAATCTACAATTTAGTTAAATTGAAATTAAGGTATAAAAACCATTGTGAAACAGAAGGAACAAAACAGGGGGAAAGGAAAATCGGTATGTGGAAAGCGGCAATATCACCAGAGAAACGGAAAAAAATAAAAAGATCTGTCAGCTTTTTTCTGAGCTTACTTTTGATACTGGAAATGGTATCGGGAACTGGCATGTTTGCAGAAGGAAACAGAGTCAAAGCGAAGGAAGAAACTCCATATGCCGTATACCTGGATCTTTCAGGAAGCAGCGCAGCAGAGGCGCTGGCATCCAAAGGGATCTATGCATACGCTTATGACGATGCAGCAGAGGCAGAAGCTGCAGAGCCGGTGAAGCTGGAAAAGACAGAGGGACAGCAGGAGATCTGGCAGCTGGGTCTGACCCGGAAATATGAGCATGTAGTATTTTGCCAAGGACAGAAAAAAGAAAACAAAAACACCACAGGGGAGCTTACGATAGACTGGTCCTTACAGGCACCCTGCTACCGGCTTCAGGGAGAAGACCTGACCGGGGCAGGCAGCTTTTACGGACTGTATACCGTATATTTTGATGGAAGTCAGTACAGTGAGTTCTGTAAAAACGGCGTCAGCGTCTATGCATATGATTCGGAAGAAAGCAGTGCAGAGGACGCACCTGTTGAGATGAAGCCCTCTGATAAGGGGAATGGAATTTACGAATACTGTCTGGACAGACCTTATGAATATATCGCCTTTATGGCCGGGACAGACGGATGGGATTATACGGAAGCGACCACACCGGTTTATACGGAATGGGACTTCCAGGATCCCTGCTTTGTACTGGAGGAGGTAGACGGAGAAGAATCCACAGGCAGCTGGGTAAACCTTCATTATATAATTTATTTCGATGCATCGAAGATCAAAGAGGATCCGGAGTTCTTAAAGTCTGGCGTATCCCTTTATGCCTGGACAGAGCAGGAGGGCGGCAGACAGGAGCTTTCTGCAGAGCCGGTTCGGATGATTGCGTCTACGAAAGGCGAGGATATTTATCAGTACACCCTGGATCAGGCATATGACCATGTGCAGTTTTTCCTGGGCACCTCCTTTGATGCAGCCATCCAAACAGATGTCATCGAAATTGACTGGAACAGTCTGGCAGCACCCTGCTATCAGATGACCATCGAAAGAATCGAAGCGGAAACAGAAACCGAGACGCAGACCGAAACAGAGACTGAGACGGAAACGGAAACCGAGACGCAGACCGAGACGGAAACACAGACGGAAAACGAGTCTGAAACAGAAAACAAATCCCAGACAGAGACTGCTGCAGAAACACATACCACAGTAGAAACCGAGACCAAAGCAGATCCCAAACCAGAAACAGAGACTGGCACTGGCACAGAGACAAGCTATGAAACGGAAAACAATGTGCCCTCTGCACCGGAAACAGAAAACGACGCAGCAGGCTCCGAAGGAAACACTCCGGACAGCGATCCGGCAGCAGAAGCTGCCTGGGAGCAGGAAGCGAGGTGCGAGACCCGTTTTTTTCACCTGGAGGTGCTGAGCGAAACGGTTGAGGCGAAAACCGTAGAAACCCTGGAGCGGGAAACACAGTCCGCCACAGAAGGATCCAAAAAGGAAACTACAGAAGAAAACAATAGAGAAACTGCATCGGAAAGCAAGCAGACGGAGGAAGAGACCAAACAGACCGAAACAACAGAAACCGGCACAGAGGATGCCGGCAAAGATACAGCTCCTTCCAAGGAAGCTGCCGGAAAGGAAACAACAGAAGAAATCCAGCAGGACGGAAGCCTGTACGACATGGGCGGCGAAATGAGAAAAGCCAGCCGTGTGGCGAAGGTTGGACTCAGAAAGGCAGCAGGAGGACTGGATTCTAAATATGTATATCTTGATACCACAGACATGAATTTGGTTGAAGGACCAAATTGGACTGAAAAAGATCCGATATATCTTTTTAGAGAGAATGATAATGGAAAATTTATCACTGGAGAAAAAGTCGAGGTTTATGGCAAATCCTATTGGAGGTGGGAAATTGACAAAAAAAGTGAACGATTTGCATTTGTCTATGTAAATGATTGGGGGCCGATTAATGGTCAAGATTACTACAGAACGGCATTGACAGATGTAGGTGTGGTTTTTTCACAAGCTGGCGGAAAGGTGTTTAAAGGTAATGGTACAGCACCAGGTACGATTGAAAATCGAAAAGTCTATGCCCTCAAAGATATCACTGCAGAAATTGCGAACAAGATGCCTTTATATTTCTATGACTTTACGGGTGAGGTTACAGACCCGGTAAAGGTAGTCTATTCGTCAGGCAGCAGCTTCTCTACGGAAACAGCAGAAGCAACGAAATCAGTTAAGATGAATAGCGTTGATGGTTTTCCGAATCTCTATACAGTAGAACTGAAAAAGGAAGAAATTGAAACAAAGCCCTATGTGAAGTTTATAGATGAATCTGGAAAACGGCTGGGAGAGATTTACTATTTCGGGGAAGACAGTACCAAGGCAGGCACTGGCGTAGTTCCTGTAACCTATAAATCAGGTTCTGTGGATACCTTGCTGTATGGAGCTACCGAGCTGCAGAACGACGATGGTACAACGACAACTACTATAAGCGGCTGGGGCACAACACCGGGTAACGAGAGTCTGAAAGACAAAACCCTCTATTTTGATAATCAGCATTTTCCGGTAGACGCAAAAGAGGGAAGTCAGAAGGTAACCCTGCAGATTGGAACAGGGGGTGCGCAGGAGCTGATACCGGATCCGCAGTTTAAAAACAGCTTATATAGCTATAAGTTTACGGAAGATACAACCCAGCAGAATGTTTTCACAGTAAAGGATCCGAAGGGCAATACCTATCATTTCTTCTGGACAGATCTGGACTGTAATTTGCTTCAGGTGACGGACGACAACATAGCAAATGTCACAGGCGAATATGGATACGGAAATAAGATCTATTTTGATGCAACCTATTCAAAGCTGAATACGCCGGATGGACCTACATATAATGGAACAAATTCTATTCCGGCAAGTGACGATGCGAAGGTTTATTATCGTGCATGGAACTCAAAGGCAAAGGATTCTAGTAAAGTCCGGTACGGAGCGATGATAAAAGCAAAGTCCCACGAAAAGGATGGACAGACTTGGAACGATGTGTGGTATGTGCGGATTCCGGAAGAAGAGGGAATTGATAAAATTATTTTCTCCGATGTTCCATTAAGTGATTCTAATGGTGAGGAAAAGGTGTATGCCGGAAGAACGGATGTTCTGACGATTCCAGATACGAATGTGTATGGAGGAAAACCCTGTTTCTATGCGGATGCCGGTGATACTGCGGTATACGAGCAGAAATATAGAGACGGTTACTGGGCTGAAGTATATACGATTCGGGATGCAGAGAAATATAAGAAAACCGAGGTTGTTGATATTCAGAAAAATACTTCTTCGGCGGATTCGGATACCCTGTATGTGGATTCTACCTTCTATGACTATTACACGGATTATGAATTGAACGGTAATAATCGGGATTCCTATCCGGGTGATCATAAGGTGTCTGATCGCTACTGGGTCACATTCCGGCAGTTTGATCAGGCATTAAGTGATTACTATAAAGAGAATAAGGTTTCCATTCCAATTTATACGGGTCATTTTCAGCCAAGTTTTTGGAATTGTCCGTTTAGTTTCATCAATAACACACTGAACTTATATGGAAGTGATAACAATCTAGAATTTTTTTCCACAAACAACTCTTCTATTGACGCGACGAGTGATGAAAAAAAGGATAAATATGCATGTGCAGCACAGGGGCTTGTAAGCTCTACACTGACGAATGGTGTATTGAAGACTGCAGGTGGGGAATGTGCAGAGCCCCATTTTGATGAGGCATTTTTACTGGGAAAGAACAGCAAAAATGCGGTCTTGGGTGAGGTCTATCATAATGTATCATTCCCGTTTAAAAAGAAAAAGGATACTCATGGAGTAGACTATTGGTGGTTTGACAGTAGCCAAACGACACTTGCGATGCAAAAAGATTTATCCACCCCAAAATATTACCTGAAGAATACAGGAGCAAAGAACTGGGCGAAGAATGTTAGGTCTGATGGAAGTGAAACGGGGACGAATGGATTTTTCCCGTTTAATGAAACCGTTGGCGGAACGAACGCAGCAAAATACAATTTTGGATTTGGTACAAAATTAGAGATTAAATTCCGTCTGACAGAGGATGGAATGGTTTTGGGAAATGACGCGAATGATGTGCCGATTATCTTTGCATTTTCCGGAGATGATGATGTATGGGTATTTATTGATGGAAAACTGGCACTGGATGTTGGCGGAGCCCATGGAAAGGTGACAGGAACGCTGGATTTTTCTGGTAAACAGGCAGAAAAGAAGGCAACAGTAAGCAGCGTAAAGGCCAGTGCGGCAGGAGGAGATGCAGGAAAAGAAGGAACAGAAGAAGGTGGCAAAAAAACAACAAAATTCGAATTGACGGGCAGCAACGAAGCCGAGCATACTCTTACCATGTTTTATATGGAACGCGGTATGTGGGAATCTAATATGATGATTGCCTTCAACTTCCCGAATGATAACGAGTTTGCAGTAGAAAAACAGGTAGATACAAATAAGGTAAATAAGCTGTTTAAAGATTCCTTTGAGAATGCCGCCGTATTCCCCTTTACGATCCAAAATCAGGCGACACATTATGGACCAAAGAAAGCCGCAGATAGTGAAACAACGGTAAAAAAAGTGACATTTAACAACTTTGACAGCGGTTCATCAGTATCAAAACCTGATAACTCGGATATTACATTTGAACTACAGAAGGATAAGAATGGTCAAAGCGGTGTTGCACACTGGTTTGCGCCATTAGACGATGCGGGCGGAGAGAATAAAGAAAAGCGATACGGTATCATTCCATATCAACCAGGCGGAACCTTGAATGCGTCAACGGCGAATAAGTATCTGGAGTTCAAGCTATATTATGATTATGCAGACACCCCAACAGCGAAATGTATTTATCTGGAGCTGGAGGATGCAAGTGAGAAGAAGATCGGAGGCTTGTTATCCGGAAAATTATACGGAAACACAACCCTTAAGGGAAAAGAATGGAATACTCTGACGGTTAACTTAAGCAAATTAAAAGGAGCAGCTGATTTTGATTATAACCAGATAAAATGTATCAAATTTAATTACAGCTATTCCAGAGACATATATCTGGACGACTTTGTATTCCGTTCCGGCGTGCAGGTAACGAAGTATACCGGATTTGAGGTGGATCAGAACGTCATTCCGGATTATGACTCTGCTACATCTGGAAAACTGGAGAATCCAAAGGGTGCAGTCTATTCCCTGAGCGATTCTTCCAGTACGGATACCGGCGTGATTGAAGAAGATGGAACCTTTGTACTGGCGAATGGTCAGACGGCAACTTTTCGAAATCAGTTCCGTCGCGGCAGCTATATTTCCGTGAAGGAGGAGATCAGTTCCCCTGCATTTGAAACAAAATGGAGCTTATATGAAAACGGACATGCAGTAGGCAAGGTTACCGAAAAAGGAGACACGGTAACGATTACACCAGGGCAATCGGTTTCCAACGAATCCGGAACGCAGATCAAGGATGGCAGAAAAGAGGTATATAAGGAGGATGGAACTCAAAACACCGGATATACTGTAACGCAATTTGCGAAAGACGCGAATGGAATTATTCAAGACGCCATCGTGTTCCGTTCCTACAGCAAACCGGATGATGAAAACAATGTTACAAAATTAAAGGCGGTATTTGTAAATAAAGTCAAGGTTGGTTCCCTTACGATCCGAAAAGAGAAGGCGGATGGTTCGGATGACCTGAAAGGAACCTATACCTTCAAGATTAAATTTACAAATGTTGCAGGAATGTCACTGGAAAAAGAAGATTCTATTACAACAACCTGTACCTTAAAGCAGGGAGAATCCTATTCGATTTCGGGAATTCCCCTTGGAACAGATTATGAGATTACAGAAGTAGAACTGACAGATGGTTCTTCCCTGAAGAAGGTTCTGATCAGTAACGATGGAACAACCTTTAACGATGATACATCCTTTAATGCAGAGAAGGGATCCGTAAACGGAACCATTACAGCAAAAACAGCGGAAAATCCTGTTGTAGTATTTCAAAACAATAACAAACCGACCGGTAACATAGCTGTAACCAAAAAATGGGTAAAGACAAATGGCACGGAGATTAAGGATCTGGAACAGCTTCCGGGCAGTATTTACCTGCAGCTGCAGAGAAAGTCGGGAAATGATGCACAAAGCCAGTGGCTTCCAGTTGACTATTCCGGCAATATCACAGGTAAACAATGGGTTGAAGTTAAGCGCACCTATGACGGCTGGTCTTATTCCTTTAAGGATCTGGAGCAATATGACAGCACAGCAGAACCTAAAGTCCCGTGGATCTATCGGGTTATGGAAGTGGATGCCAATGGAACGGGAACGGTGATTGATTCCGACGGGACATACACTACTGTGGAAGGAAAAACCTATCGAGTAGCCTATTCCATGAATACTGCGACAGGCACAGCAACAGGTTCCACAACAGATCCGACAAAAACAGGCATTGAACTTGCAGATCCAGCTTTTGCAACTGCCGATGGCAAGCAGCCGACGGCGAATATGACAGTGACCAATACCTATTTGGAAGAGCTGAACCTGAAAATTACGAAAATAGGTAGAAACACAACGGAAGAATCGCTTTCCGGAGTAGTGTTTAAGCTGGAGAAGCAGAATCCGGCTGGAGAGTGGTTTGAACCAGTCGGTGGTAGTCCGCAAACAACGGTTGACGGCATTGCCACCTTTACAAAACTCGGTCAGGGAACCTACAGACTGATAGAAACAAAGGCTGCAGAGGGCTACAACCTGTTGGGTGATTCGATCTTAATTGAGATTAATGAATCGAATCAGGTGAAATGGAAGATGGAGAAGGAAAAAGATGACCACTGGGAGTCAATAACTCCAATAACTATAGAGGGAGACAATGTAATTCCTCTCACCATCTACAACACAAAGCAGCTGATCCTTCCTGCAACAGGAGGATCCGGGTTTGGATTGGTTACTATGGGAGGCATTGCGCTGATGGCGCAGGCAATCCTTATGGGTACATACTTCACGCTGCAATGCAGAAAGGGGGACGATAAGCTTCGTAAAAAGAGATAGTACCCCCAAAGGTATGAAACACAGGCTGTTGGAGCAGGGGCTTATGTCCGGCAGCTGCATAAGGAGAAAACCTTAAAAACAAAGTACGGAGCCAAACGTACAAAGCAGGAGAAGTAAAAAATATTTCGGCTGTCCCAAACACAAAAGGACAGCCGGACAAAAAAGGAGAATGCAACAATGAAGAGAATGAAAAAGCTTCTGACAGGGCTCCTGACCCTGGCGATGACATTGTCGATGATGACAATGACGGCATTTGCGGCTGAAGGCGGTTCGACTGCCACAACGACCAAAATGCCGACGATTGATACGAGGAAGGATGTTTCTTTAACAATTCATAAGTATGAATATAATGGAAATTTGAAACCAGATGGAACGGGTAGTGCAACGGATGTAAACAATGTTCCGGCTGGTGAGAATGGTGCAAAACCGTTATCAGGTGTACAATTTACAATCTGGAAAGTAGCTGATTTAGCTGATTATTATGGCGAGGATGGAGCTGTATTGCCAAAGGTAGAGGATTTTGAACTTACCGGGAAAGGTGATGCAGCTGAATTAAAGAAAAAAGGAAGTACAACTCCATTCAGTGGCAAAATTTCAAAAGAAACAGTTAATGGAGTAATCACCTTTGATGGGCCCAAGGTTACCCAAGGCTTATATTACGTTAGCGAAACCAATGCTCCTGCAAACGTAACAGGGAAAACTGACGATTTCCTTGTATCCCTGCCTATGACAAACGTAGAGGGAAATGACTGGATTTATGATGTGCATGTATTCCCCAAAAACAAGACTACTTACGGTGGAGTAACACTTGTTAAGCAGGGAAAAGAAGGAACTAAGGCGGCAGTATCTCTGGAAGGTGCAGAATTTATCCTGCAGATGAAAGATAAAGAGGCTACTACTGCAAAATGGGATTATTTAAAATATGATGATTCTAGTACTAGTGCTAAATGGACTTATACTGGTGTGGCACCGACAGATGCAACAAAATTTAAAACAGACAGCAATGGTCAGATCAACGTAAAAGATCTGACAGCCGGAACATACCGCTTTATCGAGGTTAGCGCACCCAATGGTTACATTATGGATGGCACAAAGAAATATCAGTTTACGATTGATACTGACGGAAAAGTTACCTGGGAAGAAGATGCAAACGTAGGTGGAATCGGAACAACATCCAATGTAGGAGGAACGCATAGTGCAATCGTTACCATTACAAACGAAAAGCCCGACACAGAAAAATTTGTAATGGATCGGAAAAGTAAAGATTGGGAAGCTGACGCAGATTATAGAGTAGGCGCTGTGGTTCCTTACTTAATCAGAGTTGACGTGCCTTCCAATGTTGCAAAGTTAAAAACCTTTAAGCTGACAGATACAATGAAAAATTTGACATATAAAGATGGCAGCTTTAAGATTTATAATACGAAAGCAACAGATTACACAGGCACAGCTCCGATTTTAACAGGAATCACACCTACTGTATCTGGTAAAACCTGGGAAATCGAATTTAACACCGTGGGCACAGATGGAACAATCACTTCCTCTGTTGAAGCCTATAAAGGACAGTCCATTTACATTTATTTCGAAGCAACCTTAGATAATAATGCAGCGATGACAGAAGCTGGTAACCCGAATAATATTACATTAGATTATTCCAATGCAATTTATCCGACAGGGGATCCCAGTAACCCGAATGATGGAAAGGATCCGATAGTCGATTACATTAAGGATGTTGTCAATGTATTTACCTTTGGAATTGATGTTCTCAAGTTAGATGGCGAAGCTACTACTCCTAATACTCCACTGGATGGTGTTACATTTGATTTGTATCGTGTAAAGGATGGAGTAAGCCTTCCTGCAGCTCCTGCTAAAGTTACAGAAGCATGGCTGAAAACTGCGGGCAATGCTGTAAAAATTGGTTCCAAAACGACTGGTGCAGACGGTAAATTGTCCTTTGAGGGTCTTGATAACGCAACCTACTATCTGGTTGAGACACAAACAAAGGCTGGTTATAACCTGTTAAAAGAGCCCTACAAAGCAGTATTAAACCTTACAGCCACATTTACTAAAGAAACAACGAAAAAGATTACGACAGATTCTGTGAATGAAACAGTAACCACAGAGACAACAACAACAACTATTTATGGTACAGGAGCTGGAGTTGGAACAACTAACGGTAAATTCGTGGTAACCGTTAAGAACTACAAAGGCTTCACCCTTCCCACCACCGGTGGCATCGGTACCTTCGTATTCACCTTCGCTGGTATTGCCATGATGGCAGCAGCAGTGATCCTGCTGATCACCAGCAAGAAGAAAAAAGCAGAGTAATTCAGACAGATAACTCTTTTGTTATCTCTTCTATGGATACTGCGAAGCTGTTGTGAAGTACAGCTGCAATTTTATCAGCAACGGGTCTGTATCGCGTTTCGTGTGCGCGAGAACAGATACCGGCACAGGACGGGGGTCACGTCCCGCCCTGTGCATCGCTCCTTCAGAACCCCCTTTCCCCCTGAACGGAGCGATACTGCGGTGATCGCCGTCGGTCTTAGAAACCGGCTGCGGCTGCGGTAATCGGGAAAGAAAAATTTGGGATTTTCTTTTCCGTGTTGTGTTTTCCCATTCCCTTCCTGAAAAGGACATCCGGGCGCTCTCCCGTGCCCTTGGATGTCCACGAAAAAACGGCGCAGAGAAAATGCAAAAGCGGCGGCTGCCGCAGGCCTTTGATCTGTGCCTTTCCTTATAAAATGTCCGGAGGTTACTGTCATGGATAAAAAAAGAGCATGGTTTATCGCGATATTGTTTTTTTCGGGCCTGTGTCTGACTCTGTATCCCTTCGTCAGCAACCTGATCGCCCAGTCCCATGCAAGTCAGGCGATCGTCGCCTATGATGAGCAGGTTGCAGAGATGGATCAGGAACAGATTGACGCTGCCAAGGAAGCGGTCCGTAAATATAATGAACAGCTCAATGCAGCAGTGGAAGCCAGTGCCATGCAGGGAGAGGATGGAATCAGCTACCTCGATCTGGTGGATGTGGGCGAGAGCATTGGCTTTATCGAAATTCCGAAAATTGACGTATATCTTCCCATATATAGTGGAACCAACGAAGATGTGTTGCAGAAGGGCGTCGGCCATCTGGCGGAGTCCTCCTATCCTATCGGTGGTACGAGCACCCATTCCGTGCTGACCGGTCATCGTGGACTGCCCAGTGCGGTTTTGTTCACGGATCTGGACAAGCTGGAGGAGGGCGATGTGTTCTATCTCCATGTATTGGATGAGGTGCTTGCTTACAAGGTAGACCAGATCAAGGTTGTGCTTCCGGAGGAAACCCAGGACATCGGGATCGTGGAAGGAAAGGATTACTGTACCCTTGTTACCTGCACGCCCTATGCCATCAACACCCACCGGCTGCTGGTTCGTGGCGAGCGGACCGAGTACATCCCGCCGGAGGAGCTGGCAGAACAGAATGCAGTGCATGAAGTACAGTCCCAGACCATCACGAAGCGGATCGTGGATGTATGGCCGTGGCTGGTTGTATCCCTGCTGATCGTGGCAGGAGTGGAGGGCTCCATTTTCCTGTTGATAGTGAAACGGCAAAGAAGCTACGGAGATGTCCGGGAAAAACGAAAGAAAGGCAAAAGGAGCAGTCGGTCATGCAACAAAACAAGGCGCAAAAAGTAATTGAAGAAGTAAAAAAAGCATTTATCGGAAAAACAGAGTGCGTGGAAAAGCTCATGACAGCCATTCTTGCCGGCGGACATGTGCTGGTGGAGGATGTCCCGGGAGTGGGAAAAACAACCCTGGCGCTGGCCTTTGCCAAGGCAATGAATGTGGCTCAGAACAGAGTGCAGTTTACACCGGATGTTTTACCGGCCGATATTACAGGCTTTACCGTATATAACAGGGAAAAGGATGGCTTCTTTTACCGTCCCGGCGCAGCCATGTGCAATATTCTTCTGGCGGATGAGATCAACCGTACCTCCCCCAAGACCCAGGCGGCGCTTCTGGAGGTAATGGAGGAGGGCAGCGTAACCGTAGACGGCGTGACCAGACCGGTACCGTCTCCCTTTCTGGTCATTGCTACTCAGAACCCTGTCGGTTCTGCCGGAACCCAGCTGCTGCCCCAATCCCAGCTGGACCGGTTCCTGATCTGCTTTGGGATCGGATATCCCGATGCCGCAGAGGAAATGGATATTTTAAAAAGCCGCCGGAGCGGAAACGGGCTGGAAGATGTACGTCCCGTCATCAGCAGTCAGGAGCTGATGGAAATGAAAAAAGAAGTCGAAGAAGTGTTTGTACACGATCAGGTATATGACTATATCGTGCGTCTGGCTCAGGCCACCAGAAACAATGACGCACTGGAGCTTGGGCTGAGTCCCAGAGGCTCTTTGGCGCTTTTGAAAATGGCTCAGGCGAGAGCCTATCGGAAAGGCCGCAGCTTTGTGATTCCGGCGGATGTTGCGGCAGAATTTCAGGATGTTGCGGCCCACAGGGTACAGCCTGTATCAAGCTCCGGAATGGATAGAGTCCGTGCAGCAGCCGTGCTGGAGCGGATCTTAAAGGAGACCCCGGCGCCTGCTCCGGAGAAAGGGTGAAGCCTTGAAGGAAAAAGCAATTTATATAGGAGCGGTCGTTCTGACTGCTATCTGGGGCGTAGCTGCTCCCGAGGGCTTTGCTCCGTTTTTGCTGGGCTTTGAACTGCTGTTGGCGCTTTCCATGTGGATTCTGGTTCAGATCCTGGCTGGAAAGGTAGAGATTGTGCCGGAGCCTGCAGAAGAGACGGTGGGGAAAAAAGAGCCCATCGTCCTTCGGGTAAAGTTGAAAAATGCTTCCCTGCTTCCTGCCTCCTGTGTGGCGGTTACCGTCGGCTGGCGGGATCTTCTGGATAACAGCACGGGCACCGTGGAAAGCATGGGAATGGCAGGTGGAAAAAGGACCGGTGTGCTGGAATTTTGCATCCCGGTGAAGTATTCCGGTGTCTACGAGTTTTGGATCCAGTCGGCATCCGTGCGGGACTGGCTTCGGTTATGGTCAAAGAAGCTTTTGATCACAGATAAAAAAGTGCAGGTGTTGTCCGTGCCTCTGGTACATCAGGCGGAGGAATGGATCCCTCCGGCACAGCTCGCCTCCGGCGGGGATTCGGATCAGCATTCCCAAAAAAAGGGCGGGGACGATGGATCGGAGGTATTCGAGGTTCGTGCCTATCGGGATGGAGATCCGCTGCAGAGAGTGCATTGGAAGCTGACTGCAAAGACCGGAGAAATGCTGGTGCGGGAATTCAGCCTGCCAAAGCGGGAGGTGCTTTTGCTGCAGGTGGATCTGTATCATCCGCCTCAGGAAAAGTGGGATCATTGTAAATTGGAACGGCTGCTGGAGCAGACAGCGGATTTTTGCTGGAGGCTTTTGGCGGCAGAACAGGAATATGAGGTATTCTGGCAGGAGCAGGAGCAGCTGTGCAGAATGCAGATTTCCAGAGCCCAGGAGCTGTGGGTCTTTCTCAAACGGCTTTGTCTTACCGCCACAAAGGAAGAGCTGGAGCAGAATGGAAAGCAGAGCCAAAAGCAATCTGCCGGGAAAAATAAGTATCCGGCAGAGGATCTTTTGGAAAAGGGCAGAGGCAGCGGTGTAACAGAGCCGGTAGCCGGCGGGCAGCTCTGGAAAATAGATGCAGAAGGAACAGTCAGGCAGGTGAGAGGTAATGAAGAAAGGGCAGGAGCCGGGACAGCTGGATAAAGAAGCGGTAGGCAGGATTACCTGTCGGATTCTACAGGAAGAAGAACTCGGCGGTATGCTGGTCAAAAAGCTGTGGCGGCTGGCTGGTATGCTGATCTGTCTGCTTTGCCTCACCGGTGGTCTTTGCAGCGCATTTCTCAGTGGCTTTGGAATCCGATATTTGGTCCCTGTTTTTTGGATGCTTCTGATTGCCTCGGTGCTGTTCTGGATCGGGTTTTCCAGACTGCCCCTGGAAGGGGTGTATCGGCTCCTTGCAATTTTGGGAACCCTGATCGTCGTAAGCCTTTTCCTGCTGCTGCTGCAAAAGGATGTGATCGCCGGGTATATGTCTGCTGTAAACGGAGTACGCAGCCGGTTAAATGAGGCCTATGACGGTACCCTTGCCCTGTATCAGGTGTCAGCATCTGCGATGCAGATGACGGTATTTTTCGGGTTTATCCTGTTTTTGCTGGCGGGGCTGTTATCTGCCGGGATCTGTTACCGGACCAATCCGGCAGTGGTTCTGGCGGGAGAATTTCCGGTGCTGGCAGGAATCGGAATCGCCGGAGGGACACCCTCCTTTTTCAGCTTTTTCCTGATCCTGTTGGGAACCCTTGGAATGCTCAGTGCCGCCGCCGTCAGTCGGGCGGATCAAAGAGATCAGGACAGTGCCCGTCAAGCAAGGCAGATGACAGAGCAGATGAAAAGCAGTGTCAATGTCTGGCTGCTTTTGCAGGCTGTAGTGCTGTCGCTGTTGGCGTTTGTGCTGGTGCGGCCCCTGACCAATACCCTGCTCCAGGCACAGGAGGCAGGGATGAAGACACAAAACGGTGTGCTGCAGGCAGTCTGGCAGCTGCTTCCGGCGGTTTCCGGAGGGAGGCTGAAGCTTTCCGTTGAGGGAGTCGGCGGAGGGGTATCGGATGGCACACTGACAGATCAGGATGGTTTTTATTTTGGAAAGGTACAGGCCCTGAAGGTTACGGTTTCGGAAAAACCCTCAGAGACAGTGTATTTAAAGGGCTTTATCGGCACGGATTACACCGGGACAGCCTTTGAGGAGGCAGACGGGGAGGGCTTTGTGCAGGCAGCATCCTTGTGGAAGCTGGATGGAAATGTATCCCTTGGAGTGGAAAATCTGCCCTTTCTGCGAACCTATTATGCGGAAAACGTGGTGTTTACCGGAGAGGGAGACGATGCAAAGCCGGAGCTTGCGGCAAATGCAGCCTCCTCTGCTGTGACCCTGCAGGTGGAAAATCTGGCGGCAAATCCGAATTATACCTATGTTCCCTATGGAGCATTTTTAAACGATTATTATCAGGTGCTGGGAGGCGACGGCGCACTGGCAGGTCAGAGCGTCCAGCAGGATATTTTTTCCTGTTATCCCAGAAAGCAGATGGAGGAGGTCTTAGAGGACTGGAACGAAACAAAGCAGCAGGAAAGCACTCTGGATCAGGCGGAAAGCGCCTATGCCGCCTGTGTGCAGGCACATTGCAGCAGCCTGCCGGAAAATCTCAGTTATTTGCAGGAGAAATTTGACCTGGAGCTGGAAACAAAGGAAAGTGCAGATCCACAGAAAGCAGAAAAAAACTGGGAAAAGATCAAAACCGCAGTGGTTTCTGAGCTGGCAGGAAATTATGAATTTGTCCGGGAACCGGAGGCTGTGCCCGAGGGGAAGGACTTTGTAGAATGGTTTTTAAAGGAATCCAAAGAAGGAAATTCCGTTCATTTTGCAGCGGCGGCCACCATGCTGCTGCGTGCCTGCGGGATGCCGGCACGATATGTGGTGGGCTATGCAGCGCCGGCAAGTCTCTTTAAGGGACAGGAGGACGGCAGCTATCAGGCTGTTTTGGAGGATGATAACGCCCATGCCTGGGCAGAGGTCTATCGGGAAGGAATCGGATGGACCGTAGTGGAGGCGACACCGGGCTTTGCCGCCCTGGTAACAGAAAGCGATGGAGCCTCGGGCCAGAAGGAGAAGGAAGCAGACAGCCCGGACACCCCAGGGGAAGCCTTTTATCAGGAAGACACGCCAGAGGCTGAGACCCCCCGGATTGGCAGCAGAATATTCCGGGTGGTGAAAAAAGCACTGGCGGCGGTGGCTTTGACGATAGCTGCCTGTGGGATCGCAGCAGTCATCCGGCGACATATCCTCTGCAAACGACGGAGAAGAGGCAGAAAAGGAGAAACGCTGGGAGAGCAGATCCAAAGGATTTACCGAAGCTTTGCCGCTCTGCAGAAATTCAATAAAAAAAGCGTATGCAGCTGTCAGGAGGAGCGCTTTGCAAAGCAGCTTGGAAAGAAGTATCCGGTATTTTCGGAGAAGACAGCGCAGAAGCTGGCAAATATCGTGCTGAAGGCATGTTATAGTGATCAGGGGCTGACAAAAAAAGAGTGTCAGTTTGTACTGGATTGCTACGAAAAGCTTGCAGGAGCTGTATCAAAGGAGCTGTCGCCGGCAAAACGTCTGGCAGGAAGCCTGATCTTTTGTTTTTGGTAAAGCGGAAGGGAGAAGTGCATGAAACGAAAAATTTTGGCAATCCTTGCCATCCTTCTTGGTCTGGCAGGGCTGGGTGTCCTGTTATATCCCTCCGTCAGCAACTGGATGGAGCAGGCAAAACAGCGCAGGCAGATCGCAGCCTATCAGGAAGCACAGGCGCAGATGGAGCAGGAAAGGCGGGCTGCCCTGCTGGCAGAAGCCGACCGGTATAATCAAAAACTGGCAGAGCTTGGCATCAGCTTCGATATGCTGGGAGAGGCGGAAAAGGAGGCGCTTTTGATCGACGGAAAATCCTATGATGAGCTGCTTTTGGCAGAGGACAGCGGTGTGATGGGATATCTGGAAATTGAAAAAATAAAGCTGAAGCTTCCCATTTATCACGGAGTATCGGAGGAGGCGTTGGAATCTGGAGTTGGTCATCTGGAGGGAACCTCCCTGCCGGTTGGAGGCGAAACAACTCATGCGATTCTGTTTGGTCATCGGGGGCTTCCCTCGGCAAAGCTGTTTACCGATCTGGATCAGCTGGAGGTGGGAGATACCTTTCAGATCACGGTGCTGGATCGTGTGCTGGTCTATGAAGTGACCCAGACAGATGTGGTGCTTCCGGAGGAGTTAAACGGTTTGACAGCAGAGTCTGACAAGGATCAGGTCACACTGGTTACCTGTACGCCCTATGGAGTCAATTCCCATCGTCTTTTGATCCATGGGGAGCGGGTGCAGTAGATTGCGATAGATGGTTGGAGATTGTGATAGATAGAGAACAGGAAATTTCATTGTCGGTGGGGTGCAGGAGCGTATCCGGCAGGAGAAAGGTAGGCTGCAGCTGCAGCAGAAAGTGAGGAAGAAAATGAAAGGAAGAAAAATCCGGATCAGACAAGGGGTGAAGGGCTGGCTGCTTGCGCTGGCCATGGTATTGTCCCTTTGCAGCGGCTGGAAGCAGGACGTCTGTGCACAGCAGAGTCAGAGCAGCTCGTCCAATTTGATGCAGGACGTGGATACGGACAAAAAAGGCTCCATCGAAATCCTTTTTGACACCATGCGAGACGAGCCCGTTGCAAATGCAGAGTTTACCCTGTATCAGGTTGCAGCAATGGTGGATCGGGGAGGATATACGGTGCTGGAGCTGACAGGCGGCTTTGAGGGCTGCAGCGTGCAGCTGAAAAACCTGACGGCACAGCAGTCTAAGGATGCTTCGGCAGCGCTTTTGGAGTATCAGAGAGCAAATCACATTTCCGGGGATACGAAAAGAACAGATGCAAACGGAAAGATCAGCTGGACAGGGCTGCAGACCGGTCTGTATTTGCTGGTTCCGGGTCAGATGCAGAAATACAGAACCGATCCGTCTCTGGTTTCGATCCCGACGAATCTGAACGCCCAGTTGCTATATGACATGTCGGTGAATCCGAAGGCCGAAAGAATTCCGGATCCGGTGTATCCGCCGGAAGAATCCGAGGAACCCTCTACGCCGGAGGTGAAAAAGCCGCCGAAAAAGACAGAGACCATCGTTACACCGGGAATCACTTCGGAGCAGAAAACACCGGAGAAGCTGCCTCAGACAGGACAGCTGCGCTGGCCGATCCTGGCACTTTCCACAGTAGGAGCAGGATTGCTGTTTCTTGGATGGTGGATCGGTCGAAAAAAAAAAGACTGTTCCAAGGTTCTGATGGGGCTTGGGATCCTTCTGGCAGCAGGAGCAGTGGGGATCTCCGCGTATAATATCTGGGATAGCAGCCGTGCCGAAGCTGCGGTGGAGGCGTCTTTAGAGGCCTATGAAGAAGAGCTGACTGCTGTGGAGCAGGAGTCGGAGGCGCTTCCTGTGGATGAGAACAGCGGGATGGCCTTTGTGGAGGCAGACGGGCTTTGCTGGATTGGCGAGCTGGAAATTCCGTCCCTGCAGCTTACGCTGCCGGTGGCGGATCCCTGGAGCTATCCGTCCTTGAAAAAAGCACCCTGCCGCTATACCGGAAGTGCAGAGGAAAATTCCCTGATTATTGCCGCCCATAATTATAAACGGCATTTTGGCAATATCGGACTTTTGCCGGAGGGTGCAACGGTGAAGTTTACAGCGGTTTCGGGCGACGTATACGAATATGAGGTAGAAAAGGTAGAAACCTTAAATCCCTATGCAGTAGACGAGATGCTGTCCGGTGACTGGGATCTGACGTTGTTTACCTGTACCTATGGAGGAAGAAAGCGTGTGACGGTCCGGTGCAGCCTGGTTGGATGAACAGACAGAGAGATGGAGAAAAGAAGCATCCGCAGAAATCAGCGGCGACAGGCTGTCAGGGTCGCTGATTTCTGCGGATGCTTTTTGAATCAGAATGTTTTGAGGATTTCAGGGAAATACAATAGAATGCACCCCATGTGAGCATTCTATTGCCATGAATAATAGAATGCACGCCATGCGAACATTCTATTGGCATGAAAAAAAGAACCTCGATCTCTCAAGGTTCTTTCTGATAATCGGAGTGACAAGACTTGAACTTGCAGGGAGTTGTGTAAAACACCTGTATTTACTGGGATATATTTGAATCGTGTTGCATTTCGTGTTGCATGCTTTCGAAATAGCTGTTTGTTTTATTCGTCATCTGACTGCGCTTATCGTCTATGGTATGTCGATAGACATTTTTTAAGACTGCGTCGCTTCCCCAACCACCGCGCTCCATTATGTAAGCATCGGGAACTCCGATCGCGTGCATGATGGATGCGCAGTAATGACGGCAGTCATGGAAACGAAAGTGTGGCACACCAGCATGTTTCAGAACATGATTGAAGCGCTGGGTGATCATGTTTGGATTTAGGTCTGTTATCCTGCCAGGGGCTTTCGGTATTTTATCTATGATAAATTCAGGATAATCGATGAAGCGATCGCCAGCATATGACTTTGGCTGTTTAATTACATATTGTCTGTTTTCATCCATTACCATGCTGCGTTGTACATGGACGCGTGTTCCGGATATATCATCATATTCGAGGGCACATATTTCCCCGCGGCGCATCGGCCCGAATGCCGCAAGCAAGATTGGAATTTCCATTTTTGAGCCTGCGGCAGCGTTCATGACCTTTTTAATATCTTCGTCCGTCGGAACGTAAAGATTTGGTCTGCGTTTTTGCGGCAAGGTTGTGTTTAGGGCAAAATTAGGGCGGTACTTGCTTAGGACAGCAGTAATCAAAGCGTGATTATCCCGGACGCTTTTAGGGGCATGGTCTTTGCTGAAAGAATTGACATGTTGCTGAATCAGATCCTGCGTAATCTGTGAGATTCGGATATTGTTAATATCATCGTAATTTTTTATACAGCGGACGTATTCCCTGATTGAACCCGGGGATAATACGGGGCGGCGCTGGTCAATATACGCAGTCAGCGCTTCTTTGAAAGTCATATCTCCTTTAAAAGAAGATTGTTTTTCCACCATAAATTGAGCTGCCTTATATTCAGCTTCCTTTTTTGTTGGTGCGGTAAAAGACGTATAGTGTCGCTTCCCATTTGCGTCGGTATAATCATAGACTTGACATCTCCACGATCCAGACGGGAGTTTTTTTGCTGTTGCCATAGTTAATCCTCCTTTTTGGGTATAAAAAATACACCTATGCAGGTGCCGGAGGTTTGTGGTATAATTTCTTTTGTGTGAGAAGATTATACTGACCATCCGGTCTGCGTAGTTTTCTGAGAATGCCTCGGTGTTGGTAGCACCGGGGCTTTTTCTATCATTTTGTTGATGTTAACAAAATGTTCAAGTCCTTTCAATTATTCAGCAGATCAGCGATGCAGATCATCAGATCGGTATAAATTCCGGCGGAAACCGGCTGATCGAACAGATAGATCATCGGAGCTGCATCTTCTTCGTAATGGTACACGGTGGTACGTTGCTTTGCAGGATCGACGATCCAGTATTCCCGGACGCCTGCACCGGAATAGATCGTGTTTTTGATGGAGTAATCCATCCGGCGGCTGGACGGCGATACAATTTCCACGATCCAGTCCGGAGCACCGGTGCAGCCCCGATCTGTGAGCTTGTTGTGGTCACAGATAACGGAGATATCCGGTTCAACCCAGTCTTTATCGTCTGCATCCAGATTGACGGCAAATGGGGCGGGATAGACCTTGCAAGAGCCGCCGTGTTCCGCGATGTAAGAGCGGATTTTCCAGTGCAGGGCGGATAAAATTTCCTGGTGCATCCGATTGGGGGGAGCCATGTTGTAGAGCTGTCCATCGATCAGCTCTGCACGCTGACTGTCTGGTAAGTTCCAGTAGTCTTCAGATGTGTAGGTGTGTTGTTTCGGTAAAGGCATAAATGATCCTCCTTTCAAAGCCGCTATTTGTATAATAGTTGTTTTAGTTTCGCACGAAACGAAAAAAGAATAAACTTGCATTTCTCGAATATTCGGGAACTTAGTGATGTATTTGTTTGAAGAACATTAGCAGTTTCTTTTGAACTTGAATAATCTGTATCCAATTCAGGAAAATAGTGTCCTAAAATATTTGAGCAATCAATATACGTTGGACGACATGGAGCAATTGTTATTTCTTCAATCATAGATATAAAATCATGTTCAGATATAATTTTTGCAATTATGCATTGAGAATATGCGACTGATGCAATAACAGTGCTGTATTCTTCACGAAGCGAATACACTATCTCAGCAATCCAAGAAACTAAATGTGGTTTACCAGATGGTAATGAGTATCCATTTACATCGAAACAAATAGTTATTAAAAAATATTGCAGTGCATCGTGATTTTTTTCTTCAAAAAGTAATAATGCTATAGATAGATAATTATTGCGCAATGCAGGATAATTTTTTGAAAAAAAATATGTCAGTGTACGTTGATTTAAAATACCCCATATTACATCATTGGTAGATGGGATAAAAGTGGTAATACCATTTCGAAAAGAATTATATTCTACCTTAGTTATTTCGTATTTTGTTAATTTTTTTTGGAGATCTTCTTCGGAGGACAATATATTATCCTGTGCTCTGCGATCCCAATAAGCTTGCAAAAAGGTATGTCCGTATTCTGTAAGAACAAAATGTTTAGCACCAAAAAAATAAGAAAAACGTTCATTTATTCGATTAACTAATTCAGTTTTAGAGCCAGATGTTTTTAAAGATTCAGATTGCAGAAATTTTTTACATTCTTTTATGGTGGTTAGTTTCTCGTCTTCTGCGGGGGATGAGAAACGTATTAAGTGCTTTGATAAACAAAAGTCACAAAATGCTTTTCGATCAATACGAACAGAAAGTTCTCCAAAAAATTGGTCGTCAATATTACTTTTATTTAATCTATTTAGTGCTCGATATTCTATATCACTGAAAGCATCTAAAGAAAATGTTGATTGACAGTTATTTTCTAATGACATTCGCGCACATCCTTTGCCTTTTTATTTCATTCTTAGTTCAATCAGTTCTTTCGGATATCCGGTGCAAGTACAAAATTGGCTTTGCGTATATCCTGAATAGCTCTGAAGCATATCATCAGATATGAGTAAATAGGCAGCAAATTTATTTGCTTCCTGTTCTATTCCGGATGTTAACAGTAGTGTCTTATTTTTTATAAACGCACAGTTTTCTTTTCGATGTAAGAGGGCGTGCCCTAATTCATGTGCAGCAACTACTTCGAATAACGGGCTATCGACAGGGATGTTATCATTTATAAAAATCCAACGCTTTCGATTTATAAGTTTGTAGTTGCCTGCGATTTTACCGAGAGGTAGAATTACAATTCGAATATCTGCAGCCTGTGCAATTTTAACTGGGTCACGGCTGCCGGTTAAACGTTCATAATACCGGATTAGCCGAAAAATTTTGTGATCCATAGTTTCCAAACCGTATCACCTACTTTTTGTTCTTATTCGGATTATATTTCACTTTGTTTTCTTTTTTGGTTTCGCGCAATGCATATTCGATAGCGTTTTGTAGCAGGTTTATCGAAGCGTCGTCCATTTCTATTCCATTGTAATAAAGTGGTCCATTGTTACCTTTTTTGATTTCCGTCATGATTCTATTAAGGTCTTTAGCGATGTCCCTTTCGTCTTTTGGAGATAGTTCACTTCCAACTTTGCCAAGTAAAAAGTTCATATCTACATTAAATAAATCAGCGATCGCTTCAAGCGTTTCAAAATCAGGCTCTCTTTTCCCAAGTTCGTACATACCGACGGTTGATTTAGAGACCCCCAACTTATCAGCAAGTTCAGCCTGTGACATTTTTTCACGCACACGCAGATATTTGAGCATATCATTGAAATTTCCCATTTGAGTACCTCACTTTGCTTATCTATTTATAATATACACATAACGTGAACAAAAATCAATAAATAATTTACAAAACGTGATTGACAAACGATCACGAATCGTGTATATTACAAACAGATCACGAAACGTGATTGAAAGGAGATGATGATGTTGCAGATTGACACAAAGGCAATGGGCGAGAAGCTTATCAGATTAAGAGGGAAACGAACGCAGGAAGAGGTTTCGGAAGCTCTTGGAATTAGTAAATCTGCCTTGTCAATGTATGAGGCTGGAAAAAGGATTCCGCGTGACCCTGTGAAAATGAAATTAGCAAGGTACTATAAAAAGAGCGTTCCATTCATTTTTTTTAATGAAATAGATCACGAAAAGTGATCTAAAATTGATTCCAAAGGAGGGAACAGATGAAAGTAGTTACAGGAGTGGCGGTAACAATCTTGATGGTACATTTCATAAGAAAATATGTAGTGCCAGATATCAAGGAAGACCCTTTAAGAAATTTAGCAATTCCGGCAACCACAGCTCTTTTAACAAATTTGTTGCTATGGATGTTAGAAATGCTACGACAATAGGCGTCAAGTAACGATGGACGAATTGTTTATACCTGTAAATTCTGAATCGAACAGCCCTGTCGGTAAGAGAGTATGTTCCATTCGAAATAGGGCATCCTTCTTTATCCCGAGTGTTTTTATAATTTTGTGAAATGAGATCGTATTCTTTAAGTTTCCATAGTTGCAAAGAGAATACATCTCCTTTACGGGATTTATAAAACCTCAGCGAAAATAGTATCCATTTTTCACGCGGCGTAAGAAGAATATCCTCGAAAGGGACGCTTGATTGATTGAGCATATTATTTTCCTCCAAGTGTTCTGGGGCTCGACATAAGTATAAGCCTTGCTGCTACGGAAAGGCAAGATCGGATTGATTCCAAAGGAGGTGGAGAGAAGATGGGATATGCTTCAAAGAATGCCCAAAAGCACAATGATAGAATTTCTGACCAAGAAAAAGTTTATCACTGTGCTTATTGCAAGGGAGTTGTTTTGAAAACAGACCATTACTGTCAATATTGCGGAAAGAAATTAAGGAAACAGAGCTTTTTTGGCTGTTTCGCTCACTACATCAACGAGAAGTTGGCGAAGAGATTCACCAATAAAAGAGACGGCTTTTGAAACTCCTTTTCTATATTTGGCGACAGCAACGTAGTGGGAGTATCGGTTATCAATACAACCGAAATAACAAATGGAAAGAAAAGCGGGAGGTAACGTCATGCCAAAAACAAAAGCAATCGGTCTTTATGCGGACCGCAAAGAAGCCGTCCGGCGGGTTATCAACATCGGGTTGGCCCGCAGCGGGCTGACGGGAAGAGATCTTGACCGCCGGAACATAATCAATATAAATACCCTCACAAAAAGAAAGGCAGAGGGCGAAACAATCCGGCTGGGCGAAATATGGGCGCTGGATAAGGTGCTGCATTTTACAGATGATGAATTATTGCAGATGCTCGGGAGATGAGAAACTCATGGATGAACAGAGAAAGATCGACAAGCTTTATGAGCTGCTGGAAGAAAAAGAGCGGAAAAAGGATACCGAAGCGGCTTCGGCGCTGAGGTGGGCAATATTCGAGTTGGAGAACAGGAGGTGAAAGTAAAGATGGACAAGTCTGATGTGTGTCTGATGACCGGATCGGTGTTGATTACGGCAGCGCTGATTATGTGGGAGACGTTTGGCATGATGATCACGCCAACGGTACTGACAGTTGCTGCCGGCGGCTGCTTTGTGGCAACAGTGCTGTGCGCGGCACGCGAGGAAGAATTAAGAAGCCGGAAAAGAAAGCGGCGCTGAACCGACCAAAGTACCAGCGCCAAAGAAAAAATATTACGCCTTTAGTATAAGGCGGGAATGGAGAGAATGCAATGATTAAATCACATATGGGAAGTGTAAAAGTGGAAGGGAAAAGGTCGATGGTGCTGACTGACCTTGCTGTAGCTGTACAAGCAATAATGGAAGCGTTAGTGGAAAATGGAAGTAATGTGGAAAGTGCGAAAGAAGAGATTATGCATGCGGTAAAGGTGGGAATTCGACATGCGTCATCTGATTATGAAGAAAGCCCTGTGGAGAAGAAAATTCGGGAACTGGTAGAGGAGATTATAAAAAGCAGGGCAGAGGAAGATGTTGACAGAAAAAGAAGCTGAGGAAAAACTGCGAGGGATGGCGCAAGAGTTCCAGGACCTGATGAAGCAGCGGCAGTACGGCAAGGCGAAAGCGCGGTATGAAGTGGCACGCAGCGTTGCTGTGACAATGGAGCTGTCAGAGGATATCAAAGAGGAGCTGTTCGGAGTGCGTGGCGGAAAGGGAGAGATCTTGAGAAATGGAGCCTTTCCGGAAGAGTTGGTGCAGAAAGCGCTTTATGAAGCGTCAGTCAGAAATACATAAAAGAAATACATAAAAAAGAAGGACATGCGTTGGCGCGCATGTCCTAATCGTCCAGAGACGAAAATAACCTACTCAAAATATATCACTCTGTGACGAAAAAATCAAGAAAAAAGCGGGAAAATCCGCTTAAAAGCTTGGTAAAGGATATTAACGATAGGGGCACAGATGATATGGCGGTAGTGGAGAAACGGATCAAAGCTGGACGGACGGTGACAGTGTTGCAGGGGCAGCGCCGGACGGGGAGGAAAGGGCCGAGGGAGAAAAGAAAGAACGGGACGACACCGGCGCAGAAGGAAGGTAACCTCAGGCGGGCAACACAGATGCTGGGATGGCTGATGGCAGAAAATTTTAAAGATGGGGACCTACTGGTGACGCTGGATTATAAAAAAGAGAACCGGCCGGAAGGTTCTGACAGGATGCAGAAGGATTTCAAAAATTTCTACGACCGTTTAAAACGCCGCTTAAAAAAGCTGGGGATGCCGCCGCCGAAGTACATTCGCGTAATGGAAGTCGGCAAGAAGGGAGCGTGGCACCACCACCTGGTCATGCAGGAAACAGACCTAAAGCTTTTGCGGGAGTGCTGGCAGCAGGGCGGAATCCATGTAGACCCGCTCTACACCGATGGAAATTACCGGAAGATTGCGGAGTATTTTGTCAAATATGCAAAAAGGACGATGGAGACAGAAGAAAAGGAGACGAAAAAGCTCTGGTATCCGTCACAGGGATTAAAAAAGCCGACAATCGGGAAACCGAAGATGATCAAGAGCCGGGAGCTGGGGCAGATTAGAATCCCAAAAGGGTATTACTTAGACCGGGATAGTGTGCGCCGGGGCATCAGCGGCTATGACGGGCACGAGACCTTTTGCTATACGCTGGTCATGCTGCCCGGATACAGCCGGAAGCGGAAGAAAGGAGGGAAACACCATGGAAAGTAGCCCGCAGGTCAACCGGTACCCGCAGGTCAACCTGTACATAGAGACAACAGTACACGGTCCCAGGCAGCAGGGAGGCAGGTGGATGTACCTTCTGGAATTTGTTACCCGGCGGGGCGACCCTGTGACCCTATGGAAGGTTGGGGACTGGGAGGCGGAGAAGGAAAACGTGCTGATTATGCAGGCGTTGTCTGCGGCGTTGGACCGACTGCGGCTGCCTTGTGTGATTAATGCCCATGCGGGCAGCAGCCAGATACGGAGCACCATTGAAAACGGATGGCTGGAGGAGTGGCAGGAGCGGGGCTGGAAGACGGCAAAAGGGCAGGATATAAAGCACAAGGATTTATGGCAGGAGATTGTGCTGAAAATGGCTCCGCATTTGGTCTTTATGCGGGCTGGCGGGCACTCATACCAGCTCTGGATGCAGGAGAAACTGAAAAAAATGGTTGAAACACCTCAAGAAACCCGTTGATGATGACGACCATGCAATATATATCACGGAATACACAGCGGGGCAGACTGCCCCGCAAGGAGGGATCGGAATGTTGTTTGAAAAATTCGGAGAATTTGACTCTGCGGAAGAATTGAACCGTGCCGCCGCCGCACAACTGGCGGAAGGAGATATCGATGCAATCTATGGCATCGCAGAAGAAAACGGAATTGACCGGGAGGATGCAGAGGACTACATAGACGGCGCAGCGCCGGAGCTGTGCACACCCATCATGGCAGCGCTTGGAAAATTAAAGGTAGAAGCAGCAGAGCTGGAGCCGCAGGAGATCATGGAGGACTGGCTGACCTATATCCGTATCCAGTGCGCGGAGCACCCGGAGACGGCGGAAGCAGTGCGAAAGAAAGAGAAGAGCCTAAAGGGGTGTATCGCTGCGCTGCTGAAATGGTCGTTTGGAAACCAGCACCCGGTGGATAAGGAGATTTTAAAGGCAGCAGGTGTCACTGCCGGCCGTTGCACACTCGGAATTCCCGGAATGGCGACGGCACGCCGGATCATCACAGAATATTATCTGGGAAAGTAGGCGGACAGCATGAAAAGAAAAGCGATTGAGAAAATCCCGTATCTGACACTGCCGAAAGTAGTTCGAAAGCGCACCGCAAAGTATGTTGGCGTAACGGCACTGCAAGAGATCGCAGGGGAGCAGCACCTGCTTCTGGAGGTATACAGGAATCGCGGGGATGCAAAAGAAATCCCGCTGGTTCGGATCGTGCTGACGAAAAAGGACTTTGGAAACTATTTTCCGGAAGCCGATGAGTGGACGAAGCAAAAAATTGAGGTGGACCACTATTATGACAGAAGGCTGATTTGGAATGAGCCGGAAGACCGGAAGGATTTTTACAAGACGGCTGTAGCAAAGAATACCCTTCTGGACGAAGCAGATCTGGGAAGGATCAGGAAATTTTGTACAGAACCCATCTGGCCGAAAGATAGGTGGTGGGAATACATCTATACACATGAAAACAATATCGTACTGACAAAACGGCGAGAAGCCGAGAACAGGAAGTATGAGCGCAGACAGCGGGCATTGAAAGATCGGGCGGAGCACACAGGACCGCTCCCGGAGCAGTTGATTCTGGATCGGGCAGAACGGTTGTATTTCCGCGAAAGACATTATTTGTACTACAAAAAGCGTGGATGCCGCGCCCAGATCGCATGCAGTAAATGCGGGGGTGTCGCGGACATCCGATGGAAAAGCGGGATCTCCTACGAATCCCAGTTTGAGCATCTGGAAGAAGAACCAAGGCAAGGAGATTTCGGAACGTGTCCGATGTGCGGGACACGCGGGGAGTACAAGTGCCAGGGAAAGGTCCACGGAGAGCAGGAAAGAAAAATTCATCTGTTCCTCGGACAGAAATACAAAGAGGTTGGAATGGTATTGAGATACATTCAGGTGTCTAAAGTCTGGCGGCTGGGGCTGATCGCCGGGGAAAAGGGATTGGAAATGCACAACGCGAGCGAAGAGCTCTCCAGAGTGGAAATTGCAAGGACCTATTTTTATCCGGGAGAAAAAATTCAGACGGATTATCACAAGCACAGTTATGTCGATGGAAAGGACTTCTGGGATGACTGCAACCTGTATGGAAATGTGAATATAAACATTGAAGCCGCGCCGGTTATGGCAGAGACATACGGGCAGCTGCAGGGGACGATCTTCCAGTACAGTGCGATCCGGGAATATGCTTCCCAGGTCAGCGAGTTTAACCCGGCAGATTATTTTAGACGGTACATACAGACGCCGCAGCTGGAAATGCTGGTCAAAATGGGACTGACGGAAGTAGTAAAAAAGCTGATTCGCTGTGAATACGGCATTGTGAATAATGAGTCTGCAAAGCGGCTGGATCAGTTTCTCGGAATCCGGAAAGAGCATATCAGGCTTTTGATCAGAAAACACGGAGATATCCCGACACTGGAAACGCTGCAGTTGGAAAAACGGATGAACGCAGCGTGGACGGAGGAAGAGATAGAACAGCTGACAGAAACACAGCTGGGGCGTGGACAGCTGGAAATCGCATTGAATTATATGAGTCTCCGGCAGCTGTTGAACCGGGTGCAGAAATATTCCGGGTGCGTTTACGGGACAGGCCTCAGCTGCGCTGTGAACATGCTTCGAAATACAGCAACAACGTATGTTGACTACCTGACCATGAGGCAGGCACTGGGATATGACATGACAAACACCGTTTATCTGCAACCCAGGAATCTAGAGGAAGCGCATACGGCAATGATTACAGAACAGAACCAGAAAGAAGTGGATAAGCGGATGACGGAGGTTGCGATCCGGTTCCCGAATATCCGGATCAATTACAGGAAGCTAAGAAGACAGTATTTCTGGGATGACGAAGCGTTCCTGATCCGCCCCGCCAGGTCGGCGGAAGAGATCGTGACAGAAGGCAGGCTGCTGCATCATTGCGTGGGCGGGGACAATTATCTCCGAAAGCACAATGAGGGCGAGAGCTATATTTTATTCCTGCGGCAGCAGGAAGCACCGGAAATCCCATATATCACAGTGGAGATCGATGCAAAACAGCATCGGATCCGGCAGTGGTACGGCGCACATGACAGAAAGCCAGATGAGCAGCGGATGCAAAAATGGCTGAATGACTATATAGACCGGTTAAAAAGTGGAACATTGGGAGAAGAGAAAGTAGAACTTCAGGAGGCAGTATGATGGAGATTTTGAATTATAAAAAAACGGAAATCCAGAACAGTTATGTGGATTTTAAGGCATCAATGGATGCAGTAGTGGAGCGGGTTGAGGAAGGCTTTGTACAGATCGGCTATTACTTAAAGATTGCACGGGACACACAGGTGCTGCAGGAGTCAGGCTACAAGAGTGTAACGGATTTTGCCGCCGCAGAATATGGTCTGGACAAGTCGGCGGTATCCCGATTTATTGCGATCAATGACAGATTCGCAGAAGACGGCTATTCAGACCGACTGAAAGACCAGTACCGGGGAATGGGGCGCGCGAAGTTATCCGTTATGCTACTGCTCCCGGAAGAAATCACAGAAGAGTTGACGCCGGATTACAGCAAGTCGGATATCCAGAAGATCAAGGACGAAGTGGAAGAGGAAAAGAAAGTCACGGACCTTGAAGTGATGATGGAGCAGCAGGACTTTGACACAGAGCTTTTGGACAACAACCTGAAAAGGGCGATGTACCAGCTGGGGCATGACATTCCAGAGCTGCACCGGAAGATATGGAATGTGTGGCAGATATGGAATGGGTGGCAGCAGGAGAAGTGGCCGGAGCTTCCGCGGGAGATCATGGACATTCTGGCACCTGCGGGCGAAGGAATGCACAGCGTCAGGGTGGCTGGGATCGGACGCCTGATGATTACCCTGCACGGCGCAGATCAGGACATTGCGCTGATCAATGTCCGGTCCGGGGAAAAAGAAAAATATTCCTGGGATGACATGATGGAAGCAATAGGCCTCCTGATGGAGGGAGACACGCCGGAAGAAAGCTGGGCAAAGACTTACGGCAAAAACAGCTCAGTTGCACCGGTGCAACTCGATCCGAAGTCAAAAGTAACGAAAGCGGCAGAACCGAAACCGGGAAGCCAGGGCGCGGAAAAGAATATTCCGGAAAACGAAGAGCGGGAAGAGATGAGGCAGGAAGAGGCAGAGCAGGCAGCAGGTGTTCCGGAAGAGATCGGACCGGAGCTGTTGCCACACGGAACGTCCAAAGGAGACGGGATTTCGTGGAAGGAACCGGAGAAAAAGGAACCTCGCCCCATAGAACTGCCGCCGGAGGACGCAGTCTATACCTATCCGATGGGAACGAACGTGATGACGGACATCCGGAAAGGGCAGCGTTTTTTAATCCTCCGCATTCATGACCCGTACCGGGTCGGGAATACAGTGCGACTGCAGCATCAGAAGGATGGGGAGCAGACCGGCGCAGAGATAGATATCAGGATAACGCACCTGATAAACGACCACGGTGGGCTGGTGCCAGGATATGTGGCGCTGCAGTTTGAGATCCTTCCCGCGCCGCCGGAAGAGATACCGGGACAGATGAGCATCGACCAGATGGGAAAAGAAACAGAAGAGGACAGAAAGGATGAAGAAGAGAGTGAAAAAGAAGCTGACGCGGCAGCTGGAATTTACAGCGAAAGACCGGAAAGCGATACATAAGCGTGATAATGAAACCTGCGTCTTCTGCGCGGCCGGATATGAGCCGCCGGAAGACCCGGCCTACTGCCGGACGGCACTGCAGATCATGCATATCGTCCCGCGTTCTCAGCTGGGGATGGGAGTGGAGCAGAATGGAGTGCTTGGGTGCGTCTGGCACCATCAGATGCTCGATAACGGGAATCTTGATAACCGGAAGGAAATGATAAGGATGCTTGAAAAGCGGATGCGGCGGATGTATCCCGGATGGACGCGGGAAAAGGTCACATATCGGAAAGACAGCGTAAATGAAAAAAAGCATTTGTCTGCAGATTGGGGTGATGCCGGGAAAGAGATTGAAAAAGTACAGCCAGGCAGCAGGACGGTACCGCCGGAAGGATTTGTGTTTTGGGAAACAAAGGAGGAAGCACAGGATGTTACCAGTAAAAAAATTGAAACCGGGAGATAAGATTATGATTCGAGAAGCATGGGCACAGAAGGATGAAAACCAAAAGACTGCGCCGCAACGCCGGGCAACAGTGATCAAACAATACCCGCACCATGTTCTCGTCGAGAACGCGAAGGGAACCAGATGTTGCATCACAAATGCGGAGATTTATGGGACGGAGAAGAGAAAAGGAGTACAGGAGGCAGCAGGGATGCGCGATAGCAGCGGGAAAGAAGTGGACGTAAAAGAAAGTAAGCGGCGCTTCCCTGCACTGGAATTTGGAAAGGAGCGGAGGAGATGAGGGGGACAGCATGTGCATATAAGATCTATAAGAGAGGGCGGTATATGGGAATATACCGGGCATCAGAAATTGAAACGCTCATAGGGCTGCCGAAAGCAAGGGTGAACCGCTATGCGCGGGAGCGGATGAAATGGCAGGGAATGTACCAGGTCGTGCTGGCAGGGGAGGCGAAACGCACATGAATCTGAAAGATGTGTTGGTCGTGATTCTGGCAGCAATCGTGACAGGAGCTTTACTTTGGACTTTATGCGGCAAAGCGGCGTGGTTTATCGGACACGATGATGGACAGGCGTATGAGAGGTACATGGAATCAATGATGGAAAACGGGATGTACCCGGATATCTACGGGTACGGATGGGGGCGATAATGAAAACATGGAAAGTGATACTGATTGTCACAGTTATGATGATATTGTATTTTATGCTTCTGTTCTGGTCAATCGCGAACTATGGGCTGGACGGCGGTGGGAACATGATGTTTATGAGATAGGAGATCTTGGAAAAAGATGGAACAAAAGAAAATGAGCAAGGCATATGCTGTAGATTTCGACGGGACGCTGTGTGAAAACAGGTGGCCGGAAATCGGGGAACCGAATCAGGAGCTGATCGGTTATCTGGTCGGACGCAGGCAGCAGGGAGATAAAGTAATCCTGTGGACCTGCCGGAGCGGGGAGCCGCTTCAGAAGGCAGTAGAGTGGTGTCAGGGACATGGTTTGAAATTTGACGCCGTGAATGAAAATCTTCCGGAAAGAATTGAATTTTTCGGAGGGGACTGCCGGAAGGTGGGAGCAGATGTCTATATAGATGATAGAGCGTGGAATCCGATAACAGGTGGAGATATATCAAACATGGCAGCAGGCGAACGAGGAACCTGTGAAGGATTGGAGACAACGGAGGAACTTGCAGGGTGGAAAAAACAAATGATGAGGACATTTATGGGAGGCGGAAGCTTATGAAAAAGATAAGAGCAATAGCGGTTGCGATGGCAATGACAGTATTTTTAAGCGGGTGCTACGATTATGGAAGGGACATTACCATAATTTGTCCGGTAATAAATTATATGGCTGTGGACGGTGGAGCGATTGTTATATACGAGATGGACGGGGAACGCAGGGAGAAAAAATTTTTAGAAAAAGATGTTTACGCCTGCGATGAATCCAGCCGGATCATTGCGGTAGGGAAGGTGTACGAGGATGGATCGAGGTCGTTGAGGTTGTACCTGTACCTTAGCGAGGAGGATTATGTGCAGTACACGAAAGATAGGTTTGATTTGGATTAAATGAGTATTTAGGCGAATAAGCCGGAAAGAGCAGAATGGAAAGAAAACCTGATATTTAAGTAAGCAAATGGATGAGAAAGAAGGTGGCACCGATGGATAAAAACATCCTAAACGACTACATAGATGCATGTGCGCTGGTCCAGGAGACAGAACGGGACATCCGGGCATTAAAGAAAAAGCGCAAGACAATCATCCAGACGAATGTAAGCGGGAGCAATCCGGATTTCCCGTACCAGCCGCAGCATTTCAAGATCGAAGGGACGACATTTACCTATGCAGACGACAGTGCGCTTCGGTGGGACGAAGGCTTGCTGGAGCGCCGGAAAGCGAACGCAGAGAAGATTAAGCTGAACGTGGAAGAGTGGATGCTGACGATCCCGGCGCGGATGCAGCGGATCATCCGATGGAAATTCCTCGAAGAGCTGACATGGGAGGAGGTGGCTGTGAAGATGGGGCGGAAGGCAACGGGGGATAGTGTGAGATTGGAATTTCAGAGATTTATGGCAGAAAAATAAAAGTTTGTTCACTTTGTTCGCATTGTTCGGTTTTAAAATGTTATAGTATAAACTGACAGTAGTGGATAAGCCACTACTTCCCCCACATACATCTTTGAGAAGCACTTGACTGTAGAAATGCGGTTGGGTGCTTTTTATGATACCATATTTGGTAATATAGATTTTTGCCGGTTTATGGTGTATGATGAAGAAAAATGTATTGTGTGGGAGGGATTAAAAGTGGATTTTTTAAAAAATATAAACTTGTTCTTCGATAAGTATGGGGTGACAATAGAGGGAATCGATGCCCTGATCGGCATAATTACTGTTGCGGGAGCCGCAATATTTGGATTTGTTAGAAGAAAAAAGAACAGAAAAAGAGAAGAAAAAGCTAAAATTATTATCAAAAATTCAGAACTTGAAAATTCCCAAGTAGCAGAAACGATTAATAATTACGGATTATCACATTCTGAGGTAAAAGAAGTGGCAAGAGACGTTGTTACTCAAGAGACTCTAAATAAGCCTAATGTATATATTCAGAAAGAAGAGCCTGTAGATGCGAAACTGGGAGATATTTGGTATAAAATAGAGGAATAAACATATAGTTCACTGATTTATTAACAAGTATGTTGAAGGAGCAGGATTAATCCCTGCTTCTTTTCTTTTCCAAAAAAAACAACAACGGACCCTTAGCTCAGCAGGTCAGATCATCCGGCTCATAACCGGTCGGTCGCAGGTTCGATTCCTGCATGGTCCACTGGCCAACGTGCCAACATTGGTTTCTCCTTGATCCTCCTAGCGGAATGCTGTTAAGGGCTGTCAAAAGTCCGGAAGGATTTTATTTGTAAATGAATTGAGAGGTGGTGAGGTGAAAAGTGAGAAAGTAAGAGAACAGGCTTTTCGGGATTATCAGGAAGGAATGAAGTATAAGGAGATCGCTGAAAAGTATGGGGTAAGTCTTTCGACGGTCAAGTCCTGGGCGTCGAGATACTGGAAAAAAGGTTGCAACCTTGAAGAAAAAAAGTTGCAACCAAAAGGGAAAAAGGTTGCAACCAAAGAAAAGAGTAAAAGAGCCGTTGCGGAAGATGTTGGTCAAGTATTGGAAAATGCTGATTTAACAGATAAACAAAGGCTTTTCTGCTTATATTATGTTCGGTGCTTCAACGCTACAAAAGCATATAAGAAAGCATATGGCAGCAGCTATGATGTCGCAAATTCGGAAGGATACCGTCTCCTTGTAAATCCTTGTATCCGGGATGAGATTATGAAGCTGAAACAGAACCGTCTGAACCGCGAGCTTTTGGATGAGCATGATATTTTTCAGAAGTATATGGATATTGCATTTGCGGATATGACGGATTATGTTTCGTTTGGGCGTGAAACCGTTCCAGTAATGGGGGCGTTTGGGCCGATCACGGTGACGGATGAAAAGACGGGAGAAAAAATTCCGCTGACAAAAGAAATAAACGTGGTAAAATTCAGGGAATCAACGGATGTGGATGGGACGCTTATTGCCGAAGTCAAGCAAGGGAAAGATGGTGCAAGTGTGAAACTGATGGACCGGATGAAGGCAATGAATTGGCTGACGGATCATATGGATCTGGCAACGGAAGAGCAGCGCGCCCGGATCGCTGTCCTGAAAGCGAAGACAAATGTCGCAGAAGATGAGGATGCGGCAGCAGACGATGGTTTCCTTGCGGCACTGAATGGAACCGCAGGGGAGGACTGGTCGGATGAGGCAGATTAAGCGTTTTTTCCAATTCAAGCCGTTTTCGCAAAAGCAGCGAAAAATCCTGAATTGGTGGTGCCCGGATTCCCCGGTAAAGGGTTATGACGGGATCATTGCAGATGGCGCAATCAGATCCGGCAAGACAGTGAGCATGTCGCTGTCCTTTGCGATCTGGGCAATGGATACGTTTAACGGACAGAATTTTGCCATGTGTGGCAAGACGATCGGTTCATTCAGACGAAACGTTCTGTTTTGGTTGAAGCTGATGCTGAAAAGCCGCGGGTATCAGGTCTCAGATCACAGGGCGGATAACCTGGTGATTATCAGACGCGGGGCTGTGGAGAACTATTTTTATATTTTCGGCGGCAAGGATGAACGATCACAAGACCTGATTCAGGGCATTACGCTGGCGGGTGTTTTTTTTGATGAAGTGGCGTTAATGCCGGAAAGCTTTGTAAATCAGGCAACCGGACGCTGCTCTGTACAAGGGTCAAAATACTGGTTTAACTGTAACCCAGACGGTCCGTATCACTGGTTTAAAATAAACTGGATCAATAAATCGACCGGATACCTCGGAAAAGAGAAGACAGCGAAGGTCAGGGCGGAAGCCGCAGCAAAAGGGCTGGAAGCAGGGCTAAAAAATATCTTGTATGTCCACTTTACGATGGACGACAATTTGAGCCTGTCAGAAGAGATCAAAGCCAGGTACCGCAGTATGTACACCGGCGTGTTTTTCAAACGCTACATTTTAGGCTTGTGGGCAATGGCGGAAGGAATTATCTATGACATGTTTGACGCTGATAAGCATGTACAGAAGATAACAGATTTCTTCCGGTGTCTGAAAGACGGCGGGCGATATGTAAGCTGCGACTATGGTACGCAAAACGCAACTGTTTTTTTACTATGGAACAAGGGCAACAACGGGAAATGGTACTGCGTTCGGGAATATTATTATTCCGGGCGTGCGAAAGGGAAACAGAAAACAGATGGAGAATATGCAGATGATTTTGAAAAGTGGCTGGATGGCGTCCCGATCAGAGCAGTGATTGTAGACCCGGCAGCCGCTTCTTTTATCGCGGAACTGAGGAAACGTGGATATCGTGTCCTGAAAGCAGACAACGATGTGGAGGATGGCATACGAGAGGTTGCCTCCATGCTTAACATGGGCTTGCTGGTATTTTGCGATACCTGCATCAATACGATCATGGAATTTGGATCCTACATCTGGGATGAAAAAGCAGCACAGCAGGGCGAGGACAGACCGGTAAAAGAAAATGACCACGCGATGGACGCAGTAAGATATTTTGTGTATACAATTCTGAGTAAGCGGACAGGGCGTGTGAAAAATAAAGCAAAATACGGCTTTGATTAAAGCGAGGTGATATGGATGTATAAGTTTACAATGCCCGCGGACAAGTGGGACGAAACAGCACCAGACAAGCAGGCAATCCGGCTGCTGATTATGAAGCATCAGAAGTTTAGAGAGAAGCTTGCAAAAAAGAAAAAGTATTATGAAGGCGAGCATAAGATACTGGATGAAGCGGAGCGCAAAAATAAGCTGGTGTGTAACCATGCAAAGGACATTGCTGACACGGCATCCAGTTATTTTATTGGGAATCCGGTATCCTACAAAAGCAGCGCAGACATTGCTGCATTGACGGAGCCGTTGGAACTTGCCGGGGCAGACGAGGCGGACGGGGATAATGGTCTGGATTTGTCTATTTACGGGCTCGCTTTTGAGTATATTTACGCAAAAGAGGGCGAAACCGATCTGATTATCAAGAATCTGTCCCCGGAAAATACCTTTATGGTATACGACGACAGCATCGAAGAAAACGAGCTGTTTGCTGTGTACTATTCCATTCGCAAGGACGACGGGCACGATACAAAAATTATATACGTCGCCACCGTCGTTACGAAGAATTTCCGGTATGTGCTGGACATCGAGGATATCGAGGGACCACAGGCACTGCTGGAAGAGCCAGAACCACACTACATGGATGAAGTGCCGATTGTTGCATATCAGAACAACAAGCTTGGTATTGGGGACTATGAGCTGCAGATCCCGCTTATCGACGCGTACAACGCTCTGATGTCCGACCGTGTGACGGATAAAGAGCAGTTTGTAGATGCGATCCTTGCCCTATATGGCTTTATGCTGGGGGACGAAGCGGGAAAAGATGCAGACGGTAGGACAGCGCCGCAGCGGTTAAAAGAAGATAGGCTGCTGGAAATGCCTGCAGATGCGAGGGCGGAATACATCACGCGGACGTTTGATGAATCCGGTGTTGAGATCCTGAAAAAGGCAATCGAGCAGGACATCCACAAATTTTCCCATATTCCGTGCATGTCCGATGAATCGTTTGGCGGCAATGTGTCGGGAGTAGCGATGGAGTTTAAACTCCTTGGAATGGAAAACATTACGAAGATTAAAACGAGGTATTACCGCAAGGGGCTGCGCAAGCGGCTCCGTATTTTTGCCAATTTTCTCTCTAAAAAGGGGATTGCGGTAGATATTACAGGTATTACGCCGACCTTTACCCGCGCGATGCCGAAAAATCTGCTGGAAATTAGTCAGATCGTAAGTAACCTGTGGGGGAAGGTAAGCCGGAAAACGTTGCTGTCTCAGGTTCCTTTTGTGGATGATGTGGACGAAGAGCTGAAAGCTGTGGAAAAAGAAGAGCAGGAGAATCTGGAAAAGCAGCAAGCCATGTTTGGACTGGGCAGCAATACGCCGCCGGGCACACCGCCAAAGGATGATGTAGATGAGTGATTACTGGGAACGTCGGAAAGCGCAGCAGATGTTTGAGTATATGGCTGGAACGGAAGAGCGGGCGGGTAGTATCGCAAAGCTGTATCTGCAGGCATCCCGGTATTTTGCCGGAAAGATGGATACAATCTTTGAACGATACCGGAAGCAGAACGGGCTGAGCGAAGTGGATGCAAGGCGGCTGCTGAACCAGATCAGAACGCCGGGAGATATCGACGAATTAAAACAGCTGTTGCGGCAGGCGACGGAGGACGGGAACAGCGAAAAGCGCAAACAGCTCCTTGGAGAGCTGGAAGCTCCGGCATACCGGGCAAGACTGGAACGGCTGCAGCGGATGTATGGCAATCTGGATAAGGTTATGCAGAGCATTTATAAGCAGGAGCAGATCGAGCACGAAGCATGGTATTTAGAGCTGGCAGCAGACGCATATTATCATTCTGTGTTCGATCTGCAGGGGCAGACCGGTCTTGCCTATTCCTTTGGGTATATCTCCCCGAAGATGATAGAGCGTGTTATTAACAGCCGGTGGAACGGTGCAAACTACTCCGAACGCATATGGGGCAACACCCAGAAGCTTGCTGACGACCTGAAACAGGAATTACTGTTAAGCCTGGTAACGGGAAGGACAGACCGGGAAGCGGCAGAGGTATTTGCGCAGCGCTTTGCTGTGGGCGCAAGCTATGCAAGACGACTGATCCGGACAGAATCCTGTTATCTATGTACCCAGATGGACATGTTAAGCTATGAGGACTCCGAAATTGAGTATTATCGGTATCTGGCAACGCTGGATTTACGGACATCAAAAATTTGCCGGGAGCTGGACGGCAAAGTATTCAGGGTTGCGGATCAGCAGACAGGCGTAAACGCTCCGCCGATGCATCCGTGGTGCAGGTCAACTACTACAGCGGCACTGAGCGACGAAGATTTAGCCCGGCTTACCCGCAGGGCAATCGATCCGGTGACCGGAAAAGAAATCCATGTGCCTGCCGGCATGACATACGATCAATGGTATCAGACCTATGTAGTCGGAAATCCGGAAGCGGAGCTGAATGAAAAGAAGATCAGAAACCGATATTCTGACCGGAAGCAGCTCGAACGGTATCGGGCAATCATCGGCGACGACATACCGAAAAATCTGGATGATTTCCAGAATTTGAAGTATAATGAACCTGAGAAATGGAAAGAGCTTAAATCCTTAAAGGCGTACCTGAAAAAACATCCGGGGAACACCCGGCAGGATTACGATGTCCAAACAGCGCTGAAAGAAGCCGGAATAAAAGGAGTTGCAAAAGTAAACCCTGAAAAGCTCGATGTTTCTGGATATACCTATGATGCGGATCACATTAATACAGAGCGTTCCCACATGGTCAGCCGTGAAGAGGCGGAACGATTTATAAGGGAATCTGATGTGTCGCTTACCCGATGGAATGGCAGGTTTGTAAATTATTACAGCAAAGACGGGGCAACGTATGTGGATGTAGAAAACAAGAGCATCAGGACATCTTTTTCAAGTAGAGAATTTGATGGAAATACTTTAAAAATCAGGGAGGTTGTAGAAAAGTATGCAGGAAAGAACGATTGTGTGCCCAATCCTGAAAAAGCAGATTGATGATACGATCTGCTACGATATCCATATGAATGTCGAGGGGCTGCTTCCTGACTGGGGAGTACCAAAGGAAGTTGTATGTATACCGGACTACAAGCGGATTTGTATGGAATGCAAAAATCATAAGGAGTAAATACCACCAGTCAAAAGACCGGTGGTATTTTTATACCCATTTTTAAGAAAGAGAGGAAGAGCAACATGGAAAATGAAGAATTTTTAAGACTGTGTAAAGCAAAGGTAGCTGAGTACACCAATGCACATATGGATAAGACAGATCGGCAACAGATACATGTAAATGACGTTTATTTAGTGTGGAGTTGCAAGGCATTACAGAACAACAAAGCACTGCTTAGCACTACAGTTCCGGATGGCATGTACTACGAACTGACATACAACGGCGATAAAAAGGAACTATATTTGGATGCTTATAAGAAATTTGAAAATCAGTGTTTTAAAATGTAGGAGGAGAAGAACATGAAGGCAATGTTATCACAGCCAATGGCTGGAAAGACTGACGCAGAAATTATTGCAACCAGAGAAAAAGCAATCAATGCATTAAAAGAAAAGGGATATGAAATTGTAAATACCCTTTTTACAGATGAATGGTATAGCAAAGAAAAAATGGAAGAACGCGGAGTCGTGCAGATTCCTTTATGCTTTCTTGCAAAATCCTTGGAGAATATGAGCTTGTGCCATGCTGCATATTTCTGTAAAGGATGGGAAAATGCCAGAGGATGCAGATTAGAGCATGATGCAGCAGTAGCCTATGGATTAGATGTCATTTACGAAGAATAATTGCGCCAGCGCAACGGAGGGAGGTGAGAGCGGTGAAAGTGAAATGTATCAAACGTTACAGCGACATCAGGCTGAAAGAGATCATTGAAGTCGGAACTGTTCTGGAAGTAGATAAAGAAAGAGCAGAGCATCTGATCCATGACGGCGTTGCTGAGGCGGTAAAGGAAACTGAGAAGGCAGCAGGCAGGGGAAAGGAATAGGTGATCCAAACATCTCCCTCTGGGACGCAGGGTGAAGCGTCTTATTTTTGCGTCTTTTTCTGCCAGACGTTAAAGAAGCAGATTCCATAAACTGAATGGCCCGGGCGTGAATACGAATAGGCTGGGCAGAAAGGAAAAGACATGAAAAACAGATTTGCAAAAGCAGTATGCAAATACCCACTGAATATCCAGTTTTTTGCGGAGGGAGACGGTGCTGGTGCCGGAGACGGAAACGGCGGTGGTTCCGGAAGCGGATCGGATGGAAGTGGCACAGGCGATGGAGGAAGCGGGAGCAATGGGCAGAGCTTTGACGATTTCCTGAAAAATGGAAATCAGGCAGAGTTTGACCGCAGAGTGAATAAGGCGGTTGAAACAGCAGTCGGAAAAGCCCGTGAGAAATGGGAACTGCTGACGAACGATAAGCTGTCCGAAGCAGAAAAGCTCTCCAAAATGACAAAAGAGGAAAAAGCACAGTATCTGGCACAGAAGCACGAAAAGGAGCTTGCAGACCGGGAAGCAAGCATTACCAAACGGGAGCTTATGGCAGAAGCAAAAAATACCCTTACCGAGAAAAAGCTGCCACTTGGTCTGGCGGAAATTTTGAACTATACGGATGCGGAAAGCTGTAAATCCTCTATGGCAGCGGTCGAAAAAGCGTTTCAGGAAGCCGTGGAAGCTGCGGTAGAAGAAAAGCTGAAAGGCGGGAAACCGCCGAAAAAGGCAGGTGATCAGGGCGATGATCTGGCTGCGCAGGTTGAAAAAATTATGATGGGGTACTAACCCGGAAAGGAAAGGGAAATAAAGAATGGCAATTAACACATTAGCGACTGCAACACTGTTCCAGAAGACTCTGGATAAAGCTGCAGTGAGAGAAGCTGTAACCGGATGGATGGACGGAAACGCAGGACAGGTTAAGTACAGCGGCGGCGCGGAGATCAAGATTCCGAAGATGTCTGTGCAGGGGCTTGCGGATTACGACAGAGACAACGGCTACCAGCAGGGCGGCGTTACTCTGGAATACGAAACCAGGAAAATGACGCAGGACAGAGGAAGAATGTTCCAGCTTGACCCGATGGATGTCGACGAAAACAATTTTGTGACCACTGCAGCCGCAGTTATGGGGGAATTTCAGAGAACTTTTGTAATTCCGGAAATCGACGCATATCGTATTTCTAAAATTGCAACAGAAACAATTACCGCAAAGAAAGCGGGCATGATCGAATACGGCTATACCCCGGGCGCTGCAAGCACTTCTGCGCTGAGAAAACTGAAAGAGGGCATTAAGGCAGTAAGAGACCTGTATAATGGTCCTTTGGTATGCCACGCAACCCCTGACTTTATTATGGAGCTTGAGTTGGAACTTGCAGGAAAGATTACGTCGGTGACATTTGCTAAGGGCGGCATTGATACGCAGGTACCTTCTGTGGATGGCGTGCCGATCATTTCCACACCATCCAACCGGATGTACAGCGCTATTAAGATTCTGGACGGTAAGACTGTCGGGCAGGAAATTGGCGGTTACAAGAAAGGTGATGCTGCAAAAGACCTGAACTTCTTTCTCTGCCCCAGAACTACGCCGATTGCAGTTACCAAACAGGATGTGATGAGAATCTTTGATCCTATGACAAACCAGAAACTGAACGCATGGCAGATGGATTACAGACGATTCCATGACATCTGGGTGCTGGACAACAAACTGGACAGTATCTTCCTGAACATCAAAGACGCGGAGGGCTGATATGCGGCTGATCTTTAAAAATGTGGAGCGGGAAACCGATGATCCTGCAAGAATCCGGAAACTGAAAGCGGAAGGATACGAGGAAATGGACCCTGTACCGCAGGAAGAAAGCGAAGAGCAGACGGAAGCGCTGGAAGAAATGAGTGTTTCCGCGTTGCGTGCGCTGGCAAAAAGGAAAGGGCTGGATGGAACCTCTGGACTGAATAAAGAGGAACTTCTGGCAGTATTAAAGGATGTGATCTGATGGACAACATCGAAAAACTGCAGGTTCTTACCGGAGAAAAGGACGGCGTTATTTTGACCGTACTGCTGGAGGATGCAGAACAGTTTGTCCTGTCCTACACGAACAGAACACGGATGATCCCGCAGCTTGATAATACCGTCCGTGAACTGGCGCTGATTGCATATAACCGGCTCGGGACAGAAGGTGAGAGCAGCCGGAGCGCATCCGGCGAATCCTACAGCTTCGATAATGCACCGAAGCAAATATATGACATCCTGAACCGGTACAGGCTGGCAAGAGTAGGAGGACGGGTCTATGAGACTGAGACGGAACAGACTGATTGAATGCAATCACAGGCGTGCGATTCCGGTAAAAGATAAGGAGGGCGTGACCACGATCGAATATGGCACGCCGTCTTCTTTTTTTGCGGAAATGTGGGCAGGTGGCGGAAAGCTGCAGGCGGAACGTTACGGAATCCGTTTGCCGAACATCCGGAATTTACGCCTTGATGGAGACTATCGGGAGATTATGGAGAACGGAGAAGTACGGTACGAGTTTGATGACGGCTTCTCCGTGTCCGTGAACGACGGTATCTGTATTTATTCCGCGCCGGATCAGGAACCGGATTATAAAGTCGTGGCGGTTTATCCTTATGGACATCTTGTGTTGGAGGTGGAACGCAGATTTGAAGGTGGAATTTGAGGATCTGAGCAGGCAGATGTCTGAGTTATCCAGGCTTCCAGCCGGGTTGCGTGGAAGCATCGGTAGACAGATTGCACTTGTGCAGGCTTCAGCAAAAGAGGAAGCACCGGTAAGGCGTTTTGGAAGCGGCGGCGGTGAGCTGCGGCAGAGCATCCTGACACAAATGGAAATATACTCTGATCGGATGGTTGCGATCTGCTACACCAACAAAGAGTATGCGCCATATGTGGAGTTTGGTACGGGTCCAAACGGAGAAGCCCACCACGCCGGAATATCTCCTGATGTGCATCCGGTGTACAAACAGCGCGGTTGGGTGATACCGGCGGATGCAATGTCCGTGGAAGCGGCGCAGTCCTATGGCTTTGGAATTGCCAGAGACGGCGACAAGGTAATCGGATATTACACCAGAGGGCAGGCAGCGCGCCCGTTTATGTACCCGGCGTTGAAAAACAACGAGGGCGAGATTATCCGGCACCTGTCCGCCGATCTGAGAAAAGAGGTAAGGAAACTGTGAAAAATGTAAAAGACGAAGTGTTTGCGGCGCTGCAGGCGGTGTGCGACAACGTGTCAGATGTATACCCGACATCTTGGGTGGATCTTCCGGCGATCCAGTACACCGAAGAGGAAAACAGGGTATATGAGCGTACCGCAAACAAGGAAGATAAAGCATCTGTTCGTTACCGGATTGATATCTGGAATAGCGGGAGCACATCGGGGATGGCGCAGGCTGTAGATGCTGCCATTGCCGCGCTTGGGCTGGTGCGAACCGGCTGCAGCGATGTCCCGGATCCATCCGGCATGCGACATAAACAGATGCGTTATGAAGGTATCATTGACATGGATTCCGATATTGTGTATTGGAACGGTAACAATTATTAAAGGAGGAATGTGAAATGCTGGCAAATGGAGCAGCTTTAGGCTACAAAGAAACCAAAGAGGGAGCAAGCTATACAGACCTTGCAGGATTAAAGGAAATCCCTGAAATTGGTTCTGATCCTGAAAAAGTAGAAAACACTACCTTAAAGGACAAGGTAAAACAGTATGAAATGGGCATCGGTGATCCGGGCGATATGGTCTATAAGTTCAAGTACGACAACAGCTCGGCGGAAAGCTCTTACCGCAAATTCCGCGAAATGGAAGCATCGAAGAAAACCTATTATTTTGAGGAAACTGATCCGGATGGAACGAAAATTGAGTTTGCGGCACAGCCCTCTGTGAAAAGAACAGGCGGCGGCGTCAACGGCGTTATTGAGTTTGATGTAACGATGGCACTGCAGAGCGAACTTACATTCACCGATCCGGCGTAAAGGAGGGCAACATAAATGGACTTTTTTGGAAATACAACACCTGGTTCGCAGATGCCTATGCAGAATGAAACTTATCAGCCTACAGAAAATGCTGCGGTGCAGGAAGAAAAGAAAGCGCCGCAGAGAAATCCTTTTGCAATCTGGGAGGTCGGTGGAGAGACTTACAGGTTAAAGCTGCAGACTGCAGGTGTCAAAGAGCTGGAAGCGAAATATAAAGGCTCCATCATGGAGCTGATGTCGTTCAAGGGTGGGATGCCACCGCTGACCGTTATGTTGGATGTTGCACACACGGCGATGAAGCCGTGGACGCATAAGGTATCTGCAAAGGATATGGAGTCCCTGTATGACAAATACGAGCAGGAAGGCGGCGACCTGCTGAGCTTCTTTACCAACGTATACCTGGATGTATTCCTGGTGAGCGGTTTTTTATCGAAATCGGTGGCAGCGGAAATGTCCGAGTCACTGGCGGAAATGCGCAAAGAACTGTAAGCGAGTTACTGGACGAGTTGTATCCGAAGTTTCTGGACATGGGATACAGCCCGTCTTTTTTCTGGGAATGCAGTCTTGCTGAGGTAGTTGATCTGTTCGATTCCTATCGCAGACGCGAAGATCGACGGCAGAAAGAAAAAGACGAAGCATTTAAGGTGCGGGCTTTGAGCCTTCAGGTATTAGCGTTGCAGATCAGGGATGCGGTGTGGGGAGAAAAAGACAGCGATTTCCGTACAGTACAACATTTTTACCCTACATTATTCCCGGAAACAGAAAAAGTAGATCGAGAATTGATAAAACGAAACGAAAGAATGCGCAGATTTGCGGAGGAGCATAACCGACTCTGGCAGCAGGCGCACAGCGGAAAGGAGGAAAGCTGATGTCAGGGACGACACTGGAACGCCTGCAGGTAATTATCGAGGCGAGTGCAACCAAATACAAAAAAGAAATGGATGCAGTTGCTCAGAAAACCCAGAAAGCAGAAGCGATCGTTGACCGCTGTATGTCCCGCGTGAACAGCATCGTCGGGAAGGCGAACACGGGGAACGCTGGGAAGACAGTAGACAACCTTACCGCGAAGTTAAAGCGGCAGCAGGAAGCGGTCGACCAGCAGGGCTTTAAAATCGACAACCTGCGGCGGAAGCTGCTTGATTTACAGTCTGGAAACGCCAGAAATGCAACCATTGCAAATCTGGAAGCGCAGTTGAAGGCGGCAGAAAAAGAGTTTGCAGCGGTAGACAAACAGATGCAGCCGCTACTGGATAAGCTCTCTGATTTACGAGATCAGGAGGCTATGGGGCTTACCCCATATGGATTACAGGAAGTCGAAAAACAAATTGACGCCCTGAATCCGGAATACGATGAACTGGAAGATAAGGTACTGTCTTTACAGAATCGTCTCGAAACTGCCCGGATGAATCCGGAAAGCACCGCAGAAGTGCAAAAGCTGAACGGGGAACTGCAGCTTGCCAACGAGAAGTTGGAACGACTGACCGGCGAGGCAGCACAGACGCAGGAACAGCTGGATGCTGCCGGAAAAGCGACTGAAAAAGGCAACGGCTTCGAAAAATGGCGGAACGGGTTGCAGAAAGTATCTGGGTTGTTGTCCAGAGTGGATGCAAAAATCAGCGGAATTATCGGCGGATTTACCAAGACCAAACGCCGGATTGATAGCTGCAGTGCAAGTACGGGAAACTTATCCAGGCATGTGAGCAGGATCACGAATCTGCTTCGGTTTTCCATCCTGTCGCGGGCATTTTCTGGCGTGTTTAGCGGATTGGGAAGTGGATTTCAAAATCTTGCACAGTACAGCAACGAAGCCAACGTGGCGTTATCCGGTTTGTGGTCTGCATTGGGGCAGTTGCAAAATGCGGTCGCAGCGGCAGCAGCACCTTTGCTGGAAGCGCTTGCCCCGGCTCTGATTAAGATCATCGAACTTGCAACGATGGCGGTAACGGCGATCGGACAGCTGTTCGCAGCACTGACCGGAAAAGGCACTGTCATAAAGGCAACGAATGCCTATAAAGACTATGCAGCGAGCCTGAAAAAGACGGGTGCAGCTGCGAAAGATGCCACACTCGGAATCGACGAGCTGAATGTGATCCAGAAGCAATCTGGTTCTGGAGCATCCGGCGGGCTGAATCCGGGCGACATGTTCGAAGAAGTTCCAATCGAAAACAAGTACAAAGACATGGCGGGCAAGATCAAAGATTTCTTTTCGAAATTATTTGCACCTCTGAAAGAAGCATGGAACCGGGAAGGTCAGTTCGTAATGGATTCCTGGAAGTATGCGTTGGATGAGGTCAAAAAGCTGGTGCAGGACATCGGACGAGATTTTCTGACGATGTGGAACCAGGAAGCCACAATCGCCATGTTTGCGGATATCCTGCATATTATCGGGGATATCGGTCTGGTGGTCGGAAATCTGGCGAAAAATTTCCGCGAAGCGTGGAACGCAAACAACGCAGGACTGAGAACGCTGGAAAACATCCGCGATATTTTTGCGGTAATTATTTACAATATCCGGCAGGCTGCAGACGCTACCGTGGAATGGTCGGCAGGCTTGAACTTTAAGCCATTGATGGAGATGATCGCACAGTACACAAAGTCTTTGATTCCCGTGTTTGGCGCATTGTCCGGTGTGATATCGGATTTCTATGTGCAGGTGCTTTTGCCGCTGGGGGAATGGACGATTGAAAAAGGGCTGCCTGATCTTCTTCGGATCCTGAAAGAATTTAACGATAAAGTAAACTGGGCGCAAATCCGGCAAAATTTATCTGATTTCTGGGATCGACTGGAACCATTTGCAGAAACAGTTGGCGAAGGACTGCTGATCTTTCTGGAAAAGCTGTCCAACCTGACAGCGAATTTTCTGAATAGCGAAACACTGAACAATTTTCTGGACCATCTGGCGGACTGGATGGATAAAATCCAGCCGGAAGACGTTGCGAGAGGAATCGAAAATCTTGCGAAAGCATTTATTGCATTTAAGGCATCTGTGCTTGCTTTTAAGGTAGGTTCTGCTGCGTACAATGCAATCAAATTCTTACAGGGAACCTTGCCTGTGCTAAAAGGGCTCGGTTGGATTACGCTGGGCATTACCGTAACCATGATCGGTGTGGAAGCATACGAGAACTGGAAAAAAGATATTGAGTACATTCAAGAAAACGGCTGGAAAGCATTCCATTCAAAGAATCGGCAGGAACGTGCAAACAGTCCTTGGGCGATTTACGGGCATGACTCGACCGGAGTTGGAAACATTCAGGGCGAGAACGACGCTTATAATCCGTATGAAAATGCTGATTTTAGCTGGGTCGAAGAGTGGAAAAATAAGTTTCTGGAATGGCAGGCGAACAACCGCGCAAGCCGGGAAGCGGATCAGGCAGAGTGGGATCAATGGTTTAATGATCTTGGCGATAAATTCTCGAACTGGTATGAAAGCGAAGTTGCACCGTGGTTCACAGAAGAAAAGTGGACAGAGCTTTTTACAAATGTGAAGACCAGTTTTGAAACCAAATGGGCTGAAATTGTGGACTGGTGGCAAAACACAGCAATTTATACATGGTGGGAAGAAAACGTAACACCGTGGTTCTCCGAAGAAAAATGGTCGGAATTGTTGGAAAACATCAGAATAAGTTTTGAGACCAAGTGGGATGAACTTGTAGACTGGTGGTCGAATACCGCTATCGTTACATGGTGGGACGAACATGTAAAACCTTGGTTTGACACTGAAAAATGGAAGATGATGCTGGAAAACATAAAAACGTCTTTCAAAAAGAAATGGGACGAAACTGTTCTGCAGTGGAAAACGGACATCCAGAAATGGTGGGACGAGCATGTTGCACCGTGGTTTACAAAAGAACGTTGGCAAAAGCTCGGGGAAAACCTGAAAAATGGAATTTACGAGGGCTTTAAGGGACTTGCAAACAAGGTAGTTGATGTACTGAACAATGTAATTTCTTCGCTGGAAAGCATGTTGAATACTGCGCTGGATGGCATAAATGATTTGCTGTCTAAGTTAAACGAATCCCCGCTTGGAAAGATGCTTGACTTTGATTTTCAGGTCAGAAACGTTTCTTTTGGTCGCATTCCGAGATTTGAAGATGGCGGTTTTCCGGATCGAGGCAGCCTGTTTATTGCAAACGAAGCGGGACCCGAAATGGTTGGGCGCATCGGAAGAAGACCGGCGGTCGCAAACAGCGATCAAATTGTCGATGGTATTACGGCGGGCGTTGCAAACGGTAACGAAGTATTGGCAGAACTGCTGGTGCGGGTGATCGAACTGCTGGAAAAGATCAACGATCGGGACCCTGAAATTGTCTTTGATACCGCAGAGGGCATTAAAGCCATGCGGGAAAGAGAAGCAAGAAACGGGGTTGTATTCACATAACGGGGCGCGAAAGCGTCCCGCTTTTTGAAAGTAGGTGAGTAATTTGTGGCATACATCTATGTAGACGGAGAGGAATTTCCTTACCCGGAAAGAGGACTGAACGTAATTGTCACAACTCCTGTAAACTCTGCCAGGGACACAAAGGCGGAGGTTGTCGGGCAGCGAATCAGCCGAGATCAGTATAAAATCAATAATTTGAAGTGGCCCATGCTGTCGGCAGAACAGTGGTCGTTTATCTTAAAAAAGTTCCGCGAAGGCTTTGGTGTGCCGGTAACCTTTCCGGATCCCATCACACAGGACTGGATAACCTTAAAGATGTATCCGGGGGATCGCAGCGCGGAGCCGTACTGGATCGATGATGAGGACAAACCGACACGATACCGGAACTGCAAAGTGAATATTATTGATTGCGGGGTGTGAGGAATGCAGCATGTATCAAAAGAATATAAGACCTCCATGAAACAGATATGGCGGAATATCGGCTATATAAAGGTATATCTCGGGATCATAAACGAAGATGCACAAAAGCTTGTATCTGCGCAGGATATTCGGAATAATTTCGTATATTTTGCGGATGCGAATAAACCGTTCGATTCCTACCCGGTAGACCATATTTATGCCACCGCTGAACAGGATTTCGCAAAGACGGACGGCAGCATGTACTTTCTGCCGGAATCACCGACCGCTGATTTTTTTAATCAGGGCATCGTGACGCAGGATTTATCTGGGACCTTATATGTAGTGTTTGAGCATGAGGGACTGGATATTAAAGGGCTTACGATAGACTTCGGAGAATGCTATCCGGTTGATTTTACAGTCACAAACGATCATGGGACGCATGCGTACACTGGAAATGAGAAAAGTCGATGGGTAACCGAAGATGTATTTTACGGGACAACGTATCTGATCATTACGCCTACCAAAATGGTCAACGGCGCTGGGCGGCTGCGTGTAAAAGAATTTATCTGCGGGATTGCGAATGTGTATACGGACAAGGAAGTGCAAGCGTTTACTTATAAGGACGTTGTATCCCCGATTTCGGAAAAACTTCCGTCGCAGGACATGACTGTGACGATCGGGAATCTGGATCGTTATTACAACGCGGACAACCCAGAAAGTGCTGTGCGGTTTCTGGAAACCGGGCAGGAGATTCGGGCGTATTTTGGATATGATGTAAATAACGACGGCAAAATCGAATGGCTCGACCCGTTTAACGGATACCTTAAAAAATGGTCGGCGGACGATCAAAAGGCAAAGTTCACGGCGACAGACCGATTTGACAATATGACCGGGAAATACCACAAGGGCACTTATCACCCGAACGGGATTAGCCTGTACGCGCTGGCAGAGGACGTGCTCACGGATGCAGAAGTAGACCCGCGAGAATATTTTATCGACCCGTATTTGAAAAAGGTAACGGTTCAAAATCCAATCCCCATTGTAAAACATACAGAAGCGCTGCAGATGATCGCAAATGCGGGACGTTGCATTATGACGCAAGACCGGAGGAAAAAGATAACCCTCCGGTCTTCCTTTTTGCCTGATGTGAATGCAAATTCGGAGAATCAAACGGCGTTCAGCCGGGTGGAGAATATCCTCATGGACGATCCTGTAGACGCGTATGCAATGGGAAGCAGAGACTTTTCTACGACGGACGGCAGCATGTACTTCCTGCCGGAGAATACAGAATATCTTTCGATCGGGTATGTGAGCGATTCTGTAGCTGGTGCAGACGGCACTTTTGACCCACCGCCGAAAATAGATGTTGTGCTGGAAGCTGGGTATACCTGCTATGGGCTGCAGCTGAATTTTAGGTCAGTCGCACCACAGGAGGTTGTTGTGCGAACCTTTTACAACGGCGAAACGGTAGATGTTTATACCGTGGTAACCCCTGACCTGAATGCAGTGCTGGACGAAGAGCTGCAGCTTTTTGACCGGATGGAAATTACTTTTACGAAGTCTATTCCGGGTAGCCGTGTGACGCTGGACAAGCTGCAGCTCGGAAACGTTACGGATTATGTCCTGGATGACAGGGAGCTACTGGGAAATACGCCGATTGGAACGGTGGACACCAGATTAAAAGCGTTGACCATAAAGAAATGGGTTTACGCAGAGACGGAGACAGTGGAAGACCTGAGTAGCGGTGACATCATCGTGGATGCGGACGGGCAGGAGCTGGAAATCACCATGAATGATCCGGCATACGGCTATGCGGTTGAGCTGGATCAGGAGGAAATCAGCTGCGAAATTGCAGAAAGCTATAGCTATTATGTAAAGTTACGGTTTTCAGGCGTGAGCCAGTCTACGACCGTGAAATACACCCTGAAAGGGCATAAATACACGGTCTATGAAGGAAATTACAGGGTGCAGCACGATACGATTGGGGCAGAAAAAGAATGGAAAAACCAGCTTGTTAGCACCGACTTGCACGCTGCTGATCTGGAAGAGTGGATCGCGGGATATTACCGGAACAACCTGCAGTATGAATTTAAGTACCGCGGTGACCCGCGTGTAGACGCAAACGATCTGTTTTATCTGCAGCGGGAGAATCTGGACACTGCGCTGATCCGCGCACATGAAGTACAGCTTACTTATAAAGGAAGCTGGGAAGGGAAAATGAAAGCCAGGAGGAACAAATGGGCTGGATAGAACCGAAAACGGACTGGGACCCGACAAAAGACAGACTGAACCCGGAATCCTACAATCGTATCCGGAACAATCTGGCAGTGCTGGGAGAACTGGTGAATGAGATTTACGCCCCGCTTACGCTGGAAAGCATGGGCGAAGAAAAGAACTATTCCAGCTGGTATTATGCACGGGAATTTAATGTGTTTGAACGAAACCTCGATGCAATAAACCAGACATCCTATAACAAAGTTATAGGGACAACAAAAACATTTTTTGACAATGGACCATTTATCGACAGCAGCGAACTGAACAGAATCGAATCTGCAACGTTGCGACTATATGAAATTGGTCAGAACCATAAAAAAACATTACCACGCCTGAGTGTACGCTTGGGCAGTTTGAAAGGAGTTAAATAAATGGGAGTAAAACAGGTAAAAGCCGTCATTAACGGCGTAACAACAGTCCTTACGCTGAACAGTTCGACAGGAAAGTATGAGGCGACGATCACAGCCCCGGCAAAATCCAGTTATAAGCAGACAGGACATTATTATCCGGTGTCTGTAACCGCGGAGGACTTGGCTGGAAATACAACCACGGTGAATGATAAACACAGCACGCTTGGATCAAATCTGCGCCTGACCGTAAAAGAAAAGGTTGCGCCGATCATTGCGATTACATCACCTACATCCGGTGAGCTTACTGCAAACAACAAGCCCACAATTACGTTTAACGTAACAGATGAAGATTCCGGTGTGGCAGCAAGTACTGTGAAACTGTACATCGACGACAAGGAAGTTACAGGACTTACCAATTCGGCAATTTCAAACGGTTATACCTTTACCTATACTGTTACAACAGCCCTTGTCGATGGAGCACATACTGTAAAAGTAACCGCATCCGATAATGACGGTAACGCAGCAGGTGCAAAGACCCTGACCTTTAACGTGCTGGCTACAGCTCCGAACCTTGCGATCACCAGCCCTGCAGAAGGCGCTTACTTCAAGGCGAAGACCGTAAGCTTCGCAGGTACTACAAACGGCGCGAAGCTGACCGTAAAGGTGGGCAACGGAACTGCACAGAATGTAACAATTGCGGACGGCAAATTCTCCGGAACTTTCGATCTGGCAGCGGAAGGCAAGAACGTTGTCACGTTTGTGTCCACAAGCGCATCCGGCGTTACCACAACGATTACCAGAAACCTGTATCTGGATACAGTCGCACCTGCTATTTCTGCGGTTACAATTACTCCGAACCCCGTAGATGCAGGCAAGACCTATATCATTTCCGTATCCGTAACGGACTAAGGAAAATGATATGGTCGTAAAGCTGACAGGAAAAGTAAACGGCGAGACTATCATTTTTGAACGCAAAGCGGGAGGATTGTGGGTAACTGCAATCCCCCGCGTAAAAAGCGGTGCCTACGCTGTGGAGCTGACAGCAGTCGATGAAGCGGGAAATGAGACGTTTTGTACAAAATATATCCTGACAGTTGACCTCGGCGCGCTTGCGGTAAAACTGGAACCGTTCCCGTACAGCGTGCAGCTGTTGCAAAGTAGTTTCCGGGAGGGCATGCGCATGACGGCGACATTTGATTATGGAGAAAGCAAGCATATCCGGCTGCTTGTAGTCTCGCGAAAAAAGGAAGATTTTGACATATCGAGCGCGTCGTATGTCCTTACGAAGGATGGCGCAAACGATCCGGAAGACAGCGGCAATGTGGTTATTGATGAACATGTTTTAGATGCACTTATAGCGCCAATGCAAAAAGGACGGTATAAGCTGACTATTACATATCACATTACAAATGAGACATTTGTAGAGGAAGTGCATATTGCTGTATTGTAAGGAGGTGTGTCTGTGGGAATCGCAATCACAAAAGTTACTGTGTCGAAAAATCCTGTTGGCACATCGGAAAAGTTCCTGATCACGGTGACAGTGAAAGAACTTACCAGCGAGCCGACGATGTACCGGCTCCCTTACACGTTGGGAAAGGAAAAAGGAGGACTGAAATAAAATGGCAAAACAGGTACTGCCTACGAACTTTATGGATGATATTCTGAATGAATCCATGAACGGGAAAAGAAGATGGATCATTACGCAGAACGATGATGGTACATACACATTTGAGGATGCGACCACCTACGACCAGCTTGGAAATACTTTCGGGCAGGCACAGGTGAACGAGATGAATAAAGCGATCAACGAGAGCGTCGATCAAGCGCGGGTGATTGATGATTACAAAACGCTGGCGGCAGTAAACCAGAACGGTTTCGTGCCAGGCGCGAAACCAGTTGCTCAGTTAATTAGTGATTTGAAAGTTGTAAAAGAGCATTCTGTCTGGGAACAGATCGGCACATTGTCCGGAACTGCGCAGAAAACTTTTGACTTTTCGCAATATGAAGAAATTTGTCTTGTTACAACCTGCTCCGGAAATGCAAAATTGTTTTATACAGTTAAAATTCCAGTAATTGTATTGAATGAAGACAAAATACATGTGTGCAACGGCGGATATACCACTGGAACTGGAGCAGAGTGCGAATGGGAAATCTCAAAAACGTCTTGCAGGTTGCTGGCTTGTTATGTTGGAGGGACAAATTACACTGGATCTGCAACGACAATATATGCTAGATAAGCATCGTGGTTATGTCAAAAATAAGCTATTACAACTCTCGTGGTTTTGTTTCCTACACCAGACTTGAAAGGCAAGTAGTTAATAGTTACCACATCTTTAGTATAAACAGGAAATACGTCTGATTTATAGCGATACATAATTATTTGAGGTGTGGCATAAGCACATATTTTGACTTATTCATTGTACAAGTTAAATTTACATCCGCCAAATCCACTATTATTATTTTGAGACTGCTTGGTGTGAATTAATACATATTTAACATTTGTTATATCAAACACGGTATCATTTCTATCGCCGATTTGATATTTTGTCTCCAGTTCATTCCCCCAATTATTAACATCGAACCGCGGAGAATTATATACCCACCAATAGTTTGCATTGCAATCCGTCACTTTTAGACGGTTATAACCCGGATTTTCAAATACAAGATTGGTACTCGTATAGTAATTCGTTGTCGGCATTTGAGAAAATTTCATGTTTAACAACGGGGTACTACTAAAAGGGAATACTGTATCCGCACCAGCCTTTGTCTTATATCCCGTAATTTTACCCGTACTTTTATCAATTACAAATTCCGGGGCAGCGCCCAAATCACTACTTAATGAAGTAACCCGTAAACGAACCCAGTAGGGTTCTTTTTGCTATGAAAGGAAAATGATATGGCATATATTAAATTCCGAAATTCAAAAGACTTTGTAAAATGCCTCATCGAACCGAAAGGAAATATTGTTTCGCTTGCCTTTCCTCTTGGCGAAGCTATATCCACAAATACAAGCGGCTTTGACACTTATCTGGATGACAAAGGGGAATTACTTATCGGAGAATATGGCGCATATACTACGGTATATCGAAATTGTCCGGAAAAAAACGGCTATGAACTGTCGAACGATGGAAGTGTGTACACGGAGCCGGAGAAGATTATTTCTTTCCGGGCGGAAGCAGGCGGAAGTTTAGACGGCGAGACAGATCAAGTGGTGCAGGATTATGCGGATTTGGATATACCTACACCGAAACCGGAACAGAATTATGTATTCGTGGGATGGGTTCCGGAAATCCCGGAATCCGGAGCGGTAAAGGAGAGCACTGTGTATCATGCGACTTTTGAATATGTACCTACATTAGAGGAAGTACAGGAGGCGAAAGTGACAGAAATGAATACGCTGCAGCAGAGCATTATTGCAAGCGGGCTGGATGTTACTCTTAGCGACGGAACAACCGAACACTTTACGCTTACCGGGCAGGATCAGACCAGCTTGATGGGGTTGCAGACGCAGGTAGCAGCCGGCGCAGAAAATATCCCTTGGCACACCAGTGATGAAAAGGAACACTGCAAATTTTACAGCAATGCGGATATGCTTCTGATTGTAACCGCGGCTATGGAATTTGTGACATGGCATGTGACTTATTTCCGCGATCTAAGAATTTACATCCGCAGTATCGAAGATAAAGTTGCTGTGGCGGCGATCCAGTACGGAACTGACATTCCGGAGCAGTACCAGAGTGCGCCGCTGAAAGCGATGCTTGCGGCTCAGAATACATGAGAATGGTAAGACCGCTAATCTTGTGGATGATCGGCGGTCTGATCTATACGCTTCTGGAAATTGTAACCCGCGGTCGTAGCCACTGGACAATGTTTATTGTTGGTGGATTATGCTTTTACCTGATTGGACTTATAAACGAGGTTATTCCGTGGGAAATGGCTTTCTGGAAACAGTGCATTATCGGGAGCTTTGTGGTTACCGGGATCGAATTTGTTTCCGGTTGTATCGTAAACTTGTGGCTTGGCTGGAATGTCTGGGACTATTCCCATCTGCCACTCAATCTTTTGGGGCAGATATGTTTGCCGTTTTCGCTGTTGTGGGTACTTGTTTCAGGTATGGCTGTGATTTTGGACGATTACCTTAGATATTGGCTGTTCAAGGAAGAAAAGCCACATTACAGGCTGTTTTAGAAGCTACGTTCTGCTATTCTTGTGGCAGGAGGTGCGCCATGAAAGAACAAATCGTAATGGATATTTTGCGGGAAATGACGGCGATTTTGACGCAGGAACAGTTAATGAGGCTGAAAGAGGTTGTGCGTGTGCAACTGTGCGGATACGACATTCGCAAGAAAGAAACCACTCTGATGCGAACGGATCAGAACTGGTTAAATTATCTGCAAATGTATCTGGATGGTTTCCGACAAAACGGGAAGTCCACGGGAACGATAGAGCAGTACAATTTGCATTTAAGCCGAATGCTCTCGTATGTTGCAAAGAATGTGCAAGATATAGAGGACGACGACCTGATTTCGTACATGTACAAGTATCGTGCGTTACGCAAGGTATCGAACAGATATCTGAACAATATGCGCCTGGTATTTAACAGCTTTTTCCGATGGCTGCAGCGTCGCAAAGTAATCTTTCGTAATCCGGTGGACGGGCTGGAACCGATTAAGTATAAGCAGGATGTTAAAAAGCCGTTGTCTCCGGAAGAGCTGGAAAAGGTGCGCTGTGCCTGTGAGCAAGAGCGCGATCTGGCCATAGTCGAATTTTTATATTCAAGTGCGGTCAGGGTGTCAGAATTATGCCAGCTGAATCGGGACGATATTTGCTGGGAGTCTGATGACGTCATGGTATTGGGAAAAGGCAATAAAGAGCGGGAGGTGTATCTTAACGCTCGGGCACATTTGCACCTGAAGCAGTATCTGGAAAGTAGGACAGATGGCAATCCGGCCTTGTTTGTAGGAACGCGCGCACCGCACGAACGCCTGACAAAATCCGGAGTCAGAAATATCCTAAAAAAGATCGGGAGTGCAGCGGGGGTAAGCAAAGTGCATCCGCACAGGTTCCGGCGGACATCGGCAACAGATCTGCTCCGCATGGGCATGCCGATCGAGCAGGTGCAAGAGCTTTTGGGGCATGTCAAAATCGAGACGACGCGAATCTATTGTACAGTAACAAAGGAACAGGTACGGGCATCACATCGTCGCTTTATGGCAACATGATGTGAGCACATCATATGGATTTTTTGTCATCATTCTTTTCCTCACTTTTCTTCATCTGAATCTTATTATAATGATTCCAGACTCCATCATACAGTATATTTCTCAAAATGTCCACGTCAACCAGACATGGCAGTTGTTCAAAACGGACTGTGCTCTCCGCTATCATCATCCGAAGAATCTGTTCCATCTGCACCTCATAATCCGGCCGCTTTGCCAGTTCTTTCAATGGATTGTAGCGATTCTTCTTTCTATCTTCCGGCAGATCCTCATAGGCATCCATCAGATAAATGAATTTTCCGAGATAGAATCCCATCTTTCTGAGCGTCTTCTCCCAGATATCCTCCTTCCAGACAAAAAGCTCCGCCATTAATCTGCCAAAACATCCTGCTGCCCGGTCAATATCCATACTATTCTCACGCTCACATTCTCCAAGTTCCCTCAAAGACTGCTGAATCACCTTGCTCTGCCGCGGATATTTCTCTATAATTTTCTTTGCTTTTCCCTGAATCAGGCTCTTCGTCATCAGACTTGACACTTTATGATCATCCTGCCAGTCATCTTCCATATGATAATAAGCCAGCAAAACATTCATTGCTGCTGCATATGATGTGATCTCGTTCCGCAGCATCATCTGCTTCTTTACTGGATGGATCTTGCAGCGGTGCTTCTCCAGTTCTGGAATCCTCTCATACAATGAGGACAGCAGGATCACTGCAAACGTCATATCATATGTCAGCGTCATCTGCCCCATAAATCCATAATCTTCTTTCAATGTCCGGCAAAGTCCACAATAATACGACTGATATATTTTTTTATTTTCTTCCGACAGCTGTGCGCCGTTTACATTAATATATCCGAACATACTGCCTCCGATTTAGGTTCTGCGAAT